>Ga0116230_10000505_pt1 | contig 34503 bp, 30 predicted proteins | sample S1TSphfallax_3_FD_88678 | JGI IMG/M metagenome (GOLD analysis project Ga0116230, IMG submission 88678) | Host-associated microbial communities from peat moss isolated from Minnesota, USA - S1T2_Fd - Sphagnum fallax MG | ecosystem: Host-associated > Plants > Peat moss > Unclassified | place... | reverse complement strand
CTTCGCCGTTGGGCTTGAGCGCCGCGAGGTGCTCGCGCGAGCGGATCACGACGCGCGCGATGCCGACCTTCTTCGCCTCGCGTAACGACTCGCGCAAGAGCGCGTAGGCGTGGCGGCCTTTCTTCTCGGGCTCGAGGTAGTAGGGCGTATCGAAGTACATCGGGTCGATCTGATCGAGGTCGACGAACTCGACGATGTCGACCGACTGTGTCGCCTCGGGGTTCACCGATTTGAGATCTTCGTCGCTGAGTACGACGTAGTGGCCCTTCTCGTACTCGTAGCCGCGCACCAGGTCGGCGTACTCCACCTTCTCGCCGCAGACCGTGCAGTGGCGCTCGTTGAAGATCCGGCCGTCGTCTTTCTTGTGCAGAAAGTTGAAGCGCAGATCGTTCGACCGGACGGCCGTGAAGAGCTTGACCGGGATCGTGACCAGCCCGAAGTTGATTGCGCCCGACCAAATCGCGTGTGCCATGGTGAGGTCTCCGTCTATGCCCAGAGGGAGCGAGCGTTGGTGATAGCCGTTTCGAGGCGATGGGGCGTCCAGACCTCGGCCCACGGGTCTCCGTGCCGCGCGAGCAGCGCCGGCACGTTGGCAATGGTCCAGCGGGTCATCTCCGTCATCGTCTCCCGGGTGCGTTTGCGGCGCATCGCCTCGACCTCGCTCCAGGCGATCGGCATCGAGACCGGAGCCTTGTCGCGCGGGCGGACACTGAACGGCGCGACGTACGTCTTGCCCTTGCCGACCTGAACGTAATCCAGATACACCGTGCCGGCCTTGCGTTTGGCGGTCATGCGCTCGAGCGTCGTGTGATCGGGCAGCACCGTGTGGATGCGGCGCGCGATCAATTCCGAGAAGCCTTTGGCGGTCTCCCAATCGTAGCACGCCTCGAGCGGAACGACGACGTGCAGGCCCGAGCCGCCCGTCGTTTTCACCAGCGGCTGCACGCCGATCGCGGTCAGCTCGTCGCGCACGGCCAGTGCGACGCGCGCCAGCGTCGCCAGCGTGCAGCCTTCCCACGGATCGAGATCGATCAGGATGAAATCGGGGACGTCGAGCGTCGGCGTGCGCGAGTACCACACGTGCAACACGATCGCGGCGAGGTTGGCGACGTACGCGAGGGTCGCTTCGTCGTCGCAGACGATGAACTCGATCGCGCCGTGCCGCTCGCTGCCCTCGACCTTCACCGTGCGCACCCAGTCGGGCAGACCGCGCGGCACGTGCTTCTCCCACCAGCCCTCGCCGTCGATGCCGTTGGGGTACCGTTCGAGCGTCAGCGGCCGGCCCGTGAGGTGCGGCAGCGCGTACGGCGCGACGGCGCGATAGTACGCGATGAGGTCGCCTTTGGTGTAGCCGTCGCGCGGCCAGAGTATCTTGCCGGCGTTCGAGATCTGCAGGTTGCGATCGCCGACCGCGACGAGCGAGGTCGCCGCCTTAGCCACGCGGACGCTCGCGCACGACCTCGCGCGCCGCTTTGTCGACGCGCAATCCGAGGAACACCGGCTGGCGCAAGAGCCCGTCGTCGGTCCACTCCGCGAACGCGATCTGCGCGACGAGGTCGGGCGTGACGAAGTGCGGCGCCGGCCGCAGCTTCGGCAGCGACGCGAACGGCGAGGTGACGCGCGAGCGCCGTTCGAGCTCCGCGCCGATGTCGCGCAAGCGCTTCGCGTCGAAGCCGGTTCCCACGTTGCCCACGTAGGTCAGCGCGTCGCCCTCGTACACGCCGAGCAGCAACGCGCCGAAGGCGGAGCGGCTGCCCTTCGGGTCGGTCCAGCCGCCGATGACGAACTCTTGCTCGAGCTTCGCCTTGATCTTCACCCATTCGCGCGAGCGCGTCGCGCGATACGGCGAGTCGAGCCGCTTGCCGATGATGCCCTCGAGCCCCTCGCGCTTCGCGAGGTCGTAGAACGCGGTGCCTTTCGCAACGATGTGTTGCGAGAAGAGCACGCCGTGCTCGGGAACGATCAGCGCTTCGAGCTTCGCCTTGCGTTCGTCGAGCGGTAACGCGCGCAAATCGCGGCCGTCGGCGTAGAGCAGATCGAACGCGACGTAGGTGAGCGTGGGCCGCTTGCCGCGCGGCGCCTTCATGGTGCTCTGCAATGCCTGAAACGACGAGCGCCCGCGCTCATCGAGCACGCAGATCTCACCGTCGGCGACGACGGGCAGCGAGCGGAACGCGCCGCCGATGCTCGCGAGATCGGGGAAGCGCGCGAGCAGATCCAGCCCGTTGCGCGAGGTCAGCGCGACCGTGCCGGCGGCGTCGATCGAGGCGATCGCGCGATAGCCGTCCCACTTCACTTCGAACGCCCACGCCGGATCGTCGAAGGGGTGCTCGACGAGCGTCGCCAGCATCGGCGAGACGTCGTGCGGAACGGGTTCGGCCGTCGCGACGCGCGTGCGTTTCTTCGGCGCTGCGGCGGGACGATCGCTGATCCACGTCTTGGCCTTCGGATTCCCCGCGAGATCGGCCAGCGTCTTGCCGCTCACCACGCTCTCCGGATGCTCGTCGACATCGTAGGCCGGATCGACGAACTCGTCGTGATCCTTGATCAAGAGCCACGGATCGCCGTGCTCGTCGCCGCGATTCTTGATCTTGACGAGCGTGAACATGCCGTGGAGTTTCGTGCCCGCCAGCACGAACTTGATCTTGCCGGCGGCGATCTCGGCGACCGGATCGGTGCCCTCCGCGAGCGCGTAGGTGCCCTCGTCCCAGACGATCACCTCGCCCGCGCCGTAATTGCCGGCGGGAATCACGCCTTCGAACGTGCGGTAGTCGAAGGGGTGATCCTCGACGTGCATCGCCAAGCGCCGCTCGCCCGTGTCGAGCGAGGGGCCTTTAGGGATCGCCCACGACGCCAGCACGCCGCCGGCTTCGAGCCGGAAGTCGTAGTGCAGGCGCGTGGCACGATGCTTTTGCACGACAAAACGCAGCGCCGATTTGGCGCTGCGTTTGGAGCCCTTCGGTTCCGGCGTCGCCGCGAAGTCGCGCTTGCGCACGTACTCCGCGAGCGGATCGGCCGTCGTCGTGCTCGCCTTCCGCATGGCGGTCGGCGTTAGACGCTCCCGCTCCGGCGTCCCGCGATCAGATTGAAGATCGCAATGATGATGGCGATGACCAGCAAGAAGTGGATCAGGCCGCCGCCGACGTGGCCGACGAAACCGAGGATCCAGAACAGGACGAGGAGGCCGACGAGGCCCCAAATGATTCCGCCCACGGCTCAGTCTTCGTTGACGACGGTGGCGTCGTCGGAATGGCGCACGTCGCGCTTCGCTTTGTCGAACTCGGCGGCAATGGTGTGCCCCGCTTCCTTCACGGTCGAGGCGATGCGATCGCCGAGCGGCATGTTTTCGCCTTGCACGTTGCGCGAGAGGCGTTCGCCACCGGCCTGCGCACGATTCTTGGCTTCGTCCGCGCCATCGCGTACATCGTCCTTGAGGGTGTTGAGGGTATCGCGCGTATCGTTGCTCACAGAATTCTCCTTATCGTACGCTGCTATGCTGTCGCTTGGTGTACCCGAACCCGAAACGACCGAAACGTCGCCTGCGCGGGGCTAGCGGCGGCGAAGGAGTTCGGCGATCGTGTCGATGCTGTCGACGAGCACGTCGGTTTCCGAGACGAGCAGTTCCCAATGCGCTTCGGGCTCGGCGGAAAGGGCGCGCGCGAGCACGGTTTGATCGTCGCGCAGCGGTGGGAGCGCTGCGGGCGAGGTGGTGGTGCGCAGCGCTTCGACGACGATTGCGAACGCCGCTTCGACGTCGCTGATCAGCGTCTCGAGCGTCTCGCGCGAGGTGTCCTCGCGCTCGCCGATGCGCGCGCTGAGCGTGAGCGACGCGACGCCGATCCGGCGCGATGCGGCGAGTACGCCCTGCGCCGCGGCGAGCGAGACGCCGCGCGTCGACACGGGCTCGCTCTTCATCAGATCGACGGCCGCTTCGGCATTCGTGCGCGCGCGCCGCGACGCGAGTTGCGTGGCGCGCGACTCACCGGGATCGAAATTCTTCGGATCGAGAAACGCGCGCAGGACGACGCGCGCGTAGGCGCCTTGCGCCTCGAGCAAGAGCGCGAGATCTTCGCCGACGTGATCGCGCGCCCAGGTCGGCCACGCGACGTACGCCGCGAAGGCGATCACGCCGCCGATCGCCGTCGCGAGGACGCGATCGATCGCCGCCGCGTGTTCGGCCGATCCGCCGAACGCGAGCAGGTAGACGACGTACCCCGTGATCGCGGCGCTGAAGATTGCATAGCTCACGTTGAACAGCGCGAACGAAAGCGCGGCGAACACGATCGCGAGCACGAGGTCGGCACTCTCGGGGGGATGGAAGATGGCGACACCCAGCGTGAGCACCGCGCCGCCGACCGTGCCCGAGATGCGCGCCAAGCCGCGCGTGAACGTGCTCGAGAAGTCCGGGCGCAACACCAGCGCGACCGTCAGGCCGATCCACTGCGCGTGTGCGAGCGGCACGATGCGTTGCACGACGATGGCGAGCGCGATCGTCGTGCCCAGACGCACCGCATGCCGCAGGTAGGTGGCGTCGAACGAGAGGTTCGCGAGAAAGGTGTTGAGCGCGTCGCGAAACGTCGCCGCCTCGAAGCGCGCGACCGGCGTGCGTTCGTGCGCGCCGACGCCGCCGTTCGCCGCCGCGCGCGCTGCACGCCACGAAGCGCGCACCTGGCCGGCGAGCGCGCGCGCGTCGCCGATCGACGGTGCACCGGCCATCGCCGATGCTTCGAGGTTCGCGAGCGCACGCGTCAGATCGCCGAACCGGTCACCCGCGATCGCCGGCTCCACGCCGCGATCGACCGCGTCGGCCAACGCATCGAGGATCGCCGATGCGTTGGTGGCGATGCTGCCGATCGCGTCGGCCGCGGCCGTCTTGCCGACTTCGGCGAGCAGATGGTAATCGGTGGTCAACGCGGCGAGCGACGTTCGCAACCGTTCCGCTTCGTCGGCGAGCACTTCGAACACCGCGAGCTCGTTGCGGCTGCCGAACGGCTGCGGGTCGGCGAGCGTGGTGCGCACGGCGAAGAGCGCCGCCGCATCGGGCAGGCCGAGGTCGTCGACGTTGACGTGATCGGCGTAGCGCGCGAGCGAGCGGTATGCGAGGGCCAGCGCGTGCCGTTCGTTGCGAAACCGCTGCAGCGGCCAGACGAGCACCAGCAGCAACGTCTGTAGCATGCCGCCGGCGACGATCATCGACGCCTGGAACCACGGGTTGCTGCCGTCGTACGGCGGGTTCGAGAACAGGATGAAAGCGACCACGGCATTGACCGAGGCGACCGTCGCCGCGTTGCCGATCGCCGCGACCAATCCGAATGCCGCGGCCCACACCGCGGCCACGGCGATGTTGACCATCGGGCTCGGACTGGTGAGGCTGCCCATCAATCCGGAGAGCGCGAGCGCGAGCGCCGTGAGCAACATGCCGATCGCGCGCGTCCGGTAGATGCCCTGACGTGAGGCGAAGCCCGTGACGAGTGCGCCGTACGCCGCGGAGACGCCGGCCAGCGTCGAGCCGGTGCCGGCGGTGAGCAGCAGCGGGATTGCGACCCCGACCGTGCAGCGCACGGCGAAGCCGGTCTCGAGGCCACCACGATCGATCTTGAGTGCGTCGCGCACGATCTTCGCGAACGCGCCGCGCTTGTTGATCGCGATCATGTCCGGTAGAACGTGTTCCAGAACCAAACGCCCCACGCGCCCACCGCGCACGACCACGCGATCGCGACGCGCGCGATGAGCGGCGCGCCTTCGCGTACCGCGAGCGCCATCAGCACGACCAGGAACGGTTCGAAATCGAGCGCGTGGCGCATGCCGAACTGCGCGTAGCCGTTGACGTAGTAGATGAACGACGGCCCGGCGACGAGCAGCGTCGCGACCCACATGCCGGCGACGAGTGCGCGCGGGCGCCGCGCGAAGAGCGCGATCGCGAGCGCCGGACTCGTCCAGGTGAGCGCGACGCCGACGTACCCCGGCACGGCGAACGGCCAGGTCGCGCGAAACTCCGGCAGCTGCACGAAGAACGACCAGAGCTGGTAGGGGAAGTAGCGCAACTGGAACGGCGAGCCAACCGGTGAGCCGGCCGAATCCTGGTGATACCACTCGGTGTAGCCGATGTCGTACCAGACGCCCCAGCGCGCTTCGTTGTACGCGGTCCACAGCGCCGCACCGGCCGCGATCACGAGTGCGAAGCCGATCGCCGCATTGCGCGCCGAGCGCGCCTCGCGATCGCGCAACACGAGCCACGCGTACACCGGGATCGCGAGCACGAGCGCAAAGCGCGAGAACACCGCAGCGACCGCGGCGAGCGCGACGAACCAGCCGCGGCGCTTTCCGGTGATTTCGGCGAGCGCCACGAAGGTACACGCGACCGAGGCGACGTGCGCGATGAACCACACGTCACCGAGCATCGCGCACCACCAGAGCGTCGTTCCCGCGAGCATGAACGCGCAGATCCACACCGTCGCAGTGCGCGCGACGCGCAACCGCTCGCAGACGAGCCAGCAGCACCCGATCGCAATGCCGCAGAGCAGCAGCGAGAGCGTCGTCTGATTGGCGCTGCCGAAGACGGCGACCCACGGCAGGAGCAGCACCGCCGGCAACGGCGCCTCGATGATCCAGTGCACGCCCGCATACGGCAACGCGTCGATGTACGGGCCGGGCCAGTCGATTGCGATCTGACCGTGCGCGAACGCTTGCGCGAGCAGCACGTAGTTGTCGTAGGGGGTCGCGCGCCCGCGCGACGCGATGGCCGCGATCGCGACGGCGGCGAGTCCCGCGAGCCACGCGCGACCGGCCGGTGCGCGCAGCGTGGCGTTAACGAAGCGCATACAGGTGCGGCGATCCCGTGTCGATCTGCCTTTGTCCGAATCCCGCGAACGTTTCGTCATCGTCGGAGACCACGACCACCGGCCGCGTGCGCAGCCAGCCGCGATACTTCGCGCGGTATTCGTCGGGATCGGCGGTGACGATGATGCGAGCGCCGAGCCGATGCTCGACGTAGGCGCCGTAACCGAGCGGCGTCGCATAGAGCCACGGCGCGACGACGATCGCATCGGGCGGCGTGAGGATGCGAATCCGATCGATCCACGCGCTCGCGCCGACGTCGTGCGGCTGCGTGAAGAGCGAGGCCATCTGCCGCTCGTCCATGCCGAGCGCGTTGACGACGACGATCGCGCCGACCGACGCCGCCGCCATCCGCGACGCCGCCGGCAGTGCGGTCAGCGCTTGGGCGCCGTAGCCGGCCATCGCCGCGAGCGCGAAGTAGGCGGCGAGAAAATAGCGGCCGGTGTCGGATTCGGAGTTGTAGGCGAAGATGAAGAGCAGCGGCACGAGGCCGAACAGCAGCACGCTGCCGAGCACGACCGGCGACCGCCACCACCAGACGCCCGCCCCGAAGAGCGCGAGCCACAAGGCGGGTTCGGTGAGATCGTTCGCGACGCGCGGTGCGAAGTCGCTCAGCAAGCGGTGAAACGCCGTGGGCCCGAACATGGCGAAGGCGGCGCGACCGGGCGAGAAACGCACGCCGCCGACCACGTGCTCGAAGCCATCGAGCGTGGAGGGATGGCCGTCGTCCCAGAACGGGCGGCCGGGCGCGATGCCGAGGGCGAGCGTCGGGTCGACGCGCTGCGCCGTCAGCTGCGCGCTGCGCAGCGGCAGATAGGCGTACACGGCCGCCAGCACGAGCACCGCGATGCCGAGACCGCGCACCGCTGCGAGCGCCGGCGGCCGGCGGATCAGCGCGAGCAGCAGCAGCCCGGGCAGCAGCAAGACGGTGGTGTTGTCGCAGGCGAGGGCGAGGGTCGCGCCGGTCAGGGCGAACGCCGCATCGCGCCCGCGACCGTCGCGACACCAGCGCAACGCGAAGACGAGCGCCCAGGCCATCGCCGCAAAGCTGACCGGATGCACGTCCACGTAGGTGGCGTGATTCCACACGAGGTTGGTGAACGCGAACACGAGCGCGCTCGCGAGGGCGATGAGGTCGCCGACGCCGGCCACGATCAGGAACGCGACCAGCGCGGCGGCACCGGCCGCCGAGGCGACCGCGGTCAGCAGGTTCATGCGCCAGGCCACGATGCCGAATGGGATCGCGTGCGACCACAGCCAACCGAGCAACACGAACCCCGGGAAACCGGTCGGATACGGAATGCCGAGGATGTACGGGACCGTCTGGAGATCGCCGGTATCCCAGAACGATACGTCACCGCGCAGCGACGCCACGTACACGCCGAGCGGGATCGCGAACGCAACGAGAATGGCGCTCGTCGAACGCAGGCGAGGAGTCATTCCCGTTAAACTACGACCGACGATGAATGGGAGCCCCTCCAAGCGCGTCGTCGTCGCCGAATCGTTCGCCGAACGCGGCTTGAAAATTCTGCGCGACGCCGGTATCACGGTCGATTCGCTCGTCGGCAAATCGCGTGACGAACTGAAGGCCGCACTGCCCGGCGCGGACGGCTTGATCGTGCGCTCGGAAACCAAGGTCGATCGCGATTTGCTCGCCGCGGGACCGGACCTGGCGGTCGTGGCGCGCGCGGGCGTCGGCGTCGACTCGATCGATGTCGAGGCGGCGACCGCTGCCGGCGTGATCGTGCTCAATACGCCCGCCGCGAACACGATCTCGGCGGTCGAGCAGACGTTCGCGCTGATGCTCTCGCTCGCGCGCAAGACGCCGCAGGCCGTGCAGTCGCTGCGCGAAGGCCGCTGGGATCGCCTCAAGCTCGTCGGCACCGAACTCGCCGGCAAAACGCTCGGCATCGTCGGACTCGGCCGCATCGGCGGAAACGTGGCGACGCGCGCGCGCGCGTTCCAGATGAACGTGCAAACCTACGATCCCTACATCACCGCCGCGCGCGCCGATTCGCTCGACGCGAAGCTCGTCGATCTCGAGACGCTGCTGCGCACGTCGGACATCGTCACGTTGCACGTGCCGCTCAACAACGAGACGCGCGGCATGATCGATCTCGCGAAGCTGCGCATGCTTCAGAAGCACGCGTTCATCATCAACTGCGCGCGCGGGGGCGTGATCGGTGAAGACGATCTGCTCGTCGCGCTCGACGAAGACGCGCTGGCCGGGGCCGCGATCGACGTCGTGGCCGTCGAGCCGCCGCCGCCGGACGGCAGCGGCGCGAAGCTGCACCGGAATCCGAAAGTGATCCCGACGCCGCACCTCGGCGGTTCGACGCACGAAGCGCTCGCGCGCATCGCGAACGAACTCGCCGAAGACGTCGCGCGCGTGCTCGCCGGCGCGCCCGGGATCGGCGCCGTGAACGCGCCGATCCCCGACGGTCCCGAAGCCGACCGGCTGATCCCGTTCCTCGACGTCGCGTATCGCATGGGCCGCTTCTTGCCGCAGTTCGGCGGCGGCGATGCGCGCGGCGGCTACGCGATGCAGCTGCAGGGCGAACTCGCCGAAGTGCCGCCCGAAGCGTTCGTGCGCGCGTTTCTCTCCGGTCTCTTGCAGACCACGACCGATCGGCGCGTCTCGATCGTCAATGCCGAAGCCGTCGCGGCCGAACTCGGCATCCGCGTCGAAGTGCGCGGCGACGGGAGCCCGAGCGCGTATGCGGCGGCGCTGCGCGTGATCGGCGGATCGATGACGCTCACCGGCACGTCGGTCAACGGCGTGCCGCGCATCGTCGAAGCCGGCGGCTTCCAGATCGACGCGGTGCCGCAAGGGCCGATGATCGTCACGCAGCATCGCGACGTGCCCGGCATGATCGGGCGCGTCGGCACGATCCTCGGCGACGCCGGGATCAACATCTCGACGATGCAGGTCTCGCGCAACGCGATCGGCGGCAACGCGATCATGATCCTCGGCGTCGATCGGGCAACCGACGATGCGACCCTGAACGCTCTGCGCGCGGTGACCGGCATGACCTCCGTGCGTTCGCTCATGCTGTAGGCGGTGCGACTCTACATCGTTCGTCACGCCGAGACGACCTGGAACCTCGCCGGCCGGTATCAGGGGCGGCGCGAATCGGCGCTCTCGGCGCGCGGGATGCAGCAGGGCCAGAAGTTGGCCGATGCATTCGCGGCCATCGAACCGGCGGTGACGCGCATCGTCACGAGCCCGATGCACCGCACGCGCGCGACCGCGACGTTCGTCGCCGAGCGGCTCAACGTGACGCTCGCGACCGACGACGCGCTGATCGAGATCGCACACGGCACGTGGGACGGGCGCATGCGCGACGAGATCGCGGCGAACGATCCGGAGCGCTATCGCGCCTGGCGTGAAGATCCGGCCACGGTCGCCTTCGAGCAGGGCGAATCGCTCACCGACGTGCTCGCGCGCTGGCGGCGCTTTCGCGCCTCGTTCGCGGTCGACGAGCCCACGCTCCTCGTCACGCACGACGCGATCGTACGCATCGCGTTGCTCGACATCACGCAGCGCCCGCTCGGCGACTTCTGGGCGATGCGCGTGGAAAACGCCGCCTACGCGGTGGTCGACGTCGACGGCTCGACCTGGACGCTCGTCGACGACAACGTCAACGCCCACCTCGCCGGCCTGCGCGCCGCCACCGAAAAGCAAGCGCTGTAGGCGAGGGATGCTCTGAAGAAGCCCTAGCGCGTTTTCGCGTCGATGACGTGATCGACGAAGACGGCGCGGAGGAAGGCATAGTACATCGGGTGTCCGGTGACGTCGGACCATTCCGCCGGCGGCATCATCACGCCGAGTACGCGGAGGTGATCGTCGATGTGCAGGCCCGCCGTCGGCAGCTCCACGTACACGTCGATCGGTTCGTCGGGATTGCCGCACTGACCGATCATCACGCCGTCGCGCACGACCTGTTCCACCCAGCAGTCGAACGCGACGTGTTTGCCCGCGTTCTTCTGCAGATTCCCGACGGTCGCGTTCGCGTCGTCGGTCGCCATGTCGACCGTACGCATGAAGAGCGCTTCCGCATGGGCGCGGCTGGGCGAGATCGCCGGCGCCGTCTGCGCGGCGCCGCGTGTTGCAAACGTCGTGAGAACGAGGGCCGAAACGATCGCGATGATCGCTCCGGCCGTCGACGTCCGCATCAGAGGGTGATCGCGTAGCGCTGGATGGTCGAACCGAAGACGTCGGTCCCGAAGTCGGTCGTACCCGGGTAGGCCGAATAGCCGAGATAGGAGAGGCCGAAGTAGTCTTCGATCGAGCGCAACACGTAGTAGTGATTATAGCCGACCGACGACACCGTCCCCGGCTTGATGAACGGCGAGATGAGGATCGCACCCGTGCGTCCGCCACCCGAACCATCACCGGTGAAGCTGAGCAGCCCGAGGGACGCGTAGGCCTTGCCGAGCGGACCTTCACCCGGCGTGTTCGTGTTCTCGCCGCTCGGCTCGCTGCAGCACGACGACGCATCGTACCCGCTGGTATTCGCACCGAGCGCGGATGTGACGGCGGGTGAGGCTTCGTCGAAGTTGATGATCAGCAAACCGTCCTGCTGGAAGGCCGGCGAGCGCGTGATGATCGGCACCCACTTTGCGAGGAATGCGTTTTCCGCCGTTTGCGTCGTCGGCGAGCCCGGCGTCTTGCACGGCACGTCGTGGCCGTCGTCGCACAGGTTCGGCGTGATCCACACGTAGTTCGGCGTCGTCGCGATCTGCTCGAGATCCACCGGCAGGGTACTCGAACTGAGTGGCACGACATGCTGTGCGCACGCACCCGAATCGAGCAGCGAGTGGAAGTACGTGAACGGATTGTGGCGCGCGGCGTATTGGTCGGTCACCTTTTCCGTACCGCCTTCGTTGTAGTTCGGCGGCACCTGAGCGGTCGACGTGTTATCCGGATAGCCGAGGCCCTTGATGGGCGAGCCGCACGTCGCTGCTTCGCGCGTGGGGTCGTTGCCCATGTCTTCCATGTAGCCTTTCCACGTGTAGCCCGCGGCCGACAACTCGTCGGCGACGGTCGTCACGGCCGCCGGATACACGCAGCCCGTGCCCTGCACCTGGTTGTACGAACCGAGCGAAGTCTGCACGACGTTGGTCCATTCCGAACCCGTGTTCGGAATGGCCGACACGGTGCAGTCGTCTTGGTTGGCGGTCGTCACGGCTTGGCCGCTGACGAGCGAGATGTAGTTGCCGAGGCTGAAGTGGCTCGTTCCGTAGTAGTTTTGCAACGTCGCGCCCTGCGCGGCGGCGGTCTGCGTCAGATACGGCACCGGCATCGTCGCACCGAACGTGTTGCTGTACGACTGGTTCTCGAGAATGATCGTGAAGACGTGTTTGATCTGTGGCTTCGTGACCGGGGCCGGCGCCGATGGGGTCGCCGTGACGCCGCCGCTACACGCCGCGAACACGAGAGAAAGCGAAAACGCGAGCCCGCGCACGAGCATGCGGGCACCAATGCTCTTCATGAACCGTCCTTAGCGAAACGATCAGACGATGGAATGCACGGCGCTCATCATCATGAACGCGCCGCTCGGCGCGATCATCGCATGGCTGCGCGGGCGATTCAATTATGAGAACGTTATGCGCGAAAAGTTTAAACTGGCGATAACGGTGCGATGCGTTCGAGCACCGCGCGATCGCCCTCGGCACGTTCGCGCGCGAGACGCTCCTTGAAAACGCGGCGCCACAGCAATCCGCCGCGATCGTTGTTGATGCTCAGCTCTTGCCAGCCGCCTTCGGCCGGCAGGTTCTCCTCGAGCGCCTCGAGTGCGGCCATGTCTTCGGCGAACACGCGATTCTGGAAGCGCGTCGCGAACGTATCGACCCAAACCGGGCGCGCACCGCCCTTGCGCACGATCACCCAGAAGTCGTGCGTCGAGTTCTTCGTCTCGGGCGTGAGCGCGTACATCACCTTGCTGAAGAACGCGCGCTCGTCGGGCGCACCCGCTTCGGCAACGCGCACGTTGAGCGTGTAGAACGACGGCACGTCGAAATCGATGTCTTGCCAACGATCGATCGCGGTGGTGATGCCCGTCGCCTGTTCGTAGAACGGCGGGATCACGACGTTCTCCATGTGGCGGTAGCAGCGCACCATCGTTCCTTCCACCGTCGTCGTGATCGGGGTGTCGGCGACGTGCTCGGTGCCGATCGTTTCGGCGTGGATGAACGTCTCGTGCGAGAGATCCATCAGGTTGTCGATCAACAGCGCATGGCGCGCCTTGAGCGTGCGCATGTCCTTGATCAGCGGCCAGGCCGGATCGAGCGTCGTGCGGTGATCGGGGATCGTCGCGGGATCGGCGTTCGCCGGATCGCCCATCCAGATCCACACGAACGGACCGCTCTCCACGAGCGTATACGCGCGCACGCGCGCGCTCTTGGGCACGCTGGCCTGCCCGGGCACCCACGTGCACGCGCCGCCGGGCGCAAATTTGAACCCGTGATAGCCGCACACGATCTGATCGCCCTCGAGCGTACCGCGCGAGAGCGGATACGCGCGGTGCACGCAGCGGTCGGCGAGCGCGACGGGCGCGCCGTCGGCTTGGCGGTAGAAGACGACCGGTTCATCGAGGAGCACGCGGCGCAGTGGCGTGCGCGTGATCTCCTCGCCCCACGCGGCGACGTACCACGCGTCATAGATGAAGTCGTCGGGCATCGACGATTTCGGATTGAACGAATGGCGGCCGTTAGCGGCGATCGACATGGCACGAACTCCCGGCAAAATGGGGGACCGGTGGAGTTCTCAGCCGCGCGTCAGCTCTCCGCCTTGAACGTCGGAATCGGATGCGGACGCGAGAACGTGCCGGGCGGCAGGGCCGTCGGGAAGCGGTAGCTGCTGAACGTGATGCGCTCCTGCGCGGCGAGTTTCGCGTAGGTCGCGCGAGCGGTCGCGATCGTGGGAACCCAATACGGGCCCTCGCGTCCGAAGGCGATCGTGCCCGCGCCCTTGTGCGCGTCGGTTGCGAACGAGATCGACGACGGCAAGAAGGTGACGCCGTCGATCGTCACCTCGGTGACGCGAAACGCCGGCGCGCCGTGCGGCGTCGTCTCGAAGACGTAGTTCTCGTGCCGGCCGTCGCGCTGGGAACCGACGAAGCGAAACGCGTACGCGTCGGGCTTCGGCGCGAGCGCGACCACGTCGTACCGATCGGGCCGGCCGTGCGTGATGCGAATCGCCGGCGGCTCGAGCTTGCGCCCGTCGACCGCGAGGATCTCATCGCGCTGATCCGTTCCGCGCCGGATGACCCGGTGGAGCTGCAGCAGATCGCGCGCGCCCGTCTGTTCGAGCAGGTATTCGAACGAGATCGCGTGCGGCGGAACGACCGCAGCGAGCGCCGCGGCGTAGCGGTCGAGCACCTTGGCCGGGGTTGCGGTGCGGCGCAGCGGTGGAACGTCGGGCGGCGCGGTCGGCGGAACGGATGCGGCGGCGAGCCCGATCGCCAGCAGCAGTGCGATCAAACGAGCGCGCCGCGCATGGCGGCGAGGGCCGCTTCCGCGCCGGCCACGTCGCGGCCGCCGCCCTGCGCCTGTGCGGGTGCGCCGCCGCCCTTACCGCCGACGAGCGGCGCCGCGGCGCGGATCAGGTTGCCCGCGTGCACGCCGGATTTCACCGCGTCGTCGCTCGCGCTCGCGAAGAGCGCGACGCCGTCGGTGCCGGTGCCGACGAGCGCGATCACGCCGTGCGGCAGCTTGGCGCGAATGGCGCTCGCGAGCGAACGCAAGGACGTCGCGTCGGAGTCACGCACGATCGCTGCCACGACGCGGCGTTCGCCGACCGTCTCGGCGCGTTCGAGATACGCATCGGCGTCGGCCGCAGCGAGACGCGCCTTCGCATCGCCGAGCGCCCGCTGCGCTTCTTTGATCTCGTTCTGCAAACGCGCGACGCGTTCGACCAGATCGTCGGGTTTGGCGGCGAGCGATTCGGCGAGTTGCGCGAGCGTCTCCCCGCTGCGCTCGACGATCGCTTCGGCCGCGCGCGAGACGGCCGCTTCGATGCGCCGCACGCCGCTGCCGATCGACGACTCCGAGATCAACACGAACATGCCGAGTTCGCCCGTCGAGTGCGCGTGCGTGCCGCCGCAGAATTCGACCGACGGACCGGCTTGCACCACGCGCACCACGTCGCCGTACTTCTCGCCGGCCATCGAGATCGCACCGGTCTGCAGCGCTTCGGCGATGGGCAACTCGCGCGTTTCCAGATGGTAGTCGTCGCGGATCAGTTCGTTCACGCGCTGCACGACGCGGCGACGCTGGTCGGGCGTGAGCGCGCCGCCGGGGCTGCGGAAATCGAAGCGCATGCGATCGATGCCGACCCACGATCCGGCCTGCACGATCTCCTCGCCGAGCACGTCGCGCAGCGCGCGCTGCAGCAGATGCGCCGACGTGTGATGACGCCGGATCTCCGCACGCCACTCGGGATACACGCGCGTCTCGACCGCGTCGCCGACGCTGAGCGCGCCCTCGCGCACGACGCCGTGATGCGCGACCGCGTCGCCCGCCGTCTGCGTGTCGCTCACCTCGAATGTGCCGCCGGGCGCGGTGATGACGCCGCGATCGCCGATCTGGCCGCCCTTCTCCGCGTAGAACGACGTGCGATCGAGGATCAACTGCGCGCCCGTGCCCGCCTCGACGCGCTCGACCGGCGCGCCGTCGACGAGGATGGCGACGATGCGGCCCTCGGCGGCGAGGCCCGCATAGCCGGTGAACTCGCTCGCGACCGCCGGCAGATCGGCGACCGTGACCGTCGCGCGCTTCGCCGCCGCATCGCTGCGGGCGCGCGTGCGCTGCGCGGTCATCTTCTCTTCGAAACCCTGCGTATCGACGGCGACGCCGCGCTCGCCCGCGATCTCGCGCGTCAGCTCGACCGGAAACCCGTAGGTATCGTGGAGCGCGAAGACGTCGTCGCCGGCGAGCAGCATCGTGCAGTCGGCGAGCGCCTCACCGATGAGGCCTTCGAGCATCTCGCTGCCACGATCGAGCGTGCGCCCGAACGTCGCCTCTTCCGCGCGCAGCGCGGCCTGCACGTCGTCGAGGCGCGTGCGCAGCAGCGGGTAGCCCGGCTCGAGCGATGCGACCACGTCGGCGGCGAGTTCGGCGAGAAACGCGCGCGGGTAGCCCAGCAGGCGCCCCTGACGGATCGCGCGGCGGATGAGGAAGCGCAGCACGTAGCCGCGGTCGGTGTTCGAGGGGTAGACGCCGTCGGCGATCATGAACGTGGTTGCGCGCGCGTGATCGGCGATGATGCGCCGGCGCACGAGCTGTTCGGCCGCACCGAGCGAGGTCGTGCCGACGCTCGGCTGCGCGGCGACCAGATCGGTGAAGAGGTCGGTCTCGTACATCGAGGCTTTGCCGTTGACGAGCGCGAGGATGCGCTCGAAGCCCATGCCGGTGTCGATCGCCTTGCGCGGCAGCTCCGAGAGCACGCCGTCGGCACCGCGATTGTATTGTTGGAAGACCACGTTCCAGAATTCGACGAACCGGTTGCCCTTGTTCGGCGCGTCGTCGTCGGGCCCGAGGCCGTTCTCCGCGCCGGTATCGTAGAAGAGCTCGCTGCACGGTCCGCACGGCCCGGTCGGGCCCATCGTCCAGAAGTTGTCGTCGTCCCACCGCGTGATGTGATCGGAGGGCACGCCGATCTCACGCTCCCAGATCTGCTGCGCCTCGTCGTCGGAGATATGACAGGTAACGTAGATCTTCGCCGGATCGAGCTTCCACTCGCCGACGGCGAGCTGCCAGGCGAACCCGATCGCCTCGCGCTTGTAGTAGTCGCCGAACGAGAAGTTGCCGAGCATCTCGAGGAAGGTGCCGTGGCGGCCGGTCCGGCCGACGTTCTCGATGTCGCTCTTGGCGCCGGCGACGCGCAGGCAGCGCTGCACGGTCACCGCCCGCGGCGCGGGCGCCGGTTCTTCGCCGAGGAAGACGGGAACGAATTGCTCCATGCCCGCGATTGTGAAGAGCGTCGTGCTCATCGCATCGGGGATCAGCGTCGCGGAAGCGAGATGCGCGTGACCGTTGCGGACGAAGAAATCGACGAAGCTCTGACGGAGTTCCTGGGACCTCATGATCGACCGGACCTATTCGCCTTCGGCGCCGCCGCCTCTTCGTCGGAGATGACGGCGGCCGAATGACCGACGCCAACATCGGGGTCCTGATCGCGCTGCTCGTGATCGCGATCCCGCTCGTCGCACTGGCCAAGCGCGTCGACGTGTCCTATCCGATCGTGCTGGTCGCAAGCGGCCTCTTCCTCGGCTTCATCCCGGGGCTCCCGGCGATCCAGCTCGACCCGGACATCGTGCTGCTCGTCTTTCTGCCGCCGCTCTTGTATTGGGAGGCGATCACGGCGCCGACCGACGTGATGATCGAGAACGCGGGACAGATCGGTGTGCTCGCGATCGGTCTGGTCGTGATCACCACGGTCGCCGTTGCGGCGGTGGCGCACGCCATCGTGCCCGCGATGTCGTGGCCGGTGGCCTTCGTGCTCGGCGCGATCGTCTCGCCGACCGACGAACTCGCCGCCGTGCCGGTGCTCGAGCATTTCCGCCTGCCGCGTCACGTGATCGCGATCGTCGACGGCGAGAGCCTGCTCAACGACGCGACCGCGCTCGTCATCTACGCGAGCGCCGTCGCGGCGGTGATGACCGGCTCGTTCGCGATCGGGCCCGCCCTCGGACACTTCGTGCTCAACGTCGCCGGTTCGCTCGTCGTCGGCTTCCTCGCCGGCCGGCTCGCCGTCGAACTCTGGCACCGCATCAAAGACCGTCAGCTCCAGGGCATCATCTCGTTCGTGCTCCCGTTCCTCGCGTACTATCCGGCGCAACGCTTCGGTCTCTCGGGCGTGCTCGCGGTCGTCACGGCGGGCGTCTACGCGAACCGCTTCACGCCGCGCGTGATGACGCCGGCGGCGCGCCAGCAGATCGTCGGCTTCTGGGAAACGCTGGTCTTTCTCGCCAACGCCGGGCTGTTTCTCGTCGTCGGACTGCAGTTGCACACGCTCGCGCGCGCGGCGTTCGCGCACAATTCGTGGCAACTCGTCGTCGTGTCGGCGGTCGCGGTCAACGCGGTGCTGGTCGTCGTGCGGATCGCCGGCGTGCTCGCGGCGGAGTACGCACCGACGGCCGCGCCCGAAGATCATGCGGCGCCGGATTGGCGCCACGCGCTCGTCGTCGGCTGGTCGGGGCTGCGCGGCGCCGTATCGCTCGCCGCCGCGCTCGCGATCCCGCTGGTGCTGCCGAACGGCTCGCCGTTCCCCGATCGCGAGCTGATCCTCTTCGTCACGTTCTCGGTCATCGTGGTGACGCTCGTCGGCGGCGGTTTGACGTTGCCCTCGATGGTGCGCCGCCTGCACATCACCGGCGACAACGAAGAGCGCGACGAGTTGCGCAAGGCGCTGATCCGCAGTTCCGAAGCGGCAATCGAACGCCTCGGCGAGCTCGAACGCGAAGGCCGGATCGACGCCGATCACGCCCGCGCGCTGCGCGATCGCTACGAACACAAGCGCGATCTGCAACGCAATCCCGGCGACCGTGAGAACCGGGAGCACGTGACGCGCCACGCCGATGTGGAGCAGGAGCTGATCGCGGCGCAGCGCGCGGCCATCATCGAATTGCGCGAACGCGGCGAGATCGACAACGTCGTGCTGCGCCGCGTGCAAGCCGACCTCGACGCCGCCGCCACCCGCGGGTCGCGCTCGACCTAGAGATAGCCGTGCCGGAGCGCGATGACCGCGGCGTTGGCGCGATCGGCGGCGCCGAGCTTGCGCATCAGATCGGAGATGTCGGCCTTCACCGTACCGAGCGGGACGGCGAGCGTGCGCGCGATCTCGGCATTGCCCTTGCCGTCGGCGATCATGCGCAAGACGGCGAGCTCGCGCGCGGTGAGCCCGGCCGATTCGTCGCGCAGCGGCGCGACGGTGAGGCGGCCGAGGACCACGTGCGCGATCTTCGGATCGAAGTACGCGCCGCCGGCCGCGACCGTACGCACGGCATCCATCACGACGTCCCCACCCGATGATTTGACGCAGTAGCCGTCGACGCCGGAGGCGACCGCCTCGAGCACGTCGGCTTCGCCCTCGCGCATCGTCAGCACGACGATCCGCGGCGGCGACGCTTCCGCTTTGAGCTCGCGCACGACGGCGAGGCCACTGCGGCCGGGCAGCCCGAGATCGACCACCGCGAGATCGGGCAGCAACGCGCGCACGAGCGCAATCGCCGCTTCGCCGTCCTCGGCTTCGCCGACGACGTCGAAGCCGATCGACTGCAGCGAGGTTCGCAGACCGGTGCGCACGAGCGGGTGATCCTCGACGATGACGACCTTCATGCTTCCGCCTCGGGCAACGTGAGACGGAAGATCGAGCCGCGCACCTCGTGCGGAACGTACGCGACGGAACCGCCCGCCGCTTCCGCGACGCAGCGGACGATGTAGAGCCCGAGGCCCGTTCCGGCGCCGCCCGGGCCGCGTGACCCGCGATCGAAGAGCCGCCCGCGCAGCGGTTGATCGACGCCGAACCCGTCGTCGGCGACCTCGATCGCCGCGAGGCCCTCGTGGCGCGAGACGCGCACATCGACCCGGCCGCCGCGCGGCGTGTACGTCAACGCGTTGGCGATCAGGTTCGCCAGTGCGCGACGCAGGTCGCCGCGCGCCGCCAACACCGCGATCCCGCGCTGCACGTCGGCCGCGAGCGCGATGCCGCGCGCTTGCGCGCTCGCGCGAAACTCGGCGATCAGGCTCGCGACGGCCGGCTCGAGTTCGATGCGCTCGCGCGCCGGCGGAGCGGTGCGACGCTCGAAGCGCGCGACGAGGAGCAACGTCTCGGCGAGGTGCTGCAGATCGTCGACCGAGACGCGGCTATCGCGCAGCACCGCACCGAATTCGGCGGGCAACGGCCCGTAGGCGCCGTTCGCCGCGTGCTCCATCGTGACCGAGAGCGCGGAGAGCGGCGTGCGCACGTCGTGCGAGATCGTGTCGATCAGTTCGCCGATCGTGTCTTGCCGTTCGGCCAATTCGCGATTGCGCGCCGCGAGCTCGCGCACGAGGCGCTCGTTGTCGAACCGCACCTGCAACGCGACCGTCATCAACCCGACCAGCAGGATGAGGCCCAGCGACCCGAGGCGGTTCTCGAGGCCGATCGCGTCCCATCGGTAGCCGTCGAGGGCCGCGTCGGTGATCGCCGCCGGCACGTTGAGTCCGAGCGCCGCCACCGTGAGCCACCACGTGAGCCGGCGCGACGAGGTGAGCGCCGCGAGCGCGATCGCCGCGCAGTACCCGACCGCGTCGGTGAACTGCTGCGGCGTCGTCGCGTCGACCACGAAGGCGACGATGAGAACGGCGCCGGCGCTCACCGCGACCCGACGAACGGGCTGTTCCGACCTCGCGAACCGGACGGCTCGCATCACTTCATCTCGTGCGTTCTCAGCTCATCAGATATAACCGCGGCGCATGGCGTTGACGGCGGCTTGCGTGCGGTCCGATGCGTCGAGTTTTTCGAGAATGTCGCGCACATGCCCCTTGACCGTGCCGAGCCCCAGGTGAAGCCGCTTGGCGATCTCCGCGTTGCCGATCCCGTCGACGACGAGACGCAGCACGTCGAGTTCACGCTGCGTGAGCGGACAATCGTCGGGCGTTCGGGCGTGCATGCGGAGCTGGCGCAGCACGCCGCGCGCGATCCGCGGGTCGAAGTAGGCGCCGCCGGCGGCGACGATCCGCACCGCGTCGATCACCGTGGCGACCGCCGAGGACTTCACGCAGTACGCATCAGCCCCGGCGTAGAGCGCGTCGAGCACCTCCGACTCGACCTCGTGCATCGTGAGGATGACGACGCGAATCTCGGGCGCGGCCGCCTTGATCGCGCGGGTGAGCTGGATGCCGTCTTGCCCGGGCAGGCCGATGTCGACGACCGCGATCGCCGGGCGCTCACGCAGGATGATCTCGCCGGCGGAAATCCCGTCACCGGTCTCGGCCAGCACGCGGATCCCGCCCGCTTCGAGCGCCGCGCGCAGCCCGACGCGGGTCAGCGCGTGATCTTCGACGAGCACGACGTCGATCGAGTCGCTCATTCCGGTTCTCCGCGCTCCCGCCGCCACTCACGAATGCGGCGGGATGTCCGCGCGATTCCACCATCCGCCACCGAGCGCCGCGAACAGCGCCGCGGTGTCGGCGTACCGGTTTGCCTGGGCCTGGATCACGTTCAGTTGCGCTTGAGCAAGGGTCTGTTCGGCGTTCAGCGTCGCGAGCGACGACACCTGACCCGCGGCGAGCTGTTGCCGCACGATCCCGAGCGCGCGATCCGCGGTCTGCGCCGCCGTGACCGACGCGTTGAGCGCGTCGGCGTCGGTCGAGAGCGCGGCCAGCGCATCGGCGACGTTCTGGAAGCCGCTGAGCACCGCGCCCTTGTACTGCGCGGCCGCCTCATCGTACGCGGCGACCGCCGCCGTTTCGCGATGCTTGAGCGTGCCCTGATCGTAGAACGTCGTCGCGACCTGGGCCGTGAGCGTCGAGAGCAACGAGCCGACGCCGAAGAGCCCGCCGAGGCTCAGGGCCTGCGTCGCCGTCTGCGAGGTGATCTGGAAATTCGGCAGCCGGTTCGTGTAGGCGACGCCGACCTGCGCACTCGCCGCCGCGAGGTTGGTGCTCGCGGCCAAGATGTCCGGCCGCTGCTGCACGAGCTTCGATGGCAGCGAGAGCGGCAGATCGTCGGGCAGGTGCAGATCGCTCAGAGCGAACGTGGTGTCGACCGGTTCGCCCGGTGATTGGCCGAGCAGTCGCGCGAGCAGGTCGCGCTGCTGACGCAGCTGTTTGTCGAGTGCCGGGAGCGCTTGTTGCGCGGCATCGAGCGCCGCCTCTTGCGTGGCGACGTCGAGGCCGGTCACCTGACCGTACTGACGCTGCGATCGCGTGACGCCGAGCAATTGCCGCTCGAGCGCGATGATCTGGTTGTTCGCGGCGATCTGATCGCGCAGGCTCGCGATTTGCACCACGGTCGTCACGACGTTGGAGGTCAACGTGAGATAGGTGGCCTCGACCTCGTAGCGTTGGTCCTCGGCGGCCGCCGCCGCGGCCAGCGTTTGATAGCGGAAGTTCCCGAACACGTCGGGCGTGTACGCCACGTCGAGCGAGAGCGTGTGCACGCCGTAGATGTACGTCGCGTTGTTGGTGGTCGGCGGTGAATAGAACAACGGATCCTGCTGGCGTGTGACGCCGAAGGAGCCTTGCACGTTGGGATACGCCGACGCGCGTTGCGCGGCATACGTTTCGCGCGCCGAACGCAGCGCCGCTTGCGCCGCCGCGACGTCGGGATTGGCGGCGAGCGCCTCTGCGACGAGCGCGTTGAGTTGGGTCGAGTGGAAGAGCGTCCACCATTGCCCGGGCACGTCCATCGACGCGAGGAATCGCTGCTGCGGCGTGCCCGGAACGGCGGCGATGGTCGGCGGCGTCTCGCCGTATCCCGTCACGGTCGGTGCGGGTGGCGGAGGCGTCGCGGGCGGCGCCGGGTTCTTGCAGGCAGAGAGCGCGATGAGCGCGCCGGCCGCGATCAGTCGAATCGTGCGCTTCATGACGCCGCTCCGCTCGGCTGCGGGGTTGCCGGATTGATCGGCGGTTGGTCCGATGCGAACACTTCGAGCAATGCCGGCAACACGAGCAAGATGAGGAACGGCGCGACCAGACTGCCGCCGACGACGACCAGCGCGAGCGGCTTCTGCACTTGCGATCCGATGCCGTTGGAGAGCGCGGCGGGAAAGAGACCCGCGCAGGCCGCGATGCACGTGATGAGCACCGGCCGGAGTTGCTGATCGCACGCGCGGCGGATCGCCGGTACGCGCGCCATGCCGTTCGCGACGTGGCCGCGGAACGACGTGACGACGATGATTCCGTTCATGATCGATATCCCGAAGAGCGCGATGAATCCGATCGCCGCCGAGATGCTGAGCGGCGTGTGGGTGAGGTAGAGCGCAAGGATACCGCCGATGAGCGCGAGCGGCAACACGCTCGCCGCGAGAAACGCATCCTTCAAACTCCCGAAGTTGAAGTAGAGCAGGATGACGACCAGGAGCAAGCTCACCGGAACGGCGACGGAGAGGCGCGCGATCGCTTCGTTGAATTCCGCCAATTCTCCGACCCACTCGAGCCGCACGCCGCCGGGAAGGTGGACGTGTTTCGCGATCCGGTCTTGGGCCTCGAGCACGGTGCTGCCGAGGTCGCGACCACGGACGCTGTACTTGATCGGAACGTACCGCTCTTGGTTCTCGCGGTAGATCTGAATCGCACCGATCACGAGTCGCACGTCGGCCACATCGCCGAGCTTGACCAGCGTCGATCCGGTGCCGCTCGGCGCGTTGATCGTGATGTTCTTGATCGCTTCGATGCCACCGCGGAACTTCGGCGCGAGCCGGACGATGATCGGGAAATTCCGGTCGCTGCCTTCTTCATAGAGGTTGCCCGATGCGGCTTGGCCGCCGATCGCGGTTTGGATCACGAGGTTGATGTCGCCGGTGGAGAGGCCGTAGCGCGCCGCCTTCGCCCGATCGACGGTGATGTTCAACGTCGGCTGACCGAGCGAGTCGAAGATCCCGAGATCCTCGACGCCCCGCACGTTCGCCATCTCGTTCACGACGAGATTGGCGGCCTTCTGGAGCGTGGCCAAGTCGCCGCCGAAGACCTTGACCGAGTTCTCGCCTTTCACACCCGAGGCCGCTTCCTCGACGTTGTCTTCGATGTTCTGCGAGAAGTTGAAGTCGACGCCGGGGAATCGGCGCGTCAGCCTATCGCTCAAGTCGGCGGTGAGGCTCGCCTTGTCGACGCCCTTCGGCCACGTATCGAACGGTTTGAGCGGGACGAAGAACTCAGTGCTGAAGAAGCCGCCCGTGTCGGTGCCGTCGTCGGGGCGGCCGTGCTGCGAGATGACGGTGACCATTTCCGGATACGACTTGATGATCTTCCGCATCTCGCGCACCGACGCATCGCCGGCTTCGAGTGAGATCGACTCGGGCATCGTTGCGCGGATCCAGAAGTTGCCTTCTTCGAGGTGCGGGAGAAACTCGGTGCCGAGCCCCTTGCCGGCGAGGAACGCCACCACGAGCAACAGCGCCGCGCCGCCGAGCGTGATGATGCGGTTGGCGAGCGCGACGTTGAGCGCCGGCTTGTACATCTTGCGGATCAGACCCACGAGCGGCGTATCGTGCTCGGAGAGCTTCCCGCGCAAGAGGATGGCACTGAGCGCCGGCGAGATCGTGAACGTCGCGATCAAACCGCCGGCGATCGCGTAGGCGTACGTCTTCGCCATTGGTCCGAAGATGTGCCCCTCGACGCCCGTGAGCGTGAAGAGCGGGATGAACGTCGTGACGATGATGAGCGCCGCGAAGAAGATCGACTGGGTGACCTCGCTCGACGCGTTGCCGACGATGTCGAGCTTTTGATCGGGCGCGGCGCCCGGTGAGAGCGCCAACCGGCGGAAGATGTTCTCCACCATGATGACGGTCGCATCGACGACGAGCCCGAAATCGACCGCGCCGATCGAGAGTAAGTTCGCGGATTCGCCGGCGATCACGAGCAGCATGATCGCGAAGGAGAGCGCAAACGGAATGGTGAGCGCGACGATGATCGCGCTGCGGAGATTGCCCAAGAAGACCCACTGAATGATGAAGATCAGGATGATCCCCTCGATCAGATTGTGCAGCACGGTCTCGGTGGTGACGTTCACGAGATTCGTGCGATCGTAGATCGTCTTGAGGAACACGCCCGGTGGGAGGATGCCGCCGGCGTTGATCTTGGCGACCTCGTCTTCGACTCCGCGGACGGTCGGCAACGTCTTCTCGCCGCGACCCATCAGCACCGTTCCCTGCACGATGTCGTCGTCGTCGTCCTCGCCGGCGATGCCGAGGCGCGGGAGATGACTCACCTGGACGTCGGCGATGTCGCCGATCATGACGGGCACGCCGTTGTTCGACGTGAGCATCGTCGATTTGAGTTGATCGAGCGAACGGATGAGACCGACGCCGCGCACCGCCACCGCTTCGGGCCCGATGTTGAGCGTCTGACCGCCCACGTTGATGTCGCTGTTGCCGATCACGTTCAAGATCTGCGAGAGCGAGACGCCGGCCGCGTTCATCTTGCCCTGATCGACCGAGACCTCGTAGGTCTTGGTCTTGCCACCCCAACCGGCCACGTCGACGACGCCCGGCACGGCTTTGAAGCGGCGAAGCAACACCCAGTCTTCGAGCGTCTTCAGATCGGTCGACGAATAGCCGGGCGGTCCGACCACGCGGTAGCGGTAGATTTCACCGATCGGACTCTCGGGCGAGATCGACGGCTGTGCGCCGTACGGCAGCGGCCCGATCTGCGAGAGCACGTTGTAGACGCGCTGCACCGCTTCCGGATAGGTGAAGTCGTACGTGAACTGGACGTGGATGTCGGAGAGGCCGAACTGCGAGGTGCTGTGGATGCTCGTGATGTGCGGAATGCCCGCGAGCTGCACTTCGATCGGGATCGTCATGTAGCGCTCGATCTCTTCGGATGAGATGCCCGTGCTCTGCGTGACGATCTCGACCATCGGGGGCACCGGGTCGGGATACGCTTCGATGTTGAGGTTCTTGAACGAGATCCAGCCGACGAGCAGCATGGCGATCAGGAACACGACCATCAGCCCCCGGTTTTTCAGGGGGAAGGCGAGAAGGCGATCCATGGTTCAGTTTCCGCCGGACGCGGCGCGGTCGATGAAGATCGAGCCGGTCGTCACCACGTGATCGCCTGCCGCGACACCCGCGAGCACGGGCACGATCCCGTCGACCGTCGGTGCCACCGTGATGGCGCGAAGGGCGAGCGTGCGATTCGGTCCGGTGATCCAGACGCGCGCGGAATCGCCTTCGAAGATGACCGCGTCCTCCGGCACGCCGGGATGGCGCTCACCGTCGCTCGTATGAATCGTCATCGAACCGAACATGCCGGGCTTGAGCGCGATCTCGGGATTCGACACTTCGGCCCGAACCATGATGCGATGCGTGGTCGCATCGACCATCGGAGCGATGTACGTGACGTTTGCCGCGAACGTGCGGCCCGGGAACGCGAGCATCTTCACGGTGACCGGGTCGCCAACGTGGACGCTGGCGATGCTCGTTTCGGGAACGGCGGCGACCAGGAAGACGCGCGAGAGGTCGGTGATCGTGAAGAGGGCGTTCGACGCGCCGTTGGCGGCGCTATCGACGTTTTGACCGACGCCGACGCCACGCTGCGTCACGATTCCGGTGATCGGAGCGGGCACGACGATCGAGGTGTGGAGCGTCGTCCGCGGATCGCTCTTCGCGATGTGGGCGATCTCCGCATCACTGAAGCCCAAGACGCGCAGGCGGCTGCGAACGAGCGCGACGGCCGTCTCGCCGTTGCTCACCGCCACTTGCGCGGCGCTGAGATCGGCGGCGCTTTGCGCCACGTCCTTCGCTGCGGCGCCGCCGGCCTTGAGCAGCGCGAGCAGATGTTGGCGATTGACGGTGGTGACGTGCAGTTGCACGCGCGCCGCGGCGAGCGTCTGCTCCGCGGTCGCGATGTCGTTCTGCGCTTGCGCGTACTCGGTTCCGTCGATCGCGAACAACGGCGCGCCCTTGACGATCGTGTCGCCGACCGTCGGATAGACGGCCGTGACGCGTCCGGTGTACGGCGAGAAGACCTGCGTGGTCGCATCGTCGGCGGGCGCGATCGTACCCTCGGTTTCGCTCACTGCCGGAAACGGCATCTCGCGCACCGGTGCGATCGTGAGTTCATCCCATTCCTCGGCGGTGGGCTTGAAATACCCCGACGGCACGGGAGCCGGCGTCGCCGATTGCGATGCGGCGAGGTTCCCACGCCCCGCGGTCAGGATCGGGATCACGACGAAGATCGCGAGCAGTCCCAAGCCGGCGAGCGCGAGAACGATGAGGCTTTGATAGAGCGGCGAGAGCCCAAAGGCGGGTCGCTTGGCCATACGGATCGGTCATACTCCTGCGGCAAACGAGGCCGCGGCACACACAGCAACAAGATGTCGGCACGATCGCCGACCGGAGAACGTCAGCCGAGTGTGAACCGAGGAGGGCCGCGGTCGACGACGGCGACCCGGATGCCGTTCCGGCGAACGCACACGATGCGCCATGCGTGCTCGATGGAGGCGATGGTCGAGCGCGCGACGGCGAGGTAGCGCGCGACGATGAACCCGGCGATGTGCAGCAGCGCGGTTGCCGCCGCGTGCACGAGACGCGCGAGAAGGTGGGCGCACGCGACCGTCAGGGCCGTGTGGATGATGAGGCTCGCCGCGACCGGACCGCCGAGCCACAACGTACCGCCGAACGCGTGATGGTAGACGGCGAACTGCTCGAGCGTCTCCATGACGTAGAGCACCGCCATCTGCACGGCGAGCATGAGCGGCAACGCTCGCGCGACCGTTCGAGGCGAGAGGATGCGCGCCGTCGAGAGAATCAGCGAGCGCGTCGAGAGTCCGTGATCGCGAGCTTGATGGACCACGAAGATGCCGAGCAACACGAGAAAAAACAGGGTTGCGAGGAGGGCCACCGGCAGCAGATCGATCGAGCTGCTATCGGTGTACCGCCCGCGCCAGAGCAGGGCGGCGTTGGAGAGACCCTCGACCGCCGCATCGCCGAGCACCGCAGCCGCGAGCGCAACGCAGATCACGAAGAAGCCCATGATCAACGAGCGCGGTGGCCGGCGGTGAGGGTGGACCCGGTTCAGAACCACTGGATGAGATCGATACCTAACGTGGTCTGGTAGTTTTTCGTGCCGACATAGCCCGAGGATCCCTCGAGGTTGTCGTACGGCCCGTAGCCGACGTAGTTCGATGAGCCGGCGTTGTACGCTTGCGAGAACGCCTTCTCGACGCGAAGCTCCGGCCGGATCCACGTGAGCGGGGTGAAGTGGTGGGTCACGCCCAGCGTGATGCTGCCGTACGACGTTTGGTAGCCCGTGCGCCAGCCTTGCGGATCGTTCAGGTAGTCCGTGCGGAACGATGCGAAGTCGGTCGGTGAGAATTTCCACTCGAGGTAATCGACCATGCCGATCGCGGTCGCGCGACCCGGAATGAACGCACCCGCGCCGCCGCCGGCGGAGAACTGCAGCGGCCCGTTGCTGATCGAGCCGGCTTCCGGTGCGTTCCGCGTCCAGAGATAATACGTCTCGAACGCGTTGTGGAAGACCTTGTTGAACGTGTGGTAGAACGTCATGTTGAACTGCTGGAGGTTGTCGTGTCCGTAGAGACACTGACCCGCCGGCACGCCCGTGTACACGGTGCCGGATTGACCCAGCGTGTACTGCAGCGCTGGGTTGTAGTTGGCGCAGACGGCTGCTTCGGCCGCGTTGATCGGCTTCGAGAGGTAGTACGAGAACTGCCGGTTGTTGTACGCATCGACGCCAATGAGCAGATCGTTCCGGTTCGACTTATCCGTGTACTTCACGAAGAATTGGCCGGTGGGAAATTGCACCGTCGGATTGCCCGGGAACACGTCATCACCCCACGTGATGCCGTAGTCGATGGTGAACATGTTGCTGAGTTTCGACCAGAAGAGCAACCCGGTCTGCGTGTAGCTGTCCCAGTCGAACATGATCGAGTGCGTGTAGAGATAGTTCTGCGGCGCGAGTTGCGCCTCGATGTCCGGTACGGAGATCACGCGGCCGAGTTCGATCACGGTGCCGCCCGCGAAGAAATGCGGCTCGTAGAGCATGAAGAACGCTTCCGGCAGATCGAAGCCGTTCAACTGGTTCTTCGCAACGAGTTGGTCGCTCGTAAACCCGTATGCGGTCGTCCAGCGATAGTCGACGCCGTAGATGGCGCTGAAGCGGAAACCCCAGTCCGAATGATCTTGCTGAACCGTGTCGGGGTCGCGCTCGAGACGCACGACGGCTTGATCCAGCTCGAGGTGATTCGCGACCGGGTTGTAGGAAATCGGGAACGTGTTGAGCGCTGAGGAGTTCGTCAACTCGACACCCGGGTTGATCCAGCCGTAGATGCGCGTGCGCGTCTGATCGAGGAACTTGCCGAAATCGGTCGTGTTCTTGAGCAGCGTTTCGAGCGGGAAGCCCACCGGATCGATGTTCGTCCCGATCAACGGGCCGCCGAAGTCGGGGTTCGGGAAGATCGAATCCATCGGGGCGTCACCCATCGACGGGCGGCGCGACGGCTCGGGCGTGGACGTGGCGGCGGCCATCGGCGATGCGGTGACGGCCGGGGCCGACGACGCCATGGCCGCGGGGGAGGCAACGGGCGATGGGGCGGCGGCCGCTTGAGCGACGATCGCGTTTCCGGCGTCTGCTGAAAGAACCGACGGTTGCGAAGGTGCGAGCGCTGCCTCCGGATCGGCAAGTGCCAACGCCGGAATCCCCACGAGTATCGCCGCTGCGGCGAGGATGCGGATCACAGGTAATGTGCCCTTTCGTGGTCAGGTGTGATCGCGGGCATGCGCGTAGCAGCGGCACTTCAATAACGAAGTGACGCCTGAAGGACGCCAGCGACGCGAGCATACGGTACGCCCTGAGGATACAGCAACGGTATCGCTGTACGTAATAGGCCGTACGGACGAGCCATCTGGCCTCCTTGCTATTCCAACGAATTGACCGCAGATGGCAGAATTCTAATATTAGTAGATACGGCTGGTACCTACGATAATTGAAAGAGTACCGGAACCGTCCAATTCGGTTTTGGACTCTTTCCGGCGTTGGTCTATCCGAATGGTCAATTAAGGCGAGCACCGTACTGTTCGAAGCCGCTGGGGCCGTCTAATCACCCATGGAGATCCTGATGGGCGCGAGGATTCCGCCAGCCGGAGCATCCGTTCGGATGAAAAGGAGGTTCCGATCGGACACACAGACGCACGTGCTCCGCACTCATCGATCGACCAATCGGAATAATGAAGAATACATAATCTAATTCTGCTCTGCACGAAAGTCATTGTGATAAGCGAAGATAATAATGCTGTACCGATCGAAGCCGCACAGAAAGAGGAATTGTCATCCGAACGGATGATTGTTCTTAAGGGGACGACCTGAGATGATTACGGCCGCACCGCTTTATCGCACGGTCGATCGGCCGCTCCGAAGCGCCTCCGGCCCGCTCTCACGCTCGCGCTCTCGAAGCGAAGGAGGACCGCAGACCGCATGAAGCTCGCAAGCGCACCGGTACGATGAACGGCGGGCAGATGCAGGTCAGCGTGAGCGCCAAGCGCTCGAGCGAGCGCATCGCGCGGGCCGCGGCCTTGCTGCGGCAGCGCGGCTTCATCGTGCTGGAGCCCCGGAGCAACCACCCCGCGCAAACGATCGTCGTGGGTCCGCTGGTGCTCGACATGAGCGAGTCGACGCTGACCTGCCGCGGGCGATCGGTGCGGCTCACGCCGTTCAAGTTTCTGCTCTTGCGCGCGCTCGTCGAGGCGGAGGGCGCGTGGTGCAGCCGCCGGGCCTTGCGCAAGCTGCTCTGGGGCGAAGCCGTGCCCGCCAGCGACTCGCTCGCAGTGCACATGCACTTCCTGCGCGAGCAGATCGCCCAATGCACCGGGATGGACGTCGTCGAGTCCGGGCGCGTGCGCGGGTTCCGGATCGACTTCGAGCGCCTCGCCGATCTCGACGACGAGCCGCACCACGCTTCGTGAGAAATCCGCCGGCGAAGCGCACGCCGCCGACGACGCCGGCGCTGGTCGTCTGCGGCCACTGCCTCACCAAGGCGCGGATGCCGATCCTCTTCGCCTGCAGCCGCCCCGATCGCCGGCCGGGCGCGCGCACGATGCGCGCCGCCGAGACCTCGTGGGAGCTGCTCTCGTGCCCGAGTTGCGAGATGCTCCAGTTGCGCGCGGGCCACACGTCGCCCGACGCCGTCGATCCGTTTCGCTGGGACGTCGTCTATCCCGACACGCGCAGGGCGTTGCGCGGCTTGCCGACCGAGGTCGCGCGCGCGTATGAAGCGGCGACGATCATGCGCGGCGTCGATCAAGCCGCCTACGCGGTCTTACTCGGAACGGTGCTCGAGATCGTCTGCCAGCACGAGGACGCGTGGGGGCAGAGCCTGCTCTACCGTTTGCGCGATCTCGCATCGCGGTCGCTGATCCCCGCGTCGCTCGCCGACGCCGCGCACGGTCTGCGCGCGTTCCGCACGTCCATAGCGATGGCCCGCGCGACGGATCTCACGGCCGACGACATCCCGCTGCTCGAACCGCTGTGCGACGCGGTACTCACCTACGTCTACGTCGGGCCGGCGCTCATGGCTGCCGCCACGCGCTCGACGCCGGCGCGCAGCTAAGCTTCTTTGAGGAAGTTGCGGAGTTTCTCGAGCGCCTTCTGTTGCAAGCGCGAGACGTGCATCTGCGAGACGTTCAGGCGCTTCGCGATCTCGGTCTGCGACACGCTCTCGTAGAATCGTAAGTAGAGGATCACGCGCTCGCGGCCGTTGAGCACTTCGAACGCGCGCTCGAGGTTCGCCCGGTCCTCGAGCAGTTCGAGCGCGGCATCGTTCTGGCCGACGTAGTCGGCGAGCGTCTGCGATTTCTTGTCGCCTTCGCCATTGAGCTCGGTGTCGAGCGAGAGAAGATTGTAGACTTGTCCGAGCTCTTGTGCTTCGAGCACGTCTTCTTCCGATGCGCCGACGTGCGCGGCGAGTTCGGCGACCGTCGGCGAATGGCCGAGCTTGACCGTCAGCTTTTCCAGCGCGCGGTTGACCGCGAGGTTGAGCTCTTGCAACCGGCGCGGCACCTTGACCGCCCAGCCCTTGTCGCGAAAATAGCGTTTGATCTCGCCGACGATCGTCGGCGTCGCGTACGTCGTGAACTCGACGCCGCGCTCGAGATCGAAGCGATCGATCGCTTTGAGCAAGCCGACGGTGCCGACCTGAATCAAATCGTCGAGCGCTTCGCCGCGGTTCGCGAACTTGACGGCGAGGTAACGGACGAGGTTGAGGTGCGCGACGACCAATTCGTTGCGCAGGCGTTCGTTTTCGGACTCGCCCGAGGAGTCGCGGCCTCCGTCATCTTCGGGATGCGCGCGAAGGTGGGCGAATCGCGCGAACGCCGTGCGTGCTCGCTGACGATCCCACCGTTCCGCTTCGATCGGAGATACGGAGCTCACGTTACTCCGAAACGCGTTTGGTCATGACGAGTTGCGTGCCGTCGCGGACGTCGCTCGTGTATTCGACCGTGTCCATCAACGCGCGAATCAAGAAGACGCCCAGTTCCTCGGTGCGTCCCGTTTCACCGATGCGCTCTTCGTTCACGGTGCCCAGACGCGGCCCCATGCCGCGATCGCGAACGGTCGCGACCAATTCGTCGTCGCGCAGTTCGACTTCGATCTCGATGGTGCCGTCGGGCGATCCGTGTTGGATCGCATTGGTGCACGACTCGGCGACCGCCAACTTGATGTCCTCGATCTCGTCGATCGAAAAACGCTGACGGCTCGCGACGGCGGCGACGGCCAAGCGAGCGACGGCAACCCACTCCGCGCGCGCGGGGATGGAGAGCCGCACGACACCTGCGGACGTGCTCGGTGCCGCCTGCGGGTTCATGCGAGCGCCTTCATCGCACTCTGCTCGTCGTCGAAGATCCCGAAGATCTTGACCAAGCCGGTGATGTCGAAGATCTTCTTGATCTGCGGGTTCGTGCAGACCAAGTTGACCGAACCGCCGTGCTCGCGCACGCGCTTGAGGCCGCCGATCAAGACGCCGAGGCCGGTCGAGTCGATGTAGCGCACGTTCTCGAGGTTGATCACGAGATTGTAGTGCTCTTGATCGATCAACTCGCTGATCGCATCTTTGACTTTGGGCGAGGTATAGACGTCGATCTCGCCGGTGAGGTCGACGACGTACGCGTCGCCTTCCGACTCGCGTACGTTCACTTTGATATCCAACGTTTCTCCCTAGTTAGCGTGTGTCGAGTTCGTTGCGATGGTGTTCGGCGGCGTCGATACCCTCGGCGATGGACGCGTCGACGCGGGCACGTGCCTGATCGACGATCGAGCGCCCGCGCTCGATCAGGTCGTTGGTGGTTCCGGAAACGGTCTGCGAAATATCGCCGGCCGTGTCTCGCGTACGGTCGGCGGCCTCGCGCGCCTTCGCACGAAGGATGTCGCGCGTCTCCTCGCCCGATTGAGGCGCCGCGATCATCGCCAGGACTGTACCCGCTAAGAGCCCGATGAACAACCCGGCGACGAACCCGCCCGGCTTGGCCGCCGCCGGCGTATCCGCCACGTCGTCCACCGGGGTGACGTCGAGGCCGTCGATGGCGTCGTCCATCATACGGCGTCGTTCCCATTGCTCGACCGGCGACCGGTGAGCAGCCGTCGCACGCCGGCCGAGATGCCGGTGAGCGTCGCGCCGACATTGACGATCGCCGGGGCGACCGCGCGGCCGGCGAGATCCGAGGTCTTCACCACGGTTGCCGCGACCGATTCGAGCGAACCGACGACTTCCCCGAGGCGCGCCACGGTGGTGTCGGCCGTGTCGGCGATGCCGCCGACGTGGCTGAGGGTCTCGGCGACCGGAGCGCCGAGCGCGCCGATCTGCTTGTCGACCTCATCGAGGGTCCCGTTCAGCCGTCGCAGCACGTTGGCGATCGCCGAGCACACGACCAAGATCCCGATGCCGATGAAGAGCACTCCGAGACCCGCCCCAACACTGAAGACGAGATGCGGCCAATCGACCTCCGACGTTACCACCGAACCTCCGAACGCTCGCTCGAGCCACGCAGCGCGAATACCCACATATGCGGGGTTTAAACCGGTTGGTTGGCCGAACGCCCGCGTTCGACCACCGCACCCAGGATCGACGCCGCGCGGTCGATCTCCGCCTCGGTCGTTGCCCGGCCCAACGAGAAGCGCAGCATGCCCGTGGCATACGGGGCCGAAACCCCAAGTGCCGCGACGACGTGGCTCGGCTCGAGTGAACCGGCCGCACACGCGCTTCCCGCCGACGCTGAAACGCCCTCCAGATCGAGCGCGATGATGAGGCCGTCGGAGGGCGCGTCCGGCACGGCGAGGGCCGCGATGTGCGGCAAACGGGGCGCGCCGGCGGCCAACACGCGGATCTCCGGACATGCGGCCAGCACCGCCGATTCGAGCCGGTCGCGCAGCGCGGAAACCCGGCGAGAAGTCGCGGGGCGCTCGGCCTCGGCGAGCGTGAGCGCGCGCGCGAGGCCGGCGATCCCGGCGAGGTTCTCGGTGCCCGAGCGAAGCCCGTGCTCCTGACCGCCGCCGACGATCTGGGCGACGACCGGCGTGCCGCGCCGGACGAAGAGTACGCCCACGCCCTTGGGGCCGCCGAACTTGTGCGCCGAGATGGCCAGCAGATCGACACCGAGCTTCGCCACGTCGAGCTCGAGGTAGCCCGCCGCCTGCACCGCGTCGGTATGCACCAGCACGCCGCGCTCGTGCGCCACCGCCGCAATCGCGGCGATCGGCTGCACCGTGCCGACCTCGTTGTTCCCGAGCATGATCGACACGAGCGTCGTGTCGGGCCGGATCGCCGCCGCGACCGCGGCCGGCGCGACGATGCCCTCGGCGGTGACGGGAAGCCGCGTGACGCTCCAACCGTCGGCCTCGAGCACGTCGGCGGCGTGCAGCACGGCGTGGTGCTCGATCGCCGAGGTGATAATGTGCCGGCCGGCGCGGGCGCGCGCCCTGGCGGCGCCGACGATCGCCAGCACG
>Ga0116230_10000504_pt1 | contig 34508 bp, 30 predicted proteins | sample S1TSphfallax_3_FD_88678 | JGI IMG/M metagenome (GOLD analysis project Ga0116230, IMG submission 88678) | Host-associated microbial communities from peat moss isolated from Minnesota, USA - S1T2_Fd - Sphagnum fallax MG | ecosystem: Host-associated > Plants > Peat moss > Unclassified | place... | reverse complement strand
TTACCAACAAGCAGGCAGGCACCTTCCTGGAGTTCCTCTCCGACACCGCGGTGAAGGAGACCAAGAAGAACGGAGAGTTTACGATCCCTGGGATCGGCAAGTTGGTGAAGGCCGAGCGCAAGGCGCGCCTGGGCCGCAACCCGCAGACCGGCGAGGCCATCAAGATCAAGGCCAAGACGGTGGTGAAGTTCCGCGTGGCCAAGGTGGCCAAGGACTTCATCGCCCCGCCCAAGAAGTAGTTCAGCGCTGCGAATGCGAAAGGCCGGCTATGGCGGACGCGAGGAGCGTTCGCCGTTGCCGGCCAATTTTTTGTGGGCGGTGGGGGGCAGCCGCTAGGCGAGGGCGGGTTCGGAGGCCGGCCGGGGCAGGAAGGCGCGGGCGATGAGCCACAGGCCGAGCGAGATGAGCAGGGCGCGGCGGAGGGTGGTGCCGTCGAGCGTCCAGCCCAGGGTCGCGAGCACGAGGAAGGCGCAGAGGAAGTAGAGCTGGCTGAGGACGGCCTGGACCCAGTTCGGGCGTGCGCCGGCGTCGGGGACCTGTGCGGCCGGTGCGGGCAGGAAGCGAGGGACGCGCGCTGCGTAGTCGCGGTAGGGCTGGCCGAGCCGTGCCGCGAGGGAGCTCTCCTCGGCCAGCGCAAGGCGAAGCTGGAAGAGGCCCAGCGTGACGGCGGCGAAGACGGCGCCGCTGGGGGGCATCAGCAGAGCGATGCCCAGGGTATGCAGCAGGGTGCCGAGCAGGAGTGGGTTGCGCGTACGGCGGAAGGGGCCGTCGGCGAGCAGGCTGCCCGCGCTGGACGGAACCAGGCGGCTGCCCGCGTAGGCCGCGCCCCACATCCGCAGCCACGCGCCCAGGCCGGTGAGGACGATGGCCACGCCCAGCAGCGCCAGCACCGCGGCGTTGTAGGTGAGCCAGCCCTGGCGATAGAGCAGCGTGGAGAGCGCGAGCCAGGCGGGCTCAAAGCTGGCCCGCGTGCTGGCGCCGGTGGAGCTCCAGCCGGGCAGCAGCGTCCACGGGGCGAGGAAGCCGAGGGCGTAGAGCAGCGCCTGCAGGGCGAAGCGGAAGCGGGATTCGAAGGCAGTGGCTTTCATCGTGGGTAGGCTGCGCAATGTCTAGCTTAGCTGCTTTGCCCGGCTGCGCCCAGCGCGGTGAGGATGGCGTCAAAGTCCTCGACGCCGCTGTACTCGATGATGACCTTGCCGCGGCCTTTGCGGTCGTCGATGGTGACCTTGAGGCCGAGGCTGCGGCGCAGCAGCTCTTCGGCGTCGCGTACGTTGGGGTCGACGGCGAGCGCGGGTTTGGCGGCGGGCTTGGGTTTGGATGTTGGGTCGAGCAGGCCCTGCACCAGGGTCTCGGTGGAGCGGACGGAGAGGTGCAGCGCGAGCACCTTGCGCGCGGCGGCCTCGATGGCCTCGGGGGACTCCAGCGCCAGCAGCGCGCGGGCGTGGCCGAAGCTGAGCTCGCCGGCGACGACCAGCTGCTGCACGGACTCGGGCAGCTTGAGCAGGCGCAGGAAGTTGGCGATGGAGGCGCGGTCCTTGCCGGTGCGCGTGGCCATCTGCTCCTGGGTCATGCGGAACTCGGTGGAGAGGCGGTGGAAGGCGTGGGCCTGCTCGATGGGGTTGAGGTCGGCGCGCTGCAGGTTCTCGACGATGGTCATCTCCATCGCCTGGACGTTGGAGACCTCGCGGACGATGGCGGGGATGGTGGCCTTGCCGGCCTTGCGGCTGGCCAGCAGGCGGCGCTCGCCGGTGATGAGGGTGAAGCGGCCTGCCGCGTCGCCAGGGCGCACGACGATGGGCTGCACCACTCCTGAGGCAGCGATGGAGGCGGCGAGCTCGGTGAGCTGGGCCTCAGGGAAGGCGGTGCGCGTCTGGAAGGGGTTGCGGTCGATGAGGTCGAGGGCGATCTCCAGCGGCTTGCCGGTGACCGGCGCGGGCTCAGCGACGGCGGTGATGGTGAGCGCGGGCGTGGGGCGCGCGGGCAGCAGCGACTCCAGGCCGCGGCCGAGGGCGGAGCGTTTGGGCGGATTGGGCGGGGGTGAGGTGGGCATAGAGACGAGTGGTTCGTGGCGAGTGGTTCGTGATTAGGGTATCAAGATAGTACTCAGGCCTGCTTGCGGAAGGGCCAGTAGCGGCGCGGTTCGCCGGCGGCTTCCAGGGTGGCGAGGACGGGTTCGGGCAGGGGTTCTGGCGGGGTCGCAGCGGCGGTAACGGGGTAGCCGTTGCGCTGGAGCAGCTCGGCGGCGAGCTCGCGGTAGGCCTCGGCGCCGCGGGAGCGGGGATCGTAGAGCAGGACGGGCTGGCCGTGGCTGGGGGCCTCGGCGAGGCGGATGTTGCGGGGAATCGTGGTGTGGAAGACCTTATCGGCGAAGAAGCCCTGGAGGTTGTCGCGGACCTGCTGGGAGAGGTTGGTGCGGTCGTCGAACATGGTGAGCAGGACGCCTTCGAGGGTGAGCGAGGGGTTGAAGCTGGCGGTGACGCGGTCGAGCGTGGAGAGCAGCTGGGAGATGCCTTCGAGGGCGAAGTACTCGGCCTGCATGGGGACGAGCAGGGTGTCGGCGGCGACGAGGGCGTTGAGGGTGAGCAGGTCGAGCGCAGGCGGGCAGTCGAGCAGGATGAAGGGGTAGTCGGCGCGGATGGGCCCGAGGGCGTCGCGCAGTCGGTGCTCGCGGCGCTCAGCGGCGACCAGCTCGAGGTTGGCGCCGATCATGTTGCGGGTTCCGGGGATGAGGGAGAGATAGGCGACCTCGGTGGCGAGGACGGCGTCGGCTGCGGCGGTATGGCCGAGGACGAGGTCGTAGACGGAGGCGCGGTTGGCCTCGCGCTCGGGGTCGCGGCCGAAGCCAAGGCCGCCGGTGGAGTTGGCCTGGGGGTCGACGTCGACCAGCAGGGTGGGCAGGCCGTGGAGGGCGAGCGCGGCGGCGAGGTTGATGGCCGTCGTGGTCTTGCCGACGCCACCCTTCTGGTTGACGACAGCGATGACCTTGGTCGGAGGGCTGGGCGCGGCGGTGGGGTTCGTGCTGGGCTGTTCTTCTGGCATGGGGCGTTGCATCTGCGGTTTGAGGGACAAGCGTAGCAGAGTGGAGGACGAGGGATGTTCCACGTGGAACATCGCGGGGAGGAAATCGGTGGGAAGGCTGTGGGGAAGGTGTGGAGGACAGGGCAAACCGGCAAACGCGGCAGAGGTACCTGTCCCTGTGCCACCTTCCCAAAACTGCGTTTGCAGCTCCTGGGGAGCTAAGTCAGGGAGTGGGTTCAAGGACGAGATGGGTGTGCGCGCCGGGCATGGGCAGGGCCACGCAGGCGGGCGAGTAGGGCTCGCCGAAGGTGAGCAGAAGGCCGCCGGGGCGGACCAGGATGCGGGCGAGTGCGAGCGCGACCGGCATGTTGTCTACCGCGCGGAGGGTGATGGCGTGGAAGCCGCGGCCCTCGGGCAGTGGGTCGAGGTCCTCGGCGCGGCCGGCCCAGACCTCGGTGTGGGGCAGCGCGAGGGTGCGCACGGCCTCGCGGAGGAAGCTGGCCTTCTTGCCCTGGCTTTCGGCGAGGGTGACGCGCAGGCCGGGCAGCAGCAGCTGGATGGGCAGGCCGGGCAGGCCGGCGCCGGAGCCGAGATCGAGCAGGGTGGCGTCCACGGGCAGCCGGGGCGCGAGTGCGACGGCGGCGAAGAGGCTCTCGCCGAAGTGGCGGCGGACCAGCAGCTCGGGCTCGCGGATGGCGGTGAGGTTGGTGCGGGCGTTCCAGCGCAGCAGCAGGTCGAGGTAGGCCGAGAGCTGGGTGTAGAGGCCGGGCGGCGCGGGGTGCTCGCCGAGGTAGGGCGCGAGCAGCTCGGCGATGCGGGACTCGGGTAGCGTGGGCAAGGGAAACCTCGTGAGGCCCGATTCTAGTGCCTGGAACTAAAAAGTGCTTTCACGCAAAGGGCGCAAAGGGCGCAAAGTGAGCCAAGTTTCGCCGCGGCGGCCGTGGCGAAACTTGGCGTTTGAATTTGCGCACGTTGCGTCAGGGCTTCTGAGCCTAGCGGTACGCGTAGGCGCGGGCTTCGGTGATGAGGCGGGCGAAGAGGGCGCGGGAGGCTGGGCTGATGTCGTAGGAGCGCTCGGGGTGCCACTGGACGCCGAGGAGGAACTGGCGCGGCGGATGTTCCACGTGGAACATCGGGCCGGATTCTGTGCCCGGCTCTGAGACTTCGCCGGCTAACTCGAGGGCTTCAATGACGCCGTCGTCGGGGCAGCGGGCGACGATGCGCAGGCCGGCACCGGGAACAGCGACCGCCTGGTGGTGGCTGGTGTTGATGGGCAGGCGGAGCAGGCCGGGCGAGTCTGCTGTCGCCTCCGGGGTCTCGGAGTTGCCCATCTCGCCGTTGCCGGTCTCGACGATCTCGGCCAGCAGGCTGGGACGGGCGATCAGCGCGGTGTGGGCGATGGCGACCTTGCTGCCGGCCTCATGGTTGACGGGCAGCGGGGTGAGGTCCTGCACCAGCGAGCCGCCGCGCCAGACGTTGAGCATCTGCAGGCCGAAGCAGATGGCGAGCACCGGCTTGGCAAGGCGCTCGGCGTCTTCGAGCAGGGCGAGGTCGAGTGCCTCGCGGGCGGGGTCGGCCGGTGCGGTGACGGGCTCACGGGGCTGGCCGTAGCGGGCTGGGTCGACGTCCGCGGGAGAGCCGGGGAGGCAGACGCCGTGACAGGTGGCGAGCAGCTCGCGCAGGGCACTGGCCTGCTGCGGGGCGGCGAGTGAGAGCGGCAGCTCGACGGGTTCGCCGCCGGCCAGCGCGAGCGCGCGGGCGTAGCCGGGCTGGGCGCGCTGGTTGTAGGCCAGGTCGTGGGTCGTGGGCACCGGGATTGCGATGCGCGGCTTGCTGGCGATGGTCACCCTACCCCCCTCCCCTCATTGGGCTAAATGATGATAGTAAATGGTTTAGCGGTGGACCTTGGTGGTGAAGCAGCGAGTCAGCGGGTCAGCGGGTCAGCGGGTCAGCGAGTCAGCGGGTCAGCGGGTCAGCGGGTCAGCGAGTCAGCGGGTCAGCGGGGCAGGCGACATTTGTCTTCTACTTCCATTGTAGAGAAGTGGGAGTGGAAGTACGCCAAAGGACGGATGCGGGTTGGGCGATTCGTGCAGGAGAGCGGACGGTGGGTGGCGGGGCGGCGCGGCTACAATTGGCCGGAACGCAGATATGTCCGGAACGCAGATATGTAAGGAGCGACGAAAGTTTTTATGGCGAAGCAGATGACGATGGGCGTGATCGTGGGCAACCGGGGGTTCTTCCCCAGCCATTTGGCCACCAGCGGGCGGCTGGAGATGGTGGCGGCGCTGGAGGCGGCGGGGATTCGAGCGATTGTGCTGGGGCCGGAGGAGAGCGCGCACGGCGCGGTGGAGAGCTACGCCGAGGCGCAGCTATGCGCGGCGCTGTTCCAGAAGCACGCGAAGGAGATCGACGGCATTGTTGTCACGCTGCCGAACTTCGGCGAGGAGCGGGGGCTGGCGGACGCGCTGCGGCTGGCCGATCTGCGCGTGCCGGTGCTGATCCAGGCGACGCCGGATGCGCCGGGCAAGATGGGCATCGCGTTTCGGCGCGACAGTTTTTGCGGCAAGATGTCGATCTGCAACAACCTGCGCCAGTACGGCATTCCGTACACGCTGACGACGCTGCATACGGAGGCGCCGGACTCGGCGGAGTTTGCCGCGGACCTGAAGGAGTTTGCGGCGGTGTGCCGGGTGGTGAAGGGGATGAAGAACCTGCGCATCGGCGCGATCGGGGCGCGGCCGGCGGCGTTCAATACGGTGCGCTACTCGGAGAAGCTGCTGGAGCGCTCGGGCATTACGGTGGACACGCTGGACCTGAGCGAGGTGATGGGGCGCATCGGGCGGATGAAGGACACCGACGACGCGGCGCAGGCGAAGCTGGCGGCGATCAAGAAGTACATCCCGGTGGGCGAGACGCCGGAGGCGGCGCTGGTGAAGATGGCCAAGCTGGGCGCGGTGATCGATGGCTGGATGGCGGCGAACCAGCTGACGGTGAGCGCGGTGCAGTGCTGGACCTCGATCGAGGAGTTCCTGGGCATTGTGCCGTGCACGGTGATGAGCATGATGAGCGAGAGCCTGATCCCCAGCGCGTGCGAGGTGGACGTGCTGGGCACGGTGAGCATGTACGCGCTGACCCTGGCCAGCGAGACACCGAGCGCTCTGCTGGACTGGAACAACAACTACGGCGACGACCCGAACAAGGCGGTGTGCTTCCACTGCTCGAACCTGCCGAAGCATTTTTTCAAGCAGGGCGTGAAGATGGACTATCAGCTAATCATTGCGGGGACGGTGGGCAAGGAGAACACGCATGGGACGCTCGATGGGACGGTGAAGGCGGGGCCGATGAGCTTTGCGCGGTTCTCCACCGACGAGTTTGCGGGGACGATCCAGGGCTATGTGGGCGAGGGGCGGTTTACCGACGACCCGCTGAACACCTTCGGCGGCGCGGGGGTGGTGGAGATCCCGGAGATGCAGAAGCTGCTGCGGTATATCTGCGAGAACGGCTTTGAGCACCATGTGGCGGCGAACTTCGCGAATGTGGCCGCGCCGGTCGGGGAGGCGGCGGCGAAGTATCTGGGGTGGGGGGTGCATCGGCATTCGTAAGGGTGGAAGGCGGGAAAAGAGGCGAACGCAGAGGACGCGAAGGACGGAGAGGGGCGCGAAGGAAGGCGCACCGGATGTAGATGCGAGGGTCCAATGAGGCAGAGACGGTTTGCAGTGGGTTGGGCGATGGCTGGGGCGATAGGGATGATGGCGATGACGACGATGGCGCAGGCGGCGGTGAAGGTGACGAAGACCGAGTGGGGCAAGACCAGGGACGGCGCGGCGGTCGCGCTGTATACGCTGAGCGACGGCGCGCTGACGGTGCGGGTGACGAGCTTCGGCGCGCGGGTGGTGAGTATCGTGACGCCGGACCGCGAAGGGCACAGGGCGGACGTGGTGCTGGGCTACGACAACGTGGCGCAGTATGAGGCCGATGAGAAGACCTACTTCGGCGCGATCGTGGGGCGCTATGGCAACCGCATCGCGAAGGGGACGTTTTCGCTCGAGGGGCAGACGTATCGCATCCCGCTGAACAACAACGGCAACGCGCTGCACGGCGGGCCGGGCGGCTTCAGCACGAAGAACTGGACCGGGCGCGAGGTGCCGGGCGGGGTGGAGATGACGCTGGTGAGCCCGGACGGCGAGATGGGCTTTCCGGGCACGCTGACGCTGCATGTGCGCTACACGCTGGAGGGCAAGAGTTTGAAGATCGCGTACCGCGCGACCACGACCAAGGCGACGGTGGTGAATGTGACCAACCACAGCTACTTCAACCTGGGCGGGGTGCAGGCGAGTGGGGCGCAGAGCACAATTCTGCAGGAGGAGCTGGAGATTCCGGCGGCGAGCTTTACGCCGACCGATGCGGGGCTGATCCCGACTGGCGCGCTGGAGCCGGTGGAGGGCTCGCCGTTCGACTTCCGCAAGGCGACGGCGATCGGGGCGCGGATCGGTGCGGACGACGAGCAGCTGAAGCTGGCCGGCGGCTATGACCACAACTTTGTGCTGGAGGGCGCGGGCACGCCGGGGCTGCATGTGGCGGCGAAGCTCTATGACCCGGGCACAGGGCGCACGCTGACGGTGACGACGACCGAGCCGGGGGTGCAGTTCTACTCGGGCAACTTCTTAGACGGGTCGAATGGATTGCTGCGCGGGCCGGGCGGGGTGGTGTATGGGAAGCACGCGGGGCTGTGCCTGGAGACGCAGCACTTTCCGGACTCGCCGAACCATCCGAAGTTTCCATCGACGGAGCTGAAGGCTGGCGAGACGCTGCACACGGAGACGGTGTTTACGTTTGGGGTGAGGTAAAGCGGTGGAGCCGCGGGCGCATCTGGCCAGCCTGGTGGCGACCATGCGCGGGCATGGGGCGCAGCGGGCGGTGGTGGCGCATCGCGGGGTGCGCAGCCACGCGAGCAGCTATGCGGAGCTGGCCGCGCTGGCGGGGCGGTTCGCGGCGGAGCTTGGGCGGCGCGGCGTGGCGCCGGGCGAGCGCGTGGTGCTGTGGGGCGCGAACTCGGCGGAGTGGATTGCGGCGTTCTTCGGCTGCGTGCTGCGCGGGGCGATCGCGGTGCCGCTCGATGCGGCGGGGACGGCGGAGTTTGCGCGGCGCGTGGTCGCGGATGTGCGGCCGCGGCTGGTGGTGGTGGACGCCGGGCTGCTGGCCGCGCTGGCGCGTGGTCTCGATGCGGACGTGCCCACGCTGCTGTTCCCGGAGCTGGCGAGCGCGCTGCCGGAGGAGCCCGACTATCGCGTGAGCGAGGCGGTGGGCGAGTCGACGCCGCTGCAGATCGTCTTCACCTCGGGCACGACGTCGGAGCCGAAGGGCATCGTGCATACGCACGGCAACGTGCTGGCGAGCCTGCGGCCGATCGAGCAGGAGATGCAGAAGTATCTGCGTTATGAGCGGTGGTTCCATCCGCTGCGGTTTCTGCACAGCCTGCCGCTGAGCCACGTCTTTGGGCAGTTCATGGGGATGTGGACGCCGGTGCTGCTGGCCGCGGAGGTGCACGTCTCCGACGACCCAACGCCGGCGCGGACGGTGGAGCTGCTGCGGCGCGAGCGGATCTCGGTGCTGGTGGCGGTACCGCGGGTGCTGGATCTGCTGCGCGGGCATCTGCTGGGGCGGTTTGCGGGATTGGCGATGGAGTTGGAGCAGGCGCAGGGCAGCTCGGCGTGGGCGCGATGGTGGCGGTTTCGCCGGGTGCACAACGCGCTGGGCTGGAAGTTCTGGGCGGCGATCTCGGGCGGGGCGGCGGTGGGCGCGGATCTGGAGGGCTTCTGGCGCGGGCTGGGGCTGGTGTTGATCCAGGGCTACGGGATGACGGAGACGGCGGCGCTGGTCACGCTGAACCATCCGTTCAAGGTGGGGCGGGGCACGCTGGGCAAGCCACTGCCGGGGCGCGAGGTGCAGCTAAGCGAGGAAGGCGAGGTGCTGGTGCGGGGGGCGATGCTCGCCGAGCAGGTGTGGCGCGACGGCCGGATGCAGCCGCGCGCGGGCGAGTGGCTGGCCACCGGCGACCTGGCCGAGCGCACCGCGGCCGGCGAGCTGCGCTTTCTGGGGCGCAAGGGCGAGGCCATCGTGACCGCGGCGGGGATGAACGTGCATCCGGCGGACGTGGAGGCGGCGCTGCTGGCGCAGCCGGGGATGCGCGCCTGCGCGGTGGTGGGCTGCGCGACCGCGCGGGGCATGGAGCCGGTCGCGGTGGTGGTGTTCGCCGGCGAGGCGGCGGGGTTGCAGGCGGCGGTGGTCGCGGCCAACCGCGGGCTGGCGGCCTACCAGCAGGTGCGGCGGGTGCTGCGCTGGCCGGGCATGGCGCTGCCGTATACCTCGAGCGGCAAGCTGCTGCGGCGACAGGTGCAGGCGTGGGCGTGCGCGCGGCTGGCGGAGGAGACGCCGGGGTCGTCGGCCGCGGAGGACGATGCGCTGCTGGGGTGGATCGCGGAGGTGACGGGGGAGAGGCGGACTGCCACTCGGCAGGCCCAGGGGAATGACAAAGCCAGGGATGCGCTGCGGCTGAGTGAGGACCTGCGGCTGGACAGCCTGGGGCGGGTGCAGTTGCAGTCGCTGCTGGAGCAGCGGCTGGGCGTCGAGCTGGATGAGGACGCGATGGCGCGGGCGGAGACGGTGGGCGAGCTGCGGGCGCTGGTGGGGTTGGGCGGACAGGATTCGGCTTTCAGTTTCCAGTTGCCAGCTTCCAGTCTTCCAGTTTCCCAGTCGGCCAGTGTTCCAGTTCCTTTGGAGGATGTATATCCGCGCTGGGTGTGGAGCTGGCCGGTGCGCTGGCTGCGGGTGGCGTTTGTGGAGGCGGTGCTGCGGCCGCTGGTGGCGCTGCTGGCCGCGCCGCGGGTGGTGTGGGCTTCGGGTGTGGCCGAGGCGCAGGGGCCGCTGCTGGTAATCGCCAACCATGGAACGGCGTTCGACGGCGCGCTGGTGCTCTATGCGCTGCCGGGAGCCTTGCGGCGGCGGCTGGCGATCGCGATGGCGGGCGAGATGCTGCGGGCGTTTCGCGGCGGCGATGGGCGCGAGATCGGCCTGGAGGGCGTCGCCGGCCGGCTGCTCGCGCCGCCGGTGTATGGGCTGCTGACGGCGCTGTTCCATGTATTTCCGCTGCCGCGGATGCGCGGCTTTCGGCGCAGCTTCGGCTATGCGGGCGAGGCGATGGACCGCGGCGAATCGGTGCTGGTGTTTCCCGAAGGGCGGCGCAGCGCGGAGGGTGCGCCGCTGGCGTTTCGCCCGGGGATCGGGCTGCTGGCCGAGGAGACCCGCGCGGCGGTGCTGCCGGTAGCGCTGGTGGGGCTGGGCGCGCTGAAGGCGGCGCAGCGTGGCTGGTTTCGGTCCGGCAGGCTGGAGGTGCGGGTGGGCGCGCCGCTGGCGTTTCGCGAGGGGATGGACGCGCAGCAGCGGACGGCGGAGCTGCAGCAGAGGCTGCGGGCGATGCTGGAGTGAGGTATGAGCGTGGGTTTGGATAATCCGATGCCGAGGGCCAGGCTGGCCGGGAATCGGATATGGTTATAGGGACTTTGGCGCACGGCATCGCGCAGGCTGCGTTCGACCGATGCCCTGGGCCCCTATCCTGAACCCACGAGAGACCATGAGCGCACTTGCCTTCTTCTTTGCCACGCAACTGACCCGGCTTTCCCCGGTCGACATCCTGATTCTGGTTCTGTACTTCTGCGTTGTGCTCTTCATCGGGTTTTATGTGAAGGGGTCGACGGACACGAGCGAGCAGTTCTTTCTGGCCGGGCGGGAGATGACGGCGTGGATCGCTGGGTTGAGCTTCGTTTCGGCGAACCTGGGCTCGCTGGAGCTGATGGGCTGGGCGGGCTCGGCGTACCAGTACGGGATGCTGGCGACGCACTGGTACTGGATCGGGGCGATCCCGGCGATGCTGTTCCTGGGCATCGTGATGATGCCGTTCTATTACATCTCGAAGACGCACTCGGTGCCGGGGTACCTGCAGCTGCGCTTCGGCGAGGGCGCGCGCGGGCTGAGCGCGGTGAGCTTCGCGCTGATGACCATCCTGATGAGCGGCGTGAACATGTACGCGATGGCGGTGGTGATGCAGACGGTGCTGGGCTGGAACATCACGTTCAGCATCTGGGTGGGCGCGGCGACGGTGGCGGTGTACGTGATGCTGGGCGGGCTGCGCTCGGCGATCATCAATGAGGTGCTGCAGTTCGTGCTGATCTGGGCGGGCGCGGCGCTGATCCCGATCCTGGGGCTGATCGAGACCGGCGGCTGGACCAAGCTGAAGGCGCAGATCGCGATCAACGTGGGCAGCACCGAGTACACGCACCTGTGGTCGACGCTGGGCCACTTCAAGGACAACCCGATGGGCATCAACTGGGTGGGCATCGTCTTTGGGCTGGGCGCGATTATCTCGTTTGGGTACTGGACCACCGACTTTCTTGTGGTGCAGCGGGTGCTGAGCGCGAACAACCTGCGCGCGGCGAAGATGGCGCCGGTGATCGGCGCGGCGTTCAAGATGGCGGTGCCGCTGATCGTGATTCTGCCCGGGCTGCTGGCGCTGGGGCTGATTACGAACGGGCATCCGGCGTACCACCTGGTGCCGGGCGAGGTGGCGGCGCGCACCGGGCAATCGAGCTACGACCAGGTGCTGCCGCTGATGCTGATCCGCTACTGCGGGCCGGGGCTGCTGGGGCTGGGCATCACGGCGCTGGTGGCGGGCTTTATGAGCGGCATGGCCGGCAACGTGAGCGCCTTTTCGACGGTGTGGACCTACGACCTGTACGGCGCGTATGTGAACAAGAAGGCCAGCGACAAGCATTATGTGCTGATGGGCCGGATGTCGACCGTGGTGGGGATGCTGATCTCGATTGCGACCGCGTACCTGGTGATGAATGCGGCCTCGATCATGGACTACGTGCAGGCGCTGTTCAGCTTCTTCATCGCGCCGTTGTTCGGCACGGTGATTCTGGGGATGCTGTGGAAGCGCGCGACCAACTGGGGCGGCTTCCTGGGGCTGCTGGCGGGCACCGCGTCGTCGATCGGGATGTTCCTGTATACGAGCACGGGCACGGCGGCGCACAAGGCGATGGCGCTGTCGCGGATCGCGCTGAGCGCGGACGCGCAGCCGATGGCGGAGAACATGTTCCGCGCGCTGTGGAGCTGGCTGATCTGCGTCGGGGTGACGATTGCGGTGAGTCTGCTGACCAAGCCGAAGACCGACGCCGAGCTGAACGGACTGGTGTACGGCGCGACGATCATCCCGCACGACGGCGCGACCTCGATCTGGCAGAAGCCGATTGTATGGGCAGGCGTGGTGGCGGCGGTGTTCCTGGCGCTGCAGGTAGTGTTCTTTTAGGAGCAGGGAGTAAGGAGTAAGGAGTAGATCGAGAGCGGTTGGCTCTACTCCTTATCCTCCACTCCTTGCCGGAAAGACGGAGGCAGGACGATGGCAGAGGGAACGGGACGCGGCGAGCGGCTTTCGATTTGGTTTTTTGTGGGCGTGATGACGCTGCTGTACGGGTTGGTGCTGCTGCCCTATGGCGCGTGGGAGTGGCTGGGCGGGCATGAGCCGGCGACGGTGCTGCATCGGCTGCATCCCACATTCTGGTGGGGGCTGCTGCTGACGCTGTTTGGCGGGTTTTATACGCTGCGGTTCCGGCCGTAGGGGCGGTGTCGGCGGTCCAGTGCATGGGACAGTTTGTGGCCGAGCGAGCAAAATCCAGGGGTGCTTCGACGACACGATTGCAAAAGCGCAATCGCTGCGCTCAGGATGACGGCGAAAAACAAACAACGGCGACAGCAACGCTGTGGGCTGACAACCGCAACGCTGTGGGCAGTCGATGAACCCGCTCTAGAAGCTGTAGCTGGCCTGGAGCTGGAGGCGGCGGGGGTCGGCGGCGGTGGTGGGCTGGAGGAAGTTCGGCGAGGTGACGACGCCGACGTAGCTCTGGAAGTTGGGGCGGTTGATGGTGTTGAAGCTGGAGAGTGAGACGGCGAGCGCGGCGGGGTCGTCCTTGCGGCCGGGGTGCAGCTTGCGGGTGTAGGCGAGCCGGACGTCGAGGTCTTGGAAGCTGCCGCCTTCCACGCTGTTGCGGGGCACGCCGGGCGGCCGCGCGTTGAAGAGGCCGGTCTCGTAGTTGTCCTGACCGGTGGTGACGGTGTAGGGCGTGGGTGTGTTGTTGTAGAAGCCGAAGCCGAGGGTGAAGGGCTTGTCGGGATAGAGCGTGGCGAAGAGGCTGAGGCGCTGGCGCTGGTCGTAGTCGGTGCGCGACCACTCGTCGTTGGGGGCGTACTGGTTCTGGGGGTTGAAGGTGGACCACTGGGTGTCGGAGTCGGCGTGCTGCAGGTTGTACTGCACGAAGCCGGCGAAGACGTGGGAGATGCGGCCGCGGTAGCTGACGGAGAGGCCGTCGGTCTTCTGATAGCCGCCGGAGTTGAGCTGCAGCGATTGGGAGAGCGCGGGGTTGGGGCGCTGCGGGCCGGTGAAGGGTGGCAGCGGCGCGTTGACGTCGATGGAGCGCAGCGCGTGCCAGCCGCGATACCCCTCATAGCCGACCGAGAGGGTGGACTGCCGGGTGACCTGGCGCTCCAGCGAGAGGCCGAAGTAGGCCTGCACCGGCGACTGCAGGCCGGGGGCGTAGTTGAACAGGCTGGGCGGCGAGGCGGCCAGCGGGTTGCAGCTGGCGATGGGATAGCAGAGGTTGGCGGTGACCAGCAGGCTGCGCTCGGCGGCGTTGGAGTAGCGGGCGATCTGCTGGCCGACGTTGACGCCGACGCGGCGCACGTAGACGGCCGAGCCGGTGCGCAGGACCAGGGCGTGGGCCTTGTCGAGCACATAGGCGAGCGAGAGGTGGGGCTCGAGGGCGTCCTTGGTCTGCGGGAGGGCGTCCTGGAAGTCGTAGCGCAGGCCGGGGATGACGGTGAGCGACGGGGTGAGCTGGATCTGGTCGAGGAAGAAGGCGCCGGGCTGGGCGTAGAGGGTCTCAAAGCGCGACTGGCCCTGCTGCAGCGTGAAGCTCAGCGGCGTGCCGGCGAGGAAGGCCGCGGCGCTGGCGAAGGTGTAGGTGCCCTGGCGGTTGGTGCGGTCCTCCAGGATGCGGCGGCCGAGGTTGGGCATCTGGAAGCCGAACTTGAGCTGCTGCGGGACGTGGGTGCCGAGGCTCCAGCTGTAGATGTCGGAGATGTTGGGGTTGTTCTCGGTGTTGTAGACGTCGGCCTGCGCGCCGCCGAAGGTGGCGACGCCCTCCACGACCAGCTGCGGCGCGGCGTTGTTGCTGACGTTGCGGTCGAGGTTGCGCTCGAAGAGGAGGTTGAACTGGTTGAGCCGGTTGGCGCCGAAGGTGACCTCGTCGTGGTAGGTGATGTCCATGTCGAAGTTGTAGGCGGAGTAGCCGGCGGACTGCTGGATGAGGCCGCCGACGTTGGCGTTGTGGTTGTTGGCGTCGTAGAAGCGGTAGAGCAGGAAGGCGTTGTGGTGACCGTTGTACTCATGGGCGAGCTTGTAGGTGAGGTTGGTGGAGCTGCCGGGGTCGGGGACGTTCTGGGCGGGCGTGGGCGCGGGCACCAGCGTCGCATTCACGGGCACCTGATACTCGGACTCCTTGCGGGTGACGGAGAAGAGGAAGGATGTCTTCGATACGGCGAAGAAGGGGCCGGTGAGGTAGCCCTCATAGAGGCGGCGCTGCTGGTAGGGCTTGCCGGTGGCGAAGTAGTTGGTGGCGTTGAAGGCGGAGTCGCGGAAGGTGAAGCTGAAGGAGCCGTGGAAGCGGTCGGCGGCGGACTTGGTGGTGAGTTCGACCTGGCCGCGGCCGGGGTTGCGGTACTGCGCGGAGTAGGGGTCCTGGTTGACGCTGACGCGCTCGATGGCGGAGGGGCTGACGCCGACGGTCTTGTTCTCGACGCCATCGATGACGAGGGTCACGCCGCCCTCGCCGGCGGCGCCGGTATCGAGGAAGGCGGAGAGGGTGGAGACGATGTCGGCGTCGAAGACCGGGAGCAGCTTCATGTCCTCGGCGGAGACGGTGGCGGCGTCGACGTTGTTCTCCGGCGCGGCCACCTGGAGGGTGTCGGCATTCACGTCGATGCTGGTGGAGACGTCGGCCAGCGCAAGGGTGAGCGCGAGCGGCGTGGGCGCGACGCCGGCGGCGAGGTGCAGCGGCCGCGTAAGCGGCGAGAAGCCGGCCAGGGCGACGGTGAGGCGGTAGTCGCCGGGCGGCGGCTGCGCCAGATGGAAGCTGCCGTCGCTGGCGGTGGTGGCGCTGGCGACGACGCCCCCGGAGGGCCGCAGCAGCTGCACGGCGGCGCCGGCGACGATGGCGCCGGAGGGGTCCTGCACGGTGCCGGTGAGGCCGGCGCGTGCAGCCTGCGTCTGCGCCGCAGCCGAGGCGACTCCGAGGACTCCGGCGAATCCAAGAGCTGCGACCATGCAGACCAGCGGCATTGCGAACCGGCGGCCTGCTGTGGGGGAGACGTTGCGGCGCGGACGGCGGCGCGCGGCATTCGCGGTGGAAACAGGACGGCAGGGAAGGTTCATGCGAGAGGGAAGCCCAACGTAGATTGAGTCTTAAGCCTATCGCAAGATGCAGGGGCGCGACGCCGGGAGGCGTTGGCGTGTATGGCACAGGCAGATACGCGGCCGCGGGCAGCCCTCACCCTGCGGACCCACATCTCGAAAGGACCGAGATGTGGGGCACCCAACGCAGACAACCCCAGAGGCGAGGGGAATCGGGTGTGGGTTCGCAGTGGGAAGCTACATGTTGCGGAAGATGTCGTGGTCCGCATCGTACGTATGTTCGGTCTTGCCCGCAGACTTGGCCATGTCGCCGGCGGCGCGGTCCAGCTTCTCTTGTTCCTCGGTGGCGGCGGCCTTCGGCTTGCTGGCGGTCTGGGGAGTGTCTGTCTGGGGGGTGTTTCCATGCTCGTGCTGCAGCGGCTGGGTCTTGAGGGGCAGAGTCATTCTGTGTCTCCGATGGATGGGGTCGCCAACTCGACGGACAGAGCGACCTTGCAGTACGGTATGCCTTCCGAGCGGCCATGCGCTGTGCCGTATTGCTCAGCAATTCAGGTGCGGAGCCACTCAAAATTGTATGGATACATGATCTCTGCGATGCCTTCGCAGATGGGGAGGCATGTCTTGCGATGAGCCGGCACGGTGCACCCAACTCGTCTCACAGTCCCGGGCCGTACTGGCGGCGCGCGCACAGCGATTGGCGCTTCTGGGTCGGCGCGGTCTTCCTCGCCGTGGCCCTGATTGTGTATGTGATGAGCGACGATCTCTCGCTGGTGCCACGCCCTTCGCGGCCGCCCACGGCTCCGGTTGTGGTCACGCCATAACGCGGCCGAGCGGAGTTCGCCGCTATTTGCCGATGCAGAAGGTGGCGAAGATGTGGGCGAGGATGTCGTCGGCGGTGGTGACGCCGGTGAGGGCGTCGAGGGCGTCGAGCGCGGCGTGGAGGTCGAGCAGCAGCAGCTCGTGGGGCAGGCGGCCGCGGTTGGCGCGCTCGGCGGCGTCGAGCGCGGCCAGTGAGGCGGCGACGGCCTCATGCTGGCGCAGGTTGTTGAGCAGCGCGGTTTCGGCGAGGCCGCCGGGTGCGCCGAGCGCTTCGAGGATGGCGGCGCGGAGCCGGTCGAGGCCCTCGCCGGTGAGCGCGCTGGTGCGGATGGGCGTAGGCGCGGGCGCGGTTGCATGAGGTTCCGGCGCGGGAGGGAACGCACCCGGGGGCAGCAGATCGATCTTGTTGTGAATGTGCAGGTGGGGCCGCGCGAGGCCGGGCTGGGCGAGTTCGCGGGCGAGTTGAAGCTCCTCGGCGGAGTAGGGCTGGGTGGCGTCGTGGATGAGCAGGACTAGGTCGGCGTCGGCGAGCGCCTCGCGGGTGCGGGCGATGCCGAGCTGCTCGGCCTGGTCGATCGTTTCGGAGGAGTCGCCAGGCACAAATGCGGGTTCCTTCGGCAGGCTCAGGACAGGCTTCTCCACTGCGCCGGCAGAAGACGCCGGCTTCGGTCGAGATGACAAATCTGTATTTGACGACAACTCTGTATTTGCATGAGGGAGGTCGCGGAGGCCGGCCGTGTCGATGAGGCGGAGGGGGATGCCGTCGAGGGCGAGGGTCTCTTCGAGGGTGTCGCGGGTGGTGCCGGGCAGCGGCGTGACGATGGCGCGGTCGCGCGCGAGCAGGCGGTTGAAGAGCGAGCTTTTGCCGGCGTTGGGCGGGCCGATGAGGGCGAGCGCGACGCCCTGGCGCAGCACCCGGCCGCGAGGGAAGGTCGCGGCGAGCGCGGCCAGCGGTGTGCGGGTTTCGGCGAGCGCGGCGGCGACCTGCGCGGGGGCGACGAGGTCGACGTCATCGAGCTCGCCGGCGGCGAAGTCCATGCCGGCCTCCAGCAGCGCGATGAGGTGCAGCAGCGAGCCCTTGGCGGGGGCGACCTGGCGGGCGAGCGCGCCGCCGAGCTGCTGCGCGGCGACGCGTGCCTGCTCGAGGGTCTGCGCGGCGATGAGGTCGTGGACGGCCTCGGCCTGGGTGAGGTCGAGCCGGCCGGCGAGGAAGGCGCGCTGGGTGAACTCGCCGGGCTGGGCGAGCCGTGCGCCGTGGGCGAGCGCCGCGTGCAGGATGGCTTCGAGCACGACGGGCGCGCCGTGAGCGGCGATCTCGGCGATGTCTTCGCCGGTGTAGCTGTGCGGCGCGCGGAAGACGGTGAGCAGAGCGTCGTCCAAGGTGGAAGCTGGGTTGCTGGGATCGAGTACGCGGGTGAAGGTGGCGCGGGCGTGCTCGGGCGGGGCATCGAGCGTCAGCAGCCGCTGGGCTATTTCAATGGCCCGCGGGCCGGCGAGGCGCACGATGCCGATGCCGCCACGGCCGGGCGGCGTGGAGATGGCGGCGATGGTGTCGTGATCGGCGAGGTGAGCCATCGTCTTATTGTCATCGTGCGAACCCACATCTCAAAGTGCCGAGATGTGGAGCACCCAAGGGAGTGGTGGGGCCGGATGTGGGTCTGCGGCCCGTGCGATACTTGTAGCGCAGTGCAGGAGGGTTGACGATGGCTGCTGTTTCCTTGCGTTTGCCGCCGGAGTTGTCCGCGCGGCTGGAGAAGATGGCCAAGCGGACCGGCCGCACCAAGACCTATTACATCCGGCAGGCGATCGAAGAGAAGATCGCCGACATGGAGGACTGGTATCTGGCGGAGCACCGTATGAAGGAACACCTGGCCGGCCGAAGCAAGTCCTACACGCTGGACGAGGTGGAGAAGCATCTTGGCCTGGTCGATTGAGATCGACGCCGCGGCGGAGAAAGATCTGAGCAAGCTCGACAAGCAGGTCGCGCGCCGCATCACCAAATTTCTGCGGGAGCGCGTGGCCACGCTGGACGACCCCCGCAGCCTGGGCGAAGCGTTACACGGCCCCCGGTTTGGCGAGCGCTGGAAGTACCGCGTCGGAGACTACCGCATCGTCGCGGACATTCAGGACAACGTGCTGCGGGTGTATGTGGTGGCCGTCGGCAACCGGCGCGAGGTATACCGCTAGAACTCGATGCCGCGCTGGGCGAGGATGCCTTTTTGGTAGGCATGCTTTACCTCGCGCATCTCGGTGACGGTGTCGGCGAGCTCGATGAGCGAGGGGTGGGCGTTGCGGCCGGTGAGGAGGACGTGCAGCATCTCGGGCTTGTCGCGCAGCGCGGCGGCGACGGCCTCGGGGTCGAGCATCTTGTAGCCGATGGCGTAGTTGATCTCGTCGAGGACGATGAGGTCCCACTCGTTGGAGTGGATGGCGGCGACGGCCTCGGCCCAGGCGGCTTCGACCATCGCGATGTCTTCGGGGTCGGTCTCGGCACCGCCGACCTTGACGAAGCCGCGGCCCATCTGGCGGATGACGTAGGTGAAGCCGTCCTGCTGGCTGAGGGCCTCGGCGGCGTCGAGCTCGCCGTAGTGCCAGGAGCCTTTGAGGAACTGGAGCACGAGCACACGCAGGCCGTTGCCGGCGGCGCGGAAGGCGGTGCCGAGCGCCGCGGTGGTCTTGCCCTTGCCGGGGCCGGTGTGGATGAGGATCAGGCCGCGGCGGGAGTCAGGTGCTTCGGGGAGGTCGGACGTGGACATAGGCTTAGGGTACAGGGGCGTGTTGCAGAAAAGACAGAAGCCTTGACGGCAATGTGCGTAGAGTGGAACGCCAGCTTTGACGCAAAGTGCGCAGAGTTCAACGCCAAGTTTCGCGACGGCAGCCGTGGCGCACCTGTCCCACTTCAGTGGCCGGAGTGGTAGGGGTGGCCGGCGCGGAGGGTGAGGGCGCGGTAGAGCTGCTCGGCGGCGACGACGGCGGCGAGCTCGTGGGGCAGGGTGATGCGGCCGAAGGCGAGGATGAGGTCGGCGCGGGCCAGCGCGGCGGGGCTCCAGCCGTCGGCCGGGCCGATGGCGAGCACGAGCAGCTGCAGGCCGTCGTCGAAGGCGCGGGTGAGCGTGGCGGCGAGCTCCTCGGAGCTGAGCTGGCGGCCGCGGCTGTCGGCGAGCAGCAGCCGGGGGCGGGTGCGGGCGGCGAGGGCGTCGAGGTGCTGGAGCAGGTGGGCCTCGGAGGGGAAGGCGCGGGCCTCAGTGGGGGCGTAGCGGGCGCTGCGTTGAATATAGATAGCCGTGAGCTGCGCGGCGGGGTCGTCGGGCGCGTGGCGTCGTGTGTTGCGAGTGGCGATGGTGGCGAGGAGGAGCTTCATACAGAATTTAGGACTGTCAGGGGCTCCGATCCCTACCGATTTCCATATCCCAATTTGGAGAAGCGTAGGCCATGCCTGATTTTCATAGCGTATTTGCGGTTTTTTCTCGGCATTTTGTAGACAGACGCGGTTTGGCATACTGCGTGCATATCTTTAGCAAATCAAGATTTCACCCTCCCTGAACGATATAGGAGTTTCGCAGCGATGACACTCAAGAAGATTTTGACGACTCTGGCATTCCTCTCAGTGACCGCGGTGGGCGCGGCGCAGCAGACGACAGCGGACCTGCAAGGTACGGTCAAGGATCCGTCCGGCGCGGTGGTGGCGCACGCGACGGTGACGGCCTCGACGCCGACGCTGGTGGGCGTGAAGACGGCCGAGACCGACAGCAAGGGCTACTACCACTTTACGAACCTGCCGCCGGGCCCATACACGCTGACGGTGGAGGCGCCGGGCTTTTCGACGATCAAGCGCGAGGGGCTGGTGCTGGAGGTAGGCCACGCGCCGACGGTGAACCTGGCACTGAAGGTGGGTTCGGAGGCGACGACGGTCGATGTGAGCAGCGAGAGCCCTCAGATCGATGTGACCACGACGACCACGACGACCAACGTGACCCAGGACGTTCTCAACTATGTGCCGACCGGGCGCTCGTTCCAATCGGTCATTCAGTTCGCTCCCGGCGCGAGCAACGAGCCGCTGATGGGCACGACGACGGCGCCGGGCACGGGGGCGGGTTCGCCGGGCAGCCAGAGCAACGGCAACTCCTTCGGCTACTCGATCGCGGGTGGCTCGGACTCGGAGAACAGCTACCTGGTGGAAGGCCAGGAGACGGCCAACCTGATCGGCGGCTATTCGCACACGAATGTGCCGATGGACTTCATCAAGGAAGTGACGATCGAGAGCTCAGGCGTGCCGGCGGAGTACGGCGGCGCGCTGGGCGGTGTGGTGAACGTCATCATGCAGAAGGGCTCCAACGCCTACCACGGTTCGGTGTTTGCCGTGTTCGAGAACCAGAATTTCGATGCGACCGGGAACGGCACCTGGCAGTATTTGCCGACGGCGACCAGCAGCAACCTATGCACGGGAACGTGCGCCGCGCCCAATGGAGCGGGTGTAATTTCAAATTTTGTCGCCGAGCTCGACCAGCCGATCGAGTACTACAGAGCGAAGAAGGACCACTTCAGCTACATCCAGCCGGGCTTCACGCTCGGCGGGCCGCTGCTGCCGTTCTGGTCCCGGACGAAGGACCGAGTGTTCTTCTTCGTCGGCTTCAACCCGGAGCTGGACCGGGATGAGCGCTTCGTCAACTACAACCAGACCGGCTCCAACTTTGCGGGTCTGGGCACGGTGCCGTTCAGCGCGAATACAAACACGTACTACACCAACGCGCGCGTGGATGTGGCTGTGACGCAGAAGATCCGCGTGTTTGGGTCGTGGCTCTACCAGCTGCAGAAGCAATATGGTGAGAACCTGCCCGGCAGCGACCCGACGAATCCTGCGCTGGTCAACACCTCGGTCTATAACAATCCGAGCAACTTCGCGCATACGCAAGGCTACGACGCGCCGAATGTCACCATCAACACGGGCGCGGACATCACGATCACGAAAAACCTGGTCTCCACGACGCGGTTTGGATATTACTTCGAGAACTACCACGACTTCGGGTATCCCAATGCGAATCCGACCTTCTATTTTGCATTGAGCGGTCTGACCAGCGACGGCGCGACGGACGCCTCCGGGAACCCGCTCCCGTCCTACCTGCAGCACGGTCAAGGCTATCAAAGCCAGGGATACACGCTGGAGACCTTTTATAACTCGAATAAAGCGATCCAGCTCGATCAGGTCTTTGCGCTGTACAAGAGCGGCTGGGCGGGGACGCATAACTTCAAGTTCGGCTATCAGCTGAACCGGCGCTCCAACCTGATCAGCCAGGCCTACAACGCTCCGTTCATCTATGTCTATCCGGGCAACTCCCCCTATACGACGTCCACCACCGAAGGGACCACCACCTGCCCGGGCATCGCGGCCGCGGACGGAACGCCGCTGACCATCAATACGAACGGCACAGATTCCTGCCAAGGACAATACGGCTATCTCTACGACTACGATTATGGCGTCGGCGGCAGTGCAATCGCTTACAACCACGGGCTGTTTGCGCAGGATTCGTGGACGATCGGCCGCGGTGTGACGCTCGACCTCGGTGTCCGTGTGGAGAAGGAGTACCTGCCGGGTGAAGTGTCAGGGCCGGGCGTTCCTCCCAAGCCGATCAACTTCTCATGGAGCCAGAAGATCGCTCCCCGCATCGGTGCCGCATGGGACGTTTACAGGAACGGCAAGCTCAAGCTGTTCGGCAGCTATGGCGTCTTCAACGACACGATGAAGTTGAACCTTGCCATCAGCTCCTTCGGTGGCGAGTACTGGAACAACTGCGTCTACGCCTATGAGTCCGGTCCGCTGACCAACGTCAATGCGGTGTACAACAGCCAGAAGCGCGCCTGCCCCGGTCTGGGCGATACCAGCACGGTGAATTGGGCCGGTGGAACGCAGCCCGCGGGTCTGCAATACATTGAGTCCGTCAATGAGCGTGCCAGCATCGTGACCTGCGCAACCTGCAACCCGTATGAAGAGGCGGTTGCGCCGAACCTGGCGCCGTATCGCCAGCATGAGTCGCTCTTCGGCGCCGACTACCAGCTGTCGAAGTCGATGGCGCTTGAGGTGCGTTACGACCGCCGGAGGCTCGACCATGTGATCGAAGACTCCTCGATCTACAATCCCGCAGTCGGCGAGACCTTTGTCATCGTCAACCCGGGTCAAGGAGTCAACGCGACCTTCAACGGCTTCTGCAACTTCCTGTATTCGACCGGTGTCAACCCGTGCTCTTCGCCCGTCAACCCGCCGAACGGCACGATCCCGGCGGCGCGCAGCTATGACGGGCTGGAGGTGCGGCTGAACAAGGCCATCAGCAACCACTGGCAGGGCCTGATCTCCTATACCTACAGCCACTTCCGCGGGAACTACACGGGCCTCACCAGCTCCGACCTTGCGGACAATGCGGAAGGCGCTACGGGCGGCGGACGTGACGCCCCCAACAACAGCCGCGCCTTCGATGAGCCGTACTTCTCGTGGAATTCCTATGGCTCATCGTCCAGCGGCCTGCTGCCGACGGACCGTCCCAACAAGGTCAAGGGCGAGGCGTACTACGAGATCAAGTTTCTGCGGCGGTTTACGACGGACCTGGGTCTCTTCCAGTACATCTATCAGGGCTCACCCAACACCAGCTTCCTTGAGAACGTCGGCGACCCCGCCGCCTTTGACTTCCCGGTGGATGTATTCAACCGCGGTGTGTGGGCGAATGTGTCACAGAACCAGAACACCGGCGTTGTGACGGTGGGGAACCCGCATGTCTACCGCAATCCGATGTATGCGCAGACCGACGTCCAGTTCAATCAGGCCGTCCGCATCAAGGGTGGGCAGAGCCTGAAGTTCACCGCTACGGCCACCAACCTGCTCAACGAGCGGGCGGTGACCGCGGTCAACGAACAGATCGATTCCGCGTCGAGCTACCTCAACCAGGCGCAGCTCTTTTCCATCAATGGGCTGTCCGTTAGCGATAGCATTCCCTGGTACGCCGCCGCGCAGCATGCGTACAACGTTCCAGCCTTGCTCAACGCAAATCCTGGCGGATACAACCTGGGCCCGAATACCACCGCACCGGAGACGATCAGCAACCTGTATGGGAAGCCGTTCCACTACCAGGGCGCTCGTACGATGCGGTTGTCGGTGCACTACACGTTCTAACCAACGGTGAAGCGTGAAGCTACGCAGGGCGGAGAGTTGACCTCTCCGCCCTGCGTGCGTGTGGGGGGTCGGGCGGTTGAGGTGAGACGGGCCAGACGCAGATTCCCTTCGGGAATGACAAAGATGAAAGAGGCTCTTCCTCTCTTTGTTGTCATTCCCGAAGGGAAGCTGCTTTGTCTTTCCGACTGACCACACCTGTGGAAACAACAGCTTTAGCGTGACCGAGTGGCCTTTGTCGGCTTCTGCTTCGTGTGGGGCGTGCGGGCTTTCTTTGCCGGTGCCTTCTTTGGCGGTGACTTCTTTGTGGGGGCTTTCTTCGACGCCATCTTCTTTGCGACGGACTTCTTCGCGGCCTTCTTCGCGGCGGTGGGCTTTTTCTTCGCGGTGGGCTGGGCTTTGGTGACGGGCCTGGCGGCGGACCTGCGGCCGGCGGCGATGGCGGCCCTGATCTCGTCGTTCAGCTCGGCGACCGAGAGCTGGGTTGCGGTCTTGCGCAGGCGCTCGAGGCCGTAGAAGGCGCGCTTCTCGGGCGAGAAGACGTGGACGATGAAGTCGACGTAATCCATCAGCACCCACTCGCCCTGGCGGCGGCCTTCGACCGAGTTGGGGTAGGTGGCGAAGTCGCGCTTCAGGCGCAGCTCGATCTCATCGGTGATGGCGACGTTCTGGCGGTCGCTGAGGCCGGTGCAGATGAGGAAGTAATCGGTGAGGCCGCTCTCGGAGGGGTCGAGCTTGAGGATGCGGATGTCTTCGGCCTTCTTGTCGTCGCAGGCCGCGGCGGCGGCGGCGAGCATGGTGCGGATCTGCTGGGTGGGGGTACTGGCCATGGAGCTCCTTTGGAACAGACTAGAGCATTTTTCCCTCGGGAGTAGATGCGCTCCCGACAAGATGCAGGTCTCTGCACCCCACCGAGCCAGGAACGCTCGTTGGGGACCCCGCTCTCTGCACCCCACCGAGCAAAAAACGCTCGTTGGGGACCCCGCTCTCTGCACCCCACCGAGCAAAAAACGCTCGTCGGGGACCCCGCTCTCTGGACCCCACCGAGCAAAAAACGCTCGTCGGGGACCCCGCTCTCCGCTACGCATCGCGATAAGACCGCGATGCTTCGGTCGAGATGAAAAGACTATACCCAGTCACGCGGCGTAAAGGTGGTGGGCGCGGATGTAGTCGAGGACGGAGGGTGGGAGCAGGCCGGCGCAGTCGCTGCCCTGGGCGAGGAGCTCGCGGATGCGGGTGGCGGCGGCGGGGTGGTCGAGGGTGTCGAGCAGGTGGACGCGGGCGCGCTCGGCAGGGGTGAGCGGCGGCAGCAGGTCGGTGTGGCCGGCGGCGGCGGTCAGCGAGGGGCGGGCGACGACGATCCACTGGGCGAGCGCGAGCAGCCGCCGCGGCGCGCGCCAGCGGGGCAGCTCGCGGAAGGCGTCGGCGCCGACGAGGACGAAGAGTTGGGTTTCGGGTTCGGCCTGGGCGAGCTGCTCCAGGGTGTCGATGGTGAAGTTGGGCTGGCCGTCGGGTTGTGGGGCTTCGAGCGTGCAGGCCTCGAGGCGCGGGTCGAGCTGGCAGAGGCGCTCGACCATGGCGAGCCGCGCGGCGTAGTCCGCGGAGGCGCCGGCAGGCTTGAGCGGCTGGCGCGCGGTGGGCGTCAGCAGTACGCGGTCCAGCGCGAAGCGGTCCGCCGCCGCGCAGGCTACGGCGAGGTGGCCGAGGTGCGGAGGATCGAAGCTGCCACCGAAGTAGCCGAGACGCATGATGCCGATTGTAGGCGAGTACGCGGGTGCCGGGACATCGGCCTACGCTACGAGGGCTACTTGGGCCGGCGCCTGCCGCCGCGGAAGAGGCCGAGGCTGATGGTGCCGGTGAGGCCGATCGCGGTGAACACGACCACGCCGAGGACGAGGGCGGCCGAGAGCATGGTGGAGAAGAGCAGCAGCAGCGCCGAGGCGGCCGAGCGCAGGATGGCTTCGATCAGAGCGATCAGCGTGCGGATGATGACCACGCGAGCACCTCGGGCGCTGCTGGGGTCCTGCGGCGTTAGCTTAGCGAAGCCAGGCAGAGTACGTCTGCGCCAGTTGCGGCTTCGATCCTGTGGCTTATTGTGTCATGCAGGCGGTTGTGGAGGCTGCGCGAAAAGACAACGGCGGCCTGCGTTGGATGCAGGCCGCCGTTCGGAACGTGCCAGTAAGAGGCTGCGCCGGAGTTAGCGGCGACCGCGGAAGCCGCCAAAGCCGCCATAGTAGCCAAAGCCAATACCGAAGCCGGGGTAAAAGCCGTAGGGATAGCCCCAGCCGAACGGATAGTAGGGATAGCCGTAGGCGTAGTAGGGGTACGGGTAGCCGGCGTAGAAGCCATCGCCGTAGGGCCCGTAGCCGTAGGGGGTGCCGGTGGCGTAGCGGGGGCCCTCGCCGTTGTCGGTGGGCAGCACGTCGGCGCGGGCCTGGAAGGGCTGGAACTCGACCGAGTGCAGCGGGCCGTTGAAGACGACGTCGTGGCTTTCCTTGATCTTGACCGGCTTTACGTTGGCGTTGACGCCGGGGTAGGCGTCGGCCTCGCCCAGCAGCACGCGGACGGTGTGGGTGTCGGCGTTGATGGTGTAGAAGCCGTCCTTGAGCAGCGCGGCCTGGCCGCCGGGCAGGTCGGCGAGGATCTGCGCGTGGCGCTCGGGATGGCGGACGCTGACGTTGACCAGCCCGCGGTCGATGCGGAGCTCGGTGCGGTCCTCACCCAGCGCGACCGGCAGCACCGAGCTGTTGGGCCCGATGCGCAGCCAGATGCCCTGCGCCGGCTGCGCGATGGCCGTGCCGCCGGCGGTGGTGAAGGGCTTGCCGACGGTGAGCGCAACGGACTGCGGGACCGGCCGCGCGTAGGGCCGTGCCGGCGGTTGCTGTGGCGGCGGGGGCGGCGGCGCCTGCTGTTGGGGCGGCGGCGCCATGCGCTCGATGGGCGCGGCCTGGCTCTGGCTGTAGCCGGGGTCTGGCGCAGGGGCCTGCGCACGCAGAGTGGACGGAAGCAGCGAAGCTACGGAAAGCGTGGCAAGAGAGAGAAGAGTCGCAGTGGGCCTGTACATCATGAATACCTCTATTGAATTAGATGCGGCAGGCTGTGAAAAGTTTACGTCCTGGGGCCGGGCGTGGGGCGGGTGGGGAGCAGAGCGTGGAGAAGAGCGTCGATGGGGCTGAAGCCCCGGTTCTTTCTTTGCCGTTGACGGACGAGCGAAAGCTCGTCCCCTTCAAAGCCCGGCAAAGGAAGACACTCCGTGGCCCGGTGCAAGCACGGCAAAGCTCCAGGCGGTTTCTAAAAAGCCCCAGGCGGTCTCGACAAAGCACGCGTCGCTGCATATAGTCAGGACAAATCTATGTACGCCATGCAGTGCGCCAAGGCACGCGCCGCGCCTGCAAGATATCGAGAGGCTGTCGATGGTCGGTTGCAAGGAAGTTTTTCTGCGTTCGCGGCTCGCATCCAAGCTGGGCATGGGCGCGGCGCTGGCTACGGCGCTGCTGCTGCCGTTGGCGGCGTTTGCGCACGCGCACCCCACCAAGATGAACCCCGCGCCGGACTCCACGGTGGCTCCGCCGGCGAAGCTGGAGATCACCTTCTCCGAGGCCGTCGAGCCGAAGTTCAGCTCGCTGGAGGTGGACGACTCGCTGGGCATGTCCATGACGCAGGCGAAGGCGCAGCCGGTGCCGGGCGATGCGATGACGCTCATGCTGCCGCTGCCGAAGCTGGCCGCGGGCGTCTACACGGTGAAGTGGGTGAGCGTGGCCACCGACGGCCACCGGCTCGCCAACCAGTACAAGTTCACCGTGCAGTAGCTACAAGTTCAGCGACGAATTGACGATGGACAACTTCCTGCTGCTGCCGCGGGCGCTCACTGCATTCGTCTTCGATAGCTGCTTTGCCGGCGCCGCCGGCGCGCTGCTGGCGATGCTCTGGCTGCGCGCTGAGCCCGCTGCCGAGTCCGGCGGGCAGGCCGCGCGCGTGGCCGGCCTGCTGTGGCGCACACTGCTGGCCTGCGCCGCGGGCATGGTGCTGGCGACCCCCGCCGCGGCCTGGCTGATGGCCGCGACCATACTCAACACGACCGCCCCGGCGGAGGTCCGCGCGCAGCTGGCCGATGTGCTCACCGGCACGCACGCCGGGCGCGTGCTGCTGCTCAGCGCCGCCGGCAGCGTGCTGCTGTTGCTGGCCTGCGCTGTGGGCACTCGCGCTGTGGGTATAACTCGGCGGCTGAGGCCGGCTGTTGCTGGGCCGGGCAGGAGGTCGGGCGTCTGGCTGGGGCTGGGAGTGCTCACGCTGCTGGCTGCGGTGCGCTCGGCCGCGGGGCATGCAGCGGGCGCGGGCGATCTCTCGCTGCACGAGTGGGTGCAGTGGGTCCACCTGGGCTCGACTGCGGTGTGGGCAGGCGGCGTGATGGTGGCGGGGCTGGTGGCGTTGCCGCGCCTGCATGGTGAGGCGGCCATGCGGTTTGCGCGGCGGCTTTCGGCCGCGGCGACGGTGGCGGTGGCGCTGATCGCGCTGAGCGGTATCTATAACGCGGGCGTGGGGCTGGGGGTCGGGCCGGGCGGCGGCACAGGCAGCGGAATGGGCAGCGGGGCCAGCGGAGTAGCGGGCATGGCCAGCAGCATAGCTGCGGGATGGAAGCTGCTGGGCAGCACGCAGTGGGGGTTGCTGCTTGCGGCCAAGAGCGCGCTGGTGGCGCTGGCGCTGGCGATGGGCGCGCGCAACCGCTGGGCGCTAAACCGGGAGTCAGGTGAGCTGGGTAGGAGCCGCCGGGAGCCGGGCTCTACCCTGCCGCTGAGCTTTACGGTATGGCTGCGCGTGGAGGCGGTGGTGATGGTGGCGATCCTGCTGCTGTCCGCCTTCCTGGCCAACAGCCCGCCCGCTACGGGGCAGTAAGTCCACCCTCGAACTTTGCGGCAAATGGGTGGCCCACCCATGCGCGGAGAGACCGCGCATGGATGGGCCACCCGGAGGAAGTTGCAAGATGGGCCTAGTGGGCGACGGCCTGCGAGGCCTCATGGGCGTGGGTGGAGTGGGTGTGGGCGTGCTCGGAGTGCTGGTGGGCCTTCTCCGAGTGCTCGTGGGCGGTCTGGTGGTCGCCGGCCTCGTGGTGCCGGGCGGCTTCGTGGTGGGCCTTGGCGGCGTGCTCGTGGTGCTCGGCGGCTTTCTTGTGGGCGTCGTGTGCCATGGGTGAATCTCCTTTGGCCGGGGTCTCCCCGGACGCGGCCATGCTAGGCCGCGCCGTGTTGCGGCGGCGTCACGAGGCGGTGAAGTTTTGAAGTGGCCGTCGGGCTGCGTGGAGCGCGGCGCGGATTTTGTCGACGTGGGTGCCGTGGACGCGGATGGCTTCGTGGAGCTGCTCGCCGGTGACGTGGAACTCGTGGGCCCAGTAGGCGATGTCGGAGGTCATCTTGGGGTTGATCTGCTTGGGGTCGTGGGGGCCTTTCGTGTGGGGGCCCTTATGCCGGTCGTAATCCGGGTCAAGGGTATGGTTGTCGATGGGCTCGGCCGAGGCGAGGATGGGGTGCTCGGGGTCGGGGATGTGCTCGACCGGGCGGTTGCCGTTGTGGTTCACGTGAGACATGCGGGTTCCCTCTTTCTGGTGCTGGGTAGAGGGATGGCGTGGGGGTGGGGATAGATGTATGGAGGGTAGCCTGTGGAGCACATAGCGGAGGCTTAGAAACCAACGCATATCAAGCGCTAAGAAACGAAGTGTATTCTGGCTCTTTCAAAGCTTCAGACAGCCTAGCCAATTCGCTTATCTCCGCGCATTCCTTAAGCTCTTCCACGTTAAAATCGTGGATGATCGTTGACGATTCATCCTCGATAACCTTGAATACAACAGTGAAGTCCTTTGCCATAGAAGTCTCCGTACCATTATGACGCAATAACACGCTGCTTGGTTTGTGCCTCAATTTGCCGTTTCAGGTCTGTCAGGATGTGAACTGTTCCGCATTTGGGACAAGTGAACTGTTCGTTAGTCGGGAAGGCGGTGCGTCCAGGTTGGATCGGCTGCTTGTGGTTGAGGTTGACCTGAAATTTTGTTTGAGCTCCGCATTTGCAGTTGAAATCAAAGTCTAATTTGGCTGTTTGACCTGCTGGCAACATTGGTAGCTGATTAGGGCCTGCTCCCATGGGGAGACCTTGCATGATCGGCATCGGAACGTTCTGAGAAACGAACCTCAAGATTTGGTCGGTGGATGTCTCGAAAATTTTATAAAGGTTTGTTGTCGAGAACGATATTTGCATCAATGCATGATAGCGGGCAATGGCGTCTGACAGGGTCGGATCCGAACTGTAGTCTGTGATCACCAGCCGCATGTCGGTAAGATCCTTGCTATTCAGGGATCGACCGTGGGTCAGCCATCTCCGATGGTCGCCAAGTTTTCCGGCGATCTCCTCTGCTCGCTGAACCTTCTCTTCGTCAGTTACAGGTTGGCCCTGCTTTGAAGGGTCGGTGCTATGAACAGTCCAAGTCTTGAACTTGTACTTGACTAGCCATTCTCGAGTGAGACGCTTTGCAAAGTCGAGCGCGTTCTGCGCAGCTTGCAATTCTCCTGGTGAGATTCCTTGCAGCATGGGTATGTAGGCTTTGTTAAGCACGCCTGTCGTGTCAACTTCGGTCTTTATCTTTTCGAACGATTCCAACAGCGCATCCGCGGAAAATCGCTTTCCTTGCCAGAGTAGTTGTGCGTCGATAGGTCCGAGCGCAGATGAAGGTCCCATGAGGATTTCATCTGCAGCCATCGTTAGGAGGGTTCCGGCACTTTTCGCCCAACCGGGTACTATAACCGCTAACTCTTCATATTTCCCATGGAGCAGCCGAACGATGTCCTCTACAACTTCGCCTGAGCCGCCTGGCGTCTCAAGGATCAAATCTAGTCTTTTACCACCGAGGTTGGTGACGAGATCGTTCAGCGGTGCCAGATCGGAGTACTCTATCGAAGTTCCTGGAACACCTTTCCCTATATCTGCCGCAAAGACAAGGACATCGCTACCCCCTCTTGCCTTCGAAATTCTTAACAGCTGCTTCTTGCGTTCTTGACCCAACAGTTGAAAATTACGTGCCAAGGGCTGGTTCAGGTACTCGCCGTATACGCCCATTGATGGGTTTCTCCATTTGCACAGGAAGCTGATGGTGGACGTGACAAGCATCAGCTGTTGAGAACGCTAAGTCGACAAAAAACGAAGCTTGTCTGCTCAATTGTGAACGGCAGCGGGTGAGTAGGCAGGTTCCTACGGCTAGGGACTGAGATATGGGAAATGCGAGGACTCAGTCCGCGCCTTCTTCTTTTATGGGGTCTTGGTGGCGTGGCTGAAGGCAGGCCCTTCCGGGGGCTGGGTGCGGGGCAAGGGCAGACGCAGATTCCCTGCGGGAATGACAAACCAAAGATGCGAGGGGCAAATGCAGGTCCCTCGACTGCGCTCGGGATGACAACCAAAAGGGCGAAGGGCAGATGCAGGTCCCTCGGCTGCGCTCGGGATGACAAATCTGAGGCGGGGTATGACGGCGAAGGGCAGGGCAAACGCAGATTCCCTGCGGGAATGACAAGCAAGGGGGGCAGGGGCCAATGCGGGGGTTCCCTCGGCGGCGCTCGGGACAGGCTCTTCGCCTGCGGCTCAGGATGACGGCGGTGGGCGAAGGACGGTCTGTCGCTACGGGAACTGGAAGAGGATGCCGGTGCTGAGGACGAGGGGGTGGGTGGCGTAGAGCTGGCCGCGGGCGCGGCCGTAGCTGGCGTCGATGGCGCGCCATTGGATGTGGTGGTACACCTTCACGTCCACGCCGCCGACGGCCTGGAGGCTGCCGCTGGATTTGTCCTGGCGGAGGATGCCGACGCCTTCGCGGAAGTAGGCGAGGCCGACCAGGCCTTCGGCGTAGGGGATGATGCGGCCGCGGATGGGTTTGGTGGCGACGCGCGGGCCGAACAGGCCGTAGTCCAGGCGCTCATCGGTGTAGGCGCCCTGGACGTTGCCGGTGCCGGTGATGACGCCGCGGAAGTCTGCGCCGAACACCACGGGTGTGTTGAGGGTCTGCACGTAGAGGCCGAAGGTGCTGCCGTAGAGGTTGTTGGTGTTGTTCACGCGGAGGCTGTCGCCGGAGCCGGTGAAGTAGACCCCCCACTGCTGCGCCTGCGCGGGGCGGGTGGCGAGGATGAGAACAAGTGCGGCCAGGGCCGGCAGGAATCTGTGGGCCATGAATCTGGGAACAGCGAAGTTGTGCATCCATACCCCCTCTATCAAGATACTAGACGGCGAAGGGCGCGGACTAAAGTCCGCGCCCTGGGGATTGGGGTGATGACCTGTGAGACCCGACCCTGAAGGGTCGGGCTACCCGATCGTGCTGGGGCCACATGGTGCTGGGTTCGTGCGGTGTTATTGCAGCAGCGGGCCGCCTTCGGCGGGTGTGGGTTTGGGGTCTTCGGGGGGGATGACGGTGGCGCTGGCGACCTTGTCGTCGGTGTCGAGGTCGAGGAGCTTGACGCCGCTGGTGCCGCGGCCGGCGGCGCGGACGCTCTTGGTGTCGATGCGGATGATCTTGCCGAACTGGCTGATGACCATCATCTCGGTGGTGTCGTCGACGAGGGCGATGGCGGTGACCTTGCCGATTTTGGCGGTGGTCTTCATGTTGATGACGCCCTTGCCGCCGCGGGACTGCAGGCGGTACATGTCGACGCCGGTGCGCTTGCCGTAGCCGTTTTCGGAGACCGAGAGGATGAGGCAGGGGGTGAGGCCGAGCTTTTCGTCGAGCTTGGCGAGCTTCTCCTGCACCTCGTCGGAGACGGCGGGCGCGGCGGGGGTGTCGTCGGTTTCGGCGAGCGCGAGCGGCTGCGCGGCTGCGGAGTCGTTGGCCTCGTCGAGGACCTTTTCGACCTGGCTGGTGAGGCCGGCGGCCTTGGCGCGGGCGAGTCGCTGCTGGTTGCGGGCCTCGTTGGAGGGCGTGACGGCAGCGCCGATGACGTAGTCGCCCTTCTTGAGGTTGATGCCGCGGTTGCCGAAGGCGGGCCGGCCCATGGGGCGCAGGTCCTGCTCCGGGAAGCGGATGGCCATGCCCTCGCGTGTGGCGAGGAAGATGACCTGGTGGCCGTCGGTGATGCGCGCGGTGATGAGTTCGTCGTCTTTGTCGATGCCGATGGCGATGATGCCGCGGGCCATGACGTTGGAGAAGTCCTTGAGCGGGGTCTTCTTGACGGTGCCGTTGCGGGTGGCGAAGAGGACGAACTTGTTCTCCTCTTCGAGGTCCTTGACGGGCAGGATGGTGACGACCTTTTCGCCGGGCTGCAGGTCGCAGAGCGAGGCCATGGCCTTGCCCTTGCCGGCGGCGCCGACGTCGGGGATCTCATAGACCTTGAGCCAGTAGATGCGGCCGGTGTTCGTAAAACAGAGAAGGTAGGCGTGGGTGGAATCGATGATGAGCTGGGCGACGAAGTCCTCTTCGCGGGTCTTCATGCCGAGCCTGCCCGTTCCGCCGCGGCGCTGCTGGCGGTAGGTGGAGATGGGCGTGCGCTTGAGGTAGCCGGTGTTGGAGACGGTGACGGCGACCTGCTCGTCTTGAATGAGGTCTTCGAGGGTGAGCTCGGTGGACTCGTCGAGGATGGTGGTGCGGCGGGCGTCGCCGTACTTGTCGCGGATGTCTTCGAGCTCCTTGGTGATGACCTTGCGGAGTTTCTTTTCGCTGGCGAGGATGGACTCGTACTCGGCGATGTTGTCGCGGACGGCGCGAAGCTCGTTGAGGAGCTCATCGATGGAGAGCTGGGTGAGTCTGTACAGCTGCAGTTCCAGGATGGCGTCGATCTGGCGGTAGCTGAGGATCAGCGTGCCGGCGCTGCTGTTGGCGAGCTGGGCGGAGACGCTGCCGCCGTTGAGGTCGATGGCGTACTTGGCGGGATCGAGCGAGACGCCGGCGAGCTCTGCGCCGCGGAGCGTGATGGAGCGGTTGGAGAAGTAGGCGAAGAGGTTCTCGCGGGCGTCGGCCCGGGAAGAGCTTTGGCGGATGATGCGGATGACCTGGTCGAGGTGGTCGAGCGCGATCTGGTAGCCGAGCAGGACGTGCTCGCGCTCGCGGGCCTTGGCGAGCAGGAAGGCGGTGCGGCGGCGGACCACATCGATGCGGTGTTCGATGAAGGCGTGGATGGCGGCGGGGAGCGGCAGCTCCTTCGGCTGGCCGTTGTGCACGGCCAGGAAGATCATGCTGAAGCTCTCCTGCATCTGGGTGTGCTTGTAGAGCTGGTTGAGGACGATCTCCTGCTGCGCGCCGCGCTTGAGTTCGATGACGATGCGCATGCCGTCGCGGTCCGACTCATCGCGGACGTCGGCGATGTCGTCGATGACCTTCTCGTTGACCAGCTCGGCGATTTTCTTGATGAGGTTGGACTTGTTGACCTGGTAGGGAATCTCCTGGACGATGATGGCTTCGCGGCCGCCGGAGATCTGCTCGCGCGCGCATTTGGAGCGGATCATGAAGCGGCCGCGGCCGGTGCTGTAGGCGTTGCGGATGCCGCTCTTGCCGTAGAGGATGCCGGCGGTGGGGAAGTCGGGGCCGAGGACGTGCTCAAGCACGATGTCGAGGTCGGAGCGGGTCTCGGCCTTGTCCTTGCCGAGCAGGGCGATGGTGGCGTTGAGGACCTCGGTGAGGTTGTGCGGCGGGATGTTGGTGGCCATGCCGACGGCGATGCCGGTGCCGCCGTTGACGATGAGGTTGGGGAAGCGCGCGGGCAGCACGGTGGGTTCGACGGTGGACTCGTCGTAGTTGGGGACGAAGTCGACGGTGTCGGAGTCGATGTCGGCGAGCATCTCGCCGGCGAGGCGGGTCATGCGGCTTTCGGTGTAGCGCATGGCGGCGGGCGGGTCGCCGTCGACGGAGCCGAAGTTGCCCTGGCCGTCGATGAGGGGGTAGCGGAGCGAGAATGGCTGCGCGAGGCGGACCATGGTGTCGTAGATGGCGGAGTCGCCGTGGGGGTGGTAGTTGCCCATGACGTGGCCGACGACCTTGGCGGA
>Ga0116230_10000501_pt1 | contig 34550 bp, 29 predicted proteins | sample S1TSphfallax_3_FD_88678 | JGI IMG/M metagenome (GOLD analysis project Ga0116230, IMG submission 88678) | Host-associated microbial communities from peat moss isolated from Minnesota, USA - S1T2_Fd - Sphagnum fallax MG | ecosystem: Host-associated > Plants > Peat moss > Unclassified | place... | reverse complement strand
GGCGAGACTGAAATGGTCAGAGCGATAGTAGGTGCCGGCGTTGGGGAATGCGTCCGGCTCAATCTGCAGGGAGAACTGTTTAGCGGTCTGTTGGACGATGGGGTAGAAGGTGGTGCGCTCGGCACCATTTACCTCGACGGCCAGTGGGACACCGATTGGCAGCAGATTGTCATAATTCAGGTCGAGGGTAAATTGTGCGGCAGGGATGGGCGGATGCATGCCGAAATATTGTGAGCCGAGCAGGCCCTGCTCCTCGGCGGTTACGGCGGCGAAGTAGACGGAGTGCTTTGGCGTGGCGCCATTGGCGGCGGCAACCGCCCATGCGTGGGCTTCTTCGAGAAGGATGCCGCAGCCGGTGCCGTTGTCCGAAGCGCCGTTGTAGATGTTGTCGCCGGTGGTGTTGGGGTCAATGCCAAGATGATCGTAGTGCGCGGTGTAGAGGACGGCCCGATCGGGACGAGTTTCAGTGCCGGGTACGACGCCGACTACGTTGTCTGAAATATATTTGCGTACATGGCTGACGACGTGTGCGTGGAGCCGGACGGGCAGCTCAACGGCATGAAAGCCGGGCTTGCCGGCGGCGATGACGGCCTTGTCGATGTCGATATTGTTGAGTGCGAGCAGCTTGCGGGCAACGTTATATTGGACCCACGATGCGGCTTTGAGGGTGGCTGATGGGTCGCCCTGCAAGTAGGACTTTTCGACTGCCTGTGAGTTGCGGACCACTTCCCAGCCGTAGCTGGCGAGGTCAGTGCGATGAATGATGAGGACGCCTACTGCGCCACGGCGAGCTGCTTCTTCATATTTGTATGTCCAGCGACCGTAGTAAGTGAGTGCGGCGCCTTTGAAAAATTTGTCATCGGTGGAGGGCGGCTCATTGACGATGACGAGCATGACCTTACCCTTGAGGTCGACACCGGCGTAGTCATTCCAGTTGTATTCGGGGGCGTCGATACCGTAGCCGACAAAGACGATGGGCGCGTCAATATCTGCAATAGTGGCGCCGGTCTGGTCCTTGGTAACGATTTCATCTCCATAGTGAAGGCTGATGGGTGCGCCGGAGGTGGGTATGAAGGAAAAATTTGTTGCATCTTCGACGGTATGCACGGCCATGAGCGGGACACGCTGGAAGTAAGTGCCGTTGTCGCCAGCGGGCTTCAGGCCCTCCAGCGCAAACTGAGTGCTGATGTAGAGTGCGGCGAGTTCCCCACCGCGTACCCCCGGGCCACGCCCTTCGAGGAGATCGTCCGCAAGGAAGCGAACCTGGGCGCGAATTTTTTCCGGGTCGATGGCATTCATGGCTGCGGATGCAGCGGGAGGCAGGCTGGAAATTTGCTGGGCATGAATATTGATTGCCATTGCGGTGAGCAGGGCGATTGCCATACAGATAATGCCAGATGCGGTGGGCTTCATTGCTGCTCCTTTTAGTGCGTCTAGATTATTGCAGTTTATTCGATTTGGTTATGAGTATTGCCGGGAAGTTGGACGGGTGGCCGATGAAGAAGGTCCATCCGCTGGAGGACTTTACGGGTGAGGCCTGTTAGTGGGAATGTGTTCAGGAGAATTTGCCGCTTCCAAGAGAGTGCATCGCCATGTTTATCCTTCACGGTTTTGAGCAGCGTGGGATGGGATGCGATGATGCGTACGTAGTAGTTTGTGTTGGTGATGGAGTGGCGCAGGGACAGCAGGACTTCATCCTCATTGGTGTCCATGTCTGAAGGCAGCGAAGGCAGCTCCCACATGCCCGGCATTTGTGATGCATCGGTTGCGCGCTGGGTGATGAGGACCTCTGTCACTGTGCCCTTTTTGCGGGTCGCCAGCAGATAGGCAGCCTGATGACTGCGCATTGATTTTCGGGGGGCAGTCTGATGTTCGCCGCGTGTGAGGCAAAATTTCTGTACCGGACACTCACAGCATTGCGGGTTGCGCGGCAGGCAGACCAGGGCACCCAATTCCATCATGGCCTGGTTGTGGGTGCCGGGATGGCGAACGTCGAGCAGTGTGGTGGCTTCGTCATGAAGGTGCTTCAGCGCGGGCTTGCGCTTGTCCTCAGACAAAGCAAGGAGCCGTAAAAGAACACGCTCCACGTTGCCGTCAACGAGTGCGACGGGCTGATTGAAGCAGATGCTGGCGATGGCGGGCGCGGTGTACTCGCCGATGCCGGGAAGGCGGCGGAGTTCGATGGCTGTTTGCGGCAACTGTCCATTGCACTCACGCACTACGAACTGGGCAGCGCGATGCAGAAGGCGGGCACGCTGGTAGTAGCCGAGACCGCTCCAGACGGCGAGGACTTCTTCTTCGCGGGCCAGGGCGAGCGAGACGAGGGTGGGGAAGCGCTGCAAAAATTCTTGATAGCGTTCTATGACGGTGGCCACGCGGGTCTGTTGCAGCATGATTTCAGAGAGCCAGACGCGGTAGGGATCAGATTGACCGCGCCAGGGAAGGTCACGCGCATTGGCCTTGAACCAGCGCAGCAGGTCACGGCGAAATTGTACAGGGTCGAGTGGAAGAGATTGTGGGGATGGATCTGCTGCCTTCGCCATTGAAACATTTTATCGGCTGAAATTATTTTTCGTATTGGCTATGGAGGGACTGGGGCTTGCTGAGGTTGAGCTTAGCTTGAAGATTGTTGAGAATGCCGCGAAATAACTATATTGGTCATTTGTGGTGCAAAATGACGACATGGCCAGCCACTAAGGCAAAAGCGAAACTAAGCACAGTGTTGGACAAGGCCGAGACCGAAGGGCCGCAGCGATTGACCCGCCGTGGACGCAAGACCTGCATCCTGCTAACCGAGGAAGAGTGGAAGGCGCGTATATTGCCGAAACAGAGTTTGGCGGAAGCGCTACTGAATTCCCCCTTGCGCGGGTCGGGGCTGAAGATTGGCAGATTAAACTGGAAATCGCGACCGGTGAAATTTTGAGTTATCTTATCGACACCAATGTGGTCTCGCAAGTCATTAAGGGCATCCCTGATCTTCCAGTGCAAACTTGGCTGACAACAATGGCACAGGATGAGCTTTATCTTAGTGTCATCTCCATAGAAGAGATTCGTCAGGGCATAGAGCTAATTAATGAAGGAAAGCGCAAGCAATCCTTGGATACATGGCTGACACAAAAAATATTGAAAGCATACAGCGATAGAATTTTAGCCATCACCGCCACCATTGCTGATCGTTGTGGAAGACTGCTGGCAGCTGAGCAGAAAAAGGGACGTAATCCCAATGTTAGAGATGTGTACATAGCCGCAACAGCACAGGTGCATGGGTTGACGCTGGCGACGTTGAATCGGAGGCATTTTGAAGGGCTTGGGGTGGCAATGGTGAAGTTTTAACCCTGTATACACAGGCAATATTCGACCAACCCAGTCTGGCTTGATATGCTTAGTAACAGAAAAGATATGTTTTATAGGGCTTCAGGCGAGTTTGCCTATCCGCCCATTACATTCACCGGTCTAACCGAGGACCACATCCAAACACCCACATAAAGGAGCAGGAATATGCTGCGTAAAGCAAGTGCCGTATGGAACGGAAATTTGAAAGAAGGCAAGGGCGTCATCTCCACGGAGAGCGGCGTTTTGAAGGACACACAATATTCATTCTCCACGCGTTTTGAGAGTGGGACCGGCACCAACCCTGAGGAGCTGATTGCAGCGGCGCACGCGGGATGCTTTTCGATGGCGCTGAGTGCGCAGCTGGCGGGCGCTGGTTTTACGGCCGAGTCGATTGAGACCTCGGCAGTGATTACATTTGAGAAGACTGAGCCGGGCTTTACCCTGACCAAGAGCGCGCTGACCACCGTGGCCAAGGTGCCGGGTGTGGACCAGGCGACTTTTGACAAGCTGGCGGCGGATGCCAAGGCTGGTTGCCCGATCTCGCGTGTGCTGAACACTGAAATCACGCTAGACATCAAGCTGGTATAAATTATTCGTTTTGCAATTGAAGCGGCAGGTCGGAGAGATTAATTTCTCAGCACCTGCCGTTTTCATTGTGCGCTATTGGACTTCAAATAAGTGCGTAATTGTAGATTGATGGCGATTGTTTTCTGGACGCCATCGTCCAGCATCTTCAACCATTGTGCCGATTCGCCCTCATTGCCGAGGGCCTGCAAAAGATATGTTGTCTGTACGACGACTTCCAGTGCATTGCTGAGGTCATGCGAGAGGCGGCGCAGGGCAAGCGCATGTTCAGTTGGGATAAGGAGAGGTTCGGCATTGGGGCCTGTTGGCTGGCTCATATTGAATCCATCATAACGTGGGATGGAGCCGGTGTTGATTGACAGCGCCCGTGTACTCTGAAAAACTAAGAATTGCTGCCGAACCAGCCAATCTGGCTGTGTTCCATACCGTGCCGAAGTGGCGGAATTGGCAGACGCGCATGGTTCAGGTCCATGTACCCGCAAGGGTGTGGGGGTTCGAGTCCCTTCTTCGGCACCAAATTATTCTTTGAATAAAATTCCTTGACCAAAATTCTTAGAGCAAGCCTATGAAAATTTTGCGTGTAGCATTCCCGATTGCCTTTTTGTCACTGATGATATTTGGGGTAATATTTGCGCAATCGGGCACTGCGGAGAATGATGCCGCGTGGCGGCAGGGTGTAGAAAAGTGGCGCGCTGAGCGTCAACAAGCGCTGACTTCTCCTGTGGGATGGCTGACATTGGTGGCGCTTGCCTGGGTACATCCCGGTGAGAACACGATTGGTTCTGCGGCTGACAACAGCATCCAGTTGGATAAATTGCCCGCGCATTTGGGCAGCTTGCATCTCGCAGGAGATGTAGTCACTCTGCATGTAGGGACGGAAAAATTACCCAGTGATTTCTTGCTTAACGGCAAGCCGGCGCATAATGGCGGCGTGCTGGTTGCGGATGAAGAGCATCCGGCGATGAAGCTAAACACGCTGAGTCTGTACGTCATTCATCGGAGCGACCGAGTTTATCTCCGCGTGAAGGATGCGCAGGCTGAGACACTGCGGCAGTTCCATGGACTGAACTGGTATGCGCCGGATGCGCATTACCGCATTCGCGCACGATGGGTCCCATCTACACCGCCGGTGAAGATGCACATTTCCAATGTGCTGGGGCAGGCATTGATGATGGAATCGCCGGGTGTTGCTGAGTTCAGGTTGAATGGACAGACGGTGCGGCTGCGTCCGGTGCTGGATGATGCTGGCGATACAGAGTTGTCATTTTTATTCCGCGACGCCACCAGCGCGACAACAACATATCAAGCGGGACGTTTTCTTGATGCTGAATTTCCCGACCATGGACTGAGCAAGCCGGGTACGATTGTGCTGGATTTTAATCTTGCCTACAATCCACCATGCGCTTTCACGCCCTTTGCGACTTGCCCGCTGCCGCCAGTGGAGAACCGCCTGAAGCTCGCCATTCCTGCGGGCGAAAAGCGTTATCACGACGAGTAACAGCGACGCGACTATACTTGAATTATGGCCGCGCAAACGCATATAGAAGCCACACATCTTGATGGCATTGTTGCCCGCACCCGCGCTGATGTGGCCGTGCGTAAAGCTGCGGCTGATGTGCCCGTGCTGGAGTGTGCGGCGGCGGGACACACTCCGCGGGGATTTGCGGCGACGCTGGCTGCACGGGCGAAGACAGGCCCGGCAGTGATTGCGGAGTTGAAGAAGGCATCGCCCTCGAAGGGGCTGATCCGCGAAAATTTTGATGCGAAAGAATTGGCTGCATCGCTGGAGCAGGGTGGAGCGGCCGCGCTTTCTGTGCTGACGGACATGCCATTTTTTCAGGGCAGCCTTGAGAACCTGCGGTTTGCTTCTGCGGGCACGCAACTTCCCTGCCTGCGCAAAGATTTTATGGTGGATGAATTTCAAATGCTGGAGGCGCGGGCGAACTGTGCGGATGCGGTCCTGCTGATTGCTGCTGCGCTAACGGATGCGGAGCTGAAAGATTTGCATGCGGCGGCAAAAAAATTTGAGTTGGATGTGTTGTGTGAGGTCCACAACCGCGAGGAACTGGACCGCGTTGCTGCACTTGGCTGCGATGCGTATGGAGTGAACAGCCGCAATTTGAAGACGTTTGATGTGAGTCTGGAGACCGCGTTCTCGCTGGTGGAACACCTTCCTGCGAATGCAGTGCGTGTGGCGGAGAGCGGCATCTACACGTCGGAGGACATTGTTCGCCTGCGGGCGGCTGGGTATCAGGCATTTTTGATTGGCGAATCGCTGATGCGGCAGCCTGTTCCGGGAGAGGCGCTTAAGGCCCTGCTGGCTGAGGCAAAGGCCTAACACCGATTTAAGATCGAAAGCAAATCGCATTTAAGTTCAAGGGCCTATGTTTGTAAAAATTTGTGCCAACACGTCGCTGGAAGATGCGCTGCTATCGGTTGATGCCGGTGCGGATGCAGTTGGGTTTGTGTTCGCGGCCAGTAAGCGCCAAGTGACCCCGGAGCAAGTTGCCGCAATTACGCGCGGGCTGCCATGGAAGATATTGAAGGTCGGCGTTTTTGATACGCATGATGCTGATGAGATTGTGCGGGCGGTTGAGGTTGCCGAGCTGATGGGGGTCCAACTGCATGGCGGATTGGACGTGCCGCTGGCAAAAACGCTGCGCAGTCGGCTTGGCAAAAAAACAAAAATTATCCAAACGCTGCACTGGGTTGTGGGTGGTGAGCTGGGCCCCGGCCATGCTGAACAAGCTGTGCGTGATGGTCTGCTGGCCATTGCTGCTGAAAAGGATTTGATGGATGCGGTGCTGCTGGATTCTCGCTTGGCGGCGAACGCTGCGTCTGCGACAACTGTAAATTCAGGCGGGACGGGAAAGACTTTTGACTGGGTGCGGGCGGAGCGGTTGATTGCGGAGCTGGCTCAGACGGGCGCGGCGGATGCTGTGACAGAGATTTCTTCGAGCGGTGAGATGGTGGGTTTGGCGGCTACCGGCGAGATACATCTGCCACACATTATTGTGGCGGGTGGTTTGCATCCTGGCAATGTTGCGGAGGCCATTGCTACGTTGCGGCCGTATGGAGTGGATGTGGCAAGCGGGACGGAGGCTGCACCGGGGAAGAAAGATGCGGCGAAGGTGAAGGCTTTTGTAAGTGCGGCGCGGGCGGCGGCAGGACATTAGGGATTACAAATTGGAAGCCATGCCCGGATTCGTATTGATATATATTGATGGCCCAGATGGCGCGTAAGAGAGAACCGCAGGATGCGAAAAGGATTTACCAGAAGACCGAAGGTTGAGGAGCCTACGGCGGGCCACGTCAAAAACTACATCACTCCAGGCGGGCTGGAACGCCTGAAAGATGAGCGCCATTTTTTGCTGACCAAGGAACGCCCGGCCGTGGTGGAGGTGGTGGCGTGGGCTGCGGGCAATGGTGATCGCAGTGAAAACGCCGACTACCAATACAGCAAGCGCCGACTGCGGCAGATTGATGGACGGCTTCGCTTTCTGTCAAAACGAATTGAAGCGGCGGAGGTGATTGATCCGGAAGCCCCGAGAACGGGGCAGCGGGCGACCAGGGTGTACTTTGGGGCCACGGTGCGGTACGCGAATGCCGCGGGGGCAGAGCGGGTGGTGAGCATCGTGGGCACGGATGAAGTGAATCTTGAGCGCAACCACATCAGTTGGGCCTCCCCGCTGGGGAATGCACTGATGCGAGCGGCGGAGGACGACGAAGTGGTGCTCCATGCGCCGGGCGGTACTGAAACCCTGACCGTGCTGGATGTCCGGTACGAGCGCATTGCAGTAGAACCATTTAAGGTGCCGCTTGGGTCTGAAGTGGCGAAGGAGGATTTGATGGCTGACAGTGAACGAGCGAAAGGACCGGGTTCTGAGCTACAGGAAAAAGGTGAGCTCTGATAAACGCATGTCGTAAGTATTTCTAGATTGGGTGTATTAGGAATTATTGCGGTGCTGGATCCTTATTGCGTGGATGTGGCGAGCGGGACTGAGGCTGTGTCGGGGAAGAAAGATGCGGCGAAGGCTTTATCACCAACGCAAAACAGTAGTAGGCAACTTGCCTCTGTGGGCTGAGGGGCGTAGGCTTGTAGGTGGCATAGGTGGTATCCAAAATACGCGGAGAAACAACACTGCGAGACGGAACTGCACTGGAGGCCGAATGAGTCTGACAAGTTTTTCTTGCGCTCCCACGGCGGGGACGACGGATGCGTCTGGTTGTACCCCGAAAAAAATTACAATCCAAACCCTTGCAGAGAAGAAGCAACTGCGCCAGCCCATCAGCTGCCTGACAGCGTATGACTACGCCACGGCGCGCGTGGTGGATGAGGCGGGCATTGACCTGATCCTAGTGGGCGACTCACTGGCGATGGTGATGCAGGGCCATGACAGCACGCTGTCGATCACCATGGACGAGATGTTGCTGTACACGCGGGGCGTTCGCCGGGCAGTGAAGCGGGCGCTGCTGGTGGCGGACATGCCTTATGGCAGCTACCACACGACTGAGGCCGAGGCTGTGGCCAATGCGGTGCGCTTTATGAAAGAGGCCGGAGCTGAGGCGGTGAAGATTGAGGGCGGTATCCGGCGCGCGCCGTTGGTGGAGCGGTTGGTGCAGGCTGAAATCCCCGTGCTGGGGCATATTGGGTTGACGCCGCAGTCTGTACACCAGATGGGCGGCTACAAGGTGCAGGGCCGCACTGCTGCTGCGGTGGAGGCGCTGGTCTCTGATGCGCTGGCACTGGAACATGCGGGCGCGTTTGGTATTGTGCTGGAAGGCATTCCGCGCGAGGTGGCACGGCAGATCACGGAGCGGTTGGGCATTCCCACGATTGGCATTGGCGCCGGGCCGGATTGTGATGGCCAGGTACTGGTTGTGCATGATCTGGCGGGGATGACGTTTGCGCCGCCAGCGAAATTTGTCCGCCGCTATGTTGCGCTGGGCGACATGCTGCGCGAGGCGGTCACGGCGTATCGGCAGGATGTGGAGGCGCGCAATTTTCCCAGCGATGCAGAGAGCTATCATCTGCCCGCTGCGGTGCGCGATGAAATAGAGAACGCAAACGAGGCAGCATTTTCGCGCTGGCCGCGCCGCCATGCCTGAAGTTGCCGCAATGCAAATTGTACGTACGGTGGATGACATGCGCCGTGCCTGTGGCGAGCTGACCCAGGGCGGGCGCATACTTGGTTTTGTGCCGACCATGGGCGCGCTGCATGATGGACATCTTTCGCTGGTCCGCCGCAGCCGCGCGGAGTGTGATGCGACGGTCGCTTCCATTTTTGTAAATCCCACACAGTTCGCCGCCAATGAGGACTTTGCGCAGTATCCGCGCACCTTTGAGGAGGACTGCCGCATGTTGGAGCGCGAGGGCGTTGCCATTGTTTTTGCGCCCACGGCGGAGGAAATGTATCCGGTGGGTGAGACGACAGTTGTGGACCCGGGTGAGATTGGCGGGCGGCTGGATGGGGCGTCGCGGCCGGGGCACTTTACCGGCGTGGCGACGGTAGTGGCGAAGCTGTTCCACATTGTGCGGCCGGCGCGGGCGTACTTCGGGCAGAAGGACGCGATGCAGGTGGTCATCCTGCGGAACATGGTGCGCGATTTGAATTTTCAGTTGGAGATGATTGCCTGCCCCACGGTGCGCGAAGTGGATGGGTTGGCGATGAGTTCGCGCAACCGGTATCTTTCAGCGGAGGAGCGCAAGCAGGCCTTGTCACTATATGCCGCGCTGCGTGCCGTGGCGGTGCTGGTGGCTGATGGAGAAGTGAATGCGGCGCAGTTGGTGGATGCGGCGCAGACGATATTGGCAGCGGAAGCGGATGTGCGGATTGACTACATTGCGCTGGTGGACCGGGAGACGCTGCTGCCGGTGGAGACGGCGGAGCCGGGGGCTTTGTTTGCGATTGCGGTTTGGATTGGCAAGACGCGGCTGATTGATAACTGGGTGGTTGGGGAAGAGTTGTAGGGGAGTAGTTTTGTCGCAAAGAAAAACCCTGCATGACGCAGGGCTTTTGTGTTTAAGAGTGAAGATGGTTTAGATGTCGAGGTTTTTTACGTCGAGGGCGTTGTCTTCGATGAACTTGCGGCGGGACTCGACGTCTTCGCCCATCAGGGTGGTGAAGATTTCTTCCGTTGCGGCGATGTCCTCCAGCTTGACGCTCAGGAGGGTGCGGCGGGCGGGGTCCATGGTGGTCTCCCACAGTTGCGGCGCGGTCATCTCACCCAGTCCCTTATAGCGCTGGACTTGATATTCGCGACGGCCCTGCTCGATGACGTACTCGAAAAGATCACGCGCAGTGGCTTTCTCGACCGGGTCTTGAGCGGCGCGGCCCTTCTTTGCGGGCTTGGCAGTCTTGGGCGCGTCAGGTGTTTCCACATTGGCTTCGGCTGCCTCCACCGCTGCGTCCTCGGCCTCTTCGGCCTCGGCTGCGGCAGTTTTGGGCGCGTATTCGATCAGGAACGGCGGCTCCAGTTGTTCGCGGATGGTGGCGTAACGTGCCATCATCTGGCGGCTTTCCGGGCTGGAGGCGAGTGCCCAATCCAAATGCCGTTCGGCACCCTGGGAATCGGTAAAGCTGACGGACCAGGTCTGGTGCTCTTCATCCTTGGTGGGCGCACTGACGGCCTTGAACTGATGGGCCTTGGCAATTTTCTTTAGCTCGTCATGCAGTTCAACCAGCTTGGCGGGTGCCTTGCTAGTGCCCTCAAAGTCAGAGCGCTTTACCGGGTCCTTGCCCTCGTGGGCAAAGAGCTTGGCAAACAGAGTCGTTACGTCGGGATTGCGAACGCGCTTATCGAGCTTGTCAAAGTAGCTAAGATAATCATTTAGCGACCCCATGAATTTATTCAGGGCCTGGCCTTCAATCTTGGTTGCCGCTTCGCCGTGCCGGACCAACATGCCGTCCGAGGCGCGCTTGACCATGACTTTTACAAATTCGCGGTCGTCCTTAATGTACTGCTCAAAGCGGCCCTTTTTAATTTTGTAGAGCGGCTGCTGCGCGATATAGATGTTGCCGCGCTTGATGAGCTCATTCATGTGGCGGAAGAAGAAGGTCAGCAGCAGGGTGCGGATGTGGGAGCCGTCGACGTCGGCATCGGTCATCAGGATGATTTTGCTGTAGCGCACCTTGGTGGGGTCGAAGTCGTCTTTGCCGATGCCGCAGCCGAGGGCGGTAATCATGGCGCGAATTTCTTCGTGGCCCAGCATTTTGTCATACCGGGCTTTTTCCACGTTAAGGATTTTGCCTTTCAGCGGGAGGATGGCCTGGAACTTGCGGTCGCGGCCCTGCTTGGCCGTGCCACCGGCGGACTCTCCCTCAACCAGATACAGCTCGCACTTTTCAGGGTTGCGTTCACTGCAATCTGCCAGTTTGCCAGGCAAACCACCGCCATCCAGCGCACCTTTGCGGCGGGTGAGGTCACGCGCCTTGCGGGCTGCCTCACGCGCACGAGCGGCTTCAATGGCTTTGTTGATGATGCGCTTGGCGACCGGCGGGTTCTGGTCGAAGAAGAAGCCGAGCTTCTCATTCACAAAGGCCTGCACGGTACCGGCGATGTCTGAATTCAGCTTGCCCTTGGTCTGGCCTTCAAATTGGGGCTGTGGCAACTTCACGCTGACCACGGCCACCAGACCTTCGCGCACGTCATCGCCGGAGAGGGACTCTTTCACATCTTTGAACAAGCCCATCGACTGGCCGGCGGAGTTGATGGTGCGGGTTAGCGAGGTGCGGAAACCGGAGAGGTGGGTGCCACCATCGACCGTGTTGATGTTGTTGGCAAAGCTGAAGACCGTCTCAGAATAGGCATCGTTATATTGCAGCGCGATTTCCATGACCACGCCATTGCGTTCGGCTTCCATGTAGATGGGCTTGTCATGCAGGGTCTGCTTGCCGCGGTTGAGGTGCTTAATGAACTCAGCAATGCCGCCGGTGTATTTGAAGTCAGCGCGCTTGGCACCGCCGGTTTTTGAGTCGGTGGTGCGCTCATCCGTGAGCGAAATTTCGAGGCCCTTGTTGAGGAAGGCCAGCTCGCGCAGCCGCTGTGCCAGCGTGTCAAAATTGTATTCCGTAACGGAGAAGATGCTCTTGTCCGGCAGGAAATGGATTTTCGTTCCCTTGCGCTTTGAGGGGCCCATCTTGCGCAGTGGTGAAATGGGCGCGCCCTTGGAGTAGTCCTGCTGCCAGGCAAAATCATCACGCCAAATTTCCACATCAAACTCTTCACTCAGCGCGTTGACGCAGCTAACGCCGACACCATGCAGACCGCCGGAAACCTTGTAGTTGGAGGCATCAAACTTGCCGCCAGCGTGGAGCTTGGTGAGTACCACCTGCACGGCCGGCATACGCTCGCCAGTCGGCGTGTCCATCTCATCCACGGGGATGCCACGGCCATCGTCCACCACGGTGATCGAGTTGTCAACGTGGATGGTGACCTCAACCTTGGTGGCGTGACCGGCGAGCGCCTCGTCCACTGAGTTGTCCACTACTTCATAGACGAGGTGGTGTAGCCCCATTTCGCCAGTTGAGCCAATGTACATGGCCGGACGCAGACGGACTGCCTCCAGCCCTTCGAGGATCTTGATATTGTCGCCGGTATAGGACAAGAGAATTCTCTTTCGCGGTATGGTTTTGGGTCGTATGAGGTTGGGAGTAGGACAGCTTTAGAGTGTTAAAAAACTCTGCCAAGGACGTATTAGGGCAGGGACCGTGCCCTTGCCTGAGGGCTGGTGGATATACGCGCTGGATTTCCTGTAAATCTTTGAAAAATAAGCAATTGCTGGCACACTCTCGGGGCAATTCATCGCTTAATGACTAATAAATTATAGCACGATGAAAGGCTGACTTTAGCGCCAACAGAGAAGGTTCATCACAGTAAAACATAAGCAAAATAGGGGGATTTACGAGGTATTGAATGCAGGGGGGGCGAGGCAGTGGTGGGTCGGCTGAGGGCAGGTCGCGTTACTGGCCATGGGGAAGATGATGCAGATACAAGACCGGCAGCAGAGGTCACATTACCTCGGTAACGCAGGCGATATATATCTCTCTAATACTATGAAAACAATACACTTATCTATCTAGCTAGGCTACTCTTGGGTCACTGGATTAGTCCAGAACTTTTTTCAGGGGGAATCCCATTATGAAACACATCGTCCGCGTATTCGTTGCCGCTCTCGTTTTGACCGGTGCAATTGCAACCACCCACGCCTCCACGACACCCAGCGCCAAGTCCCTTGGAATGTTGAGTGCCACACCAGCCCCTGCATGCCCCCCAGATGGCGGTGGTTGCGGTTGGTAAATTTATAAACATAAGGTCGTTAGATTAGTTAGACATCAAGTGACTTGGTAGCATCTGGTTTTATTCGCCGGAGTGCTACCAAGTCAAAGCTAAACTTAAACAAAAGTAACACCATCCAGTAATGAAGTTGGCCTTGGCATGAGAAGCCTTTATGGTATTCTCTAGCTGACTAAAGTTAAGGTTAATTTATGGATGCCAAGGCTATTGTCGAATCTTACAATTTTATTGAGCCAGTGTTGGCTGCATTGACACTTGTAGTGCTTTTTCGAGCAAGACAAGTCCGCACCATACTGCCTTTGTCGCTATTGATGGCGGCAGTCATCTTCGACAATCTTGCATACCATTCATTACATTTGTGGGCCATTCGAGAACGTGAACACCACAGTTACCTACTCGCATACAACATTTATTTTTATACCCATTGGATTTGCTATGCCCTGGAGGCAGGCATAACTTTCTTATTAATTCGCCGGCTTTACGAACTAGCACTCGAACCAATGGCCGGACTTCGATATCTTGGCATGGTAGTTTTTCGGTGGATTGCAGTAGCGTCGGTGTTGATCGCTGTATTTACCTCTATCACTCCACACGTTACTGCTTTGCAGTTTTTTGTGAGTGCTGCCACAGGGCTGGAACGGACACAGAGTGTAATGGTCTTATGCCTTCTTTTCTTCCTAACTTTTGCAGCACAGCCGCTTTGCTTCACATATAAAAATCGTATCTTTGGAGTTGGCATTGGTTTGGGCTTGATGGCCTGTACCGATCTTGTTGGATCAGCATGGTTTTCTCAGGACCCTAGTTTCTATTCCATGTACAACGTCGTTAAGGGTATGGTGGCCGTCACGGCCATGATTATTTGGACTGTCTATTACATACTTCCTGAAGCCAAGCGCGGACTGGTCACGTTGCCAGTTTCCTCCCCCCTGCTTCGGTGGAATGATATTGGCATTGCGCTCGGCTATCCAGAGACCCATGTTGTCGTTGCGTCAGAGGGTGTTCCACTGTTCGGAGCATCTGGAGTTGAATCGACCCAAATTGAACAGGGCCACTCATCCTTTAGTACGGCTGCCAATGTGGCCTGAGCTTCCTAGGAATTTTGTTATTGAAATTAGAAAACCCTGCCGTTTGGCAGGGTTTTCTTGCTAAAAAACTTATTTAGAGGACCGGCTCGACTGTAACAAAACGGCCAGAGCGACCACGATCAACAAACTTAACCACACCAGCAGTCTTCGCGAAAAGAGTGTCGTCGTTGCCGCGACCGACATTCAGGCCAGGCTTCAGAGGTGTTCCCCGCTGCCGGACGATGATTGCACCGCCAAGAACAGTCTGCCCGCCAAATACTTTTACGCCAAGTCGCTGTGCATTTGAATCGCGGCCATTGCTAGAACTACCGCCGCCTTTTTTATGTGCCATGCTTCTACCCTCGTTTTAGAATTCGTTTTTCAAACTACTGCACAATTTACTTGGCTGCAGCCTTATAGCTCTTGCCACCCACATTGATCTCGTCAATGCGGACTTCAGTGAATGACTGACGATGTCCCTGCAATTTCTTATATTGTTTTTTGCGCTTCAGGTGGAACACCAGAATCTTGTCGCCGCGACCATCACCCAACACAGAGGCTAGTACCTTCGCGCCCGCAGTTTTTTCGATACCATTTTCGCCGCCCACAGCCAGCACATCACTGAACTCGATGGAGTCCTTTTCGCTGGTTGTCTTCTCAATTTTCAACACATCGCCTGGGGCAACGCGGTACTGCTTTCCACCGGTGCGAATTACTGCGTACATAAAAATCCTCCGACGCCACACTTACGCACGGCTTTATGATGCCATGACCGCATGGTCGTAAACCTAAATTGATATGGCCAGATACATGCTTTGCCACTGCACTTCGGCTAGATGATAATCAGCCGGTTCCGTGGCCGCTTCACTGACAGTGAAGACAGAGGCAGAATCGCCAAACTCTTAAACTTTACCCGTATTCTGCTTTTAGGTCAATTTTGGTTGCACTATTTATGGTGCAACCACTGCGAATTCCTACATTTATGATTATCTCAGCATTTGCTTACTTTATCGCTGCAAGCTACGCTTCGACTTATGCGTAAGTTGAGTTTGATATTTTCAATAATATTTATTCCTCTACTGCCGGGCTATCTGTTTGCAGCAGCAAAAACGCATACTGTAAGCCTTGGCAGTGTGCGTAAAGCAGTCTACATGCCTGCTGAGTCTGCTCCCGCAGCCAATGTTTCGGGGGCTGTTTTTCGCATTCGTCCGCTCATCATCGATGGACGCGTGAAAGAGTGGACCACTGGTGATGCACACGATGTCACCGAGCGCAGTTTTACTGTGCGCCGCGCGGTGCGCATTAATGACTCGCTACCCGGCGAAACTGTACAGCGATGGACATGGCAATCTGGCGCCTGGTTGCTGATTGATCGGCTGACCGGTCACATAACCCTGCTGCATTTACCAAACTATGATGCGATTGTTTCTGAAGTCGTATGGTTCCGTGACTATGCAGCCTATTGTGGAGTCAGCAATACTGCTAAGACACTGTATGCCATAGTTGCGCGTGCTGGCGTGGCGAAGGCAATTGTTCAGAAAGAGATTGCACATATGCCAGCGGATGATTTGAATCAGGCACTCTGCGCTGCTGCGGTTTGGGAGAGGTCGCCAATTCGAGTCACTTTCAATCCCAGTGGCCATGATGCGATGAGTTTTGAGATCAGTGGCACCACTGCTTCAGTACTTGAAGAAGCCCCTGACAATGATGAATAGCTGAGTAGAACAACGAGGCCGGTGGCAATTTTGAACCACCGGCCTGTGAACTTCGGTTGGACATCAATTAGAAGCGCCGACCAGAAAACCTATAGCGGTTTTCATAAAAGCGGTGCTCATGTCCCCAGCGTGGGCCAACAAAAACTGGGCCGGGCGCATAGTAGGGGGCAACGCCGAAGTATGGCGAAACAATGATGGGGGCTGGACGAACAATCACTTCACGTCCATAAAAGCGTCGGGCTTCAGCATTCGCATTGGTTGGACTGAAGATCAGGAACGCACCCGCGAGGGCAGTTACGGTGAAAAATTTGGCGATCTTGCTGGTGAAAACATTTTGGAATTTCATAGGGCACCTCCTGTGTGCGCTTGAATGCAGATTTTATTTTCTGCATTCATCTACTTGCTACACATAATCGAACCCCGTGCCTGATGCGCAGTTGCGCGCAACTATTTGGCGGGTTTGATGTTTAGAGGCATTGAGAAATCGAATCTATTGTTGATGGGTTCCATACTAATGTGCGGCATCGAGCTGTGACTCAAAGCCAATTCTCAAACGCGTTTTAGTGGCTTTGGCAAAACGCTCCAGAGTGCGGGTTGATGGCAACACCTTACCGCTCTCTAACCGCGCGACCACAGCCTGAGTGGTTCCCATTGTTTCTGCTCCGTCGCGGTCCTTATAAACGCATTTACCACAGTGGTCCTTGAAGATGCTTTACATAGGGTCTACGCACTCAGTCCAACCCGTGAGATTGAATAAGTTGGACAATGCACTGAAAGCCCGCTCGAATATCCAGAGGAAGTGCATCGAGCAATGTCTGTATCTCTTCGTTGAAAAACCCAACCGTCCATGTCATATTCGATTATATTTTTTTGCAATATCAATCTTTGCAACAGGGTAACGATTCTGTTCGTTAATGGAGATTATGCTTTCTGCGCGGATTCTATTGCCTGGGCAACGCGCAATAGCACGGACTCTCCGAAATGCGGGCCGAGGACTTGAACGCCGATCGGCAGTCCAGCTTTTGTATCGCCGCAGGGGACACTGATGCCGCAGATGCCAGCGAGACTGGCTGCGACTGTGTATATATCTGCAAGATACATCGCCATAGGATCATCGGTTTTTTCGCCAAGTTTGAAAGCTGGCGTCGGGGTCATCGGGGTGACGATGGCATCCACCTCGGAGAAGACAGAAAGGAAGTCGCGCGTGAGCAACATGCGAACCTGCTCCGCTTTGCGGTAGTAGGCATCGTAATAACCTGCGCTGAGCACGTATGTTCCCAGCAGGATACGGCGTTTTACCTCTGAGCCGAAGCCCTCTTCGCGCGATTTGCGATACATGGCAGAGAGGTTCGTCGCATCCTTTGAGCGATGGCCGTAGCGAACACCATCAAACCGCGCCAAGTTGCTGCTAGCCTCTGCTGTTGCAATAACATAGTAGGTCGGGACGGCATACTGCGTGTGTGGCAGAGTGACTGGTTTTACGGTGCAACCAGCGTCTTTCAACTGAGAGATTGCTTTTTCGACTGCGGTACGAATTTCAGGGTCGAGGCCGTCGCCAAAATACTCTTTTGGTACGCCAATGCGGAGGCCTTCGACAGGCTTGGTCAATTCTGCTGAATATTTTGCGACAGGCTCGTGGGAGCTGGTCGCGTCCATAGTGTCATGGCCGGCCATTATTTCCAGCAGAACGGCTGCATCTTTCACGTTGCGAGTGAATGGGCCTACACGGTCAAGGGACGAGGCAAACGCGATTAATCCATAACGCGAAACGCGGCCATACGTTGGTAACAAACCAGTTACACCGCAAAATGCGGCAGGCTGGCGGATGGAACCGCCAGTGTCTGTGCCGAGTGTTGCTACGGCGAAACCTGCGGCCACTGCTGCGGCAGAGCCACCACTGGAGCCGCCGGGAACGCGGTCGGTTGCGCGTGGATTGCGCACCGGTCCATAGGCTGAATTTTCATTTGAGGAACCCATGGCGAATTCATCACAGTTCAATTTGCCGAGAAGAATTGCGCCTGCGGCTTCAAGGCGCGCGACGGAAGTTGCGTCATACGGCGGCATGTAGCCTTCGAGAATTTTTGAGCCGGCAGTGGCGGGCGCGCCCTGCATGGTGAGTACGTCCTTGATTCCAATTGGGATACCGGCCAGTGGCGGTAACGGTGCACCCTTGGCGGCCAGGGCATCAATCTCGGCAGCCTTGCTGAAAGCGCGGTCGCGGCTGAGGGAGAGATAGCTGTTGATGGTGGGATCTTCGGCGGCGATGCGCGCGTAATGGGCTTCGGCGATGGCGGTGGCCGTGGTGGTTTTGGCCGCGATGGCGGAGCGCACGGCATCAATGGTGAGTGTGTCAGTATTCATTTCAGTCCTAAGTTATAAGAAGAAAATGGGTTATAGTTATCGCTCAATCACGCGAGGCACTTTGAAGAAGCTGTCATTGGAATCTGGTGCTTCGGCCATAACGGGGGCGCGGTCGACGGACGGGCGCAGAATATCATCACGGAGCGCAGCGGCGCTGGCCTCAACCTGTCCACCGAGGACCTCGCTAACTTGAGCCATTGCAGGCACTTGGCTGGTATCTAGTTGATTCAGTTGGCGGATGTGGCCAAGGATGGCATTTAGATCGCGCTGCATACGGGGTTCTTCGTCGGCGGTCAGCTCGAGGTTGGCAAGCTCGGCGACGCGGCGAACATCTTCAAGACTGACGGTTTCTTCGCTCATAATACCTTTCTAATCTGCTACTTAGCAGATGAAGAAAATTCTGCGGGTTGCACTTTAAAGAGTATATCGGAGAGTGGGACGGCGGAGATGACGGGGAGTTCGCGGAGTAGTTTTTCGCGGAGGCTGGCCATTTGACGGAGCCAAGTGCCGTCGGGTACAGCGACGAGAAGTTGACCATTTTCGAGGGAAATTATGCGGGTACGGGCAGCCACAGCAGCGCCGCAAACTACTGACCATGAAGCACTTACTCGGTCTTTAGGAGACAGGCCGTGGAGTGCGGTCGAGAGGGTAGAGCGGAGCAAATCGCGAATGGGCTGCATGGGTTCCATAGTGTAAGAGTATCGCGCGGAGGGGTGGAAATGCAGTAGTATTTTGCTATGCAAGTTGAAGAAACGAAACTGGATGGGGTGAAGTTGATCGTGCCAAAGAAGTTTGGCGACGAGCGCGGCTGGTTTGCCGAGATGTACAACGCGGCGGGCATGGCGGAGGCGGGATTACCCCTTTCTTTTGTGCAGGATAACCAGTCCTACTCGCGGCGGGGGGTGTTGCGGGGGTTGCACTACCAGGTGGGCAAACCGCAGGGGAAGCTGGTGCGGGTGCTGAGCGGGGAAGTGTTTGATATTGCAGTAGATATGCGCCAGAGTTCACCAACTTTGGGGCAATGGGTGGGGTACCGGCTGACGGCGGAGTTGGGGAACATGTTGTGGATTCCGGTGGGGTTTGCGCATGGGTTTTTGGTGCTAAGTGACTCAGCCGAAGTGCTTTACAAGACTACGGACTATTATTTTCCGGGTGGGGAACGGGCGATCCGGTGGGATGATGCGGATTTGGGGATTGAGTGGCCGCTGGAGGAGCTAAAGCCTTTGCTGCCTATTGTTTCCTGGAAAGATGCGGCGGCGGGGAGCTTCCGCGAGGCGGAGAAATTCTGACGTAAAAAATGCTATTTTAAGCAAAAAAATGCATGTTATTACCGTTTTAAGCCAACTTTGTGGTTTTTAAGGTACGCAAGGGCAAAAGCGCGACCACTGATCGCACGGATGAACACGGACAAGTGCTTAACAGTGATTTGCGGTGATAAAGGCTGATTTAGTTTCAAAGGCGAGAGTCAAACGCAGGTCCCTCCGCTACGCTGCTGGATGACAACGTCAAAAGCAAAAACAAAAGCAAAAGAGTTCAAGCTACGCTCGAATTGCCCACCCTTCGCAAAGGCGGCGGAGGATGGGGCACCCGGGTTAAATTTCTGAAATAACTTTTTCCAAATAGATTTTTTCCTGGGCGACGTCGGCGATTTGTTGTGGGCCTTCGGTTTCGCGTTCGATAGAGACGGCACCGGTATAGCCGAATGCTTTGAGTTTGGTGAAGACTTCTTTGAAGCGGACAGCGCCAGTGCCGATGAGGACTTCTTTGCCGAGGTTGGTAGGGTCAGTGGGCCAAAGGCCGTCCTTGGCGTGGATGCTGCGGACGTAGGGGCCGAGAAGGTTGACTGCATCGACGGGGTCTGACTTGCCGTAGAGGATGAGGTTGGCGGTATCGAGGCCGACTCCGAGGTTGGGCTGGGCAACGTCCCTGATGACGCGGAGCATGGTGGTGGGGGTCTCTTGACCCGTTTCCATGAGGAAGTTTTGTCCGTTGGCAGCGCAGTATTTGGCGAGCTGGGAGATGGTGGCGACGGTCTCTGGGTAGAGCGGGTCGCGGGGATTTTCGGGAATGAATCCGCAATGGGTTTGGAGGTTGGGGATGGAGAGGCGATGGGCGAAGTCTGAGGTTTGGAGGAGGGCGTTAATGCGAGCGGTTCGGGTGGCGCGGGGGACGATGCCGATGGTGGAGGGGCCGTCGATGAAGTTCCAGTCGAGGCGACCGGGGCCGACGACTTCGGCGGCGGTGGCGGTGAGTTGATATTTATCGAGGAGGTCGGCGATTTGCTGGGCGAGGGCGGGAGTGTACTTGCCGAGGTATGCGTCAAGGGAGAAGAAGGTATTGGAGAAGCCCATTTGGCGGACACGGGCGATGGGGACCTCTGGATTGGCACCGAGGGAGATTTTTAGACCGACGGACATAGGTTTAATGTGGCGCGGAGTGTAAGCGGATTGTCCGTGAAGAGGCATGGCGGTGAGGGCGGCGGACTTTAGGGCGGTGGAGAGAAATTGTCTGCGTAGCATGGGAGGAAGTATACAGAGAGCAGGGAACAGGGAACAGAGGAAAGGGGCTAGGGATTAGGGATTAGAAAGATCAAGGGCAAAAGTCAAAGACAAAGGCAGGTCCCTCCGCTACGCTGCGGGATGACAAGGCAAAAGGGCATGAGCAAAGGGCGAGGTCAAAGAGGTGCAAGCAGGCGATTGTGGGTGGATGATTTGGTATGATTGAGGTTTTTCAGGGGAGGAATGACGATGGCGACGACAGAGATGGGAACGCTAAGTGCGGCAGAAATCACAGAGCTGACTCGGAAGCATAATTTTGGGACTTGGCGGTTTCAGAAGAGCTGGAACCCGATGGCGGTGGTGGATGCCGAGGACTGTTGGATAACGGACGGCGCGGGGAAGCGGTATTTAGATTTCAGCAGTCAGTTGATGTGCTCGAACCTGGGGCACAAGAACGCGGCGGTGGTGGAGGCGATAGCGGAGCAGGCGCGGACGCTGGCATACGTAATGCCGGGATATGCGACGGAGAGCCGGGCGCGGTTGAGCCAAATGCTGCTAGAAGTGCTGCCGGAGGGGCTGACTAAATTCTTCTTCACGACGAGCGGGACGGAGGCGAATGAGGCCGCGTTTAAGATTGCTCGGATGTACACGGGGAAGAACAAGATTGTGGCGCGGTATCGGTCGTACCACGGGTCGACGGCTGGTTCGATTGCGGCGACGGGCGACCCACGGCGGTGGGCGATGGAGCCGGCGGGAAAGCTGCATGGCGTGGTATTTGCTCCAGAGGCGAATTGTTATAAGTGCCCAATGAAGCATACTTATCCTGCGTGTGGGGTGGCCTGTGCGGACTATATAGAGCACATGATATTGAATGAGAGCGATGTGGCGGCGGTGCTGGTGGAGCCGGTGGTGGGGACCAATGGAGTGCTGGTGCCTCCGAAAGAATATTTGCCGCGGCTGCGGGAGCTGTGCACCAAGCACGGCGTGCTGATGATTGCCGATGAGGTGATGAGCGGATGGGGACGCACGGGCGAGTGGTTCGCGGTGAACCATTGGGGCGTGAAGCCGGACATTCTGGTGACGGCGAAGGGAATTACCAGCGCAATGGTGCCGCTGGGGTTGTGCGCGACGACGCAGAAGATTGCAGACTATTTTGAGGACCATTATTTTTCGCATGGGCACACGTATGAGGCGCATCCGATGACGCTGGGGCCGGCGGTGGCAACGATTGGGGAGATGCACAGGCTGAAGCTGGTGGAGCGTTCGCGGGAGTTGGGTGAATATGTGGGCACGAAGCTGAATGCTCTGAAGGCGAAACACCCATGCATTGGCGATGTGCGCGGGCTGGGGCTGTTTTGGGCGGTGGATTTGGTGAAGGACCAGACGACCCGAGAGCCGCTGAACACGATGCGGGACAAGGTTGAAGGCAAGCCGTTGGTGGTGGACAAGGTGGCGGCGGAGATGATGAAGAATGGAGTGACGCTGCAGGCATGGATCAGCCATTTTGTGGTTGCGCCACCTCTGATTGTGAGCAAGGACGAGATTGATTTGGGGATTAGCGAGCTGGACAAGGCGCTGGTGATTGCAGATGAATTTGTGGCGGCAGGGAACAGGGAAGGCAGAGGCTAGGGATTAGGGGTTAGGAAGGTGAAGGGCGAGATTAAAAGAAGAAGAAGCAGATCCCTCGTCGCTTTGCTCCTCAGCATGACAACGCAGAGGCAAGGGCAAGAGTCAAAGTCGTGAGGGCGAAAAAGCCCGGCACTAAAGGGCGGATTATTTTGATGTTTTATTCATGGGCTGACGCCCCACGCTTCCACCCCAGATGCAAGAGCAAAAGTCCAAAACAACGGCAAGGGCAAATGCAAGATGATTCCATCCATAAAGACTGGTAAAGGCTGGTAATTGCAAGGTGTGAAGGGATGGGGGTTGAAGGTGGGGAGCAGAGGTTGTTACTGAAAAGCGCGGGTTGCTTTACACTGCTAGAGGCGCTGGGTAGACTGAATATTCGGGACAATTGAACAGTGGCCCGTAAGCAGGCAGCGGCATGAGCATGTTGGCGGAAGAGTATCCGTGACATGGAGTGTGGCGGTCTGATGGAGTAGTTGACACCTCAGCGAACCAAGCCTGGATGGGTGGAAGCCCGGCAGGAAAATGACAGGAGAATGTGATGGCCGTAGAAGAAAAGGTAAAACAAATCATCGTGGAACAGCTGCAGGTGGATGAGGCAGAAGTGACCCCAAACGCATCATTCCAAGAGGACCTTGGCGCTGACTCACTGGATGTGGTGGAGTTGGTGATGCAGTTTGAAGAGGCATTCGATATCCAGATCCCGGATGAGGACGCTGAAAAGATCAAGACGGTGAAAGACGCCACTGACTATATAGAGAAGAGCGCGAAAGGCGGCAAGTAGCCTTGCAGCGTCGCGTAGTTGTAACCGGGCTGGGGCTGATCTGCGGCGTGGGCAATACTGCGGATGAGGTCTGGAAAAATCTGTTGGTCGGGAAGAGTGGCATGGCCCCTATCGTCGGGTTCGACACGGAGGGCCATTCTGTACGGTTTGCGGCGGAAGTGAAGAACTTCGACGAACTGCTGTTTGTGGAGAAGAAAGAATCGCGCAAGATGGGGCGGTTCATTCATTTTGCACTGGCGGCGACGGCGGAGGCGATGGCGCAGTCCGGCCTGCAGGTGACACCGGAAAATGCAGAAAATGTAGGCGTGCATATTGGGTCCGGCATTGGCGGATTTGATGTGATTGAGCGGGAGCATACGGCGCTGCTACAGGGCGGGCCACGCAAGATTTCACCGTTCTTTATTCCTGCGGCAATTGTGAACCTGGGTGCGGGACATGTGAGCATCAAGTATGGCGCGAAGGGGCCGAACCAAGCGGCGGCGACAGCGTGCACCACGGGTGCGCACTCGATTGGCGATGCATACAGGATTATTGAGCGCGGCGATGCGGACGCGATGATTGCAGGCGGCGCTGAGGCGGCCATTACTCCGATGGGTGTGGGCGGGTTTGCAGCGATGCGTGCGCTCTCGACACGGAATGATGATCCTGAACGTGCTTGCAGGCCGTTTGACAAGGACCGCGATGGATTTGTGGTGGGCGAAGGTGCGGGGATATTGATCCTCGAAGAGCTGGAATTTGCCAAGGCGCGCGGGGCGAAGATACTGGCCGAGATTATTGGCTATGGGATGAGTTCGGACGCATTCCACATGACGGGCATGGCACCGGAGGGTGAGGGGTGTTTCCGGTCGATGCGGAATGCGCTGAAGAGCGCACATATTGCTCCTGAACAGGTGGACTATGTGAATGCCCATGCGACATCGACACCGCTGGGCGATGCGATGGAGTCAAAGGCGATGGAGAATTTGTTTGGGGAACATGCGCTGAGCCACAAGCTGATGATTAGTTCGACCAAGTCAATGACCGGCCATTTGCTGGGTGGCGCGGGCGGACTGGAGGCAGGCATAACTATTTTGTCGATGCTGAATGGCATGGTGCCGCCGACAGTGAATCTGGACAATGTTGACCCGGCATGTCGGTTGAATTATGTGCCGCATAAGCCAGTAGCGGCGACGGTGAATTATGCGCTGTCGAATTCGTTCGGCTTTGGCGGGACGAATGGGTCGTTAGTATTCAAGCGGTGGAGTGAGTAGGTAGCAATCGAGTTTCCTGCGAGTGCGGGACGAAAAATCCAAACAAAGAAATATGGGGACGCTTTGCCACGCTGAGAAGTATGGGGACGCGTCCCCAATTTTGTTGCGATACTGATAAGAGTGCAGAGGGCGAGGGCACGCAGTGAGGGAGTAACGGGCAAGATGAAAGTGTTGGTGATTGGGGGCGGTGGTCGGGAACATGCGATTGTGTGGGCGCTGCGGCGTGGCGATGCAGAGTGCGAGATCGTGTGTGCGCCGGGGAATGGTGGCATTGCCGCAGACGCGCAGTGTGTGCCAGTGAATGTGAAAGACCTGAGTGATCTGGTGCGCGTGGTGGCGGAGCAGCAGCCGGGGCTGACGGTGATTGGGCCGGAGCTGCCGCTGTCACTGGGCCTGGTGGACGAGATGCAGCGGCGGGGGATGCGGGTGTTTGGGCCGACGCAGGCCGCGGCACAACTGGAGACGAGTAAAGCATTCGCAAAAGAATTTATGCAGCGGTGGCGCATACCGACGGCGCACTATGCGGTTTGCACGACGATGGAGGAAGTACAGTCTGCGATGCCGTTGTTCCATGCGCCGATGGTGGTGAAGGCGGATGGGCTGGCTGCGGGCAAAGGGGTGCTGATCTGCAAGACGCGCGATGAGGCGCTGGAAGCGGCGAGCGGCATATTGAGTGGCAAGCTGCTGGGTGCGCCGGAGACGCGGCTGGTGCTGGAAGAATTTCTTGAAGGCGATGAAGTGAGTTTTTTGGTGCTGTGCGATGGCACTCAGGGGTTGCCGCTGGTGGCGGCGCAGGACCACAAGCGGATTGGCGAGGGCGACACGGGACTGAACACGGGCGGCATGGGGGCGTATTCCATTGACACGCTGCTCGATGCGAACATGCAGGAATGGCTGATGGCGCATGTGGTGCAGCCGACGCTGGATGGGATGAAGGCGGAGGGCGCACCGTTTATGGGCGTGATGTATTGCGGGCTGATGATGACTCCGCGCGGGCCGATGGTGCTGGAATATAACGCGCGGTTTGGTGATCCGGAGACGCAGGCGATATTGCCCCGGCTGGAGAGCAATTTGCTGGAGGCGTTTGAGGCTGCGGTGGATGGGCGGCTGAATGAGATTGAGCTGAAATGGAGGTCGGGCGCAAGCGCATGTGTGGTGGCGGCGAGCGCCGGTTATCCGGGCGAGTATGAATCTGGGAAGAAGATTTCCGGGTTGGATACGGTGACGGATGCTGTGGTGTTTCATTCGGGGACCGCTGAGAAAGATGGTGAGATGGTGACGGCTGGCGGGCGGGTGCTGGCGGTGAGTGCGACGGGCGATGATTTGAAGCTGGCGCTGGGGAAGGTTTATGCGGCGATGGAGAAGATTGAGTTTGAGGGGATGTATTATCGGCGCGATATAGGGTATAAGGCGTTGGAGAAATAGGGCGGCAAGAGTGAAGACAAAGACCCCGAGGGCTGAAGCCCCACGCTTCCACCCTGAGAGCAAAGGTAAGAGTTAAAAGAAGAAGCAAATCCCTCCCCATTCGCTTTGCTCAGGGTCAGGATGACAACGTAGAGGCAAGGGCAAAAGCATTCGTACTGCGCACGAACATCAACCCTTTTGCAACGAATGCGAAAGGATGGGGCACCCGGATTTTCGTGGTGCGTTAGGCATCGAGTTTTTTGGTTACTAGGTCGTTGAGGAGGGCGGGATTGGCCTGGCCTTTGGAGAGGCGCATTACCTGGCCTACGAAGAAGGCTGAGACGGTTTTTTTGCCGGCCTTGTATTGCTCGACCTGTTTGGGGTTGGCGGCGATGACTTCGTCGATCATTTTTTCTATGGCTGCTGGGTCGCTGATTTGCTGCGGCTTTTCGCGTTCGTAGACGGTTGGGAAGTCTTCGGATTTTTCGAAACAAACATCCAACAATTGCTTGAGCATTTTGCTGGAGAGTTCGCCCGACTCGGCGAGGTCTGCGGCGAGGGCGATGCCCTTGATGGAGACGGGGGATGACTCCAGCGTGAGGCCGGCGGCGTTGAGGCGGCCGGTGAGTTCGCTGGTGATGAGGGCGACGACGCGCTTGGGATTTTTTGCGGCCTTGGCGGCGGACTCGAATTGGTCGGCGAAGGCGCGGGTGGCGGTGAGGGTGAAAGCGTCCTGCTCGGAGAGGCCGTAGTCGGCGATGATGCGGGCGCGGCGGGCCTCGGGGAGTTCTGGGAGGGTGGCGGCGATGCGGTTGCGCCACTCGGTGGAGACGATAAGGGGCTGAAGGTCCGGCTCAGGGAAGTAGCGGTAGTCGTGCGCCTGTTCCTTGGAGCGCATGGAATAGGTGCGGCCTTCGGCGGAGTTGTAGAGGCGAGTTTCCTGAGTGACTCGACCGCCGGACTCAACGATTTCAGCCTGACGCTGAATTTCATAGACAAGCGCTTCGCGGATGTAGCGGAAGCTGTTTACGTTTTTGACTTCGGCCTTGGTGCCGAATTTTTCCGCGCCGCGGAGGCGGACGCTGACGTTGGCGTCGCAGCGGAGGGAGCCTTCTTCCATGTTGCAATCGCTGACGGCGGTGTAGAGGAGGATTTCCTTCATTTTGGTGAGATACCACCAGGCCTCGTCGGGAGTGCGGATGTCGGGCTCGCTGACGATTTCAATCAGCGGGGTGCCGCAGCGGTTGAGGTCAAGATAGGTGCGGGAGATGGAGTCGGCAAAGCCGTCGTGGAGTGACTTGCCGGCGTCTTCTTCCATGTGGAGGCGGGTGATGCCGATGCGCTTGGTGATGGCGTTGCCGGCGGCATCGAGGGCGGGGACATCGAGATGGCCATGCTCGGCGAGGGGCTTGTCATACTGGGAAATTTGGTAGCCCTTGGGCAGGTCTGGGTAGAAATAATTTTTGCGCGCGAAGATGCTGGTTTCATTCACGGTGCAATTGAGCGCGAGCGAGGCGAGTACGGCGAAGTCAACGGCCTGGCGATTGAGGACAGGCAGCGCTCCGGGGAGGCCGAGGCAGACGGGGCAGACGTGGGTGTTGGGCTCGCCGCCGAATTCATTTTTGCAGCCGCAGAAGGCCTTGGTTTTGGTGATGAGCTGGCAGTGGACTTCGAGGCCGATGACGGGCTCGTACTTGGCGAGGACTTCTGGCGAGATGTCGAGTTCAGTTGGCATGCACTTCAACTTTAATCGAAAACTGCGCGATCTGCCAGATTCGCAATTGCTTCGAGCACGTCAATAATTTCAGGATCGATGTCTGTTACAAAAGGTGCGAGCTTATGATAATTTGACTTTCTCATTAGATTGGCGTGCCCAAGCGAAGCAAAAAACCGCTCAAACAAAATATCTAAAAAATCATCGCTGGCCTTTATATCGCGCCACCAACGGAACGATTTATCAGTCAAAGCCAACGGAGGAACCAATTCTGTTATCGCTAATTCCATAGCTTCGGTTAATCGTTGCCGCTCATGATTTTCAAATAATGGGCCAACTTTGCTATCGCCGGCCAAGCCGACAGCATATGAAATCAGTGTTTCTGGTTGGCATAAATAATTTTCTATTTCTCGCTTCTTCCACATAACCTCTACAAGTGAACTATCTTCATTTCTGAGAGGGCTGTCTAACCTGTCGCATAAAGTGAATCCAACTAAGCTTGTCTTGGCTTCACGTAAGCCATAAAAATGACTCCTTGCTTTCGCTGGTTGGTTTTGAATGTAGTGAACAAATACATCTTTCAGAATGTCCGCAGCGCGGTGTTTCGTTATCTCGGCAAAAGCTCGCAAGATAGCGAGGTCTGTCGCCCCTTCTAGATATAAGACCCAGCCCTTTTGTTCTGCTTGGTAATACTGATCAAAACCAATCTCCTTTAGAGACTTCATCACTTGCGATTTTCTATCATCTATTCGGTGAGGCTTTCCGACAAATGCGACAACTACATCCTTGTCTGCGGCTTCATTCAATATGATTTCAGAGTGGCTTGCCGCTACAATTTGGCTATTCTGTTGTTCCGCATTCTCGCAAAGCACACGATATATCTCTCTTTGCCGCAAAATTTCTAGATGTGCATCGGGTTCGTCAAGCAGTAAAACCGAATTAGGATTTACCGACATATACGAGAGAAGCAGTAAGGTTTGTTGAACGCCTCGACCCGAACAAGAAATATCAAGCACTGATCCATTCTGGTCTTTATATGCCAGAGTCAGCTCTGCGCGTTCTGGTGCAAGTTGCGGCTCCTTCAGCTCAATCCCAAATAGTTTTTTCATCTGACTGGCCAACACGGTCCATTTTCCTATGCCATTGCCATCCGGATCAGTTCTCACTAAATGGCAAAGGTTACGCAGTACTTCAGCCGTTCGTCCTTGTCCAATCAACCAAGAAATCTCAGGACGTTGCTTAGCGAATTCCTGCTCCACTAGCCCCGACATCGGTGGCAAAAATGCTACTTTTACTGGAATTGAAGCTTCAGGTACTACCATACGTAGTGCGTCTTTATTCGATGACTCTCGTAATGGCCTGCAATAAAATGACTCATCGTTCGCGTAGTCAAATTCAAAACCGCAGGCCCAGTTTTGATTGTTTGTAATGCCTTCGACCAAAATGTCGATTCTTATATTACTTGTAGTTGGCTTACCGTTATATCGTTGAACATCGCGGACATGTAAATCTTTCCAAAGCAAATCTGCATTTGGAATAGGCGCTGCAATGAAGTCTTTTCGATTGATTACAATTCCGGGTCGTTTGCTTGGAGCAGCACTTGCGCCTTTTTTTGGCGTTCCATGCTTTTCGTGCCAACGCTTCAAACCTAAGTCCCATAGCGCCAAGGCCTGCAATGCGCTGGTTTTGCCTGAGTTGTTTGGCCCTATAAAGACAACCGGGCTTCCCAGTTCGATCTCGACGTCATCAAAGCGTTTGAAATTACGGATTTTGAGGTTTGTCAACATAGCGGTCTATCAAGCCATCTAGTTGAATTATTGTACATTTGATACTGGATATTATGGTTCTTCCTTTTGTCCGCGGGTTGTTTGCGGAACTGGAGCACTCCCCGGCATTTGAGCGAGTACGACGGCACCTGGCCGCCGGATCGGGGCGTCGTCGTGTCTCTGGAATGACGGCGACGGCGCGGGCGCTGTATTTGCCGCTGCTGGCGCGGGACTTGCAGACGGCAGCGACGGGAAAACATATCCCCCTGCTGGTATTGGTCGCGGACAACAAAGCTGCAGAAGAGATGCAGGCGACGATGCAGGCGGCGTGTGAGCTGACGGGTGCGATGCCGAAGGAGTCGATCTTGCGGCTGCCAGCGCATGATGTGCTGCCATTTGAAAATTTATCTCCCCATGCAGAGATACAAGAACAGCGGGCGGCGGCATTGTGGCGGATTGCCGCGGAGCCGGAGACAGTGCGTATATTGATTGCGCCGGTGGAGGCGGCAGCGATGCGGCTGTTTGCTGCGGAGCATTATGCGGCGCTGGCGTTGCGACTGCGGCGGGGTGAGGAGTTTTTGCCCGCGATGCTGGTGGAGCACCTGCTGTTTGCCGGGTACGAAAAAGTGGATGCGGTGGAGATGCCGGGGCAGGTTTCGCTGCGTGGCGGAATTTTGGATGTATATGGGCCGGAGATGACGGCCCCGGTGCGGGTGGATTTTTTTGGCGATGAGATTGAGTCGATACGGGAGTTTGATCCGCTAACGCAAAGGACAATATCTGGGAGTCAAACTTTGGAAGAGGCACTGCTGTTGCCGTTGACGGAAACTCCGGCGACAGAGAAGTTATTGGGGGCGGTGCATGCGCGGCTGACGGGCGCAAAGCGGAATGATGAGGATGGTGTGGTGGAAGCAGCGGCAGAGGCTGGTGTGGGAGTCTTTGCGGGCTGGGAGTTTTTTGCCCCAGTGGCGGGGGCGAGTGGAAATCTTTTTGATCTTTTGAGTGGTGGCAGGCCGAAGAATATTCGCATCATGGTGGAAGAGCCGGCGATGGTGCAGAACCAGGCGGAGCGCTGGTGGAACAAAGTTGAACAGCGCCATGATCGGTCGGGAATTGGATCGCTGATTCGTCCTGAAGATATTTATTTTGATCCGTGGACGCTGGAAGACAGGGTGAAGCAGGCCACGGGATGTGATCTTGATCCGCTGGGTGCGGTGGATGTGCTGAGCGAGGACAAGAGCGAGTTGAGTGAAGTGGAGTTCAACACGCGGACGACGATGCGGTTCCATGGGTCAGTGCCAGCGCTGATTGATGAGTTGCAGCGGTTGTTGCGGCGGCGCGCACAGATTGTGATGGCGGTGCCGAACCCGGGGGAAGTGGAACGGCTGGCGGGGATACTGCGCGAATATGGCGTGGCGTATCGGATTGGAAGCCCGGCGGCGGTGGGGGAATTGGCCGCGACGCATGATCCAACTCTTGATGCGGTGGGGGAGGCAGAGAGCGATGCCCCGGTGCCGGTGATTGTGCGTGCGGCGATTGCGAATGGGATGCAGGTGCTTGATCTGGACAATGTGAGTGCGAAGCAATTTGTGCTGTTTGGCGCGCAGGACCTAGTGGATGAAGCCGAGATGGCACCGCGACAGCCGGCGAGGAAGCTGAAGACTTCGGCATTCTTATCTGATTTTCGTGATCTAAAAGTCGGCGACTACATTGTGCATGTGGAGCATGGCATTGCGCGGTACCAGGGTTTAAAAGAGTTTGAGCAAGAGGGCCAGGGCGGCGAGCGCAAAGGCGAGGAGTTTATGGTGCTGGAGTTTGCCGAGCAGGCAAAGCTCTATGTGCCATTGACGCGGCTGGACTTGATCCAGAAATATCGCAGCGCCGATGGCGGGCCAGCGCCGGAACTGAACCGGATGGGCGGGGCGCAGTGGGCGAAGACAAAGTCGCGCGTGAAGAAGGCCATGCAGGACATGGCGGGAGAGTTACTGAAATTGTATGCCGCGCGCAAGGCGGCGCAGGGCTTTGCCTTTAGCCCGGACAATGAGTTTCAGCGCGAGTTTGAAGATTCGTTTGACTTCAATGAGACGGACGACCAATTGGCTGCTATTGCAGACATCAAGCGCGATATGGAGTCGACGCAGCCGATGGACCGACTGCTGTGCGGCGATGTGGGCTATGGCAAGACGGAAGTGGCGATGCGCGCTGCCTTCAAGGCGGTGCAGGACGGCAAGCAGGTGGCGGTGCTGACTCCGACGACGGTGCTGAGTTTTCAGCACTATGAAACTTTTCGGAAGCGGTTTGCGAAGTTTCCGATCCACATTGAAATGATTTCGCGCTTCAGGACGCCGAAGGAGCAGAAAGAAATTCTGGAGCAGACGGCACAGGGCAAGGTGGACATTCTGATTGGGACGCACCGGCTGCTATCGAAGGACATTGCGTTTCAGGATTTGGGTCTGCTGATTGTGGATGAGGAGCAGCGGTTTGGGGTGCGGCACAAGGAGCGGCTGAAGCAGCTGCGGGCGCAGTTGGATGTGCTGGCAATGAGCGCGACCCCGATCCCACGCACGCTGCACATGTCGCTGGCCGGGCTGCGCGATATGAGCGTGATTGAGACGCCGCCGAAGGACCGCATGGCCATCCAAACAATTGTGGCCAAGTTTGATGAGAAGCTGCTGCGGACGGCGATTGAGCTAGAGCTGGAGCGCGGCGGGCAGATATTTTTTGTCCATAATCGGGTGGAGACGATCTATGACATATCGTCGCGGATCCGGGAGCTGACTCCGCAAGCCAGGATTGTGGTGGCGCACGGGCAGATGGGCGAGGGCGAGCTGGAAAAGGTGATGCTGGCGTTTATGAACCACGAGTATGACGTGCTGGTGGCGACGACGATCATCGAAAACGGACTGGACATACCGCTGGCGAACACGATCATTATTAATCGCGCGGAGCGGCATGGATTGAGTGAGTTGTACCAACTGCGCGGACGAGTTGGCCGCTCAAACAGGCGGGCGTATTCGTATCTGTTGATACCGCCGGAAAAAGAGCTGACCGACATTGCGCGGCGGCGACTGACTGCGCTGAAAGAGTTTAGTGATCTGGGGGCGGGGTTCAAAATCGCTGCGCTGGATTTGGAGTTGCGTGGCGCGGGCAACATGCTGGGCGGTGAACAGAGTGGGCATATTGAGGCCATCGGGTTTGAGATGTATACGACCATGCTGGAAGAAGCGGTGCGCACACTGAAGGGTGAGGACAAGGCGGAGCAGCCGAAGACACAGTTGAATCTGGGGATTAGTTTGCGGATTGATGCGGACTACATTGCCGAGGAAAACCAGCGGTTGCGGATGTATAAGCGCATTGCGGGTGCACAGGATGAGGCGGCGATCAACGATGTGCGAAATGAGATGACGGACCGGTATGGCGCGCCGCCGGCAGCGGTGGAGCATTTGCTGCTGGCGGGCCTGTTGCGGCTGGAGTGTGAGCGGGTTGGCGTGGCGCAGCTTGAGCGCAAGCGCGTGGCAGTGCCCGTGGGCAAGGACACAAAATTCAGCAAGGCGCCGACCATGATGGTGGACACTTTGCAGCTAAAGTTTTCGCCGGATGCATTGATTGATCCTGATGAACTGATGCGGATGGTGGCGCGGCAGCAGAAGCGGGGGGCACAGTTTTCTCCGCAGGGAGTTTTGCGGTGGCCGCTGGCAGCCTCGAATGCCGAAGCGGTAATTGATGAGGCGCGGTTGTTGCTGGGGAGCTTGAAGATGCGCGAGGGCGCGGTGGCCTAGGGCTGTATTGGGAGCAATTCGGCATAGGCGAAACCTTCGCGTTCGACGGTGTGGGAGTAGGCGATGAGGATGGGCGCGGAGAACATGGGGCCGGCATAGGTGAAGGTGTGAAATTCGCCGCGTTCGCCGCAGGGGTCTATATCTATAGAACCTAAACCATCTATAGAACCTAAACCTCTTGGACCTATAGAACCTAAACCCTTTGGGGCGGCTGCGAGATCGGCGAGGAGTTGGGAGTCGAATTCGCGACCGGCGAAACTGACGTCAAGCAGTTTGGGATTGATGCAGGTGAGGCGCGCGCGGAGGCCGGCGGCGATCATTTGGCGGGCAAGCTGGTGAGTGGGAATGCCCCAGACGGGGAAGATGGGTTCGAGTGCAGTGGGCGCGAGTTGCTGGATGCGATAAGCGCGGATGTCTTCGAGGAATAGGTCGCCGAATGCGACCCCGTGGAAGCCTTCGCGGACGGTGCGGGTGTAGATGGCGGACATGCGAGATTCGTAATCGGCATTAGTGCAAGGGTAGGGGAGGTCGACCTTCCAGAGTGGGAGGCCGGTGGCGATGGCCTGGCGGTCGAGGAGTTCCTCGCGAAAGCCGTGGATGGCAACGCGGCGAAATTTTTCATTCAGTGTGGTGATTAGCGCGGTGACCTGGTAGTCGGGATTTTGGCGCAGGAGATGGAGCGCCCATGCGCTGTCTTTGCCGCCGCTCCAACTGAGGAGAATTTTTTTGGGCATGAAGTTGAATGTAACAGGGTGAGGTAGGGGGGGAAGCTGACGCGAGAAATAATGGGTGTAATTGGGTGCAGTATTGGGTGTGATGATAGAGACAACTGCATTAGAGATCACGCCAGAAATACTTGGATTGATTTCGCAACTGGATGAATTCAAAGGTGCGTGGCGGGCAATTGGGAGACTGGCACCGGACCAGCTCTCGATCCTAAGGCGAGTTGCAACGATAGAGAGTATTGGGTCGTCAACGCGAATTGAAGGAAGTCGGTTGACTGATCGAGAAGTGGAGAAGCTGCTTTCCAGTCTTGAAATTAGGAATTTTGATACCCGGGACGAACAGCAAGTGGCGGGCTATGCCGAGACGATGGAGCAGGTATTTGAGGCATGGGAAGAGATCGCGCTGACTGAAGACCATATGAAGCAATTGCACAGGGACCTGCTGCGTTACAGCGAAAAAGATGCGCACCATCGGGGCGAGTATAAGAAACAATCCAACAGTGTGGTTGGCTTTGACGAGAGCGGTGGGCAGGTTGGGACGGTATTTGAAACGGCGACGCCATTTGATACTGCACGGCTAATGATGGAAGCGGTTGAGTGGGCGAAGGAGGCACTATCGGACAAGCGATTGCATCCGCTATTGGTGACG
>Ga0116230_10000499_pt1 | contig 34576 bp, 17 predicted proteins | sample S1TSphfallax_3_FD_88678 | JGI IMG/M metagenome (GOLD analysis project Ga0116230, IMG submission 88678) | Host-associated microbial communities from peat moss isolated from Minnesota, USA - S1T2_Fd - Sphagnum fallax MG | ecosystem: Host-associated > Plants > Peat moss > Unclassified | place... | reverse complement strand
GGCATGCTCCCTGGCTCACAACACTTTGGAGGGGTAGAAGGGCGTGCTGGAACTCCGAGATGGGACTAGGAAGAATGACAAGAATCAATTACTCACACGGACCTACACAAAACCAACACAAGGTGGTTAGTGCATAGTTCGAACACTTTTGGTGTTAGGATGAGCCATGGGCAAACTCGAACTCACAAGACTCACCATGGCCTAGACTTGGGGGAAGCCACCACCTTCCCCCTTATAGTATACTTTGTGCCTTTCCACAAGGCCCACATCCAAATGGCATTTTGTCCCAGGACTCCCAAATGGGAGTTCTGAAATTCTCAAAGTTAAGACTCTTGCAATTTTGAAGCCCCATAACTTTGTGTGCAGACCTTCGATTGAGATGAGGTCTAAAGCAAAGTTGTAGCCCTCGTCCAAAGCTTTCCAATGGTATGTCGCACGTCACCTTCACACAAGGAAATCGGGTCAATTCCCGACTTTTAGTGGTCGAGAGTCAAATTGCCAATTTGACTCCCAACCCTTCTTTTGGCGATAACTTGTGTTTCAGATGTTCAAATGGGTCATGCAAGCCCATTTCAAACAAGGGATAATCCAAAATATTATGCTTTCTTTGTGATTTTTCAAACATACAAAAATGCAGGTTTTAAAAAATGTCCATTCACTTGGGTGGTTTCTTTGATTATGATTTTACCTTTATAATTCACTTCTAATTAACTTTTAGTTCACTTTTAGTTAATTCCTAATTCACTTCGAGTTGATTTTTTGTTCACTTTTAATTCATTTTTAGTTAACTTTTAATTAACTTTTAATTCATTTTTAGTTCACTCATAGTTCACACATGGGTGCACATGGGCATACATGAATGAACATGGGCCACACATAGGTTGGAAGTTTCTTGAAAAACTTCTTTGAGTTAGGTGCCCAATAGGTATAAATAGAGGTAGAATTCCCCATTACCTTCAATCTATACAACATTAGTTTTGGGTACGTTTTCTTATCATAACTTTATTCTATTATTGTTTTTTCCTACCAATAAATTCTTGTTGGATTCTTATTTTGCACATGTTGTGTTTTTGTTTTTTTTTATTTTTGTTTTGTGATTTGGATTTGGAATTAAGCATGCCCTTATTTTCATTATGGTTAGGAAATCATGTGGACTTGGTTGTTTTCGTGCCCATGACATTTTTTCCTTTGTGTGTCTTTTAAGTAAATGAAATAATGAGAGCAAGTTGTGTAAGATCATGGTTTCTTGGGTTAAATTAAAAAGATTTTGGGTTTCCCACATTATAGGAATAATTTCATTTAGGTTTACAATATTTTTGGTTGTTATTATATCATAATATGGTTTCAAAACATGTCTACATAATAACATTGAATAATTTTTAACATGTTGGTAGGATGATCTTTAGTTGTTATTTTATGGATTGATGTTTTAACTATATGGAAAAGTTTTATAACTAGTTGTGAATCAAATTCCTCCCCCCATTTTTTACTTTGATTGCAATCGGTTTCTTCATCTGATGTGTATTCCTTTTCACTTCCATGGTTGTTAATGTTTGTTATAGTGTAAATTTTTGAAGTTTGAGTTTTGTTGTCCATTGCTTTGGAGTTGAAAGGCCAAATACTTGTAGCCTTGAACCTAAACTTGATGATTTTCTTTGTGAATTTTTTTATTTATGGCTTGGTTTATTCATCTAGCTAGAGTGATTTTATTTGATTCCATGTGATTACTTTTTGACATTTAGTTGCATCCTTGATCGTTTTGAATGTTGTTTTAAATGGCTTGAAACAAAACACATTAAATGGTAATAAAACATGTGATGTATGGGATGGTAAGGTAATCATGCCAAACCCAAATTTTTGTGCATGTTCTATTGCATCTAAGCCAACATGACTACCATGCCCATCCAAAATTCACAAATGTCAATTGGTAAGAGACACTCCACTTGGAATAGACTTTTTAAAAAAAGTTAATAACTCTTTGAATAAGAAAGAAGTCATTTAAACTCTCTTTTACATTGCCATTGATGTAATCATCTCATAATCTTTTAGTTTTGAAAATGTAGAACCCTAGTAGAACACCTCTTCTAGCATTTATTGCACAATTTATAGTTGGGTAAAAACACAATCAAAGGAGCCACCCAAGTGAATGGACACTCTTTAAAACTACATTTTTGTATGTTTGAAAGATCACAAGGGAAACATAATAATTTGGATTATCATAAAAAAATTTGGAATATTTTCCATTAATTGCAAATACATGCTCAAAGCTTGACACAATTTTTTTTTAAAATCCATGTTCAAAACATTCAAACCTCAATAATGGATAATTTTTATGTTTTTCAAACATCCTTTTTCTTTTACCAAATGTGCACCATTCTTTTTAAAAACTGGAGAGGATTTTCACATTGATGATTAGAAGGGAAAAAATACTTGAACTAATAATTTATTCTTTTCATAATCAATTTGAGCACATTTGGTTCAAACGTGCTTTTGACCTTAAAAATTATGGATTTTGAAAATGTGGCCTTAACAAAAGTTGTTTATATTTACTTGATAGAGGGGATGAATGTATAATATATATGATATAAAATTAATTTGTAATCAAAACATATTTATAATTAACATGCAATGTTAAACTATGTATCCAAAAATATGAATGTTAAGGTTATAAACCAACATTAAAATGACACGTTTCATTCACAATCCTTGGAAAAGAATTTTTATCTTGGTGACCTAGCTTGTTTTTTTATGTTTTCACCCAATTAAGCATTCTTGAAATTCAAGGGCATGGTGTTATAAATTACATTTAATCCTTTCCTAGTTAAAACCTTTGTTCTTGCTTATCTACTAGCTAGCTTAAATGCATGTTTCATTTGAATTCCATACATGATTTGAAATGTAATTATGTTGGTTGTATAATGATTATAAGTTGGTGTAAAATGAATTATAGGAAGTGGGTGTTAATCCCTGTGATATATAGACTTTTAATCCTTCAACTTGTTAGATGTTAATTTTTGGGTGTTTCTGTTTAAACCAATACCACCAACTAATGCTTGGTATTCCATTTCAAAATGATGTATCCCTTGTTTGTGTTAGCTTTGCGACCTTCATATTTAACTATTATAAGCTTATAAGAAGTCCACCTTATCACTACACCTTCCTCTTTTTCTATAAGCATACCTCATGGCACCATGTTCCTAGACCTTTTTTTCCATTTAGGTGGTTAAAAGTGAACTCAAAGGAATGTTCCATGACTTGTTAGCCCTCCTTAAGGAACATGTCTATTTTTCAATAGCATCCATTGCTACTTCCAATGTTTCACTTGTGGCTGAAAATCCTTTAAGGCTTACATTGCAAGTGAAAGTAAAACAAGTAGATGATCGATTGTTTTGTTCAAAGGTAGATTTGTAGTAAAGCGATTTCAAAATAAAACATGTAGAAAAGAAATCACCATTAGAGTTTGGGATAGAAATCATAGATCATATTTATAACCAAAGGTTCAAAATGTATTTGGATTATCACTAGATCCAACAATCTATAATCCAAAATGTTGAATCAAAGAAATTCAAGAAAGCAAGGGATCAACTAGGTCATATTAATCACTTGCATAAATTTCTTCCCATAACATGCACATCAATAGAAGGTGTTGATTAAATTAATGCAAGGGAAGACTTTGTAGAGTTCTATACTTTTCCAAACTTATTACACTTTTTGGATTTTTAGGATGCATACAAGAAAGAGAAAGACATACCATTAGAAGGGCCAAAATGCACACCACCAAGTTTCTAGAGGTTGGGACCTAAAAGACAATAGCAATCATGAATTTGAATGTGACTTGAAGGCAACGAAGTGGCATGTTGGACTAGCAAGCAATAGAAAAGGAGAATCTACCCCATTTTCATGAATCACAAATGGGTTAAAAGATGTAACTAGGAGCCAAAAAGGGCATCAATTGTTAAACATAATCAGTCAAAATCAAACATTTATTTTTTTTATTACCATTTAAAACCATAATAATCATGGAAAGTTATTCATTTTTCCTTCTTATGAATGTTAAAAAACTTGGAGTAAAAATTCATTTGATCCAATTTTAAGTTTTGGTTTTAATTTAAGACGTTTCAAAATGTACACCTATTGCATTAGATGGAGTCAATTTTGCAAAGGACTATCAAAAGGACTCATATAATCAAAGAATTTTCATTGAAAAAAATATAAATGATAAGAACATATTAGCCATACTAAAAAAAATTCATACTTTAAAAAATGTGGAATTCTAAGACTTAAAATGTGGAATAATGTTTCAAAATTGCTTCAAAATTTTAGAGCTTCAAGAGTCCTTTGCCACATATAAATGGGTTATAATGTACATGATGTATGAAAAAAAGTTATAGCTTAGAGTATAATAAAATTGAAGATGTGCAAATTTTATTTTTGGTGATGACTTAAAATTTTGATCATTTTTCAAGATGAAACATTAAATCTATAAGCAATTTGACACTTTTAAATTCATATTTATTCAATAATGACTAACCAAAAAAAAATGATGCATTGGGGAAAATTTAAATATTTTTTAGAATAAGTTACAAAAAACCCAGGAAAAAAATGTGTAGTCTTTTTCGAAAGTAATCATTTTTGGCTCCTAGTTACAAGTTTTGACCCAAACCAAAAGAAAACCACCACAAATAAATTGAATGCTTATAGAAAGTAGGAAAAACGTGTGGACAAGGGTCCAAATTCTTTAAGATGTACCAAAAATTATCATAGCATCACCTTTTTTGTCTTTTTTACTTAGTCATTTTTATATAAAAACACATTTATGGATGATTATGATGGAATTTAGAATTGTAGTGGTTTAAAATGTAGTCCTCTTGAAATATTTGATAACTTTTGATTCGTTATTTTTTATGGGGATCAAAATATAAGGTAAAAAAGGCCTTCAAAAAGGACACATCTACCTTAGAACTTGGTTGTTGGAACTTCATCTACTTTTTGCACTTTTCCCTTAAGACCTATTTTTTATAAGGAAAAATTCAAGCTTGACCTTTCTTCTTTTACATGTTCTATTTCTATTAGTAAATTTGAAATATGACTTGTTCTAGTATTTTTTAACAGTTCAACAATAGGATCTAAGAATCTTAAGCAAAGTTGGAGTTGCTCTTCTATTGTAGCTCATAGGGAGGACATAATTGAAAAAGAGGATTGATAATAACAATGAGTTGCACCTTTAAATTTATTTTTTCCTATGTTTAGGTTTATTTTGGTCTTGGGTTTTTTTGTGGGGAGTGAAAATTGTAGTAGAATTCTTGAGGTTTAAACCTTTGGAAGGCTAATAATGAACTTTATTGGAAGACTCAAAATTTGTTGTTGTTAATAATATTGGTGCATTGTATCCTTGTTAGGGTTTAGGGCTTATTTATGAGTAGTTGCATGCCCATTAACATGATAAACAACCCCCATAACTAAACATTCACTTTTTTGTCTTGGTGTTGTTTTATAAAAATGAATCCAACCCAACCTTAAACCAAACATTGCCTTTGTAAAAACATTTGGGGTGTTTGTTAAACTAGTCTTAAACACACCCATAACCAAACAAAAACAAATTGGTCAACACTAATATTTTTCATCTTATTTGCTTTCAATTATGCACATGAAAATATTTTCCCATCACTGAACATGTTTAAACATAAGAAAAAATCAAAATTTATTAATTCTACCACTTTCTCACACCCATAACCACACACAAAAACAACATTATGTGTAGGTCACCAAATTCACTAAACATCAATTTTTAAGATTGGGCATTTGATGATAGGAGTTTTTTAAAATGTTAACCTAAAACCCCTTAATTGTTGACCACATGTGGCTTGCATTTATCAACGTTCGGTTATTAGGTGATGTTTAGTGGGGGACATGTTTACCTTGTTAAAAATAAGGTAGGTGGTTTGTTTAATTTGTCATGTTGAGGTCTTTCAAACCATGTTGTCCCTATTTGTTCTTGGTACCAATGGAAAGCCTTCAATGAATAAGGGTGCACGAAGGAAATTTAATAATGTTTAAACCTATATTGAAAGAATTTTTGAATATTTAATAAAATCATAAATTTGTCAAAGAAAATTCAACAAAATTATAACTAAATATTTTATGGAAATTGTGGCAAGCTTTTAATATTGTTAGAAAGTAATGGGATTTCTTGGAGGTGATTTTGTAATTTTAAAACCTAAGGTGGTGGAGATATTGAATTTTGAGTCATTATCATTGAAAATTTATTAAAAATTCGAAATATTTTTTTGCAATTGAACTTTATCATAAGGTTTTGTTCACACTTGGGGTAGTGACACAAGCCACACTAATCATTATAAACTCATGATCTTCCTCAAGCTATTCCTACTCATAAAGAATTAGGGATCTCTTTTCCCATACAAATGCGTGCATCCTAAATTACAAAATTGGGACATTAAAAGTTTTTTATAAAACAATCTTACATTGGATTTCCTCGTAAGAGAATGCCATGACCTCTTTCTTTTCCTTTACATGCCAATAATATGTCGTCAAATTCATTAGTCTACAAGGAAAAGATTAAAAAATTCCATTGCTTTTGCAAGGGAAGTCCCCTTAAAAACATGTCCATCAACATAGTAGTGACCCTACCTTGGAAATCTTGAATGAGATTTAGGGATCATGTCCTACAGAAAACTATTATGACCCTAAAAAAAAAAGTACAATGTTCAAAACCTTGGAGTAGTCAATTTTGGAGAAGTCGATTTTGACATTTCTATTGTGACTAAGGTGGTTTTTTTTACTAGCAGAGTATGGGCCATTTGACTAGTCAAATTTCTGCCCGTATCAAAAAACCATTTTGTTACAAGTAAATAGGTAGGCAAGTAGGTTGTAAAAAGGCAGGTAGGTAAATGGTAGCCTAGCCTAGCTTAACCTATCCTATTTGACCTACTTTAATCTAACCTAGTATATCATATTTACCCTACCCTACTTACCATAGCCCTTTAAACATCTACATAGGTTATAATGTTAGGAATTAGACCTTTGACTTTCCACATTTTTTGTGATTATTTTGTGTAATTTTCATTATATATATAAAATATGAATTATTATTATTATTATTATAAATTATCAATATTATTTACTTATTATTTGTATTTAAAACATGATTCATCAAATTTTTAGGCTTGTTTTGTTACAAGTTTATGTTTAAATATTTAAAGGTGAATTTTTTATTTAATTTTTGAAATTTTAATAAATGATTTTTTTTAATCTTTTTATTTTTGAAAATTTGTGGTGTATTTCAAAATCATACAATGATAAACCAAGTCTTTAACCAATGGACCACACCATCAAAAGGTGTTCAACTTTTGTAAATTTTTTTGATGTCACATGTTTATTTTGACACATCACAACAAGACTATGAGGTATGAAGGTAGTTAGGTTGTAAAAGATAGGTGGGTGGGTCCAAGTAAGTAGGTAGGTGGTGGGTGAATAGGTAAGTAGGTAAGTGGCATGGGTGGGTGGGTAGGTAGGTAGGTAGGTAGGTTATAGGTGGGTGGATAAGTAGGTAAGTAGGTAGTATATTTAGGTAGGTGGGTGGATGGGTAAGTAGATAGTTTGTTAATATGTAGGTAGGTTTTAGGTGGATGGATAAGTAGGTAAGTAGTACATTTGGGTAGGTGGGTGGGTAAGGAGGTAGGAGGTAGGTATGTACTAGGCATAAAATGTCCCATTTGATTAAATGTATTGGTCAAATAAGTAATTATAGTCAAATTGATTAGTTAAAAAATACATGCTTTAGGCCTTTAATAAAAATGGACATGTATATTACTCAAAAAGGACCAGTTAGTCAACTTGAGTCGTTTGAAAAACCATTGTTTTTAGTAGAGATTTTATTTATTACAATGAACCAATTTCATTGAAAACTAGCTTCCCAAAATAGAAGGTTCTATTTTGAAATATATAATTTCTTTTTTTTAGCCCACGTGTATAATTGAAAGGAGGACAACATTTGTCACAACCCCACTTTTGGAAGAGTGTGAGGATGACATTCACACTCCCGAAATGGGGACTTGGGAGTCCTCCGGGACTCCCGAAGCTTCAGAGTTCGATTGCAGGGGTTAAAACACCTTGCCTTGAGGCGTTCCTTATATCATTGGAAAGCTATCAAAATGTAGATGTCGAAAATGGGCTCGCATGAGCCATTTGGACATTTGTATCACATATTATGGCAAAAAGAAAGGCCAGGAGTCAAACTGGCAGTTTGATTCCCAACCACTAAAAATCGGAAATCGATCCGACCCCGGTGTGTGCATGTGGAGTGCAACACACCGTTGGATAGCTCTCAAGGAGAGCTACAAGTTTGTTTTAGACCTTATCCCAACCGGAGGTCTGAGCAAAGAGTTATGAACTCACAAAGTCCTGAGAATCTAAATCGGGACAGTTTCGGGATTCCTCCTTAGGAGTCCCGAGACAAAAAACCATTCGGATGTAGGTGTTGTGGAGAGACGCATAGAATACTATATGGGGGAAGGTGGTGGCTTCCCCCAAGTCCGGGCCGTGGTGAGTCTTGTGAGTCTAGGGTTGCCCGTGGATTGTCCTAGCACTAAAGGTGCTCCAGAATGTGAACTAACCAACTTGTTGGTTAGTTTGATGCAGGTTCGAGTAAGTAACTAAAACTTGTCCCTCTTCCTAGTCCCATCTGGAACTTTAGCACGCCCTTCTACCCCTTTTAGTGCTGAGAGCTGGGAGTGTGCCCCGAGTTCCAAACAATTCCGATGTTTGATTGACTCGGACCCAACTTGGGTCCAACAAGGAACTTGGGAGCACGTCAACATTTGCAAAAATATATGGGATAAAAGTGAAGTGTTATGGAAAACATTTTGTGGAACACATTAATGGGAGGTGACTTTATGTCCTTCTATTCCCAGTTCTATGAGGTGATTATACTCGAAGGTACATATGCTAATGGCGAGGGAAAAATGCAAAGTGTATTTCTAGATGTTAAATTGCATTTGTAGTTGAAAATGAATAGTTTGCTTCCTATGCATCATTTATGATTTGGAATTTGATAGATATATTTTCTAAGTTCAAACATTCCAAATCCTAAAATTTTGTATTAAACTGTCACCCACTTAAAACAACTTTTAAAGATTTGACATTATGTTCAACTTAACAGCAAACCTATCAAAAAAAATTTCCTATCACATATGTTATTCGAATCTAGCTTGCGTTAATTTATTGAAAAGCTAGCTACAAGGCGCACTTGCCTACCAACTTTCAAGCTCTACACCCAAATCAATTAAACGTTGTGCCATAAAACCCAAGAAGGTTTCATGAAGGTAAAATGTTCAACTTGACAATAAACCTCCAGTCACTCAAAACATTGTCCCTATTGCATAAGTTATCCAAATCTAGGTTGTCTTAGTTCATTGGAAAACCAACTATAAGGCGCATTTGCCTACCAAACTTCAAGTTCTACACCCAAATTAGTAAAAAGTTGTGGCATAGAACCCGAGAGAGTTTCATGAAAGCAAAAAGCTCAACTTGACAATAGACCTTTAATCACTTAAAACATTGTCGTCATCCCATAATTTATTCAAATCTAGCTTGCATTAGTTCATTATAAATCTAACTACATGACACACTTGTTTATAAAGTCTCAAGTTTTGTACCTAAATAAAAAAGAAATTATGCTACAAAACCCAAAAGGTCTTGTGAAATTTTTGTAAGATCCCAAGCTCCCAAAACATTTTTCGAATTAATTTCACACTTACAATGTTTGAAGACTATTTTATTTCCATTGGACCTTTCATTGACACCCCCTCAATTCTTTCATGAATCTCAAACATCCTCGCTTACATGACTACCCACTAAATACTATAACAAGACCAATGTTTTGTTTAACATTACGAATTTTGATATTTGTTTTTAACCCCAACCCTCTAGAAATCTTTCACCCTTAATCACACAACTGAGGTTCTAAAACTATGATTACGAACTTTTGTTGAAAAAAAGAATTAACCTTACACCTCATTCATCTAATATTGAATTAAAAAAAAAGAAAATCCGTCATGCAACCATGCGCACTCATCATTCCTTATTATAACATGAAGTTGCTAAAAACCCCTAATAGCCTTACCACACCCAAATATCCTTGATGCAATTTTTAAAAATTGAGACTACTGCACATGGTTGTGTTGGTATGGCTCACAATTGGGAAGTTGAAGGGGACATAATGAAAACACATTAAGAACTAGGAAAAAATGAAAAAAATCTTTCCTTTCCCAAAACTTAAAATTAAAAAAAGCAAGGTAGTTAGAGTGCATGCTTTGGCCTTCACATTGATTGCATGAAATTTCTCTTCCCAAAATAATTAGTCACCATTTTTGGCCTAGGCTAATACCCCTTACAAAAAACACACTACCTTATTCACCCATCAATTTACAATCCCAATTTTATGGAATGCGTTCATTCCATTCAAGATTGTGGTGAACTTATGAAAAATGAATGGGTAAAAGATTGAAATTATGATTTTTATTACATAGCTATGGGGGTCTATATTCTTGTTTTCACAAATATCTATTCACATGTATTTATTTTTCATGTATAATTATTATGCCATAACCATCCTTTCATTAAAAAAAAATTTGTGATTCATTTGTAATTGTAATGGACACATAATGCAACTAGAAATAGCCTAGTCGCAATGGACAAGTGCAATAGGACAATTGTCACAAAAGACATGACATGGCCATGAAGTTGAAAGTGTAATCACAAACCTTGCAACTAGGCAAAAATTTCTCATCCATTGTCATTGAAGTTGAAAGTCTAATCACAAACCTTACAACTAGGCCAAAACTTCTCATCCATTGCCATTGATCATCCTTAGTATGATGTGGAACCCCAATTTGCAATTGCATTTGCGACTACATTTGGGATAGTCCAATATTTCTTTTTATGTTTTAAATTTGTAGCACGAGTGGCAAGGGGATGTGACAAGGCAAAACCTTTATGGTTATTTGCAAAAAAATCAATGTGACATAGGTGGCCATATTACAACAAAAAAAATGTGAATTAGGTAAATCATTTTGAAGTTGTAGAGGTTGGAAGTATATCCTACTTGGACCTTTATGTGTACACGAGTAGGCTTTACACATGTAATGGTGTTCAAATTTTAGGCATTTAGCAAAAAAATTATGTTATGAAATTTGACAACATGTAACAATTTTAATTAAAATATTTATTCTATGCACCTTGCGAGGGATTTGAACCCTAGTCACAAGGACCTTGCCCATTACAACACCAAATACTTGTAGCAACCTGACAAATTTAATATTTTGATATATAAACAAAACATGATTGTGTAAGGTAGAAGACACACTTACAACTTACAACTTACAATTTTTAGGCTTCGTATACTCCAAGGCTCAAGCCCCATATAAGAAAACTACATACATCGCCAAAAAACTCAAAGGTTGGTTTGTCTTTGATTTTTTTGTGATCAAACAACACAAAATAATAACCCACAATTCACAAAATGTAAGTTATAACTATAAAACCCAATAATCATGCATTCATTCCTATCCTAACCTTGTCTCCATCATTCCAATCCATAATAACAACTTGGAAACAAAAAATTCTTTAGTGAAGAAATCTTGAACAAACATGCTTTGCCAATCGATTACACCATTTAGACTTCATAAAAGTTAAAATGGAAAAGGTTTTTCATCTTCCACACTACTAATGACCTAAGTAATTATTAGTTTAGCAAGTCGCACAAACTCAAAGAAACGGTGAATCAATAGATTGTTTGTGGCAAGTCAATGCCACAATTTAGTCACTAGATTTTCATCTTTAGTTTCTACCATAGCTTTAAAAGCCTGACTTTTCATAATTAATTTGAAGAGAGAGGTTTGTAAATCCAAAATCTCCCTTGAAATGCCTCAAAAACCCATCTGCCATCAACATTACATTTTTGGGATATGCAATAATGTCATTTGATGAGGGATAAATGGTCCACAAAAGTGGACTCACAATCTGGTTATAACTAGTATTGTGGGTCAATAATACCAAGAACAGTCATTAGTTCATGATTTAGAAACCTTCACTTTAATTCAATGACCAACAAATCATAAGTAATAGTGCATTGAGCTTTCACAAATGTGATAGCTTGATCAAAACCCTCCCAAATAACTACAGAGTGGATGCTAATTAAAAATTCAACATAGTGGATTATGTGAGATTGTCCAATGATTTGGAAAGCCAAATGTGTTGTCCCATCATTTAGGTCAATCACCCAATCTTGAATAATCCTACAATATGTGTTTGCAACATTTGTGAATTCAAGAAAAAAATTAGGTCGAAATGAAGTGGTTGGATCACTCTACATTTTGTACAAATCAGTTTGGCAAATTTTAATAGTTGCAATGTAATCACAAACAAAAACATCCTTGATTTTGGCAAATTTCATCAAAGCATTAACAAATTCCAACATAGGTAAAATACATGGTAAACCCAAGATTATACCAACATCACATAGATTCACCAAATTCATTTTGATTGTTTCCACATACCCATTATCAATTGCCATCTTAACAATCAAGGTCTTGTATTTTTTCCCAACCCGTTTCAAAGGTGCTAACAAATTAATCCACCTTGTTTTCACATATTAGAGGACTTTCAGAACTTCTATTTCCATAATTTCTACAAGTTTTGTGAATTCAAGTTGGCATTTTGGGGAGCTAGAAAAATACCCATAAAGTGATTGAAGGAAATCCTCCAATTTGGAAACCATTGGCATGGTTCGTTCTATGTGCCATACAATGGATTCCAATGAGGAAAGGTGTATGTTGGGTTCTCAACAAAGTAGTAATTCTTAATTTGACACTTTGAAACTAAGAAACACCATCAACTCTTCAACACATAAGATGTTCATAAATTTGCTCATTAGTCAAAGCACTATATGTAATGAGAGTAGCTAGATCACATTTTTTATGTCAGTAGTAGCTCCACCTTTAACCAAATGCTCAAGTGTGAGCAAAATGGGCATTCGTTTCCAACCTACAACCACATAACAATGGATACAAATCCAACTTTGGTTATCAACTATAATCATTTCATCTACAAAAATATAAAGGAAACTTGAGGCTATAATAACTTTTTTAATGGCAATTAATACCACACGATGTAAACCTTCTGTAATTTCCCATCCAACACAATCACTCCAATGTTTTAAAAGGTTGTTAGGCACTTTCAAGAATGCAAACAAGGATTGCATTTGCTCATATTTAATCATAGGTCTACTTTGGGAAAGTAGGTGGAAAATGAATGGAAATTGCACTAATGCTTTTTCCTTTCCACCAAGCCCCCCATAACAACCTATGGCTAAATAAAAACCTTGCCTCTTTGCACATATAGCTTTTCATTAAGCACATGTTGATTTGTCTTCAAAAAATAAAAATCCCCAATTGCCACACTCGTTGATGCAATTGTGGCATTCCTTTGTCCAACATGTTTCCACAACAAATCCAACTTAAGCACAAAGATTTTATCTCACCCTTCAATGATATTGCACACTTTGCATTTAACATGTGTGACCTTCCCATCAACACCCATAAGAGACTCTATCCAAGGCAATTTTGCAGCCCATGAGTCTTGGAAATGACAATTCATCTCGTACATTTTTCTTCTTTTTATTGTTTGCCAAATTTGCCTCTATTTGGTTGGATCAACAACTAGAACAACAGACTCAACATTTTGGTTAGAACTTACAACAACAAAAAGATCCACAATAACACAATTAGAGAAACAAAATTGTGTTTGAAGTTTTTGGGCATAACTAAAGGTGGTGCCATGGCAAATGCAACAACAAAGATTAAAATTAAAATTTCACACCTCAAATCAAAAACCTTAAACTTCCAAATGTAAATGATTCAACAATGAAACACTAGAGTTTGGTAATGAGCATTAAACATTAGAGTCAAACAATGACCATTAAGCTAGATTAAACATTAGCAGTGACCTATAAGCACTAACACTAAGCATTGGCAGTGACTTGTAAGCATTAACATTAAGCATTGGCAACAACCATTAAACATTAATAACAACCACTAAACAACTATTAAACATTGGAAACAACCATTAAGTAATCACTAAGCATTGGTAACAACCATTAAACATTGGCAACAACCATTAAGTAATCACTAAGCATTGGTAACAACCATTAAACATTGGTAGCAACCATTAAGTAATCACTAAACATTGGTAACAACCATTAAACAATTACTAAACATTGGCAACAATCATTAAGCGTGTGGCAGCAACCACTAAAGCACTATTAACCATTGGCAACAACCATTAAACATTGGTAGCAACCACTAAGCATTGGGCAACAACCACTAAAGAACCACTAAGCATTGGCAGCAACCATTAAGCAACCACTAAGCATTGGAAGTAACCATTAAGCCAATTAAGCATCGGCATTAACCATTAACCATTAATAACAACTAAACATCGGCAGGACAACAACTAAACATCAACAATTTAACAACAACCACTAAGCATCGGTAGTGACTAATCATTAGCAATAACTAAACAATGAAACATTAGTAGCAATTGGGCATTGGCAACAACCACTAATCATCGACCACAACCATTAAGCATCACTAAGCAGTGGCATAAACCATTAAGCATCAAGAGCAACCAATGTGGTAGCAACCACTAAGCATCAGCAACAACCACTAAACATTGGGAGCATTGAGCAACCATTGGACTTAATGAACGACGGGTTAGAAATGTAGTGTGCTTACCACACGTCTCTAGTGGAAACTAAAATTGGTTTATATATATATAATCACTAAAACTCGTCAATCTCTAAATTCAAATCTTCAATGTTCACATTTCAATCTTCAAATCTACAAACCATGGCTACAACAAAATCATCATTGATGTTATTGTACCTACATGTTACTACCAAGCTTGAAAGAAAGTACAAAATCCAATAATGCATATTGCACACAACTTACAAGTTGTTTGAAACTTGTCACTTGTTGCATAGCACCGCAGCCCGCTTCATTTCACAAATGATTTGATTCTTACAATGTACAAAATGAACATTGGGCATTGAAGAACTTTAGGTTACTGAACTTCAAAGTTCAACTACCATAGTTCCATAGTCCACTGGTGAATTGGTGACTACATTAGACTTGAGTGCATAGTAGGAGCTTGCTAGTGATGGCATGTAGGAGATAGTAAACAGAGTTGGCAAACCAACCATGCACATTAGTGATATTGATGGCTCTTCCATCTCCAAAAGAGGTGAGAAGATGCAGTGAAAATAATGGAGGAGATGAAAGAAAAAACCACCTTTTCCTTCTTAAGGAAAGTAAAATATGGAAAACCCTAACCTTATCGAAGAGTGAACATGCACATACACACAATGGCGACAAGTGTCTTTTTTTCATGGGTGCTCATGCAAATTTCTTAAACAATTTTTGAACAATTCAACAAATTATTTCAAAATTTCAACTTTTTTTCAAGCTTAGGGGTTGCCAAGGGATTACACATGTAGGGATTTGGCTAAAATTTGCTAGTAAAAGAAACATTGGGATAGTCCCATGCTACTACATGTCCCATTGATGGGTGGTTTGGATTTAACCACGTGGTAATTAAAGAACTAATAACCATAAAACACTTAATAATTTCCCATTTGTTCAAGAAACATAAATTATAATTATACTAAATATTATAATTATAGTAACTACATATTATAATTAATTAATTATAATCTATCCTAGGTTAGGCAAGATTAAAATAGGCAACCTATTTTAGGCTAGGCTAGAATAGACTACCTAGCATAGGCTAAGTAGGTAGGTAAGACCCTATTTAATTTTTTGGGGACAAGTCTTTTTTATTGGCTCATCCCAAATGGCACATGCATTATGTTTATAGTGCATGTACCATGAATCTAATCCACTCGTATATTTTACAAGTTTGAAGTTGTAATCAACCAATTCTAATTAAAAGGGAAACATTACAACACTATAACACTATCACATCCTTTGTCCCATACAAAAATAATATCATGTATTCACACAATAAAATATTTACTATTTTTAAAAACTATTTACTACTTCCTATTTACTACCTACTACCTATAAACTAACCTACCATATTAATTAATTGATTAATATGAAAACACTATGACATATCCATGCAATAAAATACTTATTATTTAACCTAACTACCTACTACGTACTACCTAGGCTACACACCTATTATTACTACCTAGCCTACATTTAGTAAATTAATTACCTAACCTACATAGGGCAAAAGCATGGTAAAATAGACCAAAAAGGTAGTCTGCTTCAAATCTAGCAATTTTTGACACATGCATAAAAAAGTAGATAAAAAAGCTTTGTAACTATAAATATAAAACCATCATGACCTCCATTGGGTTTGTGGTAAGTTGAATACAAAATTTCAATGTTCTTTTATATAATAAAAATATGTGCTAAGTAACTTTGAAACTAATTAGTCAATATGGTGTTCAAAATAGCTTTTACATAAAAAGTTTGATGTATTATGATTATAGTATGTACAATTTAATATCACATAAATATAATATAAGTTTCTATTGATTTGGAAGTAGAAAAAAATTAATATTTGATCTATTTTCATATACTTACAACCAATTTTGTAAAACCCAAACATCTATGCAAGTATATTCATTTATTTGAAATCTATTTAAATGCATATAAAAAATGTGGTTCTTTAACTTTATTAAAATAAAATAAAAGAATATCCTTATACTAATCAATGAAAAAAATAACATTTCTATTCAATACATCAAAGCCAATTTATGTCTACTTGTCATTTTTTGTGACAAGGATCACCAATTGTTTACTTCACCATGTTTTTGTCCCTTCATTAATTAATTAATTAATAATATTACAAAACTTATTATATATCCACATAATAAAATATTTACAATTTAACCTACCTACTACCTAGCTTATCTAATTAACTAATATAAAAACATGATCACATATCCACACAATAAACTAATCAACCTACTTATTACCTATCTTACTTAGTATTTACTACCTAGCTTATTTAGTTTAATTCAATCTAACCTTCATAACCTAGGCTACTAGCTATGCCTAGTAAATTGGCTTACTACAACTTATAGATAACGTAGGCCAATCAATTAACTATGTAAGCTAAGCTAGGTTGCCAATGTACATAGGCCTACTTAGTTTATCTTAACCTATCAAACTTATTTAATTTAATTTACCTACTAGGTTATAATAACTTATTCTAACAACCTATTAGCCAATAAATTAATTTGTAAACTTTCAATTGCATTAGCAAAAATGTTATGTGTGATTTAGTCATTTATGTATAGTTGCAAAAGCAATTTAGTTGTCAATCATTAATTGATGTCACCCACAATGGATAACATATGTTCATTTTTCATCAATATTTTCATCTAAATTTATGGTAGTCACACATTGTAGTTGCATGTTTGACTAAAATTTAGATTTGTTAAAGTTTAGTAGCATATGCAACTATGAACATTTGCACCTAAGGTGCCACATAGGACTGGTAGAAAAGTAATCACATATTGAATTGTTTTGGACATTAGTTACATATTAGCTGCACACTAGTCATAAACATATGGTTTGAATGGATAAGATTTCTTTTAATGTTCCTACCATGGATTCCTGCACATTCACAAACTATGTGAAAACTTTTGAAGATTAATCTTTTTATTTTTCTTCACAAATCTATTTTATGAAACTATCAACTTTTTATAAAAAGTTGTTCTCTTCAAATGAAGGTGTTTCCAAAGGCTCCAAACATCCATTTATATATTAAATAGAAGAAAATTAAACAAGAAAGTTTTTAAAGCCTTACACTTCACATGGCTCACATGGCTCACCATGTGATTCAACATGCACATTAATTTGTGGCATGACTTGTTTAGTGAGTCACCATTCTTGAGTCATGCATATTAATCTGTGCCATGATTAATTGGCGGTGATTCACCAAACCATGATTAAATTATGAAACCTCATCACTTAATAAATTACCTATGTTAACCCTAAATAATTACATAATTATCATGTTATGTACATCAAGTTACAAGCCCAACAAGGTGAACAACCTTCTATTATGTATTTTTCTAGGGCATGGTTTAAAGCATAATCAATTTTAAAAGGATACATTCACATTTTGATTGCATGTATACACTAAGAGAAATTGTGTTCACAACAACTAGACTACCCTACAACTAGGGTTCCAAAACAACTAATATACAACTACATTGCAATTGTCCCATAGATTTACGAGAAAATTAATAAAAAAAATGTCAGGTCAAAAAATCAAGGAGTTGTATTATAATTGCAAATTAGTTGCAAGATGTATATTTATACAATACAATGTATGCATTGTATATACGATTGTAGTCAACCATATTTGATTTTGTTGACAAGTTGCACTTTAGTCGCATGTAACAACTACATCACAACTAGGATAAATTTAGTTATTAATCAATGACTATTTTACAACAAATGTATGGCCTTGAGTAACACATATGGTCATGCCACGTGTATACATTTCCACCACCCAATAGATATAACATTTCAACTTGTTTGCAACTAATATGTAACTATATTTCAACTTAAAATTTGAAATTTAAAGATTTGAAATTTGGGTGAAAAACCTTTAAGCAAATGACACATGGTGGTATATCAACAAATATGCCCTAATGCATCAACGACATTCATGCATTTATGTTTATTGTCAAGAAATTCAAGATGAACCTTTAAAAAAAACTTTCTATTCAAACATTTTGTGTATTTCCTAGTCTTTTGGTGATGCAATTGTCATATCATGTGTTATAACTAAGATTATTTTTGTTTGTATATTTTATAACTAAAGTTAAAAGGTTGTTATAAATTAAATTATTTATTTAAATAACTTGGAGATTGAAGGTTTTAATTTTTATTTTGGAGGTTGAAGGTTCTTATTTATTTATTTTATTTTTGTTATTTGAGAGGTTAAAGGCTTTTGTTTTTTCTTTTGAAGGTTAAAGGTTCTTGTTTTTATTCTTAGAGAGTTTTAAGGCTTTTGTTTTTGCTCTTAAAGAGGTTGAAAAATTTTGTTTTTTCTTTTGGGGTTTAAGGTTTAGTGACGCGCTCCAAGTTCCTAGTTAGACCCAAGATGGGTCTAAGTTATTCAAACAACGGAATTGTGAGGAACTTGGGGCATGCTCCTAGCTCTCAACACTAAAAGGGGTAGAGGGGCATGTTGAAGCTCCGAGATGGGACTAGGAAGAGTGACAAGCTTTAGTTACTTACTTGGGCTTGCACCAAACCAACCAACAAGTTGGTTAGTTCAATTTCTGGAACACTTTTAGTGCTAAGACAAGCCACGAGCAACTCTAGACTCACAATACTCACCACAACCTGAATTCGAGGGAAGCCACCACCTTCTCCCATATAGTATTCTTTGTGCCTCCCCGTGGTACCCACATCTGAATGGCTTTTTGTCCCGGGACTCCCAAGGATGAGTCCTGAAACTGTCCCGATTTAGACTCCTGCAAATTTGCAGGACTATAACTCTTTACTCAGACCTCCGATTGGGACGAGGTCTAAAGCAACGTTGTAGCTCTCGTCGAGAGCTTTCTAATGGTGTGTCGCACTCCCCCCTGCACGCATCGGGGTCGGGACTATTCCTGACTTTTAGTGGTCGGGAGTCAAACTGCCAGTTTGACTCCTGACCTTTCTTTTTGCCATAACTTATGCTGCATATGTCCAAATGGCTCATGCAAGCCCATTTTCGACATCTAAACTTTGATAGGTTTCCAATGATATAAAGAACGCCCCAATGCGAGGTGTTTTGACACCTGCAATCGAACTCTGAAGTTTCGGAAGTCCTAGAGGACTCCCAAGTCCCCATTTCAGGAGTGTGAGTCTCATCCTCACACCCTCTGAAAGTAAGGTTGCGACATTGAAGGCTCTTATTCTTGTTCTTAAAGAGGTTAAAGGATTTTGTTCTTGCTCTTAGAAAGGTTGAAAGCTTTTATTTTTGCTCTTGGAGGTTGAAGGTTCTTGTCTTTGTTTTTAGAGAGGTTGAAGGTTTTTGTTGTTTCTTTTGAATTTTGAAGGTTCTTGCTCATATTTTTGGATGTTGAAGGTTTTTATTTCTGGTTTTAAATGTTGAAATTTTTTTCTTTTACTTTTGGATATTGAAGGTTTTTACTTTTGTTATTTTTATATTATATGGGCCAAATTTTCATTATGTTACAATCTATCAACATCAAATTCTGTATACAAGGTAAGATTTTTTCAAAAGTACTTAAAATTATAATTCAATTTACTTGATTATAAGCATAATATTTGATTATATTTGCAAATGTACAAATTATAGTTTAATTTGTATCAATGTTTTTTACATTGCATTTTAGTGGCAATATAGTTGATAAATTAGTTTTATTCAAGTTGAGGGGATCATTTACATATTTTTGACATTACAATGTTATGATATGCTATTGATTTCATTTCACATGTGTAATTAAATATCATAACATGGCAAATTTCAAGCGTATAAGGTGCATTGAAAATTTTACATGGTTCAAGTTCCATTTCAACAAAAATAGAAGAAAACAATCATTTATGAAACATAATGTTTTAAATGATAATATTTGATTGTTATGGGTCATCATTTTTATGATTTGACCTTTTGTTTAGATATAAAAAAATGTTTGTTATATATAGTTTAGGCATTATATTTAGATTCATAGTTAAATTGTCTTTTGATAAAAACATTTTTTAATATTTTTGTAATGTATTCTTCAACATGGAATGTAAATGTATTTCAAATTTCAAATCCATTTCATGTTTATAAATAATGATGTCCAATGCAATTCAACATTATCTATTATAATTAAAACAACATGATAATGGTTGTGTGAAGTCTAGATAATTGCATTGTAAGTTACAATTTAATTGTTTAGTATTATTAAAATCAACTACCACACAATTGCTTTGAAACCCAAATTTAAACACCCAGTTGTAGCAAATTTAGTCATTAAATCCTTTATTTTCATTTCATTTTTAGTTGTAAGTTAGTTGCAAAAGATAAAAACAAAATTCATTACTCAAATGGATGAATGGAATAATAAATTGATATATTCATTGAACTAGTTTTAAATAGTTGTAAATAAGTTGCGAAGGATTGGGATAGAATCCATTCACATCAAATGGGTGAATGAAATAATGAAAGAATATATTTGTTAAACTAGTTGTAAAATAGTTGTAAATAAGTTATAAAATACAAGAATAAAATTCATTCATCAAATGGATGAATGAAATAATTAAAGTTTATATTCATCAAACTAGTTATAAAATAGTTGTAAGTAAGTTGCAAAAGGTATTAACATACATCATTCATTGACAAATGGATGAATTGCCACATTGGCATTTCATTCGCCATGTTGGAATGTGTGCGAATTTGATGTGGAGATTAGTTGCAAGGAAATTGCATATAATTGCATGTGAGTTGCACCATATATACAATATTTTATATGACATAGGGTGTCCATTACAACTAGTGCAACTAATGCAACTTGTTTGATGGCATTCAAGGTTGTATAAATACCATAAGTTGCAAATGTCCATTGCAATTGGAAAACCCAGTTGCAAGCCTAATTGTAAAACCCTATATTTTTTCATAGTGATAGGGTTTGTGAAGTTACGAAAAGGACATTCACCACACAAAAAATAAAGCAAGCAAAAGCCCATTTCTCCCACTTAGCAAATAGAAAAAAACATAGTTTGAGTGATCATTCATAAATGTTCTAGCCACATTAATTAGCACAACTTCCTACCCCAATAGCTAAAGCACCCTTCCACAACATCCATTGAACCTTTCTCTAATAATTTAAAAAGCTTTCATAAGATGGGAGGTGAAATGAAGGGCACTGAAATGGTAATGGTTTTCATGACCATGGACGCATGAAATGGTAATGGTTTTCACAACCATGGATGCATCTTGGCAGTGAAAAAAAAAGAGGTGTTTGGCTGGTAGTTTTGGCACAATAATTACATTGGTTATTTTGGCAAGTGGCATATATGAATGATCACCCAAACTATGTTGGTAAAAAGTTTGGAAAATCATTTAAATAGAACATTGAAATGTGTTTACTCAAAGTTGCATTACAAATATCATGGGTCACAATTATTATATGTCGTTTAACCAATGTTGTTTGGTTTTAATTGGGTTTTAAGAAAACCTTTAGTTTTGGTCCATTTTAAGTTTTAATTTTGCGATGAACATTCAATTTTTGTTTTTGCTAATTATTATAACTTGATAGAACCTCTAATACAAATTTGAAGCAAGGTTTTTAAGTTATTGAAATTTTATTTTTTGCAATTTAAAAATAATTGAAAGAAGTTTTGAGGCACCATTTGTTTTGGAAATTTTTTGCACCATGGCAAAAAAACCAAATAAAAAAGAGAGGAATATGGTGCCATAGATTCCTTATTTAATTTCTTGTTTTCAAAAACTCGATGAAAAGATATTTGCACGAAATTTTTTCCATTTTTTAGTTTGGGGTTTATTTTGCTAATGTTGTACAATTAAAGAAAATATTACTCCCAATTAATACTAAATCCTCCTTGGGTTGCTTTCCAATGATGCTACAATACAATTTTTTTTTAAAATGGTTTGAGGCCACCTAGTCCACACACAAACCAAAATTTGATAATAATATTGTTGTATTTTCAACTAAATGTTTTTTACTATAACCTTGTAGCCAAAGGAAAAAACTTTGGAGTAATCCAAGGTTATATAATGTCAATTCAAATTTTATAATTAATTACAATTCTTACTTTCTTATAAATATCCAAATATTATGATTCCACTTTCATTATCTCCTACTTTCATTATTTATATTTACAAATGATGTAATGTAATGTTTAAAATAATTGTGAACTTGCGATTTTTTAATTTCAATAAAACATTGAAAATCATTTAAAGGTAAATGAAAAATTAGTTGGAAAATTTAATTTAATTTAATTTTTTTTCTCTACATAAATTTGACTAATTTTGCTATTTTTTGGAAACACTCACCATATTTTTGAGATCACAAAATTGAAAAGAAATACCTTGGAGTCTAGACCTTATGCAAATAAAAGTTTACAACAATATTATACTAGTTGAAGTTTTAGTTCCAAGTGGACACAGATTGTGTGCTTTGATTCCAGCAATACCTTTGTAGCACGGTGTGATTCCTGTAGGAGTTCCATCATGCAAGTCCACATATGGACAAGGTAACTTGTGAGAGTGCACAAGTTATTGTGAATACTCTCAGCTTGTGATAGTCTTGATGCTCATGCGTCTCAACAATTCCTAGTAACCAGTGTGCTAAAAGCCAGTTACTAGACATAACCCATTGTATGTGAGCGCTGTGCCTATGAGTTATGGGACACATAAATGTTACTACGAGCTTCACCTAATGAGGAACCAGGAACGTGCGAAAAAACATTAAAGAGGTATGAAAATGTCAGAAGGCAACTTGATACATGATATATTCAGGGAATTATAATCGAATGGTGTGTTGGGAGCTCTTGTCCAATGGTGTGCTACCATGTTAGTGAGACGCTCCCTAAAATTGTTTATGGATATTTGGCTCAATCATGGGCCAACATTGATTTTTAGTTTCTACACTGCATACCAAATTGCCTATGCAAGATGTTTATGCACCTACTAGAGGAGTGTCTAGCCAATCATCCAACCATCAAATGGGATCATGGCCTGAACAAGGCTGTCGGCATTAGAATTCTGGTTCTAATAGAATTGGTGGGTCTCACTACACCAGAAACCATATTGCTGCATGCTGCATGTGGATCGCTCCACAATTGTTCCAGACTTCAGACCACAATTTTAAAGTTATTTCCTGTGAGTTATTAGTACACTACTTGGTGGCTTATGATACTTGACTCAATGGTCCCTTTTGGGTAGGGTAAAGACCCAGGGTGGAGGCCTTCACAAATTAAAGGGCTTATGATGATGTGTAGCGAAGTCCAGCCTCACCCTGTCCACTGGTATCTCAGTGAGGTGAATGGTAGTTGATTGATGAAGGTAACCTCACTGCTACCTCACGAGTTGATAAGTTGCATGTAAATCTCTTTTTTCTTTTTCTTTTTTAAAAAATCCTCCAAGCCTTGTCTTCCTCCAAACACCTGTATTTCTTTAACTTGCATGTAATATATAACTTGTAGAGGGGGGAGCAGGGTAAAGGGAAGCCCATGTGCTTCTATTTTGGGGTGTGGGGGGCCAAAGGAGCTTTTGTTAAAAACAAGAAAACTGACTGTGGGCACACACGCCCATGAACACAATAGAGTTTTCCGTGAACTCACGACACAGCACCAGAACCGGGTGAGATTCAAAATAAACTGCAAAAAAGTACATTAGCCTTAAATGCAGGGGGTGAAACTGAGAAATGCACCATTTTTTTGGTGAGAAACTGAGTTTCATCCTGTTTTGACCCCTCTTTCACTTTTCCAGAGCGCCTCCACTGCTGCATGATGTATTTTCACTGCTCGTACCTGTACAACTTCTGTAATTACCTCGAACCTTGTGCATTAAATGCTGGGTTTCAGCATTTCATACCCAGATTTAATAAAACCTCCTTGCTTTGCGGACTCACTCAAAGAGGGGATAGGGGGTGAAAGGAGGTCCAAAGCAGTGTTGTGTGTGTAAATGGTTTGGGACTTACACTCAATAAATTTTACTCCGAGTAAGTGTAAATGTAAAACTATACATGTTTATCTGATTTTACGTGGCTATGTAAAATATTGTAAATATACATCAGTGTAAAAACATGTGATTTTTACTTGAGGAGAGGAGATTTCATAATGTTTTTGATGATAAGCTAAATGGCCCATTGCCAAAAAAAATCCATCAAAATATACACCCACAACTAATTCATATGACTTTGCAAGAACGTATGGTCATTAAAGATATATAATAAAATTATTTATAAAGTAAGGAAAACAATGCTAGAACTCTGAGCTTGATCATAAATAGGGTGAGATTCAAAAAAATAAAAAACACTAGCATTCAAGGGTAGGGGGACCTCAGTTTTTGTGGTAAACTGAGTTTCACCCTGTCTTTCCTCTTTCTTTGGCGCCTCTATTAATGCTCCTACTTGTAAAGCTACTATAACTAGTCTTGAACCTTGTACATTAAATGCTGATTTCAGCAATTCATTCTCAGATTTAATAAAATTTTCTTACTTTATCGTTACCCCTGAAAGAAGCGTTTGGGGTGAAAGGAGGCCCAAAGGCAGGGTGACTTTACAAATAATTTTAGTAATTACACACTTACATGCCCCAAAACATTTACACGGGGCCATGTAAGTGCATTTGACAGATATTTAAACTGGCCTCTTGTAAGTGTAAGTGTCAAAAATTTGGACATGTAAGTGTATCATTTACACTTACACTGGATTTACACACCATATATACAGCAATTGACACTTACACGCAAAACACTGGTCCAAAGACATGCACACAACTTCAATTGCACCAGCTTGAGTTCAGACGAGAACAAGAGTATTAGATTTTTAAAAATACACTATAAATCTAATACCCAATAACTTTATAAATAAATATTGGGTATTTAAAAAAGTTTAGGAGTTGTAATAAATTAAGTTACTTTTAAATTTTCACAAGGTTTGATATTTCAATCTAGAGGCCAGTGACATATTTTGTTTTTATCAGTTAGTGCATGCAAGGTTCAAAACTTTTGTTTTTGGTGATGGGCCTGGGTGATTGGCTGATCACAGAAAAAGTTTTGAATGGATACTCCAGAGTTTTGGGAAAGGGATAGAGAATGTAGGGCTATTGACAATAGCATGGGAACAATGGGGACAACATAAATAACATTTGACACTTGCTCAAGGCATATGGGATATGCTTAAGGAACGTATGTGAGGGGCCAAACAGGAACTGGGGGAACAACATAAAGAAGATGTCGCAAAGCACAGGAGATAACAGTAACCAACATATGGAGGAAAAACGGCAACACCATAGAGAACAACACCATTGGAACATACATATGTGGGAACAAAACCCTAAATCCAAAAAATCTTCCAGAAAGAGTAATAGGAAGGCCTATTCTACTATACTGACTCAGCTCATCCGAAAATCTTCCGGTTCCCCTCTCTCCGCCATCCTAGGAAAAAAATAAAAATGAACCAATGCTACGCATACTGAGAGACCTCGTTAGATGCACATAAAATAATTGCGTAATACTAGTCAGCAGCCCTTTTTGCCCAGGATAATGGCATGGGAAATATATTGTGGGGGAATATACTGATCTGGTTGCAGGATTGTGGTGTCCAGTTATTTTTCAGAGATTTAACCACTAGATTACTTGGCCACTGGCCCCCAGATGGCCTTTTATTTTGTGGCTCACAGGCATCCAATCACCTTCTCCATGGCGTGGGGGATTTACATTAAGGAGCTAATTGAATATATGGCGGGTACGGCGAAAGGGTAAGATACTTCGACCTCGTGACTCATGAGCAGTAAAGGAAAAGGCCTGAGTAAATGAAAAAAGGCCTCTGCTAAAGCAAGCAGAACAGCAGAGGAAAACGTTCGGGTGACGCGAGAAGGAACGACGAAACATGGATTCTGTCCGCGGCCCCCAAATTTTGGATGGTTGAATGCAGATCTGGCAACGCGTGCACAAGTCGACAAGCTGGGGATTCTCCAGTGTCACCAAATGCGGGCCAGGGCGAACGGGGGAAAATATTAAACAGGCCAAAGAAATTGATTGCGTCCGGTACACCCGTACTGCCAGCACTCCATGACGTCAGCAACCCACCCTCCCCGTAAGCTGTCACCCCGTTCGCATAACTGCCGCGTAGGCACGTTACGACCTCGCCTGCGTAACATCCAGCCCGCCCCCATCCCATCACATCCATGGGAACCAAAATGCAGATCATCACATGGGCCATGTCATGCCATGAGCTAGTCCCCTAACCTATAACCCTAAACCGATTTGCAAACCTATAGCCATTTCACGAGAGATGAGATGACGTCATGTTTCCAAATTTCAAAACCCTAAACCTTAAATGAGTCTAGCATCTTCTCGTTTGTGTCCATTGCCATCACTGTACAAAGGTGCAGCAATTATCAATTCTGTAATTGTTCATCAATAATGCTGAACTTTTTGTCATAAGAGACTTTAATTGATTCACATGAGCAAAAGAAGGCCCTTATCAAATTATTGCAATAGTTTGGGTAATGGAGGTAATGGAGTGAGAAAGAGTGTTGTAAGACATTCAAGCTTCAAGAAGATTGTTGTTCCAATAAGCTTTTCAAAATTTTGCTAGAATTAATGACTTTGAAATATTTGTGGAAGCACCTTCCTACAACATACAATATTTTGCTAGGGTGCTCATGGATTGCACAAAATCCTTCACAAAAGAAACACCTTTCAAACGCAAAATGTTAGTAAAGGAGCCTAAAACATGAAAATATTTTTTTTCGAACTATTGATAGAAGGGAAGCTTAATTTAATTTTTATGGTTTTATAGTATATAATGCAATTTTTTTATAAAAAACATTGTTGATTATATTTGTGGGGATTGGTGTGTCAAGTCTTCTAATGGTTTAAAATAACAAAGTTGGCAAAATTGGGAACGAATTGTCCTATACAAAAGCTAAAGGTTTGGTGCGATAATTTGTGAACATGGGGTACAAGAAGGTTGTAGACTGTTTGTGATTCCAAAGCTCTATAGTGAGACCAAGTTGGAGTTTGTAACTATTAAGGTAATATTACTAGTTTTTTCAAAGAATTTTTAAATGCTACATTTTGTTTAGTTCATAACAAGTTTGTGACTACTAAAATTATTTTGGTTCCATAGGTTGTCGATGTAGTGATAGAATGTCTAATGAAGCTCCAAAGAAACTACTAAAGAATATGCCAATATATGTTAGGTCACACCCAATGATACTAAGAAAGTAGCAAAAGGACAACAAGATGTGTGTATTTATTGTGGTTGAGAGTGGCTTAACAAGTTGAGGCTTTCAAAATACTGCTACGAAGGTTGTGATGATACACCTTTCTATCCATATGCAAGTAAACATGTGCAGTTACCTATGTATCCAAAAGTGCATAGGAAACCAAGAAACTAAAACACATGTTAGTTATTGAAAAAGGTTCTTCCCATTTGCCTTTGAAAACCCACACAAAGATTTATGCAAAGCAAGATCAAAAACTTGTAAGAGATATTGAACTCATCAGGTAGATGTGTTGGCTTAAATTACTACATGATTTAAAGTCGTTTGGGCAAAAGCGTGCTTGGGTGGACCACTAGGAACATTACACCTTGATTTTCTTGGACCCATCAAATTTTGAAAAATCATAGGAAACACTTCAATAAAAAATTTCATATATTTTTTAATGAGTACATTTATTAGGTTCCATAGATTTTGAAATTCCAATAATATCAAAAATATTGTGTATTTTTATGTTCCTAATCATTGCATTTAGAAAAAGTTTTAGGAATGTAACAATGGCCACCTTTCCTTGAATTTTTTGGTTAGAACACAAATTTGAAACATGATTTGAGAATTTTCTTAATAATTTTTTTTCCTAGAAGGTAATTTGGAAGTCATTCTATTTTGAATTTTTTATTAGGTAATCAATTGAGTAAATATAATTTAGTTGTGAATTTCCAAAATTAAGGCTATCAATTTTTGAAGGGGGCATTTTAATTAGGATTTTTTTTCTTAAGAATTACCATTTTTTAAAATTCCAAAATAAACTTCAAGCCATATATTAGTGCATGCAATTGATAAACATGAGGAAAAAATAATTTATAGTTGTGAAAACATTTAAAGTAAAAGGCCCAAGAAAATTATTTGTGCATTTTTGGTTCCTTAACCATTCCTTGAAGTGGTTCTTATTAGTCCACCTAAGGATGCTTTCACTCACTTGCTAGGTTCAATGCAAATTATTGTAGGTGCACATTCATTACAAACATGCATGAAACATAAAACGTGGAATTCATTAATGATGTCAAACAAAAAACATGTTCAAAGCTTGGGTCGAAGAAGAACATGAAAAAAATGTTGAGTTTTTTGCTACAACTAATAAGGAAAAAATTAATGTTGTTAGCCAAAGAATGATGAGGCAAAACATTGGAGCTAAATTGAAGAAGTCTATAAATGGGGTAACTCAAAAACATTTGAAGAAGGGTGATGGGTATGTGGTAACCTTATCTAATAGTACAATTGAATAGAGGAGTGATGAGACATTCCTAGCTCTAAGTCCTTTTGTGAAGGAAAAGGACTAGATAGGCTACATGTTATTAATCCGCATGTGGAAGAACCTACCAAAAAAGATGGGATACTTCTTTGATGAACATGGTTTGATCGTAGTATGCCCATGTTTGGAACAACAACAACTTGCAAAAAAAATCATAATGTGGCATTTGTTGGAAGAATTGAAACAATTCCTAAGTTGACATTGAGGCCATCTGGGTTTGTAGCATAGGGGTTAGGGGACCCATCATCTTGGAAGGTCGTGGTGAAAATCTTGGATTAGTTTTCTCAACTTCATTCCCTACAAATTTTCAATAAGGAGTTTTCTGAAATCAAGAGTGAACGCAAAAAGGCATTTCCATCTTCATTTTTGGAAGTAGAATAAGAAGTTCAAATGGCATAACATGTCCTCCTCCTCCTCCTCCTCCTTTCATGAAATGAATTCTAGTTTTATTTGTGTTACTACCGTACATGTTACAACATTATGATTGGGAGAAGGATACCATTGACATATTCAAATCCAGGTTGGCATAATAAAAAGAATTCAAAAATGGAAAATGGGAGGATTGGGTTGAAGATGTCTTCATGTCTTCATACAAGAATTGGTCATTTGTAGAATCAACATGTAAGACTAAAGTTTACAAGTATGTCATTTTAGTTCCATGTTTTTTAATTTTTAAACTTTCTAGTTCATAACTTAAATAATAACACTGCAACCTTCATTTGTTGCATCCTTGTTCGCTTTGTGTGGGATGCAAAAAATGAACCAATGTAGCAATAATGTCAAAAATGTGACCACCATATGTGTCAAACATGTGCACAATTGTATTATTGTGGACAAAGAATCCCAATCATTGATTGAGTATGTTGAGCACAAACTCTTGGTGAAGGCAATAATGGTCTTTGATGCAACATCGAAGGAGAAAAAGGTGTAGCGTACAATCACGGTTGGGGTATACAAAAGGAATGTTTCGCCTCAAAATCACTCACATGACACTACTTTGAATGACCACTATGTTTACCAATTCATTTATTTTGGTGAATTTATTTTTTCATTTAATACTCACATTCTTTGTGATTGAAATGGTTGTGATTGTTTGTGATTTGGATGATTTAAACATGTCCTTAAATGTCTTGGAACACATTTCAAGAACGTTATCCCACTGCATAATTTTATTGAAAAAGAATCAACATGAATAATAATATTTGTTCAAATTGATTCATATTTTAACCACAAATAAAATAAATTATGTTCTACATGATGGCATAAAATTTTGGTAATATAAAAAACCAATTTTTTGGGAATTGATACTAGAATCTTGAATTTTCTTCATGAAAAGGATTACATTAATAAAGATAATTTTATTAATTTTATTAATAAATATTTTACAGTCCAAAGGTTTAAGGGGAAATATAGAGATGTGGATCTATAAAAAAGGACATTTTTAAAATGTTTTTACTAAGACTTTGGCACTCCAAATGAAAGACTATCATTCTGGAAATGTCTTGGAATCATGTGTTCCTTTATGGTTTATGTTTCAACATGACATCCAAAATTTGTTTAATTAATTGTTTTCAAATTTTGTAGCATTTTTTGATTGAATGACTAAACATACACGACATCCTTTCATTATTTCACATCTCAAAACATGATTTGGCTTCAGGACTCAGGACTCAAAACAATCTTGCATACTTCATGTTTCTTGTTGTGTTACCCCAACCGTGATTGTACCTTGTAGAAAGTTCATGAATGTGTCAAGAAGAAAATGGACATTTGGGAAGCTTAGGTTGCTCCTTGTTTGGAGAAAATCACTTGGTGTTGGCATCCCATGATTCATATTTTCCACATTAGACCTCACTTCTATAAACTATTGTGCTTAAATCCCATCGACACACAACAAAGTAGAGGTGTCAATTGTAGTAACATCAATTTGTAACATGTAAAAAACAATTGTGTTATGACCAACTCCTTGGGTTGTAATAATCTTAAAGATGTTCATGTTTGCCCAAGGCTTGGAGTGTTAGTCTATGACCACGTATTAAAGGAAGGACTTATCAAAACATCCTAGAATGGATGGGATGGGTTTCAATTTTGGGCTATGGTGGCCAATCAAATAGATGATATAAGAAGAGGGGTTTTTGTTGTTTGCAAGTTTGAAGAACATATTTTCATGCTAGGAATGGAGGCAACACATGGGTGTGGCATCTAAAATCTTGAGAAGCCCTATTAACCAATGGTAGGATGAGTACATCTCGTGGATATACAATGTGTAGTTGTAAGATATCTAAACAATGGTAGTGGCACAAGTAAGGGAAAATTCATTCGATTGTGGCGATAGAAGGAAATTGTGTCTAAGGAAACCTCTATAATTATGTTTCATTAACTAGCTAAAGTACATCAAAGACCATGACATTAGGTGGATTATTTACGATGCAAGTATTATGACTTGTTGATTAGATTTGGATTAGTTTAGGGTTTGGTTATATTGGGTGGATTTGGATTTGGTGTAAGGTTAAGCAACATGATATTCATGGTTTTTGTGTAGTAATATCCCAAAATTCCTTAAATTGGGACTCCTATGACTTTGGAGGCCCAAAACTTTGTGTGCAAGCCTCCAATTGAGGTGAGGTCTAAAGCAAAATTGAAGCCCTTGTCGAGATCTTTCCAACGATATATGTCACGCCACCTTCACACAAGGAAATCAAGGCGATTCTTGACTTTTAGTGGTCGAGAGTCAAATTGACAATTTGACTTCCAACACTTCTTTTGGCCATAACTTATGTTTTAAGTGCTCAAATGGGTCATGCAAGCCCATTTTATAAATCTATGTTCAAAGAACTTTCCAATGATATAAGGAACTTTTCAATCCAATGATTCTTGACCCCTGCAATCGCCCTCTGAAGATTTGGGAGTCCATTGGGACTCTAACTCCCAAAGTGGGAGCTCACTTGGGAGTGTGCAAGTTCATTCCCTCACACTTTCCTAAACTCCCGGGAGCATGAAATGTGACTTCTAGGCTTCATTTTTGGCTTGCCCCTTTGTAAGCCCTTGTTTTGGTCACGAGCCCAAGGTTAGAATTGTGACATAAAAACATTATCAAATGATGATTCAATTTATGTACATAGAAATGTAAAAACATTAGGCTTTATTTTGTATTTAGAGGTGGTTCACTAGGTGTAATTATGTGTTTGTGCCTTTGTAATTAAAGTTTGAATTGTAATGTCTTTGTAGACATTTTAGTGGTAGAAATATGTGTTTACAGGGAATTGATGTTTAAAATTTGCAAGTTTATGAGTGTACATATATGCATTTGTTGGGTTTTTATATTCATGTTGTGTTTGAAGCACTATGTGCACATTTGCAAATTCAATATTTAATTTGTAAAGTTAAAGGAATTTTTTCTAGTGGGTTAATGATTAAAAAGAAACAAATTAATTTTAAAGAGCCACAATTAGATATGTTTAGAGAAAAACAAAGTTAAGTTTAAAAAGAAAGATGTTTATGTCTAGGGGGGTGAAAAGTGAATTAAGTTTAAAGAAAAGATTTTTTAATGTTTGGACAAAAAGTTGGTTATGTTTAGGAGAAGATTTGTTATGTTTAGCAAGAAGATGAGAACTAAGTTTTTAAAGAAAAAAACCAAATATGTCTACAAAAAAGATGAGTTAAGTTTAGGGAGAAGGTTAACATTTAAAGATAAAGTTTGTTATGCTTAAAGAAGAAGGAGGTCATGTTTGGACAAAGATTTGGTTATGTTTAGACATAAAGTTTATCCCTCATTTTTTGTCTTTTAAAGATTTGACAATGCCTAGCTTCTAGTTTTTGTAGGTGCACTAGGACCAATTGTAGATGGTGAAGAGAAACACAAGGTGTTATTTTGCAAAAAGATCTAGGACCATTATAACTTGTGCACCTTTAAACTTGGGTCTTCAAAGTTTGCACATTTGAAATCAATGTCTGAAGGGGTCAAAACCTTTGATTGGTGGTGTACTATTGCAAATGCACTACTACCACTTGATTTTACAGCACAAAATGTAATAGTGATTTTAAACAAGATACATGAGTAGGAATTGTGGTAGCTAATGATACTGCTATGACTGTTACAGAAGGCATTACAATCACGAAGGTTTTAATTGTAACACCTTTCACGTTAAAAATGCTTATTATCCCAATCTAGGTGCTCAAGGACGTTTCTTATGGTCCATCAAATCGGTATACACCTATGTTGCATATTCAACCACCTATTGCAACATACAATTGCAATGGTACAATACTTAGTCAAATTGTTTGTAAGTTACGAATTCCACATGGGGATTTGAATATAGAGGATTAAGGGATGTAATGTGTTGTTGAACATTTTGTGTAATGGGTTCAACCCATGTTGCAAGGGAAGGATTGCATCTTGATGTGAACAAATTGTCGATTATTATTCATAATGGAAGAAGAAGTAGCAACATTGAACTACTTGAAGAAAATGCACAAGGGGTGGAAAAGATGTCTTAATTTTTTATCATATACATCAACGGGTTTATGAAATCTAGGATGTAAGGTTTAGGCAACATCATTATGAAAAAAAAAAGGTTTTACAACTAGGCTTGCAACTGGGTTTTCCAATTGTAATGGACACTTACAACTCATGGTATTTATACAACCTTGAGTGCTATCAGACAAGTTGCAACAATTCTAGCGGACACCATATGTCATATACAATTTTGTATATACGGTGCAACTCACATGCAACTATATGTAACTTCTTTGTAACTAATCTCCATATTAGATTCCGACATACATTCCAACATGGCGAATGAAATGCCAACATGGCATTTCATCCATTTGTCGATGAATAAAATATGTTAATACCTTTTGCAACTTATTTACAATTGTTTTACAATTAATTTGACGAATATAATCTTTAATTATTTCATTCATCCATTTTATAATTTATTTACAACTATTTTACAACTAGTTCAACAAATATATACTTTCATTATTTCATTCATCCATGGGTCCAACCATGCTATTGAGAGCCACACGTGCCCCCTTAGACCACTATTTTATTTAAAAAATATTCTTAGAGTATTTTTAATACATCTTTCAAAAAAAATAAAATAAATCTTAATATTATTATGTTAAGGTGTATATTAAAACATATCCCAAAATATGTCATTGAAAAATATTTTCAAATTGTGTTTTTAATGTCAAATTTGCTTTTATGTAGCTTTTAAGCAAT
>Ga0116230_10000498_pt1 | contig 34621 bp, 32 predicted proteins | sample S1TSphfallax_3_FD_88678 | JGI IMG/M metagenome (GOLD analysis project Ga0116230, IMG submission 88678) | Host-associated microbial communities from peat moss isolated from Minnesota, USA - S1T2_Fd - Sphagnum fallax MG | ecosystem: Host-associated > Plants > Peat moss > Unclassified | place... | reverse complement strand
CTCGAACCATGAACGACCACGATCGTGTTCGGTCGCTTCGGGGACGTAGGCATAGAGCGCGACGTTGACGTCGAGTAGCTTCACCGTGCCTGCGGGCCGTCGAGGGCATCGAATAGTGCGCTCGCCGAATCCAGCGAGAGCCCCGTGCGTAATCCCATTGGCCTGGTCACGACGACGAACGGGGCGACCGGCTCGGCCTCCCGCTGGTCGAGCCCCCGCCGCAGATGATCGTTGACGACAACCTTGAACGGGAGCCCGGTTTCTCGTGCCATCGCTTTCAGCCGCCGCGCGATGTCATCGTCGAGGGTTATCGTCGTTCGCATTGCCTCAAGAATACGTATTGAAGCATCAGTATGTCAAATGGTGGGTCATCATGATGCTTGAGGCCTACGACGAAAGACGTAACGGGCAAGGCTCTCTTCGGTCGGCGCCCTCGGTTGACAGAAAATCTAGTCTAAGTAGACTAGTTCATATGAAAACGGTTGGCGTTTTTCATGCCAAGACGCATTTCTCAGCCCTCATCGACGATGCCGAGCGGGGCGAGACGACGCTCGTGACGCGCAACGGTAAGCCCGTAGCTCGGATCGTTCCGGCGGATGTAGCCGCGCGCCGAGAATTCGGTTTTGATGACGGTCTCGGATTCATTGCCGACGATTTTGATGCCCCGCTGCCCGACGATGTGCTCGCGACCTTTCACGAGTGACCTATCTGCTCGACACCCACGTCCTGCTTTGGCTCTTCTTGCGGTCACGGCGTCTCCCGAAACCGATCCTCGAGCAACTCGCTGATCCGGCGAATGTGGTGTATGCCTCGGCCGTTTCGACCTGGGAGATAGCGATCAAGGCGGGGCTCGGCAAGCTCGCGCTTCCGGGCGCGCCGGCATCGTATCTCCCCGGCCGCATTGAACGGGCCGGCCTCACGGCTCTGCCTATTTTGCCGACGCACACGTACGGCGTCTTTGCGCTTCCCGCGCATCACAACGATCCGTTCGATCGACTCCTCATCGCGCAAGCCCAGATCGAAGCGCTTACGCTGGTGACGGCCGATGCCCGGATCGCCGCGTACGATGTCCGCACCCTACTCGTCACCGCGGCGACGGAATGACGCGAAACAGCGCGAGCGTCATCGAGTCCCGCCGGGAATCGCGCCCGCGGGGCGAGGCCTTCGGGCAACGATGAAGATCGACATCGACGCGCTCAGCGAGTCCGAACTCGTAGACCTCAACCATCGGATCGTCGAACGCCTCCGTTTCATCGGCCAGATGCGCGCGCACCGTGATATGCTCGAATTCGGGATCGGCGATCGCGTTTGGTTCGAGCCCGATTATCGCGGCCGCATTGAGGGCATGGTGACGCGCTATAACAAGAAGACCGTCTCCGTAATAACGGACGATGGCCGCCGCTGGACCGTCTCGCCGCGCCTGCTCCAACGCGTCGGATCGCCGAACTCGGCTCGCGGAGCAAAGGCCGCAAAGCCCCAAAAGCCTTGGAAACCGCACCAACCGGCACTCCCTGGAGATATTCTCGATGAATAGTGGCATGCATGCGCAGGGAGGTGAAGGCCCGAGTGGCGGCGTCGCTACCGCTCGACCAGCCCGGCAATTTGGTCTCGTATCTCTTCGAGCTGCGCGTCCGTTACGCGCGCGTCGGTAGCGCGTACTCGCCGCTTTACAACGGTTTGGAGATTCCACGTCAATGCGTAGGATTGCTTGGAGCACCGGTTCTCTTCGGTTGGAGGTATCTGGACCGTAGCCCCGGCGATTTGCATTCGTGCATCGCCCGTCAATGGCACAACCAGAACGAAGCCGAACCGCTCATGGAATACTTCCCCACGTCCGACCACGATGCCCGGCCGCTCCTTATTCGGCTCGCCGGACTCGGGAAGTGCATCGCGCCAATCAACGACGACGATGCTGCCAGGCGTCATCCGTGAAAAAAGTCCGCCGGGTCGTCCACCCAGCCGCCGGCGCTCTCGTGAATGTGCATCATCACGCGCTGCGTGTCGGCCGCAACCTCTGCCGCCTCGTCGCGCCCGTAGGCGTCGATGGCGCGCCGGATCACCTCGGAATCCGAGGTCTTCGCCTTCCGAGCCAACTGCTTGACGCGCTTCTCTTGCTGGGCATCAAGGTAGATGAGTTTCTTCACCATCACAATGTTAGTATATCATGATGTCATTCAGGTGTGGGCAGGCTGCGTATCGGTCTCCGTGCCGTGCGACCGAGGTCATCACCGTTGGGCCAGGATGGGCACGCGGGAGAGCAGCTTGCCTAACGCGGATTGACTTTAGGCTAGCCAATTGGCTAGCATCATGACGATGCGGCGGATAAGTACCTATGATGCGAAAAATCGGCTCTCCGAGTTGCTCGATGCGGTCGCCTCGGGCGAGACGATCGAAATCGTACGACGGGGGAAGCCGGCGGCTCGCCTCGTCCCCATCCCAAGTGACGAAGGCCCGTTCGCCACTCCAACTGATGCGGCAAACTGGCTTCGAAGCAACCGGATATCGGTCGAACCCGGTTCGATCCGCGCATCCATCGACGACGGGCGTCGATGAGTCAGCGCTTGGTGATCGACGCTTCGATTGCCCTCGCGTGGTCGCTAGCTGACGAAGGCGGAGTTCGAGCGGACGAGGCACTGACGATCGTCGAGAAGTCGGGCGCCATCGTGCCGACCCTCTGGACGTATGAAGTCGCCAACTCGCTCACCCATTTCGTCCAGCGCTCGCGAATCGATACCGAACGTGCGCGTACGATCGTCGCCGCGCTTGAGCGGCTCGATATCACCCGGGTTCCACCCGAGTCGCGCAGCTGGTTTCGGGAAACAAGCGATCTCGCGATCCGGCATTCCCTCTCCGTGTACGATGCTGCGTACCTTCAGCTCGCACTGGTCTCTGGCGCAAAACTCGCCTCCCTCGACAAGAAGTTGGTTATCGCCGCCTCTTCCGAAGGCGTTGCGTTCTGAACCGTCTTCTGCTCGATCAACGTCACGTTTACGATCAGCCTTTGATTGTCGACGTCTCGAGCTGCCCGTAGCGCTAGCCCTAGGCAAGTCGAGCGTCGATCGATGATGGGTAAGCGCCTAATTGATCGCGCGTTTCGCCGGAGCTACGTATGTCGCGGTAAATTGACCGAGGCCAAAATGCGCGTAGCGGCCGAGTGCCATTGGGCCTTGTTGTGGAGTGGCGAAGCGGATCGTTGTGTGGAACACGGGTAGGGCGGGATCGGACTTGCGAACCCGTTGGAACGTTTCTAGCGGTATTGGTGGCCCGGCCGAGCGTTGAATCGGATCGCGCGAGAGAGCAATCTGGAGCGGTTCTGGAGGGCGCGCTCCGTTGAAGCCACGACATACGCCACATGTTCGCGACCCTCGCGCTGTTGTTGCGGCTGATGAGATCACGCACCGTTGAGCTGCGCCGTGTTCAAGCGTGAGTGGCCGCATGTCTCGCGCCCATCCTTCGGCAGGCTCAGGATGATACGGTGGCGGCTCGCGTTCGCATACCTACTCGTTCACACGCTACTCTTCGAACATTCCGACCGGGTCGTCGAATGCGAAGAGCGGGGGGCGGGCGAAGAGCGAGGTCGTGCGGTCGACGAGTTGGCGATTTCCGGTGCGCAGCACCGCTCGCGCGTGGCTGCCGCCTTTGGCGCGTTTCGACACGTAGAAATCGTGCGTCAGGGCCGAGACGATAAAGAGGCCGCGGCCGGATTCGGCGAGCAGATCGGGCGGCAAGATCGAGATGTGCCGGAAGCCGGGGCCGCGGTCGATCACGTGCAGCACCGGATCGGCGCCGCTCCAATCCGCGATGACGTCGACCATGCCGGGTGCGTAGCGCACCGTGTTGCTCACCAGTTCGCCGAAGACCAACTCCGCCATCGCAACGTCTTCGAGCGCCGCGCCGTGGTCGGCGTACGCCTTTGCGAATGCATGGCGCGAAGCCGCCGCGGCTTCGCCATCGCTCGTCGAGAACGACCAGCGCTCGAGCAAGCCGCGCCCGCGCGCGTCGCGATCGGCGGATGCCGTTACCGTGAGCAGCAGCGCCGCGACGTCGTCGCGCGCGCCCCCACCGTTCATGATGTGGTCGACGATGGCTTTGGCGGGCCGGTCGTCCCACTCGCTTGCAAATCGGCCGAAGAAGTCGCGCAAACGCGATTCGCCGGCCAGCGGATTGCGCTCGAATTCCGTCAAGCCGTCGGTATACAGGAGAAGATGCGAACCCGCCGCGAGTTCGATCGTCGTGCTGCGGGCGTTGCCGGCGTTCGAGCGCAGGCCGAGCGGCAAACCGGTTTCTTCGAGCGCTTTGACCGTGCCGTCCGGGAGCCGGAGAAGCGGTGGCGGCTGACCGGCGGAGGCGTACGTAAAGCTATTCGTCACCGGATCGAACACGCCGACGAACGCGGTGACGAATTTATCCGGATATTCCAAGCGCAAGGCCCGATCGGCCGCGTCGAGCATCAGCGCCGGATCGGCGTGAACTTGCGCGATGCCGCGGATGATCTGCCGCATGTTGCCCATCGTGACGGCGGCCTGGAGCCCGCTGCCCGCGACGTCGCCGATCGAAACGACAACGCGCCCGTCGGCGAGCCGCACGGCGTCATACCAGTCGCCGCCGACCTGCGCTTCGGCCCGCCCAGGGGCGTAAAACGCGTCGAGCGTGAGTCCCGGGGCACTCGGTAATTCGGCCGGCAGCGATGCTTCCTGAAAGAGCTCGGCCGCGCGATGCTCGCGCTCGAAACGCCGTGCCTTGTGAATGGCAAGGCCGGCGCGTCGGCCGAGCTCTTCGAGCATCGGAAGATCGTCGGGCGAAAACTCGCGCAGCGACGCGCCGTAGACGACGCTGAGCGCCCCGAGCGTCTCACCTTCGGCTGACAACGGCACCGCGAGCACCGAATGGATGCCGAGTTCCTCGTAGATTCGAACCTCGCCCGGATCCTTGACGGACGGTTCGAGAAATTCTTTCCGATAGACCGGGATCAACTGCGAGTTGCCGGTGCGAATGACGTACGGGCTGCCGTGCTCGCCCTGCGGATCGAGGTGGATGCGCCCAACGAACGTTTGCGCAAGGGCTGCTTTGTCGCCATCGTTATGCGCGATCGCGACCGTCCGGATGCGCCCGTCGTCGGTGCGCAAATTGATCTGGCACCAATCGGCGACCTCGGGGACAGTGAACGACGCGATCGCGGCCAGCGTCGCATCGAGGTCGAGCGGTCGCGCCAAGATCTCCGACGCGCGCGCTAGGAACTCACGCTCGCGCGCCGCGTGACGCTGGTCGTGAACGTCCGTGATCGTTCCGATCCAGCGTGCGATCGTGCCGTCGGCCAACCGCTGGGGCAGCGCGCGGGCGGTGAACCAGCGATACGCACCGTCATGCCGGCGCAGACGAATCGAATCGGAAAACGGTTCGCCCGAGGCGATGGCGGCGCGGTACCGCCGCTCGCTCTCCTCGGCCTCATCGGGGTGGATGATCCGGATCAGTCCGGAGCCCAACGCGGACTCCGGCGGTAAGCCCGTGTACGCCGCGTATTCGTCGCTCGCGAAGAGCACGTCGCCCGCCGCGTCGCTCTCGAAGACGATGTGCGGCAGCGAGGCCGCGAGCGTGCGGAAGCGCGCTTCGCTGGAGCGCAGCTCTTGCGTCGCTCGCTCGCGGATCGAAACGGCGTTGAGTTGCGCGTAGACACGCGCGAGGAGTTCGTCGGCCGAGAACGGCTTGACGACGTAGTCGTCGGCACCGGCCAGCAGTCCGTCGAGCGATGCCTCTTCGCCGGCGCGCGCGGAGAGCAGGATGAACGGCGTAGCGGCGATGCGATCGTCTGCACGCACGGCTTGCAGCAATTCGAATCCGTCCAGCTCCGGCATCATGACGTCGCTCACGATGAGATCGAACGACCCGGCTTGCGCGGCAACGAGGGCTTCGCGACCGTTCGCGACGGCGGTAACGTCGTAGCGGGCGGCGAGGATACCGCCGACGTACTCGCGCAGATCGGCATTGTCGTCGGCAAGCAAGACGTGAGGCCGGCCGCTGGTTGCGGGCGACGCGCTCGTAAACGCCGTGGTTGCCCGCGCCACCGTCGCATCGACGTCGGCGAGATATTGTTCGACGGCGCTCGTGTAGCTCGCGGCCTCGTGCGTCGCGATTTTCGCGGCGTCCAGATGTCCGCTGCCGAGCGGAATGGACACGTGAAAGACTGTGCCTTCGCCGAGCGTGCTCTCCACGCCGACCGAGCCGCCGTGCAATTCGGCGAGATCGTGCACGAGCGCGAGGCCGATCCCGGTGCCTTCGTGACTGCGCGATTTCGTTCCGCGCACACGATGAAAGCGCTCGAAGATCTGGGGCAGATCGGCGGGCGGTATTCCCGCGCCGGTGTCGCGCACCGACAACTGCGCACGATCGCCGTCACGCCGGAGCGTCACGCCGATCTCGCCTTCGAACGTAAACTTCAGCGCGTTCGACAGAAGATTGAGCAGAATGCGTTCCCACATCGAGCGGTCGACGAAGACGGGGTCGTCCAGCTCCGTCTCGACGCGAAAACGGAGGCCGGCGGATTCGATCGCCGACCGGAAACTGCTCGCGACGTCGCGGGTCAGCGCGGCGAGGTCGGTCGCGATGAAGACGGCATCGTTGCGTCCCGCCTCGAGCCGCGAGAATTCCAAGAGCGTATTGACGAGTTTGAGCAGCCGCAGCGCGTTGCGACGCGCGGTGCTGGCCAACGTGCGTTCGTGCTCGTCGCCGGTACGCGCGAGCTGTTCGAGGGGGCCGAGCATCAACGTGAGCGGCGTACGGAACTCATGGCTGACGTTCGAGAAGAAGGCCGTCTTCGCGCGGTCCATCTCGGCCAGCATCTCGACGCGCTTCCTTTCTTCCTCGGCTGCGCGGGCGTTCTGAATCGCGGTCGCGATATTCGACGCGACGAGCTCGATGAAGGCCCGGTATTCGGCGTCGAGCGGACGGCCCGGATTGATCGCCGCGACGAACGCGCCGATCGGACGGAACTCCGCGCGCCCGGCGAGCGGCAACACGATCGCTCCGGTAATCGGCTGTCCCTCGGGACTGTGGGGCAACCCGTCGCGGCCGCGCAACGAAACCTCCGCCGGCCGGCCGCGGCGAACGACGTCGTCGATCGTTTGCGCGATTCCGTCGAGCATGATGTCGTCGTGGGCGATGCCGGTGGCATGGTGGAGCATGCATCGATCGCCGTCGGCCAGGTACAACAGGGCGAACGGAACGTCGTCGGGGTTTTTCGTCAGCGTCGCCAGCGCCGACGCGCCCGCGGCCGTCGTCGATTTCTGGATGAGCGCGTTCGCAACGAGTTCGGAGAGCGTCCGCGAGCGGCGCGCGCCGACGACTTTCGCCGTCACGTCGTTCGAGGGACAGAAAAGTCCCGCAACATCACCCGATTCGTCGCGGATCGGGCTGTACGAAAACGAGTAAAACGTTTCCTCGAGAAAGTCGCCGCGGCTCATCATCAAGCGAACGTCGTCGACGAACGTGGCCTCGCCGAGGCGGAAGACTTTATCCGCCAGCGGTCCGCAGACGTCCCAGATCTCCGCCCAGACCTCGGCGGCCGGCCGTCCGAGCGCCCACGGATGCTTCGCCAGCCCCAGCACGTGGAGGTAGGCGTCGTTGTAGAGGAACGACATGTGCCGTCCCCAGCCGATCCACATCGGATGGCGCGAGTTCAGGATGAGGCTGACGGCGGTCTTGAGGCTCGACGGCCACGCCGCGAGCGGGCCGAGCGGATGCGTTTCCCATGGAAACTCGGCGAAGCGCCGGGCCATTTCGCCTTCGGACTCGAGAAACGAATGTTGCGTGTCGAGACCGCTCGACCGATCGCCGCCGCCGATTATCCTCAAGTAAGATCCCTACGTCGCAGGTACGTTCGCGACATGCCAGCAGAAAGTCCGCGTCACGTTCGCGAGACCGAAATTCTCTACCCGTTTTCTGCGCTTGCCTACCGGCGAACCTGACGTCTGTCACCTGCGGCTGGTGATGCGCGAAACTTCCGCGCCGGCGGTCCGTAGATCATGATGAGCGAGGAGGTTCGCCCATGAAAAGCATCATCGCCAAATCCGCTATCCTGAGTTCCATCGCCGTCCTCGGCGCGGCCGTGCTCCCGCACCTCGTGCGCTAGCGAGCCGTCCCGCCGGCCATTCCGGCCGGGCTAAACGAACCGTCGCGCTCCACATAAACCCGGTAGGCGTCGGCATCGTAGCCGACGGCGTGCGTGACGAGCGCAAGTGCGCCGCTGCGCAGCCGAACGGTCCCCAAGAAGTATTCCGCCACCTCGTCCAGCAGCGGTTCCGTGACGCGAACCGTTTGGCGCTGCGCGAGCACCACGCGCGGCAGGCCGGCGGGATCGGCGACGACCAGGAAGAGGCGCTCGTCCGTGTGCGGGTTCCCGGTGCCGCGCCGCTCGGCGGTCAGCGCGACGGCAGGTCCGTGGTCGGTGAAGGCGGCGATCGAACGTACCGTTACGCGATCGGGTGCCGTGTTCAAGAGGCGGGCGGCGATCGCGAGCGCGCCGCGGCGTTCGGCCTCGGTTGCGAGGTTCCGCGCCGGTGCGCTGTACCCGCCGAGGGTCGGCGACGCCAAGCGCGCGGGGCCATCGCGCAGCCAATGCGGGAGCGGGCCGAGCACGTGCGGTGTTCCGCCGGTCGCATCCGCAGGTCGTGTCTCGAGGGTTTGTCCGTCGGCCAGGACGCGGATGCTGCCTTCAGCGTCGAGTGCGTTCGCGGTTGCGATCGGCAGATCGCCGTCGAACGGCGCCGGCGTGCCGCCGACGAAGAGGGCGACCGGCCGCAGCATCCCATCCGGCTCCAGCACGAAGAGCGCATCGCCGCGGCCGCTCGGCGGCGCCGCACCTTGCACGCGCATCTCCCCATCGAGCGCGTCGAGCGACAGGATCGTCAGTGCGTGGATCCGGTTCTGGCTATCGTCCGTGAGCACGTAGGCCGCGTGGGTGCCGCGCCGGAACTCGCTCACGGCGGGGCCGTCGTGCGCGATCCCGACGATCGTCGCGGTCGCGATATCCGCGGCGAACGCGCGGCCGAAGACGCGCTGCGCGATCGGGACGGCCGTCGCGAGCGCGTTTCCATCGGTTGACGGCAGGGTGACGGCTTCGCGTGCGATCGCGTTCCCGCGCACGTCGACGGTGAGCGTCCAGCCCGCGGCGTCGTGGGCCACGTAGCGGCCCGGCAAATCGGGATCGGCGGCCAGCGCGCCGATGCCAGCGACGGCGGCTAGTCGAGCGCGTTCGCGCGCGAGCGAATCGCCGGGCGCGCCCAGCGTCGCACCCGCGCTCGCCGTGAAGAACGCCGCAAGCGAAGCGGCAACGGCGGCGCGCTTCACGCGCTAGGGCGTAAAGCCGGCGTTGTGGAGCGCTTCGAGCTTGTCGACACCGAGGTTCCGGTAGCCATGATCGGCGAGGCGGCTGATAAAGTCGGGCGTGACACCGTTATCGTGAAGTCGTTCGACGTCGGTTTCCGAAAGGCTTGAATCGGCGGCGACGTAGGCCACCAGCGTTTCGGCGGAGACGCCGTGGTCGGAGAAATCGATGATATCTTGCGCGGTGCTCGCCGGGAAGATGCGTGAAACCGCACGCGCGAGATCCGCCGAAACGCCGTGATCGTGCAGCGCGACGAGGTCGTCGATCGAACGGTCGTTGTTCGGCAGCACGATGACATCGCGCGCCGTGATGCCGTGGTTGGTGAGCTCAACGAGCTCGTCCGCGTCGACGCGGCCGTAGCCGGCGGCGGCGAGCGCGGCAAGCAGTGCGCCGCCGGAGGACGTGTCGTCCGCGATGACGACGATCGGCCGCGGCGTCGATCCCGCGTGGGCGAGGCGCGGGATGCCGAGGCGCGCCATGCCGAACGCGACGCCGATCACCGCGATCGCGAAGAGGATGCCGCCCGCGTTCACGCCGCCGCGCCGGTCGAGGTGATCGTCGAGCGCGTGATTGACGCGGCCGAACACATCGGAGGCGCCGAAGCCGGGAGCGGTCGCGGTGCGCCGTGCGTAGACGGCCCGCTCGACGACGGCGGTCAGCATCCGGGCATAGGCGGTGCGGTCACCGGTGCGTTCGATCGCGACGTCGTCGCACGCGCGTTCCCGCGCCAGCTCCACCTGCCGCGCCGCCAGCGCGAGCGCCGGCAAAAAGAAGAAGATCGCGCAGACGGTTTGCATCGCCGCGTTGGTCCAGTCGTCGTAGCGCGCGAGGTGACCGTATTCGTGCGCAACGATGCGCGCCAGATCGTCGCGGCTCAGGGTCCGCACGTCGGCCTCGGGCAGCAGGATCATCGGCCGCCCGAAGCCGGCGGCGCACGCCGTGCCGATCTCCGCCGAGATCGCAACCCGCGTATCGCGCCGGTCGGCGAGCGGGACGAGCGCGCGCAGCTCCGGCGCGGGCACGGCTTGCCGTTTGAGGCGGAAAAGGTCGGCGTAGCCGCGGCCGAGCCGCACGAGCAAGAATCCCGCTCCGAGCGCCCAGCCCAGCGCCAAGAACGGCGCGAACCGCTGCGGCGCCATGCGCCGCGCGACCTGGGTCGCGTCCGCGCCGGCGCGGACGATGAAAACACCCGGCTCGCGCAGCGCGAGCCGAATCAGACGGTGCGGTCCGAGAGCGGCGCCCGCGGGCGCGCCCGGCGCGGCCGCCGTGCGGCCGAGGGCCGAATCGATCGCCGGCAGAGCGGCGAGCAGCGCGAAGGCGACCAGCCAGACGGCGCTCACCGTGCTGGCATTGCGGCGGATTCCGGAGAGCCGGATCGCAAGCCACACTCCGGCCACCAGGACGAGCCCCTGCCAGGCCGCGTTCACGAGCGCGACGGCGCCCGCGATGCTCAACGATGAGGACCAGTCCATGCTTGCCTCCGCCATCAACTATTGAAATAGGTGTTCTCGAGTACGCTACCACGGCTCAGCGGTGCCGTCAACCGACGTACGCCGCCGTTGCGGGCAAGGTTTCACTCGTGGTATCCTAGGGCGTCGTGCCCGCTCCACCCCGGCGGACTCGGCTTCTCACTCGGGGGGAGACACGTGTTCGCGCTGTGCGCGAACCTGGTCGAAAGGAAATAGACGTGGCTAAGAAAGCTATCGGCAAGATTGGGCTTGCGTTGCCTGCGGGCAAAGCGACCCCGGCTCCGCCGGTCGGCCCCGCACTCGGGCCGTACTCGCTCAACATCATGGATTTCTGCAAGCAGTACAACGAACGTACTGCGAGCCAGCCCGGGATGATCATCCCGGTCGAGATCACCGTTTTCGATGATCGCACGTTCACGTTCATCACGAAGACGCCGCCGGCGTCGTTCCTGATCAAGCGCGCGCTGGGCATCGAGTCGGGTTCGAAAGAACCCAACCGCAACAAAGTCGGCAAGCTGACCGAAGCGCAGCTGCGCGAGATCGCGCAGACGAAACTTCAGGATCTCAACGCGAACGACATCGACATGGCGATGAACATCATCGCCGGTACGGCGCGCTCGATGGGCGTCGAGGTGGCCAAGTAATGGCGCGCAAACTCGGCAAACGGCTGCGCAATCTCGCCGCCTCGTTCGACGTCGAAAAGCAGTACGACGCCGTCGAAGCCGCCGCCCTCGTGAAGAAGAACGCCAACGCGAAGTTCAACGAGACGGTCGAAATTCACGTTCGCCTCGGCGTCGATCCGAAGAAGTCGGATCAGAACGTCCGCGGGACGGTGAACCTGCCGCACGGCACGGGCCGCACGGTCAAGGTCATCGCGTTCGCCAAGGGCGATGCCGCGAAGCAAGCCGAAGCCGCCGGTGCCGACGTCGTCGGTGAAGCGGACCTGATCGAACGCGTCAAAGCGGGCTTCAGCGATTTCGACGTCGCCGTTGCGACGCCGGACATGATGCCCTCGATCGGTAAAGAGCTCGGCCGCGTGCTCGCGCAAAAGATGCCGAACCCGAAGTCGGGCACCGTGACGCCGAACATCGGCAACGCCGTACGCGACATCAAAGCCGGCAAGGTCGAATACCGCTTGGATAAGGCCGGGATCGTGCACACGATCGTCGGCAAGGCGAGCTTCGATGAGAAGCAACTCGCCGAGAACGTCGCAACGCTGCTCGACGCGATCGTGCGCGCGAAGCCGGCGGCCGCGAAGGGCACGTACCTGCGCTCCATCACGCTCACGAGCACGCAGGGCCCGGGCGTCAAAGTCGACCCCAACCGCATCAAGGCAACCGCCGCCACGGCCTAACCCCGCCGTCGCGCAGACAAGGCGAGGCTCTTCGAGCCTCGCCTTTTTTGTGCCGTTTTTCTTAGGCGATCGCGGCGGGCGGGGCTTGGAAGTAGCGCACGCTGCCGCGGCCGGCGTTCTTGACCTCGTACAACGCGCGATCCGCATTCGAGAGCAGGGCGTCGATGGTGAGGCCGTCGTCGGGAAAGCGTGCGACGCCGATGCTCGTCGAAATCGTGACCGGTGTGCCGTCGATATCGAGCGTGAACGTCAGGGCGTCGTGCAAGCGCGTCACGAACGCTTCGAGTCCATCCGATGCGTCGGGCGCGTAGACCGCGAATTCATCGCCGCCAAGACGGCCGGCGAGTTCGCCCGCGCGTACGTTCGCGGCCAGCCGCGCGCCGAACTCGCGCTGGACGCGGTCTCCGGCGGCGTGGCCGAGCGTATCGTTGACGCGTTTGAACCGGTCGATGTCGATCATCAAGATCGCGCCGCGCCGGCCGCTGCGCGAGGCGCCGGCGATCGCTTCGGTCACGCGGTCGGTGAACGCACGGCGGTTGGGCAGTTGTGTAAGCGAGTCGGTCGACGCCGCATACGCGAGATCGGCCGTGCGTGACCGAATCGCGCGCTCCATCGGCGCGAGGATGAAGAAATACACCGCACCCAGCGTCGCGAGGCCGAGCGCTAAGATCATCGCTTGCAGATATTCAAATTTCTGGATCGCCTGACGCGTTTCGGCGTTGTATTGTTTGACGATCGCGTCGAGGGAGTTCAAGAGCGGCCCCGGCCCGACGGTGAGCACGTATTCGAGATCGGGGTCGCCGATGCGCACGGCCGTGCCGCGGGCGTCGAAGGCGCGCGCGTGTGCGATATAGTCGCGGACTTGCGCGTTGACGCCGGGGTTCGAATCGTACATGGCGCGCACCGAGGGCGGCGGCCATCCCGGCGGATTGACCGTCGGATCGCCGCTCGCCAGCGCACGATGGGCCGCGGTGAACGTGTCGATCGACGATTCGAGATCGCGGCGCGCTTGCAGTCGCGCGTCCGGATCGCGGCGCGCCACGACCGCGTCGGCGAACATCGCGATGCGCTGCGAGTACATGCGCTGCTGACCGCTCATGAACACCACGCGCAGCATCGTCCGCTGGGTTTCGAACGCGGCGTGCAGCACCAAGTAGGATGCGACAAAATACGCACCCAGGATGGTCAAAACGATCAGATAGCGTGCGCGCACGGGCGGTTTACCCCTGGGGGACGGCGAGCCGGAAGCGGGTTTCCACGACCGAGAAACCCGCCGTCCGGGCGGTCTCTGTCAGTGGATCTTCATCGGCTAGCTTAAGGAACGCGCGAATGGCCCCTCGCGATTGCGCCGCGGACAAACTTGTGATGAGTGCCGCGGCCGCCGCCGGCCCGGGCGGCCCGGTCCAGAACAAGACCAGGGCCGTGTCGCCGTTCACCGCGACCGCGGCGCCGGCGGTAAGCTCGCCGTGCTCGCCGCGGATCGCGGACAGGGCGTTCGCGGCGTTCGCCTCGAGGGTCGCGCCGAATGCTCCGGTCCAGACCGCGCGCTTGAGCCCGGCCACGGGCGGCAGCGTCGGGGCGGGAAGCGCCCCCAGGGCGTTGCAGGCGTACACGGAGAGGCGCTGCTCGAGGCGGTACCCGGCGCCGGCGAGCAGCTCGCCGTCGCGTTCATAGACGTCGCCGGCGACCTCGATCCGCGGCGCGAGGCCGCGGTCGGTGAAGAACACCCCGATCGTCTGCAGATCGTCTGTCCGCAGCGGACGGCGCGTCCCGATCCCGAGCGCGACGGCGAGCGGACTCCCCTGGACGACGACCGCATAGCCGCCCGCGACCGGCACGGCCCCCGTATCCTTGGTCTCCGCCGTGGTCGCGACGTTGCGAGCGATCCCGGCCCAGAAGGCCGCCTCGATCCGGTCCGGCCGCATTTCTTGACCGGAAGGACGTTCTTGTGATAAAACTTTCGTTGGCTCCAATGACCGCCGGTCCGGCTTTTGCCGGATAATGCTCGCCTCGCTCTGGCGGGGGTGCGCCGGCCGAGGATGCGTTTCAACGGCCGTCCACCGCGTTCTTCGCGTACGTTCGCCCGCCTCTCGCACGCCTCGCACACCGTCTGCGGAGGCGTTTTTCTTTTCCAAGAAAGTTCTACCGGTATGCCGACCGCCAAAAAAGAAGCGACGATCGAAGAACTTCGCCAGAAGATCGCGAGCTCGAAGAACCTGTTCTTCACGGACTTCGCGGGCCTCACGGTCGAAGAGATCACGAAGCTGCGCACCGAGCTCCGTAAAGACGGCAGCACGTATCACGTCGTCAAGAACACGCTGTTCTCGATCGCCGCGGGCGAAGACGTCGCGAAAAAAGTCGATGCGTTCCTCGCCGGCCCGACCGGCGTCGTGTTCGCGGGCGAAGATCCCGTCGCGCCCGCCAAAGCCCTCAAGACCTTCGCCGACGAGTCGAAGAAGGTCCAAGTCAAAGCTGCCTACATCGACGGCCAGGTCGTCGATGCGAGCCAAGTGGCCGCGCTTGCCGCGCTGCCGCCCAAGATCGAGCTCCTCGCCAAATTGGTGGGGTCGCTCAAGAGCCCGCTTTACGGTCTCGTCACCGTGCTCTCGGGCAATCAAAGCGGTCTCGTCCGCGTCCTCAATGCCGTCCGCGAGCAAAAAGCTGCCGCGGAAGGCGCCGCCTAACACCCTTCATTTCAGGAGTCTCGAAAAATCATGGCTGTTGCCGAACTCATCGAATCCATCGACAAACTCACCGTTCTCGAGCTGGCCGACCTCGTCAAGCAGCTCGAAGAGAAGTACGGCGTTAGCGCCGCTGCCCCGGTCGCCGTTGCCGCCGGCCCGGCCGCCGCTGCCGCCGCCCCCGCCGCCGAGAAGACCGAATTCGACGTCGTCCTCACCGATGCGGGCGCCGAGAAGATCAAGGTCATCAAGGCCGTTCGCGAAGTCACCTCGCTCGGTCTGACCGAAGCGAAGGCGTTCGTCGAGAGCGCTCCCAAGGCCGTCAAAGAAGGCGTCACCAAAGACGAAGCCGAGTCGGTCAAAAAGAAGCTCGAAGAAGCCGGCGCCAAGGTCGAGATCAAGTAATCTCGCGCCCAGCGAAATGGAAAACGGCGGAAGCGTTTGCTCCCGCCGTTTTTTCTTTTCTGCCACGCCGTTTCGCGTGTCATGCCGGTCCCGGTGTCTGCGGGGTTAGAGCATGTCCTTCGTGTGCCAGGCGATGTTCGCGGCGTGCTCGGCGATGCGTTGAAGCGCGGTGATCGTGAAGATGACCGCGGTGCCGGGGCCGACGAGTTTAGCGTCGCTTTCCATCGCGGCTTGGAGGGCGTCGAGCGCGGCGTCGTAGTGTTCGTCGACGGTTGCGGTGCCTTCGACGACGCGGTCGGCGACCGCACCGTCGCGGCCGACGTACGCATCGACGGCTTGGCTCAGCGTGCCCATCACGTCCTGGCCCAGGCGCATCACGTCATCGCGAGCCGGAAAGGCCGCGAGGCCGGCGATCCGGATCGCGCTCTTCGCGAGCTCGCCGGCGTAATGGTTGATCCGCGAGGCGTCGGTCGCGATCTCCGTGATCGCGGCGATCTCACGGAGTTCGCCCGCCACCGGCTGTTGGCGCCAGAGCAACTCGATCGACTTCGCATCGATCGTCCGGCGCAGTTCCTCGGAGGCATCGACGCCGGCGACGACGCGAGCAGCAAGTGCGACATCGGCGGTACGCAGCGCGGTGATCGCACATTTGGTCGAATCGACGAGCAATGCCCCAAGCCTTGCCAAATCGGCATTCAACGCTTCGAGGGCCTCGTGATATGCGGCTCGCAACACCATCCGAGCTATCGTAGACGACGCGGCGTTAAGACGAATTTAAGGGCGGCTTGTCCGGTGAACATTTCTTTCATCGGACAAGCCGCATGGGGACCTACCAGATCTGGCAGCTGTCCTTCCGAACCATCTTGTCACCGGCGACACAATGGAACGCGGCCCGGAAGGCCGGCATATCCGAGAGCGTCCCGATCACGCGGTATTTGGCATCCGGATGTTCGTTGGTGAGCGCTTGTTGACGGGCGGCTTGCGGCGTTTCGTTCGTTTCCCACACTTGCGCGTAGGCCAGGAAGAAGCGCTGCTCCGGGGTGTAGCCGTCGATCAGCTTGTGCGCCCGCGCTTCAGGCGTGCGCTCGAACGCCTTGTACGCGATCGTCAAGCCGCCGAGATCGGCGATCGCCTCACCCTGCACGAGTTTGCCCTGGATGTGCACGCCTTCGGCGGGCTCGTAACCGCTGAATTGGTCGACGATGCATTGCGCGCGGCCCTTGAAGTTGACCGCATCCTGCGGCGTCCACCAATCGCGGAAGTTGCCGGCGGCATCGAATTGCCGGCCTTGATCGTCGAAGCCGTGCGTCGTTTCGTGGCCGATGACGGCGCCGATCGCGCCGTAGTTGACCGCATCGTCATTCGAGAACGAGAAGAACGGCGGGGCCAGGATCCCGGCCGGGAACACGATCTCGTTGTTCGAGGGATCGTAGTAGGCGTTGACGGTCGGCGGCGTCATGCCCCACAGACTCCGGTCCGTGGGCTTGCCGATCATCGCGACTTGGTAATCCGTCTCGAACATCGCGCCGTTGATGCCGTTGGTCGCATACGGGCCGTCGGTGACATCGTATTTCGCATACGAACGCCAGTGATCGGGATAGCCGATCTTCTTCGTGATCGCGGCGAGTTTGATTTCCGCTTGTTTGCGCGTCGGCGGGCTCATCCACGCGAGCGTGGTGATATCGTCATGGAGTACGGCGTGCAGGTTCTTCACGAGTTCGAGCGCGCGCGTCTTCGCCGCCGGCGGGAAGACTTTCTCGACGTAGACCTGGCCGAGCGCTTCGCCGAGGGCGGCGTTGGTCGCGCTCGAGCAGCGCTTCCAGCGGTCGATCTCCGTCGCCACGCCGTAGAGCACGGTCGAGTGGAAGTGGAACGACGCGTCGGAGAATCGCTTGGGCAGCGAGCGTGCGTACGTGTCGAGCAGGCGGACCGTCAGGTAGTGCTTCCAGACCGGCAGCGGCGTCGCGGCGAGCTGCGCGTCGACGACCTTGACGTAGTCGGGCAGATCGACTTGCAGCGTCGCGAACGGCGGCGCTTTGTAGGTGGCATAGTAGCCGTTCCAGTCGACGTCGGGCGCGAGGGCCGCGAGTTCGACGGTCGATTTGATATGATAGGTCGCTTGCGGATCGCGCAGGTCGGCGCGTTTGGGGATCGCGGTCGCAAGCGTCGTCTCGAGTGCCACGACGGCGTCGCCGTCGGCGGTCGTCTGGGCGTCGGGATCGCCGTCCAGACCCAAGAGCGTCGTAACGTATTTATGGTACTCCGCGAGCACGGTCTTGCCGCGATCGTCGGTCGGGAAGTACATGTCGCGATCCGGCAGCCCGAGCCCGCCGAACGACACGTCTGCGATCTGCTTCGTCGAGTCTTTGAGATCGCTCGACGAACCGAACGGCAACGGGTTGCCGACGCCGCGATAGCCGAGGCGCGCCATCTCGTCGACGATCGACTTGGCGTCGGTCATCGCATTGATACGATCGAGCTCGGGCTGCACGGGCGTGAGGCCCGCCGCTTCGATCCCGGCTTCGTCCATACACGCGCGGTAATACGCGCCGATCTTTTGCTCGTTGCTGCCGGCCGGGGCGCTCGTGTCCTTGGCGGCAGCTTCGAGGATCTCGTGCAGCACGTTGCGATTCGCTTCGTTGAGCACGCTGAACGAACCCCAGGCCGGATACCCGGCCGGGATCGGATGCGTTTTCGTCCAGCCGCCGGTGGCGAACTGATAGAAGTCGTCGCAGGCTTTGCAGGTCGGATCGAGGTTCGCCTTACTGATCCCCGGCGCGGGGAAGAGCTTGGCGTAGTCGTTGGCCGCGGCGTCCGTCGCGCGCGGTGCGGCGAGCGGCGCGAGCGCAAGGCCGGCGGCGACGAGCGCCGCCGCCGAGAGACGAAGTATGGGGCCTACCAGATTTGGCATGAGTCCTTTCGCACCATCGGATCGGTCGCCAGACAATGGAAGGCGGCGCGAAACTCCGGCATGTTGGAGAGCGTGCCGATCACGCGGTACTTCCCTTCGGGATGCGGATCGGACTTGGCTTGGCTGACGGCGGCAGCTTCACGCTGCTCGCCGGCCCACACTTGCGCGTAGGCGAGGAAGAAGCGCTGTTCGGGCGTGAAGCCGTCGATCTTCTTGTGGGCTTTGAACTCGGGGGTGCGTTCGAAGGCTTTGTAGGCGATCGTGATTCCGCCGAGGTCGGCGATCGCCTCGCCTTGGACGAGGCGTCCCTGTTCGTGGACGCCCGGCGCGACCGTGAAGCCGTCGAACTCATCGACGATACACTGCGCGCGCTTGCTGAACGCTGCTGCATCGGCTGCCGTCCACCAATCGGTGATGTTGCCGTTCGCGTCGTAGTGGCGGCCCTGGTCGTCGAACCCGTGCGTCATCTCGTGTCCGATGACGGCACCGATCGCGCCGTAGTTGACCGCATCGTCGTTCTGATCGCTGAAGAACGGCGGATGCAGAATGCCGGCCGGGAAGACGATCTCGTTGTTCGGCGGGTTGTAGTAGGCGTTGACGGTCGGCGGCGTCATGCCCCACTCGGCGCGGTCGGTGGGCTTGTCCATGCGCGCGATGAGCCGCTTGTGGTCGAACACGCGCGCCGCGACGAGGTCGCTGGCGAAGGGGCCATTCCCGAACGTGAGCGGCGAGTAATCGCGGAATTTATCGGGATAGCCGATCTTCTTGTGATACGCGGCGAGTTTCTTCTCGGCGTAGGTCTTGGTGGACGCGCTCATCCAGGGCAAGCCGGCGATATCGTCGCCGAGCACGGCCTGGAGGTTGTCGACGAGTGCGAGTGCACGCGCTTTGGCCGCCGGCGAGAACGCTTGCTCGACGTAGACTTGGCCGAGCGCCTCACCGAGTTCGGCGTCGACGCCGCGTGCGCAGCGCTTCCACCGATCGAGTTGTTGGGTGGTCCCGCTCAAGACGGTGCCGCGGAAGGCGAAGTTCGCGTCGACGAACTTCTGCGGCAGCGCCGGTGCGAACGCGTCGATGAGGTGGAAACGCGCATAGGCGCGCAGCGTTTCGACCGGCGTGGATTTGAGCGTCGCGAGCGATGCGGAGATCGTATCCGGCAGCGTCACGTTGATCGTCGCCGGGACCGGTGCGCCGGAGTCGGAGACGAACGCCGTCCAGTCGACGCCGGGTAATTCCGTCGCGAGCGTCGCGAACGGCATCGGGTGATAGGTTTTTGCGGGATCGCGCAGATCGGCGCGCGCCGGACGTTCCTTCGCGAGTTCGGTCTCGAACGCCAGGATGTTCTGGGCGTCGGTCGCCGCGTTGGCATCGTTCAACGTGCCGAGGATCGTCGTGATATAGCCGACGTACGCCGTCCGGATCGTCTTGAAGCGCTCGTCGTCGCTGAGGTAGTAGTCCTTGTCCGGCAGGCCCAGGCCGCCGACCGAGAGCGCGACGAGTTGTTTCGCCGAGTCTTTCTGATCGGCTTGCGATCCCAGGCCGTACAAGAACCCGCCGTAACCCGCGTTGTCGAGTTGCGCGCCGACCAGCGCGAATTTCGCGGGCGAGTCGATCGTCGCGATGGCGTCGAGCGCCGGTTGGATGGGCGTGAGTCCGGCCTTCTCGATCGCGTCCGTATCCATGCACGCGCGATAGTAGGCGCCGATCTTGGCTTCGTTCGAGCCCGGCTTGGCGGCGGTATCGGCGGCGGCGGCATCGAGGATGCCGTGCAGCACCTTTTGATTGTCGTCGTTGAGAAGGTTGAAGGTGCCCCACGACGGATAGGCCGCCGGGATCGGATGCGCTTTTTCCCAGCCGCCGGTGGCGTACTGGAAGAAATCGTCGCAGGCCTTACACGACGGATCGAGATTCGCAAGCGAGATCCCGGGCGCCGTCGAGTAAACCGGCGGACCGGCTGCGCGCGCGGTGAGCGATGAGCCGATCAGCGTGGCGAGTGCAAGCGCACCGAGACCGCGGATGGCAGGACGGATCAGATTCACGAACGTCTCCTTTACCAGATCGCGCAGCGCGTCGCTGCCGGACGAACCATTGGACTGCGTTTGCACGCGAACGCCGCCGCGAAGGCGGGCATGTTCGCGACCGTTCCGTTGACGCGGAACTCGGGGGCGGGATGCGGGTCGGTCGCCGCGTAGAGGCGGCTGACCTCGGGGCGGTCGGTCTCCGCCCAGACCTGACCGAAGCCGAGGAAGAAGCGCTGCGCGGGCGTGAACCTGTCGATCGTCTTCGTCGAATGGGCTTCGGCGGTGCGCTCGAAAGCGCGGTACGCGATCGTGAGGCCGCCGAGATCGGCGATCGCCTCACCCTCGACGAGCCGGCCGTTCTCGTGAACGCCCGGGACGACCGAGAAGCCATCGAACTCGTTCACGATGCAGGCCGAACGTTTTTTGAAGTTCGCCGCATCGGCCTTCGTCCACCAATCGACGAGGTTCCCGTGCGCGTCGAATTGACGGCCTTGATCGTCGAAGCCGTGCGTCATCTCGTGCCCGATCACCATGCCGATCGCGCCATAGTTGATCGCATCGTCGGCGGCCGGGTTGAAGAAGGGCGGCTGCAAGATCCCCGCCGGGAACACGATCTCGTTGCGTTCGGGATCGTAGTAGGCGTTGACCGTCGGCGGTGTCATGTCCCACAGCGTGGGATCGCGCGGCTTGCCGATCTTGTGCATGTCCAGATTCCACGCGAAGCGCGCCGCGTTCTCGGCGTTTTGCGTGTAGTCCGCCGGCGTCACCGCCAGCGCCGAGTAATCGCGCCAGCGCGTCGGATAGCCGATCTTCTTGCCGTACGCGGCGAGTTTCGCAATCGCATAGGTGCGCGTTTTCGGACTCATCCACGGGAGCGTCGCGAGATCGTCGTGCAAGACGCCTTGCAGATTGTTCACCAGCGCCAGGGCCCGCGCGCGGTCAGCCGGGGTGAACGTCTTGGCCACATACTGCTTGCCGAGTGCTTCGCCGAGCGCGCCGTCGACGGCGCTCACGCAACGTTTCCAGGCGGGGAGTTGCTCTTTCGTCCCCTGGAGCGTCTCGCCGTAGAACCGGAAGTTCTCGGTCACCCATGCTTTTCCGAGCGTGTTCGCGTAGGCGTTGAAGAGCGCCGCGCGCGCGTAGATCTTCCAGTCGGCGAGCGGTGCGGTCGCGATCGCCGCGTCCGCCGCGTGCAGATATGACGGCTCGGACACGTTGAGCGAGGCGATCGCGGGCGAGTCGACGGCCGTGACGTACGCGTTCCAGTCGACATGCGGCGCCAGCGCGCGCAGTTGCGCGAGGGTGATCTTGTGATAGGTCGCAACGGGATCGCGCAATTGCACGCGCGTGTATTGCGCGCGGGCGAGGCGCGTCTCGAACGCGAGCACGGTCGCCGCTTCCGCCGCGGCGTGTGCGGCGTCGTCGCCGGCGAGCCGGAAGATGGCGTTCAGATGCGCGACGTACTTGGTCCGGATCGCGACGGTCGCGGCGTCCGTTTTCGTATAATAATCGCGGTCCGGCAGGCCGAGTCCGGATTGATCGACCTCGGCGATGATGCTCGCCGCGTTCTTCGCATCGGGTGCCGACCCGTACGCGAACGGCATCGTCACGCCGAGTTGCTGCAAGTGCGCGATCTCCGCCACGAGCGCGCGGCGGTCGTTCACCGCGTCGAGCGCGGTCAGTTCGCTCGCGAGCGGTGCGGTGCCGGCATCGGCGACGGCGTTACTCTGGAGGCAACTGGTATAGAAATCGCCCAGTTTGCGCGTATCCGGATCGGCGTCCGCGCCGGCCGGCGGCGAACTGTTCGCGGCGGCTGCGTCCGCGTCGAGCAGCGTATGCAGCACGTCGCGATTGCGCTCTTGCAGCGCGTCGAATTGCCCCCAGGTCGAATAGGCGGCCGGGATCGGATTCGCTTTGCGCCAGCCACCCGTGGCGAATTGGAAGAAGTTCGTGCACGCGGGACACGTGCGATCGAGGTTTGCGGGATCGAGACCACTCGGCGCGGCGGTCGCACCGAGCAGGCCGGCGGCGAGTGCGGCCGCGCCCAGGCGGAACAAAGAGGACCGAAAACCGATGACGACCTCCTAGAGAAATAGGAAACCCGAGGAAGACCCTTGCTTTTCCATGCCTAAGTCCGCTCCTGGTGAGCCAGACGAGACCGCAGCGCGACCCAGGACGCAATCACGAGCCTCGCGAACGGGCCAAGTCGCCTGGTCGTGCGGGTGTGATGTAATGGTAGCCTGCGACCTTCCCAAGGTTGACGCGCGGGTTCGATTCCCGCCACCCGCTCCAGGCACGTAGATCGGCGACATAGCCAAGTGGTAAGGCAGAGCTCTGCAAAAGCTCCATCCCCAGTTCGAATCTGGGTGTCGCCTCCAATCCTGTCCCTGATCGCGGCCTTCATCTTGGTCGCGATCGTGGGCGGCATTGCGGGTGTGAATCAGCTCGACGAGGCAACCGGCAAGCAGGTCCGCCTCGAGCAAGCGCGCGACGCGCTGGGCGATCTCTTTCGCACGCAGCTGGGCGCCGAAAATGCGATGCGCGGCTACGTCGCGACGGGCGAACAGATCTTTTTGGAAGAGACGCCGGTGACCGAGCCGGGCGGGCTGCCGTTCGATACGCAGGCCGACCGGCTCGCAAAGGATCTCTTGGCGCTCGGATTGCCCGAGGCCGCACAGCAAGTCGACGATTTGCGCGCGCAGCACGATCACTGGCGGGACGCGGTCGAAACGCCACTCCTGGCCGATCGGAGCCGGCCCGATGCGCTACTGCGCCAAACCAACGGCAAATTGATCACCGATCAGATGCGCGGCGACGACAAAGTCCTGCGCGACGAGATCAAGACCGCGAACGACGACGTGCAATCCGCGCTCCGGCGGCGCATCAACGCGACGGTCGCGCTTTCCGTCGGCGCGATCGCGATCTTCGGAATCGTTTCGCTGTGGTTCGCGCTGGGACGCGCGCTTGCCGTGCAAGCGCTCGAACGCGAACAGTCGCTCGTCATCGCGCTACAGCAGGCGCTGCGCGTCGACGGCGTCGCGCTCCCGCGAACCCAACTCGGCTTCGCCTACACGTCGGCGACGCGTGAAGCCCTCGTCGGCGGTGATCTCATCGATGCGTGGCGTTCGGAGGGCGACGCCGGCTGGTTCTTGATCGCCGACGTGAGCGGGAAGGGGATCGAAGCGGCACGCCATTCGGCCTTCGCGCAATATGCGATCCGGACGCTTGCGGCCGAGGCGGACGATCCGGCCGACGTCGTCGCCCGCTTCAACCGCCTCTTCCTCGACACGTTCGCCGAGCCGGGGACGTTCGTCGTGCTGTTCGTCGCGACGCTCGACGGCCGGACCGGCGTGATGCGCTATTGCTCGGCCGGTCACGGCGGCGCGTATCTCCGGCGCGCGAACGGTACCGAGATGCTCGCGCCGACCGGGGCGGTCGTGGGGCTCGATCGCGATCAGGTCTACGAAACCGCGACGCTCGCGCTCGCGCCCGGCGAACTCATCGTGCTGGCAACCGACGGCTTGACGGAATCGCGCGACGAACACGGCACGTTTCTCGGTGACGACGGCGTCATCGCGATCATTGCCGCGACCCCGCCGGAGCCGCAAGCGTTGTGCGATCGCCTCGTGCGGGCGGTAACCGAGCGAGCGCACGGAGCGATCGGTGACGATCTCGCGATTCTTGCGCTCCGCTTGCTTGCGGTCGATTCACCGCTCGAGCCGTTGACGTTCACCGCGCTCGGCACGACGACGTAACGTCGGTCGTACCAAGATTCGGAACGACGCGTCGCGCTCCGTCGTCGAACCTTTGGTCAATTTGCTTTCTTGGGAGACTTACGTGAACAAATCGGATGTTCTCGAAGACGCCATTTTCACGATGGATCGTGGCGATCTCGATGCGTATCCTGATGGCGTGATTACGCTCGCGCCCGACGGCTCGATCGTCCGCTACAACAAAACCGAAGCGTCGCTGGCGCGCCGCACGGCGGACGAGACGATCGGCCGCAATTTCTTTACCGACGTTGCACCGTGCACCGCCGTCAAAGATTTTCAGGGCCGCTTCGATGCCTTCGTCGCCAACAAATCGCTGGCCGTCGAGCGCTTCGATTTCGTCTTCCGCTTCGCTTGGGGGCGCCAAGACGTCGCGATCACGATGTTGCGCAAGCCCGGCAACGATGAAGTGACCCTCATCGTCGCGCGGCGGAGCGCGGCGAACACGTAGCGAAGGGGGGCCGGTGCTGGTTCGCCGCATCGTCCCCTGCCTCGATATCAAAGACGGCCGCGTCGTCAAAGGCGTGCGCTTCGTCGACCTCGCCGACGCCGGCGATCCCGTCGAGCTCGCGCGCCGCTATGAAGCGTTCGGCGCCGACGAACTCGTCTTTCTCGACATCACCGCCACGGTCGAAGGACGGCAGGCGACGCTCGCCGTCGTCCGCGCGGTCGCAGCCGAACTGACGATCCCGTTCGCCGTCGGCGGCGGGATCCGTTCGCTCGACGACATGCACGCGCTCTTGCGCGCCGGGTGTGACAAGGTCAGCATCAATTCCGCTGCGCTGCGCGATCCGCAGTTGATCGCCGCCGCGGCACGGACGCTCGGCAGCCAATGCATCGTCGTCGCGATCGATGCGCGCGAAACCGAGCGCGGGTTCGAGGTCGTCGTCGACGGCGGCCGTACCCCGACCGGCCGGGACGCGATCGCCTGGGCGCAGGAAGCGGTCGGGCTGGGCGCCGGCGAGTTGCTGGTGACGAGCATCGATCGCGACGGCACGCGCGCGGGCTTCGATCTGCCGCTGCTGCGCGCGATCCGCGATGCCGTCGACGTGCCGATCATCGCCTCGGGCGGCGCGGGCAGCGCAGCCGACTTCGCGGACGTCTTCTTGCGCGCCGATGCGGATGCGGCGCTCGCCGCCTCGCTGTTCCATTATGGTGAACTCGCGATCCCGGACCTCAAAGACGAGCTCGCGGCGCAAGGTATCGCGGTGCGCCGCGAAGTGCAGGCGCTCGCGTGATCGCGCCCGAGATCGCCGTCGTGTGGCCGGAGAGCGGTCTGGTTCCGGTGGTCGTCGTCGACGATCGCAGCGGCGACGTGCTCACGCTCGCGTACGCGAACCGCGAGGCGCTCGACCGGACGATCGCCTCGCGTTCGACCTGGCTCTACAGCCGATCGCGCAGCGCCCTGTGGAACAAAGGCGAGACCTCCGGAAATACGCAGCACGTGGTCGCGATCGCGGTCGACTGTGACGGCGACGCGCTCGTCTATCGCGTCATCCCGCACGGCCCCGCATGTCACACGGGTTCGGCTTCCTGTTTTTCCGAGGCCGTACGATTCGAGCCGGCGCGCGGCACGGTGTTCGGCGCCGCGCTCGAGCATCTCGCGGCGACGATCGCCGACCGCAAGACGAACGCACCGCCGGATTCCTACACCGCCAAACTCTTCGCCGGCGGGGTCGACCGCATCGGCAAGAAGATCGGTGAAGAAGCGACCGAGGTCGTGATCGCGGCGAAGAACGCCGATCGCGCCGAATTGATCTGGGAAGTTTCGGATCTGCTCTATCACACGCTCGTGCTGCTCGCGGAACGCGGCGTGTCGCTCGACGAGGTGGGCGCCGAATTATCGCGCCGAGCCGCGCCGGCGAGCTGACGTCGCTCGCGGGCGTCGGCCCCGAGCTCGCGCGTAAACTGATCGAGCTCGGGATCGAGCGTCCCGACGACTTGCTGACGAATCTGCCGCGGGCGTACAAAGATTGGCGCACGCCGCAGCCGATCGGTTCGCTCGCCGTGCGCGCCGTGCAGGGCGAGGGCGATGAAGCCGTGGCCGTCGGCACGATCGAGCACGTCAGCGAACGTGCGGGACGCTATCCGCTCGTGACGGTGCGGTTGCGCGATGCGACCGGAACGATCGCCGCCAAGTGGTTCGGCCGGCGGCATTTGCTGGGCGGGAAATTCACGGTCGGCGAGCGGCTCTTCGTGACCGGCCGCGTCGCGCTGCGTGGCCTGCTCGCCGAACTCAACGTCACGAACCATCGCGTGCTGCGCGACGGCGAACCGTACGTGGGCGAGATCGTCCCCGTCTATGCGGCGAGCAAAGAGCTCACCTCACGTCAGATTCGCACCCTGATCCAAAAGAATCTCGCGGCGCTGATCGCGCGCCGCCCGGACGCGCTGCCGCCGTCGCTGGTCGCGAAGTTCGGCTTTCCGCCGCATGCCGAGGCGTGGCGCGAGGTTCATGCGCCGACCGATCCGGTGCGGGTGGATGCCGCGCGCCGCCGGCTCATCTTCGAGGAGTTCTTCGGTATCGCGCTCGCCGCCGCGCTCAAGCGCAGTCGCCGCGCGAGCGCGGGCGGCGCAACGCCGCTGCGCGTCCCGCTCGACGCCTTGTGGCACGAGTTCACGGCGCAATTGCCGTTCGCACCGACCGGCGCGCAGCAGCGCGCGATCGAAACGCTCTGGCGCGACATGGCGCGCGTCGCGCCGATGAATCGGCTCTTACAAGGCGACGTCGGAAGCGGGAAGACGCTGGTCGCGGCCGCGGCCGTCGTGCTCGCGCACGCGGGCGGCGTGCAGAGCGCGCTGATGGCGCCGACGGAGATCCTCGCCGCGCAGCACGCGCAGAAACTCGCGCCGTTGCTCTTGCCGTTCGGCATCGCGGTCGAAGCGGTCTTCGGCAGCCTCGGCGCGCGCGAACGGCGCACGGCCGGCGACCGGATCCGCTCGGGTGCCGCATCGCTTGCGGTCGGGACGCACGCGCTGCTCACCGAGAGCGTCGAGTTCGCCCGGCTGGGGCTGGTCATCATCGACGAGCAACATCGCTTCGGCGTCGAGCAGCGCGCCCGGCTGCGTGCAAAATCCGTCGCGCCGCATACGCTCTACATGACCGCAACACCGATCCCGCGCACGCTCGCGCAGACGAAATACGCCGATCTCGATCTGACGATCCTCGACGAGCTGCCGCCGGGGCGCACGCCGGTTGCGACCTACGTGTTGCGCGAATCGCGCAAGCCGCATGCCTATGATTTCGTGCGCAAGAACGTCGCGCTCGGACGCCAAGCGTACATCGTCGCGCCTGCCATCGATAGTACCGAGAGCGCACTGACCAGCGCGCTCGCCGAAGCCGAGCACGTCCGGCGCGACGTCTTCGGCGATCTGCGCGTCGGCGTGTTGCACGGCAAGCTGCCGCCGCGCGAGAAAGAGGCCGTGATGGACCGCTTCAAGCGCGGCGAAACCGACGTGCTGGTCGCGACGACCGTCGTCGAGGTCGGGGTGGACGTTCCCAACGCGAGCGTGATGGTGATCCTCGATGCGCACCGCTACGGTTTGGCCCAACTCCACCAACTGCGCGGCCGCGTCGGTCGCGGGGTGGCGGAATCATTTTGCGTCCTGATCGCGCCGGACGACGCGGGCGACGTGGAGCGCCTGGAAATTCTTTCTACCACGAACGACGGCTTCACGATCGCAGAAGAAGACTTGCGCTTGCGCCGCGAAGGCGAGTTCGCCGGGACCGCACAGGCCGGGGCCGCGTCCGGGACGATCGGCAACATCGCGCTTGATTTCGAGGTATACATGCACGCCAAGGCCGAGGCCGACGCGATCGTCGCGCGCGACCCCGACTTACACGCTCACGCGCCGCTCTTGCAGCTCGTCGAAGCCGTCGCACCCGCGCGCGCGATGCTGGTGACGTCATGACGGATCGCGCACATCCGATCGTCGCGATCGGGTTCGACTTCGACCACACGCTCGGGCTCGATCATGGGCTGGAAGCGACGGCGTTCGCGGAGTTGGCCGCCGATCTCGGCAAGCCGATTTCGCTCGCCGACGCGCCGTGGTCGTCGATCGTGCCGGCGTTGCTGGCGCGTTTTCGCGGCGGCGAATTGTCCGTCGAAGATGCGGTCGCGCTCTTCACGCGCGAGCTGGGTGACGACGGCGATCCGGTCGATCGCGCGCAGCAGTGGCGCGAGCACTGCTATGCGCTCGTACCCAAACACGTCACGCCGGTCGACGGCGCGCGCGCGGTGCTCGATGCGCTGCGTGCCGCCGGCGTGCCGATCGCGATCCTCACCAACGGCTGGAGTCCGCTGCAGGAGAAGAAGATCGCCCAGGCGCTCGGCGATTTTCCCGAACCGATCCTCATCAGCGAAGTGCTTGGTGTCTCGAAACCCGATGCCGCGGCGTTCGCGAAACTCGTCGACGCGCTGCGCGTGCCGTCGCACGCGATCGCGTACGTCGGCGACAATCCAAAAACGGATGTCGCCGGAGCGCAGGGCGCGGGGCTGACCGGCGTTTGGTTCGACTGGGAAGGAATCAGTTACCCCACCGACACGCCGCCGGCGCAGATCGTCATCCACGCGCTCGCCGACGTCAGCGCGCTCGTGCCAGGGCGCGCCGCCGAGACGGAGAATCTCGTCTCGTGACCGGATGGGAGATCTGAAACTCACCGGAGGAACGCTCCGCAGCCGTCGCGTGTCCGCCCCGAGCGGACGTGCCGTACGCCCGACTCCCGCCCGCGTCAAAGAGGCGTTGTTTTCCATCCTCGCCTCAGCCGGCCGTCTCGACGGTGCGCGCGTGCTCGATCTCTTCGCCGGGAGCGGTGCGCTCGGATTCGAAGCGCTCTCGCGCGGGGCAGCGAGCGTCACGTTCGTCGAGGCGCACAAGCCGACCGCGGCCGCGTTGACGCGGACCGCGCGCGAGCTCGGCCTCGAGGCGCAAACGACGGTCGTCGCGTTGCCGGCCGAACGTGCGGCTCGCAGCGTGCCCGGCCCCTTCGATGTGGTCTTCGCCGACCCGCCCTACGCACAAGCGTATCCGGCCGGCGTGTTTGCGGCGTTGCGCGAACGCGCGCTGCTGGCTCCGGGTGCGCTCGTCGTCTACGAACATTCCTCACGCGAGCAGCCGCCTGCCGACCCCGCGTTTCCGCTCGCGCGTAGCGAACGGTACGGTGCCGTGGCGCTGGCGTTCCTAACGGTGGCGGCGTGACGGCGGCCTTCGCGACGGCCCGCGGCGAGCGGATGAACGCGGCACTGGCCGACGTTGCCGCCCATCGGTATCGCCAAGCGCTCGCGGTGCTCGAGGAGCTCGTCGCCGGCGATCCGAGCGACGCCGCTGCGCGCTTCAACCTCGGGTACGTGCGTCTGCTGTGCGGCGATTTCACGCGCGGCTGGGACACCTTCGAAGCATTTCGCGAAACGCCGGGCGTGGTCGCGGCATACCGCTCACTCGCCGGCTTGCCGCGCTGGGACGGACGCCCGTTTCCGGGCCGGCGATTGCTGATCACGCGCGAGGCGGGATTCGGCGACTTGCTGCAATTCGCGCGTTTCTTTCCACTCGTCAAAGCGCGCGGCGGAACCGTCATCGTCGAATCGGCACCCGAGCTCGCAACGCTCGTCGCGACGCTGGCGGGCGTCGATGAGGTTCACGTCACCGACGGCATCACGCTCGCGCAGACGCCGTTCGATGACGTCCTCCCGCTGATGAGCGTGCCGGGGACACTCGGCATCGAGGCGGACGGCGTCGGGATGCCGGCCCCGTACGTTCGGGTCGATCGCGGCCGCGTCGCGGTCATGACGCAAACGTTGGATCTGCGCACGACCGAGCTGAACGTGGGGCTCGTCTGGGCCGGCAACGCGCTGCAAGGAAGCGATTCCGCGCGTTCGACGTCGCTCGCCGCGCTCGGGCCGCTCTTCCGCGTTCCGGGGCTCCGCTGGTTCGGTTTGCAAACCGGGCCGCGCGCGTTCGACGGCGGGGCACCGCTCGAGCGGCTGGGACCGCAACTCCACGATTTTTCGGCGACCGCCGCGGTGATGAGCGCGCTCGATCTGATCATCACGACCTGCACGGCGAGCGCGCATCTCGCCGGCGCGCTCGGGATCCCGACGTGGGTACTGCTGAACGATCCTGCCGACTGGCGCTGGCATACGGAGCCCACGACGAGCATCTGGTATCCATCCGTGCGCCTCTTCCGGCAACCGGCGCCCGGGGCGTGGGCCGCGGTCGCCGAGGCCGTCGCCGATGCGCTCGCGACCCATCGCGTAGCTGAGGTCGTCGCCCGATGAGCATCGGTTCCGCACGCCATGCGATCGCAATTTATCCGGGCTCGTTCGATCCGCTAACCATGGGGCACATGGACGTGATCGGACGCGCGGCGGCGATCTTCCAACGCGTCCTCGTCGCGGTCGTCGTCAACCCGCAGAAGCGCGAGCCGCTCTTCACGCTCGACGAGCGCAAGACGATGATCGCCGCCTCGATCCACGACGCCGAGCTCGCGAACGTCGACGTGACCGATTTTCGCGGCCTCCTAGCCGATTTCGTGCGCGCGCAAAACGTCGACGTGATCGTCAAGGGGTTGCGCTTCGTCTCCGATTTCGAGAACGAGATGTCGACCGCGCTGATGAATCGTTCGCTCTCGAGCGTCGATACGGTCTTCATGCCGAGCGATCCGCGCTACTCGTTCATCAGCTCGAGCATGGTCAAAGAAGTTTTCTTCCTGGGCGGTACGATCGATGAGTACGTGCCGCTCGCCGTTTTGCGCACCATGCGCGACAAACGTGACGGCCTGCGGTGATCGGCGTGAGAGATCGCCGCAGCGGCGTCGAATCGGGCTGTAGTGCAGCCCACCTGGGCGCAAGCGCCCTCCAACTCGAAAGGAGCTCACGACCGTGTCCATCTACCGTGTGATCGACAAACTCGAAGCCTACATCCGTGACGGCACCGTGCTGCCGCTGCGCCGCCGCATCCTCAGCGAGGAACGGCTCATGGAATTCATCGAGAAGATGCGCTCGACGCTGCCCGAAGAAGTCGGCCGCGCCAAGCTGATCGCACGCGATAAGGATCGTGTCTTGCGCGAAGCGCAAGAACGCGCCGAGGCGATCGTCTCGGAAGCATCGACCGCGCACGCGTCGCGCATCGACGAACACGAACTCGTCGTGCAAGCGCGCCGTACCGCTGAAATCGTGTTGCGCGAAGCGGAAGAGAAGGCGCAACGCGTGCGCGCCGGCGCCGATGCCTACGCGGCCCAGGTGCTGACCGATCTCGACGGCCGGCTCGCGGTCGCGATGGGGTCGGTTCGCAAAGGGATCGAGGCGCTTGCGACCTCGCGTGCCGGCGTCGCGCGTCAGAGCGCGACGAGCTCCGCGTCCGCGCCGCTCGCGGATGCCGCGGCGAAGTCGAAACGCGTCGCCTTCGATGCGCAGAACGAGGTCGTCTTGAGTGAAACGAGCGAGCTCGAGTCCGTTCACATGACGTGATGGCGGGCGAGCGCAGCGACTGGTTCGTCGGGATCCTGGTTGCTTTCGCGCTGCTGACGGTGCTCTCGGCCACACCGTTGCCGTGGTTCGTGGTCACGCCCGGCAGCGCCGTCGACCTCAATCGTGCGGTCGACGTCGGTGGCGCGCGTCCCGCGACGGATCGCTTTTTGCTCACCGACGTCAACGTCACGCGCGCCTCGCCGTTACGGCTGCTCTTCGCGCTCTTCCCGGGCGCCGTGCTCGAGCGCGAGCGGCACGTCGTCTCGCGCGGCATCCCGACCGTCGTCTCGCGCGACGTGATGCGCGACGCCATGGACGAGAGCCAGGCCGCCGCTGCGGTCGTCGCGGAGCGCGCCGCGGGCTACGCCGTTCCGATCCCGCCGCAACGCGTCACGATCGCGGAGATCGCCGCGCATTCGGCCGTGCGCGGGGCGCTCGCACCGGGCGACGTCCTCGTGCGTGTCGGCGGCCGCGCGATCCGCAGCGCCGACGACGTCCGCCGTGCGGTCAGCGGGACGGCGCCCGGAACGCTCGTGCGGGTTGCGTACGAGCGGCGCGGGCGCGACCGCTCGTCGCTCGTTCCGACAACGACGATCGACGGTCACGTGCGGCTCGGCATCGTGCTCGAATCGGAATTCGCCAAGCCCGACCTCGCCGTTCCCGTCCACTATGCGATGGGCGACATCGAAGGCGGCTCGGGCGGCCTGATGATGGCGCTGCGCATCTACGATGCGCTGCACGGCATCGGCGGCCCGCCAAATCGCACGATCGCGGGGACCGGCACGCTCGATTACGACGGCCGCGTCGGCCCGATCGAAGGCACGCCGCAGAAATTGATCGCGGCCAAGCGCGCGGGCGCGAGCGTGTTCTTCGTGCCGCGCCAGAACTACGCTGACGTCGCGAACGAGCGCGACGTGCGCATCGTGCCCGTCGACACATTCGCCGACGCGCTGCGCGCGCTGTAGGTTAGACCGGCGGCGCTTGCACGCCGTGCGCGAAGGCTTCGAGGCGCGCGCGATCGATCGCTTTGACGCGGCCACGATCGAGTTCGACGGCGTTCGCGTTCTTGAGCCGCAACAGCGCGCGCGCCGCCATGTCGCGCACGGTTCCGGCGGCGGCGGCGATCTGCGCTTGCGAGAGGTTCGCGACGCCCGGTAACCCGGCCGCCATGCCGGTCGTCGCCGGCGCGTACGACATCAAGAATTTGGCGACCCGCTGCAGCACGTGTGCGAACGCGAGGTCGGCGATGGTATCGATCGACCGCCGCCGTGCTTGCGACGACGCGGCGAGAAAGCCGAGGCCGAGTTCGGCATCGTTGCGAACCGCGTGCAGCACGGCTTCCGAGGGGAGCAGCACGAGCGTGCAGTCCGTCAGCGCCTCGGCACGCGTCGTCGCGCCGCCGCCATCGAACGTTCCCGACTCGTTGAGCGGATCGTGCGTGAGCCGCTCGCCAAGCGAATGGGTCTTGCCGTCGGGCGAGAGCAGCGTGTACACCACTTTCCCCGAGCGCACGAAGCCGAGATACGGCCACAGCTCGCCTTCGTCATAGATCGTCTCGCCGGCGCGGAACGAGCGTTCGGTGGCGCCGTGCGCGAGCTCGGTGATCGTGCTCTGCTTCGCGTTCTGGAACGGCGCGGTGTGCGAGATGAAGGTCGCGACGTCGGCGCGTTCATCGATGCGTTCGAGGCGGATCGTCCAGCGGCCCGAGCCGAGGTTGCGCGCGTCCCACGAGAAGCGGCCGGGGCGCGATTGCGCGAATTCGTTGCGCAGCGAACGCGGATCGGCTTCCTCGGTGAGTTCGACGACACCGCCGATCGGCAATTTGTCGAACGCCTCGAAGATCCGGGCGCTGCGGTTGGTGGCGGGCAGCGCGCGGGCGTCGATCGTAATCGCGGGCGTTCGGGAAGCGGGCATCCCTCAGGAAATGCGTCCCGGAGGGTGTCGTTTCCCTGCGGCCCGAACCGCGTGGTATGTCCTTGGCAACGCCGCCGGCGCCCGCGGAGGCGACGCCCGGACGCCGCCGCAGCTGGATCGGACGGGGAATCGACGTCCTCGCCGCACTGATCTTGATCGCCGCGATCTACCGCTTCGCGATCGCGCCGCGGCTCTTCCCCGCCGGTCCCGTCGCCGCCCCGCCCGTCCACCTCACCCGGCTCGACGGGCACGGGACGTTCTCGCTTGCGGCGCAGCGCGGCCACGTCGTCTTCCTCGACTTTTGGGCCTCGTGGTGCGAGCCGTGTCAGGCGTCGATTCCGCTCGTCGAACATTACGCGCGCACGCATCCGGGCACGGAAGTCATCGCGGTCGACTCGGGCGAACCGCCGCCGCTCGCGGGTGCCTTCGCGCACAAACACGACATGCGCAACGTCGTGCTCGATCCCGATTCGGTCGCGACCGCGGCCTTCGGCGTCTCCGGCTATCCGACGATGGTCGTCGTCGGGCCCGACGGGCTGGTGCGCGCGAAATGGGTCGGCTACGATCCCGCGATCGAAGACGCGATGGCACAGGCCGAGCGAACCTATTCCGCCTCGGCGCCCGCGCACACGTCGTTTCTCCCCGGGATCGCGCCCGCGGCCGCCGCGGAACTGCCGGTGCCGCAACTCGTCGTCGAAGACGATCCGAGCTCGCTCGACACGATCCGCAACACCCCGTTCGGCTGGCAGCTCGGACCGCTCACGCAAGGGTATCTCTTTCTTGTCGACGAGCACGGCGCGCTCGTCCCCGACCGGGCGACGATGGTGCCGACCCGCGCGAACGGCGGCATCTCGGCCGACGGCCGCACGATCACCTACCATCTGCGCACCGGTCGCTGGAGCGACGGCGCACCCTTCGATGCGCGCGACGTTGCGTTCACGATCGACGCCTTGCGCAATCCGCGCACGACCGTTCCCGATACCTCGGCCGTCGCGCCGATCGCCTCGTACGCGGTCCCGCGCCCCGACACGCTGGTCGTGCATCTGCGCGCGCCCTCGGCGCCGTTCGTCGCGTCGTTTCTCACGGAGGGCGCGAACGATCCGTTCAGTATTTTGCCTCGACACATCGCGGCGCGCTATGCGTCGCTCGATCGCAGCTCGCTCGATTCGGACCCGGTCGGACTGGGTCCGTTTCGTTTGGTGCGCTGGGTGCGCGGCGAACGGCTCGAGTTCGCGCGCAATCCGTATTATT
>Ga0116230_10000496_pt1 | contig 34718 bp, 25 predicted proteins | sample S1TSphfallax_3_FD_88678 | JGI IMG/M metagenome (GOLD analysis project Ga0116230, IMG submission 88678) | Host-associated microbial communities from peat moss isolated from Minnesota, USA - S1T2_Fd - Sphagnum fallax MG | ecosystem: Host-associated > Plants > Peat moss > Unclassified | place... | reverse complement strand
GCATCGTGCTGCCGCGTTCGAGCAATTGCGCGTAGCCGAAAATCGCGTTCAAGGGCGCGCGGATTTCATGGATCACGCCGACGATGTAGCGGCTCTTCGCGGTGTTCGCGGATTCCGCGACTGTTTTGGCTTTCTCGAGCGCCGCGTCGGTGCGCTCATGCGCGGCGATCTCGTCCATCAGCATGGCGGTCTGGTGCAGCGCCTCTTGCTCGGCGGCGCGCCGGCTGGCCTGCGCCAGCACCAGCAGCCAGGCGGCGATGCCGGCGCAGATCAGCAGCGCGAAGAACACCGCCCATAACGTCGCGTGGATCACGCCGCGCGATTGCGGCGCGATGCTGCCATATTCGAAGCCGATCAGCGACAGTAGGCCGGCGATCACGGCGGTGAACAGCGCGAACACGATCAGGAACGGGCCGATGCGCCGGTTCATCGCGCTGGCGAGCGCTTGCGGCAGCAATCGGTCCAGCACCGCCGTCAGTTGGCCGGACAGCCGCCCCGCCGGCTTGCACAAATCGTGGCAGCGCGCGTCCAGCGAGCAGCACAGTGAGCAGATATCGCCGCGATAGGCCGGGCAGAATGCCATGTCCGGTGCCTCGAACACGCTCTCGCAGACGATGCAGCGTTTCGCCGCCGCACCCGCTGGGCCTGGCGCGCGCGCCAGGTAATATTTGCCGCGCGTGGCCCAGGCGATCACCGGCGCGGCGGCGAAGGCGATCACCAGCCCCCAGAACGGTGCGAGCGCATGCGCGGTCGGCCCCAGCAGGTCAAAGCTCATGGCCGTGGAGACGGTCACGGAAATCGCCATCGCGCCGACGCCGACCGGGTTGATATCGTACAGATAGGCGCGCTTGAACTCGATTCCCGGCGGGCTGAGGCCGAGCGACTTGTTGACCACCAGATCCGCCGCCAGCGCGCCCATCCAGCCGACCGCCAGATTCGCGTACAGCCCAAGAATATTCTGGATCACGCGGAAAATGCCGATTTCCATCAGCAGCAGCGCCAGCAGCACGTTGAACACGACCCATACCACGCGGCCGGGATGGCTATGGGTGAGGCGCGAGAAGAAATTCGACCAGGCGATCGAGCCAGCATAGGCGTTGGTGGTGTTGATCTTGATCTGGCAGGTCACCACCAGCAGCAGCATCAAGGCGGAAGCGAGGGCGGGATTATGAAACGCCTCGATGAAGGCGATCCGGTACATGGTGGCCGGCTGCGCCGCGTCACTCCAGGCGACACCGCGTTCGAGAGCGAGATAGGTGAGAAACGAGCCGGCGGCGATCTTGGCGCAGCCGGTAAACACCCAGCCGGGGCCGGTGAACAGCATGGCACTCCACCAGGCGACGCGTCCGCTGGCCGCCCGGTCCGGCAGGAAGCGCAGATAGTCGACCTGCTCGCCCACCTGCGGCAGCAGGGATAACAGAATGGACGCCGCCATGCCGAACGGCAGCAGCGAGAACCCGTTCTGCCCGCTACTGCCGGTAAACTGCGTCCAAGCGGAGAAATCCGGCAATCCTTGCCAGGCGAGGTACAGCAGCGGGCCGAATTGCAGCGCCAGCCAGATTGGCTGGGTCCATAGCTGCATGCGGCTGATGGCGCGGATGCCGAAGGCCGCGATGGGGATGACCACCACGGCGGAGATGATGTTGGCCAGCCATAGCGGCAGCCCCACCACGGCACTGATCGCGGCCGACATGATGCTGGCCTCGATCGAGAACAGGATGAAGGTGAAGGTGGCGTAGATCAGCGAGGTGATGGTCGAGCCGATATAGCCGAACCCGGCGCCGCGGGTCAGCAGATCGACATCCACCCCGTTGCGCGTCGCGGACAGGCAGATCGGTAGGCCAACGGCGAACATCACGAGGCCGGTGGCGAGGATCGCGGCCATCGCGTTGGTGAAGCCGAAGGCCAGAGTGATCGACCCACCGATCGCCTCGCAGGCGAGAAAGGAAACCGCGCCGAGCGCGGTGTTGCCAACCCGGAAGGCTGACCAGCGCCGCGCCTTGCGGGCGGTGAAGCGCAAGGCAAAATCTTCCAGCGTCTGGTTGCCAACCCATTGGTTGTATTGCCGGCGCTGATGGACGACGCGTTGCTGTCCTGTCATCCCGCAACCTATCCGGCCCGGCAACCCAGGGGTCAAGCGAAAAGCCGCGATCTTTGCCAATCCAGCGCAATAAGGCTAAGCGCCGGGATCAAGCGCGACAAGTCCATCCAACAGGGTCACACGCATGCAATATTTCTGGTCCATCCGCAAAATTCTGCCGGTCATCATTCTGGTGATCATGCCGGCCTGGCAGGCTTGGGCCGATCCGGCGTCCGGCCCGGCGATCGAAGGTTTCCGGGGCGCAAATTTCGGCATGACCCAGATGCAGGTGCGGGCGGCCATCGCGCGGGAGTTCAACATTTCGGCCGCCGCCATCACCGCCAGTGAGAACGTGCTGCAGCATACCCAGGTCTTGAGCGTGAAACTGCCGGATCTGGTGCCAGGCGGCGGCGACGCCGCGGTCAGCTATGTGTTTGGCTATACCACCCACCGGCTGATCGAGGTGAACGTCCTGTGGTCGGCGCAGATCGACCCGAAAATCACGCCGGCGATGCTGTACCAGAACGGCGAGAGCCTGCAGAACTATTTTGCCACGGAAGGCTTTCCGGCGGATCGCAGCACCGGCAATGTCGCCACCGCCAACGGCATTCTGCTGTTCCGCGCCACTGATTCCAACGGCAACGCGGTGCTGCTGATTCTCTCTGGCGCGATGACCAAGGACCCCAAATCCGACAAGTCGATCCTGAGTCCGGAAGCGCTCACTTTGGCCTACGCGGCCGATCCGCAGCATCCGGATATTTTCCAGTTGCCGAAGGGATCGTTCTGACCCCGCTTTTTTTCCGTTGCCGGCGGTCCCATGTCAGTTTGCCGTCATGGGCCTGGAGGTTGCGTCATGGTTCCGCTTGAGGCGCTCTCCGCCCACGCCTTCTGCCGCGTCGCGGATGCGCAGCAATCCGCCGGCAACCGCGTCCGGCTGCTGCGCGATGGGCCAGAGACCTTTCCCGCCTGGCTGGAGGCGATAGGCCGCGCCCGCCGCCATGTGCATCTCGAAAACTACATCATCCAGGAGGACGCCACCGGCCAGTCCTTCGCGGATGCGCTGATCGCGGCAGCAAAGCGGGGCGTGGCGTGCCAGGTGCTATATGACTGGCTCGGCTGTCTGACCCGAACCAAGCCGCGTTTCTGGACCGCGTTGCGCGAGGCCGGCGTGCAGGTGCGGGGCTATAACCCGCCAGGGCTGGACAATCCGTTCCGCTGGATCAGCCGGGACCACCGCAAGGTGCTGTGCGTGGACGGCGATATCGCCTTCACCGGGGGCCTGTGCATCGGCCATGACTGGGTCGGCGATCCGGCGGCAAAAATCCCGCCATGGCGGGATACGGCGATCCAGATTGCCGGGCCGGCGGTCGCGCATATCGAAGCCGCCTTTGCCGATAGCTGGGAAGCTGCCGGCGCCAAGCTGCCGCGTGGCGAAGACCTTCCGGCCGCGCCGGAAGGGGAGGGGGGCGTGGAGATCTCCGTCATCGCCGGCAAGCCGAACAGCATGCGGCTGTACCGGCTGGAGCAGCTGGTGGCGGAGATCGTGCAGGAGTCGCTCTGGCTGACGGACGGTTATTTCGTCGCCACCACCGGCTATGTGAAGGCGCTGACAGCGGCGGCCCGCGCCGGGGTGGACGTGCGGCTGCTGGTGCCGGGCTCCAGCAACTGGCCGCTGGTCGGCGCGCTGTCGCAATCCGCCTATCGGCCGCTATTGCAGGCCGGGGTGCGGGTGTTCGAATGGAACGGGCCGATGCTGCACGCGAAAACCGCGGTGGCGGATGGCTGCTGGACGCGCATCGGCTCCAGCAACTCGAACCTGGCGAGCTGGGTGTCCAACCGGGAGCTGGACGTGACCATCAAGGATGACGCGCTCGCGGCCCAGATGATGGCGATGTACCAGGAGGACATCGCCAATTCGACCGAGGTGGTGCTGAAGACCGGCCGCACGGGGGTGAAAAAACCCGCCACCGTCGATGAGCCGAGCTACACACGGTCCAGCGCCACCACGCGCGGCCGGTTTCTGTCCGGCGCGATCGGGCTCGGCAGCACGCTGACCGCATCTTTCTCGCAGCACCGTACGCTCGGCGCCGGCGAGTTCTTTGTCATCCTCGGCGGCGGCGGTCTTTTGCTCCTGCTGGCCGTGCTTGCTGCCTTCCTGCCACGTCTGATTGCATGGCCGATCGCGGTCCTGGCCGCCTGGTTCGCGGTGGGCTTCTTCCTGCATGCGTGGAAATTGCGCGAATCCGACCGCAAGGCGGCCGAGAAACCTTGAAGCTCATCAGCTGGAACCTGCTGCACACCACCGGCGCCGGGGTGGAGCAGGTGGCCGCGCTGATCGAGCGTCATGCGCCGGATTTGGTGCTGATGCAGGAGGCGACCGTCGCGATCGAGGCATTGCCCGCGCGCGCCGGTGGTTTTCTGGTTCGTGTGTCGCTGCCGGGCCGGCTGCACGGGCTGGCGGCGTGGAGCCGGGCGCCGCTGCAAGAGCCGGCGGAGACGCTGAAATTACAGCGCGGGCTGATCGTGAAGCGGGTCTGCCAGATTCTCGAGTTGCCGGCGTTTTCCGTCGCCAACGTGCATCTTTCGCATGGCCAGCTGCTGAACCGGTTGCAGTTGCGGCGGATTGCCCGGGCGCTACCCGCCTGCGCCGCCATCATCGGCGACTGCAACATGGTGGGCGCGCCGCTACTGCCGGGATTTCAGGATGTCGGCGCCCGTCAGCCGACCCATAATTCCGGCCGGGTGCTGCCGCTGCGGCTGGATCGCTGTTTCGTGCGCGGCCTGTGCTGCGAGACGGCCGAGGCGCTGCCACGCGGCGCTTCCGACCACCGGCCGCTGCTGGTGGTGCTGGCCCCGCCATGACCGGCGGGGCGGCCACGCGGTATCAGAACCACTGACCGACATTGAGCAGGCCGCAATCCACCAGGTCCTGGCTTGAGCGAAACCGGAAGCTGCCTTCGGTTTTGAGCGCGACTTTCGCGAGCGCCTCGCTGCCGGCGTAGAGCGGCGCGGCCTGACCGGCCTGGTGGCGGGCGGCTTCCAGCTGCTTGGCGATGTGCAGGCTCTCGCTGTCCGTCAGCATGGCAAAGCGCAGGATGCAGGCCGAGATGGAGGAATGAATTTCGCCATGCGCGCGGTTGAGATGCGACGGGATCATCTGGCGGTTCGCGCAGATATAGAAATAGTCCGGCTTCAGCATGACCAGGGGAATGCAATTCAGATACGGCGCGTGGTGCGGGCGGTCCGCGAACAGGCGCCGGCGCTGCACCCCGCCGCGCACATTGTCAAAGCTTCTCTCCACCGAAGAGATCGTTTCATATCCAACACGGTCAAACCAAGGGAGATGTTCGAGCGGCGCACGCGTGCCGTTGAAGGCGATCTGGTTCGCCGGTTGCTCGCCATAGGCGTCCACCACGATGGCGTAGAGATGGTTTTGTCCCTCGTTTTTCATGAAATCGGTCAGGTCGCCGAGATGGCGGGTTTCCGATTTCGGGAAGACCAGCAGATCATAAGGCTCGACCGACAGGCACCAGCGGTTGCGCGCATAGCGGTGGCGCAGATGATTGAGCGCGTGCAGGGCATCGACCATGCGCAGATTGTCGCGCAGGCGCCAGATCGCGATATCCGCGGCGCTACCGGCATGGGTTGCGAGGTCATGACGTTTTGAAAGATCAAGGAACACGAACAGGCTGACGCCGAGATTGCGATAGAAGTCAAGAAACCAGCCGAGGAACCGATGGTCCCCATAATAGGGGACGACCGCGACGATCCGGCGCGACGGATCACCGGCCGACGGCCCAAGGACCAGTTCCAGCTTGCGACGCTGGCGGCGGGCGGCAAGCTGCATCGGCCAGGTGAAGCGCGCGTTGAACAGCAGACGGGGCATGATCCCGGCCGCGAGCGCCGGCACGCCAGACCCGCCGCCATCACGAAATCTCGCCTCGACCTTGCCGTTCTCGAGTTTTACGAAGCTCCGGACAGGCAGCAATTGGTAGGTCTCCGTGGCGCGGGGGTTGCAGCGAGGGTCTCCGGACCAGCTGCGCGATGGTGGTTACGGCGTAAAAAGTAAAGTCAAGTTTTTCAAAAAGGCAACAGAATTACTTTTGGCCTCTGTCAATTCGACGTGTTGCCGCAATAACCAGACGATGATGACCGCAAGTTTTGCATGAATTGCCTCCAGGAAGGCTATGAAGAGCAGGAAACTGTCACGCTATTGTCATTGCATCGCGTGGCGGAACGATACTCGTTATTTGTGCGTTGCAAAAATTCGTTTTTCAGCGATAATCAAACCTCTGGATTGGCTTCATGATAAGGGGACACGGCAGTGATTGTGTTCACGTGGGTAGCGGCATTAGGCGTGACACTTAACTTCATCCGCGGTTGTGTGGGTACAACTTGAACGGGTGGCGGGCGTTGAAGGCACAAGCGGCGCGCGCCGGGCGCGCCCTTTCCTTGCGCGCCGGGCTGGGGGATGGCCGGCGCCTTGCCGGGGTCGTGGCGGTGGTTCCGTATTACGGCGATGAGCATCTGCTGCCCTGGTTCCTGGGCTATTATCGCCGGCTGGGCATCGGCTTTTTCGTGTTTCTTGACGAGTCGCCCGCTGGCGATCTGGCCACGCGCCTTGCCGAGACGGCGGATTGCGCCGTTTGGCGCGCCGATCCGGGCACGGCGCCGGTCGATACCCTCCATGCGCTCAATTACCTGCGCCACCTCTACGCGGAGCGGAAATGGTGTCTATCGGTCGAGCCATTTGACATCCTGGTATTTGCCCATTCCGAGACCCGGCACATTCGCGATCTGATCGACTTCGTGGAGACCGAGCATCGCATGGCCGTGGCGGCGATCGTGGTTGACACCTATGCGGCGGGCGCGGCGCGGGAATTGGCCCGGCGGGAGGCATCGGCGCCGCATGAATTGCTGCCGTTTTTCGACTGGCTTGGCTACCAGACGGCGGCGGAGACGGCGCAAGGGGTGATGCCGGTGGTCGGCGGCGTGCAGCGCCGGGCATTGCACGCCGAGACGCCGGAGGAAGCGCCGCCGCTGAACCGCGTTCCGCTGGTCCGGCTGCGGCCCGAATATTATTATATCGAATCAACCGCGGTGATGAACCAGCCGGCGCTGAACGCGGCGCATGCCGGCTGGCACACGTCGCCGACCGCCTGCCTGTTGCGCTATGCCTTGCTGAGCCATGCCGCCGTGCAAAATGTGCCGGCGGAGACAGTGTCCGGCGATCTCCTGCAGAACAGCATCGCGATGGCGGAGATGAACCTGAAGACCTCCACCAGCGCGGCGTGGCGCGGCAGCCAGGACTTGGTGGCGCGCGGGCTGATCAATAACGGGCAGTGGTTCTGATGAAAATCTCCTTTGTCGTCCTGGCCCACCAGAACCCGCATGTGCTGCAGCGGCTGGTTGGGACGCTGCTGGGCGCCGGGCATACCGTGGCGGTGCATTATGACCTGAAGGCCGGTAACGCCGGCTTTCAGGAGTTGCAGGGCGCTTTCGCTGGGCGCTCCGACATCCGGTTTGCCCGGCGCGTGAAGGTTGAGTGGGGCGAATGGTCGATCGTGCAGGCGACGCTGAACTGTCTGGACGAGATCGAGCGCGCCGGCTGGGCGCCGGATTATGTGTATTATTGCAGCGGCGCCGACTATCCGATCCGCAGCGCCGAGGAATTATCGGCGTTCCTGGAACGCCACGCCGGCATGGAGTTCATCGAGGGCGTGCCGGCGGACCGTGAGCGCTGGGTGAAAGGCGGCCCGCAGGAGGACCGCTACCGGTATCGCTTCTGGTTCAACTGGCGGTCGCAACACCGGCTTGCGGTGTTTTTCCTGGATTTGCAGAAGCGGCTGGGGCTGCGGCGGAAATTCGTGCTGGGATTGGAGCCTTTTATCGGGTCGCAATGGTGGGTGCTGACCTGGCCGACTCTGCTGTCGGTGATGGCGATGGCGCGGCGGCGGGACGTGCGGCGGTTCTTCAGAACCACGATGATCCCGGACGAATTGTTCTTCCAGACGCTGGTGTGCAACCAGGTGCCGGCCTCGCGCATCATCGGTCGGCCGCTCACGCTTTATCAGTTCACCGATTACCTGGTGCCGATCATCTTCTGCCTGGACCGTGTGGATTATCTGATCCGGCAGCCGTTTTTCATGGCGCGGAAAATCTCGCCGCATCGGATCGAGATTTTTGACCGGCTGGATGAAGTGTGGGCGGCGCCGGCGAGCGGCTTGACGCTGGATGGCGACGAGGTGGCGACCGTTAGTCCGGAATACGAGACGCACCGGCTACGCTACCGGCACGGCGTGCCGGGCGCGCCGGTTTACGGGCAGAAAGGGCACCCCTGGTTCCAGGACCTCGCGCGGCTGGAACTGCCCTATTTCATGGTGATCGGCCTCAGCCTCGTCGAGCTGAAAATCGCGCAAAGACTGCTCGCCTGTTCGCGCCAGATGATTTGCCACGGTCAGATATTTCATCCGGATTTTCTCGAATTTGCCGAGGACGCGCCGGAATTCGCGGGTTATCGGCGTGAGTCGGTGGTGCTGCGCGAAAACTCGCCGCCGAATTTTCTGGCCAATCTGGTGCGCGCGCAGCCGGAAACGCGCAGCGGGTTTCTGCTGCGCGTGGGCCAGGGCGGCGACGTGGCGGAAATGGTCAGCAATCTGCCGACGCCGGCGATGCTGGTGCTGCGCGGCGATCCGCTGATCGCCTTCGCTGAAAGCCTGCAAGGCGAGTTGCCCGGCGGGCAGGGGCGGATCGACTGGAATCTGATCGAGGCGATGCCGCCGGCGCTGCTGGCCCGCCAATGGCGCAAGTTTCTGGCGAAATTCCAGGCGCGTCTGTCCGAACTCGACCGGCTGGTGGCGATCGGGATGGCGCGCAAGGAAGAGGCGGTGCCGCGCTGGCTGTGCGAGGCGAATTTCGACGTCACCCAGTACAGCCTGATGCATGTGACGAAGGTGGCGCGCGGCGCGTCGCACTTTGCCGGCTGGTCCGAAATGGTGCTGGAACGCTGGCAGGATTGGACCATCTGCGCCGGAAAAATTCTGGACCCGAAACTGCCGAACACGATACCGGCGGCCACCTCGCGCGAGGTTGCGACGATTCTGGCCGGGCTGGAGACCGGGCGCAAATGGCTGATCGGCGCGCTGGCGGCGGGTGGCGTGGTGCTGGAGGCCGGCTACGATCCGGAGGATGCCGGCACTGATCTGGCGAGCTGGGCGTTGCTGGACGAAGAAGAGATCTGAACGCCCGCCAGGCGCGAGGCCCCGGGCCAGGCAATTCATGCGAAACGAGCGAAAGCACCATTTTTGGAACGAATTCAGAAGAAATTATTTGACCCGCGGCCACATTTATGCGCCCGCATTGCATGGAAATAGTGGCGCCGATCTCCGCAAGAGACGTCTCGCCGCCACGCGATGATGGGCTGGGCATGTTGAATTTTGAATATGGGGGCCTGGGAAATGGAAGGTAGTCTGGGGCGGATCCCGGCGCCGCGGCAGGATGCCGCGGCCATGGCGGTGCCGGCGGCGCGGCCGCAACTGCTCGAAGCGGTGCCGGAATTCGAAAAAATCGAGGGTTGGCTGAAACTGGGTGCCGCCCAACTGCTATTCGAGGCGGCGGCATCGGTGCGCGCCGGTTGTATCGTCGAAATCGGCAGCTATCGCGGCCGTTCCACCGTCGCGCTGGGCGCCGGGGCACGCGCCGGCGCGCATGTGCCGGTCTATGCGATCGAGCCGCACGAGCATTTCGTCGGCATCAAGGGCGGCGTGTACGGCCCGAGCGACCGGCGCGCGTTTTTCCGCAATCTGCTCGCGATGAAGCTCACCGGCATCGTGCGGCTGGTGAACGCGGCGAGCGAGGTGGTGGCACCCGGCTGGGACAAGCCGGTGTCGCTGTTGTTCATCGACGGTGATCATCGCTATGACGCGGTGTCCGCCGATTTCGCGCTGTGGCGGCCGCATCTGTTTGACGGCGCGATCGTGATTTTCCAGGACGCGCCAGGTCCGGGGCCGGCGGCGGTGATTCGTGACAATGTCGCGGCCGGGGTGCTGACGCCGCTGCGCAGCCTCGGGCAGATGGCGATGTTTCGCTATCATCTGGTGGAGGGCGTGGTGGCGCATGCCGCCACCTCGTTCACACCCGGGGTCTCGCAATATCCGGGATTGCGCCTGCACAAACCGGAACACGGACCGGAGCGCCATCGGCAAGGCGACGCGAATACGCTGTTCAGCGCGCCGGAGGGCTATCTGTTTCAGGCCATCCCCGGCTGCCGGGCGGCCTCGGTGAAACCGTTGCTGACGGACTTGCACCTGTTATCGGGCGCGAACGCGCCAGCGCTGGTGGCCAAGCCCAGCCCGGAATTGCTGCCCGCCGAGGTCAGGGCGGAGCTGAGCGCCCCAGCTTCGTCCTATCTGCGTTTCGTGTTCGTCCGCGATCCGTATACGCGCCTCGCCGCGGCGTTCAACAACAAGATCGCGCGCGGCTTCCGCGAGGGGCGCCACCATGTGATCGACATCGTGAAGGCCGCCGCCGCGACGCTCGGCATCACGCTGTCGGAGCCGATCACCTTCGACGAATTCGTGCGGGTGGTGGCGGCGCAGGAGGTTGATGCCATGGACCCGCTCTGGCGGCCACAATTTCTGGAGGGGCATTTCGCGCGGGTCAATTATGACGTGATTGGCCGGGTGGAGACGCTGGCGACCGATCTGAGCTATGTCCTCGAGCGGCTCGGCGCGCCCGCGGACTTCATGCATAGGGCGATCCTGCCGACGCATAGCGATGGCGCGCGTCTGGGCGTCTGGTCCGAGACCAAGGCGGCGACGCGGGCGGCCTTCCTGAAGACTTTCGAGATTGACTTCGACAGCCTGCGCTATCCCAAGCGCCGCGCCAGCATCCTGTTCAGCCCGGCCGAATCGTATTTCCGCGGCTACGTAGCGCCGGCCGAACCAGAGTAAGCTTGGCTAGGGCCGATTGAATGAAAATCCACATCCATGTCGGCGTTCATAAGACCGCGACGACCTATACGCAGAGTCTGTTGCACGCCAACCGGGACAAGCTGCATCAGGCCGGGATCGGCTTTATCGGGCTCTGGGAGTTCCGCTCCACCTTCACCGAAAATCTGATGAATTTCGAGCCGGGCGTGTTTCGCATCGAGGATCATCTGCCGCGGTTCTTCGAGCAGAAAGTCCCCCGCGAGATCCGCGGGCTGTTGATTTCAGAGGAAAATCTGATCGGCTATTGCGGCGGGCTGGTCAATTCCGGCACGCCGTTCGGCACCGCCGCGAACCGGCTCGCGCATTTGCGCAAGCTGCTGGCAGGGCATGACGTCACATTGTTTTGCGCGGTTCGGGACTATCACAGTTTTCTCGCCTCGGCCTATTGCGAGGGGCTGCGCAACAACCAGAAATTCGTGACGTTCGAGACGTTCCGCAGCCGGCTGCAATGGGACAAGATGAACTGGGCCAAGCTGCTGGCGCGATTTGAGCAGAGTCTGCAGCCGGAGCGGACCGTGGTCTGGCGCTATGAGGATTTCCGGTCGCAGGCCGGACGGATTTTGAATGCCATGTGCTTCGACCAGAACCTGGACCTGGTGCCCCCGACGCAGAAATCCGAATATCAGTCCTTTTCCAAGGCGACGGTGGACGCGCTGGAGGTGATCGCAAAGCATCTCGATCCGGAAATCGCGGGCCGGCTGATCCATCCGATCGGCAAGGCGCTGCCGAAGAATGAAATCAACGGCGCGTTCGAGCCCTGGCCCGCGAACGACGTGAAAATGCTGCAACGGCTGTACCAGAGCCATTGCAGCGCCATCCCGCCCAAGAAGTTTCTGTTCCCGCCGATGTTTGGAGAGCCGGATGGCCAGCCGGATTGAGGCCGCCCCCTTCGGCGCCGGCCTGGCGGCGGTGTTTGACGACCTGTTGATCATCCGCGCGCTGATTCTGCGTAACCTGCGCGTGCGGCACGGCACCAACCCGCTCGGCATTTTCGTGGAGGTGCTGCGGCCGATCGTGATCTGCGTCGCGCATTATTTCTATTTTTCGTTGTTGCTGCGCGACGTGCCGGGGCATCAATATCTGATCTTCACGGTTGGCGGGTTTACCATCTGGTTTACCTTTCAGGCGGCCTATAGCGGCGCGTTCGAAGGCGCCAAATGGCCGGCCGGGGCGAATTATATTCCGGGGGTGACCCGGATGCATCTGCGGGTGGCGAAGGTGATCTGGGGCTTCGCGCTGTATCTGTTCTTCGCTTTCGCGATCATCTGGCCGCTGGCGATTTTCGGCCTGCAGGTCGCGCCGCCCGATCTCGGGTTGTCGATCATCGATTACGGCCTGGCGGCGGCTCTTGGGTTTGGCTACGGGCTGGTTTGCGCGGCGGTCTGCCAGATGGTGCCGGCGCTGGCGCCGGTCGTGAAAATTCTCGAATGGGCGGTGTTCTTAAGCTCGGGCGTTTATGAATCGCTGTTGACCATTCCGGTGCCGTTTGCCGAGATCGTCCAGTACAACCCGCTGATCGACCTCGCGGAGTATCAGCGCCACGCCTATTATCCCGGCTATCCGATCTTTCAGGTCAACCTGGTCTATCCGGCGGTTTGGGCGCTGGGGCTGGTGTTTTTCGGCCTGGTCCTCAACCGGTATCTGGCGCGGCGCCGGCGATGATCCATTTCGTTGACGTGACGAGCGAGCCGGCGATGCTGCGCGATGCGACGTTGAGCCTGCCGGCCAATCGGCGTTGCGCCTTGCTCGGCGGCGGGGCCGGCGCGCGCATGGCAGTGCTGCGGTTGCTCTCCGGACGCGAGCGGCCGGCGCGCGGCGCGGTGCTGACGGATAAAAAATTTTCGATCATCGGCAATGCCGGAAGCTATTTTCACCCCGGTCTGACCGGGCTGGAAAACATCACGCTGTGCGCGCGGTGCTTTGGGATCGACGCCGAGGCGCTGACGCGGCTGGTGTTAGGGTTCGATGCGATTGACGCGGACTGGACGGCCTTGGCGAGCCGGCTGCCGGGCAAGCGGCGGCGGAGCATGGAGATGCTGCTGGCGGCGCTGCTGCCTTATGACTGCTATTTGCTGGACGATATCGAACACGCGCCGTCGGAATGCCTGGAGGCGCTGATGCAGATTCTCGGGGCGCGGCGGGCCGGGCTGATTTTCGCCGCGCAGAACGCCAAATTCGCCCGCCATTTTGCCGATTGCGCAAGCGTGATCCAGGGGACTACGATGCAGATGTTTGAGGAATTCGACGGGGCTGTGGCATTCCATGGATGAGATTCCAGACCGCCCGATCACGCCGCTGACCGGCCCGCAATCGCCGGCGGCGCGGATGGCGCCGCGCGGCCGCGGGGGCAAGTCCTGGCTGCCGGAGCGGACCGAGCGCCCAATCATCCCGCCGGCGCTGGGCCGGCAGCTGGAGGCGTTGCTGGCCTCCCGCCGGCAGAAACTGCGGCAGTTCGGCCTGCGCGCGGCGATTTTCATTCTGCTGCCGACCGCCTTGGTGTGGTTCTACACGGCGGTGATCGCCACCCCCGGCTATGTCTGCACCTATGAGATCACCTATCAGTCTTATCAGCCAAGCTCCACGTTGTCCTCGACGTTGATCCAGTCCAGCTTCGGCACGAACACGGCGGATTCGATCGATTACGGAACGTTGCTGTATGAATATATCCGCTCTTCGCAGCTGGCCGAGCAGATCGACCGGCAGATGCATCTGCGGGATTATTATTCGAGTGACCGGATCGACTGGTTTTCCCGGCTGGGCCGCGATGCCAGCCAGGCCAAATTGTTGAGCTACTGGCAATCGCGCGTCAGCGTCTCGGAGGGGTTTGGCGGCTACGTCACCGTCAGCGTGGAGGGCTATGATCCGCAATTCACCATGCAACTTGCGCAGAATATCGAGAAGGCGGCGGATCACATGATGGACCAGCTGACCGCGGGTCCGGAGGCCGCGGCGGTGATCGTGGCGACCTCCCAGTTGGCGCAGGCGAACACCGCGCTGCAGGCTGCTAACAACCAGCTGACCGCGTTCCGCGACACACATGGCGATTTCAACCCGGATTTCATCGCGAAGGAACTGGGGACGATCATCGGCGCGCTGGAATCGCAGGTCGCGAATTTGCGGGCGCAGCTGATCCAGGATCAGGCCAATATGCAGCCCGGCGCCTCGCAGATCGTGCAGCTGAAATTGCAGATCGCGGGGCTGGAATCGCAGATCGCCTCGGAGCGGCAGCGGCTGGCCGAGCAGACCGGCGGCACCAGCTATTCGGACGTGGTGGAGCAGTATCAATTGCTGCTGTCCAACCAGGCGTTGGCGACCAGCATCGAGCAGGCGGCGCAGCAGGGGCTGCTGGTGGCGGAGGCGGATGCGGCGCAGAAACAGAACTACGTGGTGGATTTCGTCCCGCCCTACGTGCCGGACCAGCCAACCGAGCCGACTCCGCTGATCGATGCGTTCGAGACGTTCCTGGCGTGCCTGGGGCTTTATGGAATCGGCAATTTGTTATTCTCGGCGTTCCGGGACCAGGCGGGGGTTTAGGCGAGCGCCGCCCTTGCGTATCAACGGATGAACCAACCGCGGTTCATATCCGGCTTTAGAGCAACATCCGATCAAATGGAATCATTTGATCGGATAAAGTTGCTTGCCAAAGCAAGGAGTTAGAGCATTTTCCGTGAGCCAATGCGAACGGAAAATGCTCTAGAAGCAGCAGGTCCTCGGCGCGAAAGACGGCATGACGGCGGAACCTGCGTGTGAAGCTCCTTAAGCTGATGCTCTATTATTGTGCGATCTTCGTGGTCGCACTTTGCTTCATAACGTATTTGAGAGTTCACAGCCCGTACGGCGAATACGGGCCAAATGCATTTGCGATATCCGGAAGACTGGCAAATGGCGATGCCATCAGCGGTACTGTGCGGATCACCACGAAGACCGGCAGTTTTGATGGCGGGCCGGTTTTGATAACGGGACCGCGGTCATTTACCCTTGATGAAATCTTGCCCGGATACAAGCTGAATTCAAAGATATATGTGGGTGAAGCCACCATCACCCAACCAGAATGCCCGATCCTTTTCTTTGGGGTTCAAACCTCGCATATCCAACGTTATGCGGGTGGTTCGATGACCCCAGATAGTGGGCTAAAACTGTGCGGCGGGTCATACATCCCGATTGTCTCGGGGGCACTTGTACCAATCAAGTAAGATGGGTTGAGCCCCAGGCGAAACCGATCACTTGTCTTGTCGGCATGGCAAATCAATCGGTTTCGCGCGCAACCCATCCTACGCTCTGCAAGGATTGCCGTGTCGCGCACGGCCGTGACGGGACAATACGCCGGCGGCTAAAGCTTGCTGGCGTAGTAGGTGGAGGCGGCGAGCTGGTAGAGCAGGCCGAAGACATCCTGGGTGATGACGAAATTATCGGTCTCGACATAAGGCAGCACGATGATTTCGTCGCCGGGCATGATCGGCGCGTTCGGGTCCAGCACCAGACAGCCGCTGGCGCGGCGGATGATAATGTTGCCGGGCCGGCCGCGCTCGGTGAAGCCGCCGGCCTGGTTCACGTAATCGGCCCGCGTGGCAGTTGCATCGAAGCGGATGGCGCCGGGGGTTTCGACCTCGCCGTCCACCATCACGGTGTCGGAGGTTTCGGGGATGACGATGATATCGCCATCCTCCAGCCGGATGTCGCTCATCACGTCCGCGGCGTTATCCACCACCAGAATGCCGTCCGGCTGCACGTTGCGGGCGTTGTTAATGTAGTTCTGTATCTGCTGCGCCTCGGAGGCGCGGATCTGCGCCTCGCCGGTGGTCAGGGAGGTCGCGTAGAACAGAGCTTTCTGCAGCCGGTCGATAGCGGCCTGGATCGCCGCGGCCTGCGCGGCGGCGAGGCTGGGGCGGATGATATAGATCGATTTCACATCCGCGTCGGTAGGGTCGACGGCGATGTAGTTGAGCACCTGCTTCAGATTGGTGTCACGGCTCGCGACCAGCACGGAAGGGCCGATGCGGCTGCCCTGAACCTGCACGGTGATGGTCGGCGGCGGGACATCCGCGATGAAGGTGAGCTGGTCCTGGTCATAAAGTGGCGTTTCCCTGAGCTCGGCAAGGGTCACATATTTGGAAAAGGGCTGGCCATCGCGGGTGCCGGTGATCAGCGCGTCCGTGGCACTCGGCAACGGCTGGGCAAGCCGCAGGATGGAGCGGCCGGCGCTGTCCGGATGGGGCAGTTCGAACAGATAATTATTGCGCACGGCGCCGCTGGCGGCGACGATCGGCTCCTGCTTGCCGACCAGGATGGTGTCGCCGGTTTCCAGATCCGCCGCGATGCCGGTACCGTTGATCAGGAACTCGTACAGGTCGACCGACTGGATGATGTGATTGTGCCGCAGGATCAGGATGTCGCGATAGCTGCCGCGCACGGGGTCAATCCCGCCGGCGCGGGAGAGGAAATCCAGCACGCTGTCGGTGCTGCTGCCCAGATACTGGCCGGGGTCCCTGACATAACCGGTGACGTAGATCGAAATCGAGGTTTCGGTCTCCAGCACGGCGTAGACGTTCACATTGCTGGTAAACGCATTGGCGATCTGGTGCTGCACGGTGGCTTGCAGATTAGCGGCGGTGACGCCGGCGACGTGGACCGGGCCGAAGCTGGGCAGGAACACGTTGCCCTGGGTGTCCACCACGGCGCTGACCTGCGCGGTCTCGCCGCCATAGATCTCGATGGAGACGGTATCGCCGGGCTGGATGATGTAGTCCGGGTTGGGGGCGAGGTTGGAGGGCGGATTGTAATTGGTGAACAGCGACTCGCCAAATGGCGCCAGCGCCGTGGTCGGCGGGGTCAGCGTGCCCGGCGGCGTGAGCGTCGGCACGGTGGTCGGCGTGGTGGGCGGGGTCAGTGTCGCGCTGTTGGTGATCGGCGTGTTGGTCACCGGTGCCATGGTCGTGGTGGTGGCGGACGGAATCGGCGTGGCTGGCTGGCTCGGTGTCGTCGTGCTGGGTGGCGGAAAGGCGGAGGGCTGCTCGCCGGCCTGATCCGGCGACATATAGGGCTGGGCGGGCGAGGCAAAAATGTTCTGTGCGAGCGCCGGCAGCGGGCCGAGCAGCAGAGCTAAGGCGAGGACAAGGTTTTTCATGGCGTGATCAAGGGCGGGATGGTTTGCCAGCTGCCGCCGTCCTGGCAGGCGAGGGCCTCGGCGCCGTCAATCTGGTAATGGCGGCAGGGGCCACCGCTGGCGGCGAAATACTGGCTTTCGACCAATACGTTAACGGTGCCGCCGCTATTTGGGAGCGTAATGGTGGCGGATTGGCCGATCTGGGCGGTGGCGACGAAGGCAAGAACCGGGTTAGGCGGTGACGCCGGAGGTTGGGAGGCCGGCACCGCGCAGGCGGAAACGCCCAAGCAAGCAGCGAGGGCAGCGGGTCCGCGCCCGACCGTAAATTTCTTGCCAGCCCGGAGAATCACGTGGTTCGCCAATCCCTTAGTTGCGCACCGCGAGAGCGTGGCAGCGACTCATTTTTGCAGGATAACAAAATACTTGTCAAACAGGGCGTTATCCGGCGGGGCTGCGAAAACGCCGAAATCGGCGGCGCTAACGTTCTGCTCGCGCATTTGTTACGGAAAAACCGCGGAACCCGGGCATATCTAACCCAGCGCCAATGTCAGATCGGCATAGGATAGCAACAACCGCTGCCGGCCGAGCACGTCCAGCCCCAAAATCATGTCGAAGGCGGCCTCCGGTATCTCGGCCGCCAGGATCGCCGGGTTGCGAATGACCAGCGGGCCGATCCGCAATCCGGCGAACGGGTAAAGATTCGCGTTCAGCCTGCCGCCCAGACTCAGGCTGGACATTGGTCTGCCCGCCGCGATCCGTGCCGGCGTGAGGCCCAGGCGGTGCAAGCCGCGCGCGTTGATCAGAGAGGCCGAACTGCCGGTGTCCACCAGCGCGGTCAGCCCGCGGCCATCCAGAACCACCGGCGCCAGCAGCAGATCGGGCCAAAGCAGCCGCAGCCGCACGCTGTGCGATGGCAACGCCGCGCGGGGCAGACCAAGTGTCAGGATGGCGGCGGTAAAATCCAGGTCGAGTGTGTGGTGTTGCAGAATGTCGCCGCCGAGCAGACCATCCACATCCCCGAGATCGAGGGTGGTAACCGCCAGGCTCAGGGACAAGAGGGAACGGCGTTGGTAGATCGGGATGCCGCCGATGGCCGCGCCGCTGACATCCGCGTTTGCATGGGTTTCCAGCCGCCCGCCGGCGCCGCGCATCGTCGTGTCCACCCAGGGGTCGAACTTCAGCCGCAGCCGCTTGGCGGCCGCCAGGGTGATGACGGAACGTTCCGCGCCGGTGTCCAGCAACATGCGCGCAATTTGGCGGTCGAATGTCACCGGCACCACGCAGCGCCCGTTCGCGACGTCCACGGCAATCGCGGCTGTCTCCGCCACGGCGCCCGCCGGCGCGGAAATGGCGAGGCTGGCCAGACCGCTCAGCGCGGCGCGCCGGCCGATTGTGGGGATGGTCATCGTCACGGGTTCGCCAAGCGACACTCCCCCCAACCAAAGCCAAAGTCTTTTCACGCAACGGGCTTACCGGCGCAAGATCGCGCGCGTCAGCTATTCCTTCCGGGCCGAAGGCATGATTTGATCCGCTCATGGACATTCCCGTGACCCGCAAACACCGCGACCGCTCGATGGATGAGGCGCTGCAGGAAGATATCCGCATGCTCGGCCGTATCCTGGGCGACACGATCCGCGCCTTGGACGGCCCAAAAATGTTCGGTCTGATCGAGACCATCCGCCAGTTGGCGGTCCGGTTTCACCGGGATCACGATCAAAGCGCCCAGGCCGAGCTGGAAGCCATCCTGTCCGAACTTTCCGAAAGCGAGATCAACAGCGTCACCCGCGCCTTCGGCTATTTCTCCATCCTCGCCAATATCGCGGAGGATCATCACCATACGCGCCGCTGGCGGGCGCATCTGATCGCCGGATCGCCGCCGCGCGAAGGCAGCCTCGCGGCCGGCTTCGCCCGCGCCCGGGCGGATGGTTTTGACAACCAGACGCTGCGGCGGTTCTTTGAGAGCGCCTATATCGCCCCGGTGCTCACCGCGCATCCGACCGAGGTGCAGCGCCGCAGCATTTTGGATATTCTTGACAATATCGCCGGCCTGCTGATCCGGCGGGACCGCGTGGCGGAGACCAAGGAAGAGCACGACGAGATCGATATTTCGGTCCGCGGCCTGGTGATGACCTTGTGGCAAACGCGAATGTTGCGGCCGACCAAACTTTCGGTGCTGGACGAGGTTGAGAACGCGCTGGCATTCTTCGAGGCGACATTTTTTGCCGAGGTGCCGAAACTCTACGCCGCGGTCGAACATGAGTTGGGCGAGACCACCGGCGAATTGCCGGCGTTTCTGGAGATCGGCAGCTGGATCGGTGGCGACCGGGACGGCAACCCGTTTGTGGACGGCAATGTGCTCACCGAAGCTTTGGCGCGACAGGCCGAGCGGGCCTTCGCGTTCTATTTCGCGGAAATCCGGCGGTTGCGGCGCGAACTGACCCTCGCCTCCTTGCACGCGGCGGTGACTCCGCAGGTGCAGGCTCTGGCGGAGCGCTCGGCGGGGCATACCGCGCATCAGGCGGACGAGCCGTATCGGCGCGCGCTCACCACCATCCAGGCGCGGCTGGCCTCCACTCATCTCGCCTTGCTGGGCAAGCCGCCGGCGGAGACCCGCGCGCCCAACGCGGCGTTCGCGCCCTATGCAACGCCCGAGGATTTTAGCGCGGATCTCGCGATCCTGGGCGCATCCTTGCGCGAAAACGGCTCGGAATTGCTGACCAAGGGGCGTCTGGGGTCCCTGTTGCGCGCCGCCCGGGTGTTCGGCTGGACGCTGGCGCCGATCGATCTGCGGCAGAATTCCGCCGTGCATGAGCGCACAGTGGCCGAGCTGCTGGAGGTGGCGCATCCCGGCACGGATTACCTGGCGTTGGACGAGGAGGCGCGGATCGACATTTTGCTCCGCGAACTTGGCACGGCCCGCCCGCTGGTCTCGCGCCACGTGACCTATGGCGAGGAAACCGCGAAGGAGCTGGCGATTTTTGACGCGGCGCGCACCGCGCAGTTGCGCTACGGCAGCCGCGCCATCCGCACCGCGATCATTTCGATGTCGGAAGGCGTGTCGGATCTTCTTGAACTCGCGGTGCTGTTGAAAGAGGCCGGCCTGTTGCGCCCCGGCGCCAAGCAGCTGGACCTGAACATCGTGCCGCTGTTTGAGACGATCGACGATCTGCGCGCCGCCGCTTCGATCATGGACCGGCTCCTATCGCTGCCCGCTTATCGCGCCTTGCTGGCGGGCCGCGGCGAGACGCAGGAGGTGATGCTCGGCTATTCGGACAGCAACAAGGATGGCGGGTTTTTGACCTCCGGCTGGGAGTTGTACCGCGCGGAGGTCGGGCTGGTGGAGGTGTTCACGCGGCACGGCGTACGTCTGCGGCTGTTCCATGGCCGCGGCGGCTCGGTCGGTCGCGGCGGCGGCCCGAGTTTTCAGGCGATTCTGGCGCAGCCGAAGGGCGCTGTCGAGGGCCAGATCCGGCTGACCGAACAGGGCGAGGTGATCGCCGCGAAATACGGCAATCCGGAAGTCGGCCGGCGCAACCTGGAGGTTCTGGTCTCCGCCACGCTGGTCGCAACCGCGGAGCCGGCGGTCTCCGAGCCGCTGGCGCCGAGTTTTACCGCGGCCCTGGCGGAGCTTTCGGACGGCGCCTACGCCGCCTATCGCAACCTGGTCTATGAAACACCTGGTTTTGAGGATTATTTTTGGGCGTCCACCGTGATCAGCGAGATCGCCGCGCTGAATCTCGGCAGCCGGCCGGCCTCCCGCGCGAAGGGCCGTTCCATCGAGGGTCTGCGCGCGATCCCCTGGGTGTTCTCCTGGGCGCAATGCCGCGTGATGCTGCCGGGCTGGTATGGGTTCGGCACCGCGGCGGAGGCATTCACGGGGCGGCCCGGCGGGCGCGGTCTGCGGCTGCTGCAGTCGATGTTTCAGGAATGGCCGGTGTTTTCCACCTTGCTGCTGAACATGGACATGGTGCTGGCGAAGGTGGATATGCGCATCGCCGCGCGCTATGCCGGGCTGGTGGAAGACACCGCTTTGCGCGACAGCATCTTTCCGCGCATCCAGGCCGAATACGAACGGACGCGCGCGCATTTATTGGCGATCACCGGCCAGCGCGCTTTGCTGGACCGCAATCCGGTGATGCGCCGTTCCATCACCAACCGCTTTCCTTATCTAGATCCGCTGAACCACGTACAGGTGGAAATGCTGCGGCGCTACCGCGAACAGATTTCCCGCGGCGGCGAAGCCGAAGTGAGCGAACGGGTGCGGCGCGGCGTGCATATCTCCATCAACGGCATCGCCTCGGCGCTACGTAACAGCGGCTAAGGGAAGCTGGGCCTTCGGCTCTATTCCGCCGCCGCCGCCGCCTGCCGTGGCGCCTGCAGCCCGGCGGCGATGTTTTCGGCGATGGCGATATAGCCGCGGCGTGAAAAATGATCCGGCAGGAAATTGCCGGTTGCGGGATCGCCGATCACGTCATCCTCCGTGACGATTGATTCGACGTCGATAAATGTGAAGTGCTTGTTGGCGTAGCAGTAATCCTGCAGGAAACGATTATAGAGATGGCGCGCGCCGACATTGCGGTCAGCCTGCGGCAGCGCGTTGAACTGGTTCAGCCAGCCGGCGCGGCGTGGTTCGCGTCGCAGGCAGCCGGGCCAGCCGGCCGCCGCCAGATGGAGAGCCCCCGGCATTTTCTTGGTGCTGACGCCGAGCGCGAAATGGCGGCTGCCCGGCCGTGCGCCGGCCGCGAGATGGTCAAGGGCGTGGGCGAGCATATCCAGTTTTTGTGCGGTGGTCGTTTTGGAATGGCGGAAGTTTTTCACGAACCAGATGCCGTTATTGCGCAAGTGGCGCTTGAGGTTGTCTTCGGCGATCCGCACCAGGTTGCCGGAATCACTCTCGAACAGGCTCCAGGACAGATTGGCGAACAAGGAGGCGATGACGATTTCGCTGGTGGCAAGCTCTTCATCGAAACGAATGGCGTCCTCGTAGGTCCAGTAGCGCAATTGTTCGATCGCGCGATCCCGCCGGATTTTCTCCCGGTCGCCGAGGATGAAGTTGACATCGTCGAAGCGCACCGGCCAGGTCTCCCGCACGGTGTTCACGAACTCGGTGCGGTTGGAACTGCACATCGAGGCGATTTGCAGGAGTTGGCAGTTGCCGATGAGCAAGAGCTTTTTCTCGGAGGTGGCGGCGCCGAGTTTCTGGCCGCCTGCCGCCCCCTCGCTGATCCAGTCGATTTTTTCGAAAGTGCTGATCGGGTTGGCGACTGGCGGGATGATCTTGATGTTCGGGGATTTCAGACGTTCAAAAATATACTGCTCGATCCCCATGTTCATGGTGCGGCAAGAGAATGCCAAATGCAGCAGATCATTCCGGGTTGCGTTGCGATGCACGACGAAATAGCCGGTGATACCGTAATCGCCGTATTTGTCGGCCACCCGGACGATGCCGGCGGTGATGCCATAAGATGACAGCAGGGCCTGGAAGGCGGCGATGGCGTCCGGGGTTTCCAGCCGCAGTTTCGTGAAATTCAGCTGGTTGGTGCGGTTGGCCAGCTCCACGATGCGGTCGAAATTCTTCTCGACGTCATAGTCGATTTCGACGGTGATCCCGCACTGGCGTAGAAAATCCTCATGGGCGAGCGAGGACGTGGCGCGCTCGACCGCCTTCACTTCCAGATTTTTGTATTGCTTCAGGCGGGTCAGTGCGCGGTCATCCTTGCCGGCGAGCTGGGGCAGGTCCAAAAGATCGGGCAGAATTTCCGGGCCGGCGGTCATCAGGCCGGGGGCGAACTGGCGCGCCTCTTCAAGGTTCAGGCGGTTATCATCAATGAACAGCACGTTCTCCGCGCGCAAGCCGGCGGTTTCGATGATGGCGGCGATGTTTTCCCCTTTCGGCGAGAATTCGATGCGCGGGAACACGAAATAATCCCACACCCCAAGTTCACCGAGGCGCGCGGCGGCGGCGGCAAAATTGTTTTTGGAGGCGATCGAGGAGATGATGCCGCGGCCGGCGAGGCTGATGACGATGGCCTGGTTCTCGGGGATCGGCGCAATCGCGCCCTCGGCGAGGGTGCCGGTCCAGAACGTGTCGTCGAGGTCCCAGATGACCATTTTGACGTTGTTCGGCAGCATCCGGCGTTCGCACCCTCCATGGTACTGGCGGGCAAATAAACCACGCGCGCATCGGATGGGCAAATGCCGGTGGCCGGAGCGGCTCCCTTGTCCGGGTGCATGCGAAGGCGCTCAGGATCATAGCGTCATGCACCGGCGGGACCCCTCTGGCGGGCCGCACCCGATGCCGCGGCCAGACGGTATCCTCCGCCGGCGTTTGTTCACGTAAAGGTTTAATGCGCTTCTTCACATTTTGGATTAACGCACCGGCAGGTCAATCCTCATGAAAGGAAACCAACGGTTTGGCGGCTGGAATTCTCCTCCGTGATACACGAATTAGATTTGGACGCGACCGGCAAAGCTCTCTGATGGTCGAGACGGCGATCTGCGCGCCGGTGTTTTTCCTCCTTCTCTTTTTCGTGTTCGAGCTCGCTTATGACGCGTTCCTCCAGGCCGCGCTGGAAGCCACCTTGGCGACCACCGCGCAGCAGATCGAAACTGGCGACACCACCGCGGCCACGGCGGCCAATTTCATTTCCAGCTATGCCTGCAAGAACACCTTAGGATTGCTCAACTGCAACAAACTGTACATGCGCGTCGAGACTTTCTCGCCCAGCGCCGGCACCTGCGCGGATTATTATGCCGCCACCACCGGCCTGCCGCCGGTCTCCGGCAACGCCGTCGAGCTTTCGGACTATATCGGCACCAGCGCGGGCAGTGGCGGCAACATCGGCTCGACCAGCTGCTCCACCTCGGGGACAACGGCCTTCTGCGACCCCCTCCCGCAACAAAAGATTATTTTAAGCGCGGTCTATCTGGCGCCGAGTTTTCTCGGCGGCCTGCTGCCGATCGCCGCCTATTCCTACACCGACGGCCATCGCTATCACGTTGCCTTCGCCACGGTCGGCTTTGAGACCGAGAATTTCGGGATCATCGGGACGGAGCCGGCGCCATGTCCAGCTTCCGCATGACACGGGCACTTCGCCAGCGCTGGCGCACCGGCCGCCGCGCCGCCGCGGCGATGGAATTTGCCCTGGTCGCGCCGTTCATGGCCGCGATGGCCGGCGGCGTTTATGATCTATGCCAGGCGGTGCTCGTGTATAACGAGGTGACCAACGCCGCCACGTTGATCGCCGCTTCGGCCAGCAGCGCCGCGGTCAATGAGGACGGCAGCACCGCGCTGTCCTACGATCAGATCCAGCAGGCCGAATCCGGGATCTGGGCCGATATCCCGGAGCTGCGCAACGGCCGGCAGGCCGGATCGGTGAAGTCGGTCACCGTCTCCTCGATCGATTTCCAGCCGCCCGCCGCCTGCACGTCGGGGGCCAACTGCAATCCCTATCGGGCTTATGTGATATGGAGCGTCGCCTATGCCGGCGGATCGAGCGGGGCGACGTTCGCCGATAATATCCGGACCTGCGTGCCGACCGGCAGCGATAGCGACGGGAGCCTCGGCGAGCTACAGGTGCCGGCCAACGCCGGGCTGAACGCATCGAACGTCACCTACACGTTGCGAACGGCGGGTCTGACCAGCTACCAGCCGGACCCGACCGGCCCGGCGCCGGTCCTGGCGGTTGACGTGGTGTTCACCTACACACCGCTGCTGGGCGTCATCAAAACCCAGTTCACTTTCGTGGCCAGCGCGCTCTGGCCGGTCCGCACCGTCAAACCAGTGCAATCGGAGGTCGCCAGGGGCGTGACCTTTCTGCCGCTGGCCCAGCAATTCACCAAGATCTACGGCGCCTATTCGGGGGGTGTCTTCACGCCCTACGCGGCGCCGACCTCCACCACCGTGCCCACCACCACCCCCGAGACTGACGCGGTCGCCGGAACGTATTGCATCAATTACTATGCGTCGGCGCCCGCGGCTTACACGGCATCTTCGACATGATCATCGTATTGCGCTCCCTGCTGAAGGAATTCCAGGCAAGCCGGCGCGCCGCCTTCGCCATGATGACCGCCATTTGCCTCGTCCCCTTGGTCCTGCTGATCGCGCTGGCGATTGACTATGCCTTCTTCGTGCAAACCAGCCAGCAGGTCAGCCGGGCGGCGGAGGCGGCGGCCACCCAGGCGGTGCGGACCGCGGCGGCGGGCTATGCGCTTGATATTTCCAATGGCGACACGGTCAGCCAAGCCGCCAGTGACGCGATCACCGACGGCCAGAATGCGGGCACGCAATGGTTCGAGGCGCAGTCCGGCAATCTGGTGCGCGGCGCCGCGGGCAACCCATCGGTCAAGGTCGCGGAGAGCACGGGGGCCAATAACGGGGCCGGGTTCACCGCCACGGTCAATTACACCTTTACCTATCCGCCATTCTTCAACCCGCTCTTCGGCAGGTCCTCGAACTGGGTCTACAGCAACACCTCGGTCGCGCAGTCGGGCTACCAATATGTCGAGGTGCTGCTGCTGCTGGACACCTCGGCCTCCATGGAAATCGGGGCCAACCCATCCGATATCACGACGTTGGAATACAACTCCGTCTGCTATCCATCGATCAGCGGGTTCAACACGAACGGTCTGGGGTCGATGTTCGCCGGCACGAGCCCGGTGACCGCCCAATATCCGATCGCTGATCCGACCTACGGACCCCAGATGACCGCCGACGGCGATACCATCAATTTCCTGCAGGCCACCGGCTATTGGGATCCAGGCGGTGCCAACGCTGCCAACAACATCAATGGAGATTGCGAGACCAATTATGGCGTCGCCGCCAATGGCCATCCCGCGACCTCGCCGCTGCAGCCCTGCGCCTTCGCCTGCCACACCACGTCGAACATCGCAAACGGCAATTTTACCGATCCCTACGGCCAGGCGCGGTCGCTCGGCGTCACCTTGCGGCTGGATGTCGTGCTCACGGCGGCCGAGCAGGTGGCGCAGGATTTGTACAACGCGGAGCAGGCGGCCAACCAGTTCAGCCTGGGGGTCTACCAATTCAACAGTACCGCCTCGGCGATGGTCAATGGCGGCTCCGGCACGGAGGCGACCACCAATCTGACCAGCGCGAAGACCACGTTGGAAAGCTATGACTATGCTTATGCCGGCAACAATGCGCTGCTGCCGGCGGTCCTGACGACCAATCCCGCCCCTCATAACACGAATTTCCCGCTTGCCATCAACAGTCTGGTCAATGGCAGCGGAACCGTGCCGCAGATTCAGCCGGTCACCAACACCCAGGCCGATCCGGCCGGCAGTACGTCCACCAACCCGATCAAGAACATTTTCATCGTGACCGATGGGTTCGAGGATGCCGCCTCGGCGAATGGCCTCACGCTCGATTTCGGCGAAATGACCAGCAGCACCGCCGAAAACGCCTATACGACGACCGGCACTGTCTATAACGGCAACGCCACCGGCTATTGCGCGAAACTCAAGGCGCTCGGCCTCAATGTCTACGTGCTGTATGTCACCTATGATTCGGTGCCAATTTTGCCCTACTACCAGTCTGGCTGGATTCCCGGCCAGGCGAATTATGCGGACGCGACCGACTACCCATCGGCGTTTTCATATGGCAGCTATGCGGTCCCCCGCGCTCTGGCGCAGCCAACCTCGGTCGCCGAGACCATCGGAACCAATCCGGATCCCAGCCAGCCGGCGACCGCCGGCGAAGTCTCTCCGAACGAAGAGGCGCTGCAGGCCTGCGCGTCGAATGGTGATTTTCGGATCGCCAGTTCCGCCGCCGATATCACCGCGGCGATGAGCGCCATGCTGAAATCCGCGATCAGCTCGTCGATTATTCTCACCAAATAATCTCTCCGCACAGTCAGGCAGGAGCCGCGCGATCGGGCAACTGCATGCTTGCGCATGGGGCCCGCTAGAGTCTTATCCCAGAAATTCGTGATCCGAATTTCTGGGATAAGCAGGCCACTACTTATTGATTTTGCTAGTGTCCACCATGGATCTGAAATCCCCAGGATTTCAGATTCGGGACACTACCGTGATTTCCGATCAATCGGAATCGCGCTATGCCCATGTTTTACGCGCATTACATTCGACCAGATTGGTTCTGACGAACCAATCTGGTCGGAAAATGCGCTAGCTATGCCGGACGACGCGGTTGCGGCCGGTTTCCTTCGCGTTGTACAGCGCCATGTCCGCGCGCCGCAGCACATCCGCCGCGCTGCCGTCCAGAGTGCTCGACTCGGCAACACCGACGCTGACGGTGATGCGGATGGTGCCGGTCGCGGATACGATCTCGACGGCTGCGATCGCCCGGCGCATGCGCTCGGCCACGATAACCGCAATGTCGGCGCCGGTCTCCGGCAACAGCACCAGGAATTCCTCGCCACCCCAGCGAATGGGAGAATCGGCGCCGCGCATGTTCTCCCGGCAGGTGCGGACCACGGCAATCAGCAGCTTGTCGCCCGCCTCGTGCCCGAAACGGTCATTGACATGCTTGAACTCGTCGCAATCGATCATCAGCGCGGAGAATGGCCGGCCATGGTGCTGCCAGCGGCGGAAGGTCTCTTCCAGGCGGTCATCGCCGGCGCGGCGGTTCAAGGCGCCGGTCAGGGGGTCGACGGTCGCGAGGGTGACGAGGTGATCTTCCATCTGCTTGCGGTCGGTCAGGTCATGCGTGACCAGCACGAAGCCGTTGGCGGAGCCGTCTTGGCCGGACAGGGCGGTGGCGATGGTGCTGCCCCAGAAAGTGCTGCCGTCCCGCCGCCGGCCCCAACCCTCGTGTTCCGCGGTGCCATGTTGGCGGGCACGGTTCAGCAATGCATCGCTGGCCGGCCGGCCGCCGACCATCGCCAGCAGGATGGCGTCGCCTGCCTCGCCGACATCGGACGGCTGCCAGCCGCCGAATCTGTTCAACGAACGGTTCCATTCGTCCACCCGGCCGGCAAGATCGACGGTACAAATCGCGTAATCACGGATGTTTTCGAAAATCGCGTGGAAACGCGCCTGATCGTCACGAATGCGCGTCTCGCGGGAGATGGCCTGCGTAATATCCTGCAGCACCGCCATGAAGCTGTGGTCGTCGATTTTGTTGATCCCCAAGGTCAGCACTTGGTCCGCTTGCGGCGCCTGTAGCTGCATCTGGTCGCAGATGGGTCCGGCCACGGGCTGGAACCCGGCGACGCGGCCGCGCAAGTCAGGGGCCAGGGTGCTGAACAGATCGTAGAGATTGGCCATATCCCCGCCGGTTGCCAGCGGCATCAGCAATTGCGCCGCCATCGGATTTGCCATCTCGATATGGCCGTCAGGACGAAACTTTATGATGCCGACGGGCGTGAGATACAGAAATTCGACCAACGCCCCGAGTCCGGATGCGTCAACACCGATACGCGGTTGTTTCGGTCTGCGGGTCAGGCGCGCTTCTCCACCACGAGATAGGCAAAGCGGGCGCCGGGGCGCTTTAGTAGCCTGAGCCGCACGGGCGTGGGCGCCATGCGGAAAGTGAACACGTAGTCCACAATTTCATCGAGCACGGGCTCCGTCTGAAACCGGTGCGCCACCATGAAATTGTTGGTGCAGGGCCCAACCGATGTGAAGAAATTCCGGCCGATGACGCGCGACGGGGTCAGTCCCGAGAGTGCCGCCTCCGCGGCGTTATAGGCCGTGACGGTGCCGTCCAGGGCGAGACGGATGACGCCGAGCGGCAGGGTATCCAACGCGGCAGGCGTGGCCTGATCCAGCCAGTCGAACAGATCCGGCGCGGTGAAACCCAGCGAGGCGGCAACGGTCCCGGCCGACCGTGAGATATGCTTGGCACTCATGTGCGAAGCCCTTTCCGCGGCTGGGTGATGCGTATCCGACCTACCGCCCAACTGTTCCTATAGAGGAAAGCTCAGACAAGGGCTAGATGTCTTGAACAAGCGGTGGCGCCCTTGTCTTGCGCCGCCCGCGTCAATACGCGATTGCCGCCGCCGATGGGCTTCTTGAATGCGGCCTGCCAACTTGGATCAAATCTCGCTCGCCATCTGAAACTTGACGTACTGCCCGCCAACATTGATTCCGCTTTGCAGAACCGACCGAACCTCGTTTGGCGACATCGATGTATGGTCCCGAGATCGCGTTCGCCGCCAACCGCGGCGACGCCATCGAAAAAATTACCCGAAACCAAACGGTAACAATGTGCAATGACGAGATTGCCCGTGCTCGCAGCCTTTATCCGCATGTCGAAATGTTGATCGGCCTTGCGCAGGAGGCGAAGCCCATGTCGATCCTGGCCGAACGCCAGTTCGCTTTCGTCCATTGCGACCTTGGGGTCCAATTCGCCAAGGAGATCCTGGAGCTTTCATGGGAGCGCCTGTCGCCCGGCGCGAGACATGTCCAAGCGACGTGGGCGCTGTCCGGCTAAGAACCGGTCAACGCCCGATCACTTCGGCGGCCATCGCGGCGGGGGCGCGGGCGGGCATGATGCCGGGGATTGTTTTGATGGTGGCGATCACTTGGGCGGCGGTGATCAGGCGGGTGCATTCGAACTGGCGCGGGGTGTTGGCGTTGCGCGGGCACCAGAGGAAGTCCTTGTGGTCAAAGCGGTGGCGCACGTCATTCCAGCAGGAATTGCAGGCGTGGTAGTTGATCACGCGGTAGGGCGTTTCAAATTCATTAGTGGGGTGTGTGAAGCCGGAGATCATCAGCACCGGCACTTCGGATGCCCAGGCCAGCCAGGACAGGCCGCTGGAGAGGCCGATGAAGGCGCGGGCGTGGCGCATCCAGCGCACGCGTTCCGCCAGCGGCTTGTCCCCGGTTTGGTCTTCCGCCCCATGCGGAATATGGTTCCAGACGATGCCGAAGCCATGCATGGGTTTCTGGTCGATGCAGATCACCCGCAGGCCCTGTGCTTTCAGGAACGCCACCACTTCTCGCCAGCCATTCGGGTTGTTCCAGTATTTGGCTTGCGTGGTGCTTTGGCAGGCGATCACGACGTAGGGGTCCGGGATCGGCGGGCCTTCGTCTTTCAGGCCCAGTTTCGGCGGCATTTCGGTGGGATCGACGCCCAGGATGTAACCCGCGGTGCGGTGCAGGCCGACCAGGCGGAAATCGCAAGGTTGCCACACGCGGTCTTCATCATCGAAGAACAGGCCGATGCAATAGCTGGCATAGTATTCCTCCGGCTTCACCTGTTCATGGGTGACGAAGCGGATGTCCGGGTAGGCGTCCTTGTACAGCGGGATCAGCAGCTCGGACATCGTGCAGGTGAGCTTGCAGCCATGCAGCTCCTGAAATTTCACCGCATAGGGGAACCAGCCCATGATGTCGCCGAGCGTGCCGACCGGGAACTGGATGAGCACTTTCTCTCCGGTCGCATCATAATCATGCGAGAAGATCCGTTCCTGATCCGCGAAAATCTCGATGCCGAATTTGATGAAGTAGCGCTTGGTGGAGTTGATATAAGCCGCGCCCGCACTGCTTTCGAACAGGATGTTGCCGGTCTCCCGGTCCCACAGCCGGACGCGCCAGGGCTTGCCCTCGGGGACGGAGACGCGGGCACCCAGATTGAAGTCGAACTTGATGCCCAGCGGCCCGGCCTGCGTGGGCAGCGGGGCGGGTAGGGGGTATGGCCGTTTTTCCTTATCCTCGGGCGGGGTGGAGGCGGCGGGGGCGGACGTGGCGGCTTGGGTCTGGCTCATTTGGTTACATGACTATTAATGGCAGGTTCATAAAGCAAGCGATTTGCCGGTGGATTTGATTACAAATCGGCGGCAAGGTGCGCGCCCATGGACCCGGAAAAACCGAATGTCGTGAACGTGGCGGACGTCGCGGAGGTCGTGGAGAGCGATGGCGGCTATTGGCAAAGCGCGTATAAACCGCTGACGCCGGCGCTGGAACCGCGGATGGGCCGGCTGGGCGTGAACCTGACCCGCGTGCCGCCAGGCAAGACCGGCTGCCCGTTCCATGCCCATGCGATCGAGGACGAGGTGTTTTTCGTCCTCTCCGGCCGCGGCGTGTTCCGCCATGGCGAGACGTTGCGGGAGGTGAAAGCCGGCGATTGCATTTCCTGCCCCGCCGGCACCGGCGTCGCGCACCAGTTGGCCAATCCGTTTGACGAGGATTTCGTGTTTCTGGCGATCGGGATGAATGACCCGAATGAGGTAGCGAGCTACCCCGATAGCGGGAAGGTGCTGGTCCGCGCGCTGCATAAAGTGGGGTTTCTCACGGTCGCGGATTATCTCGACGGCGAGCCGGCGGTGCCGAGGATATTTGGAATGGCGAAGAACGCCCTCTGAACGCATTTGCGCTCGGGCAGAATCAAGCCGTCATGCCGGCGCAGGCCGCATCCACGACCTTTGTCAAAGTTCCTTTCTGTATTGGAGGAATCCGGATTTCACCGCCACCTTGTCATACAAGATCATGGCCTGCGTATTGCTCTCATGCGTCATCCAATACACGCGGGACGCGCCAGCTGCTTTGGCTCTCTGATAGACGGCTTCGATCAATTTCCGGCCCACACCTTTGCCGCGCGCGGCCTCGGCGGTGAACAGGTCCTGCAAATAGCACACATCCTCCGTCATCCACGTATTGCGATGGAAGATGTAGTGGACCAGACCGATCAGCGCGCCGTTTTCCTCCGCCACCAGGCAATGCACCGGCTCCGCAACGTCGAACAACCGCGCCCAGGTTTTATCCGTCACCGCATCGCTCAGCGCGACCTTGTAGAAGGCCTGATAGCCTAGCCAGAGCGGCGCCCACTTCGCACGGTCCGCCTCCGCAACCTGACGAATGATAACCGGCACCTACAAATCCGCGTAGCAATGCGTTTCCGCCGCACCGCCGGGATGGGTCAGCGCGCCCAGATGCGCCGGGCCGACATTCTGCGCGTAGCGCCAGATCGCGCCGGAATTATAGTTGGTCGCGCGCGGCTTCCAGGCGGCGCGGCGAGCGGCCAGGTCTTCGTCTGTCAGATCAACTGTAATGGTTCCCGCCACGGCATCCAGCGTGATCTTGTCGCCATCCTGCAGAAGCGCGATCGGCCCGCCCACGGCTGCTTCCGGGCCGACATGGCCGACGCAAAAGCCGCGCGTGCCGCCGGAAAACCGGCCATCGGTAATCAGCGCGACGTGCTCGCCCATGTCCTGGCCATAGATCGCCGCGGTTGTGGACAGCATTTCCCGCATCCCCGGGCCGCCCTTCGGGCCTTCATAGCGGATCACCAGCACATCGCCTTTCTTGTAGGCGCGCGCCTGCACGGCGGCGAAGCAGTCTTCCTCGCAGTCAAAACATAAGGCCGTGCCGGTGAATTTCTGCACCTTCAGCCCCGCGACTTTCACGATCGCACCGTCCGGCGCCAGATTGCCTCTCAGCCCCACCACGCCGCCGGTTGGCGTGATCGCATCCTGCACCCGGTACACCACGTCCTGATTTTCCGGAAACACGACATCTGTTAGGTTCTCGGCAATAGTCTTGCCGGTCACGGTCAAACAGTCACCATGCAAAAGCCCTGCATCCAGCAGCGACTTCATGATCACGGGTATTCCGCCGATGTTGAACACGTCGAGTGCGACGTATTTTCCGCCGGGTTTCAGATCCGCGATATACGGCGTGCGGCGCATGATCGCCGCCACGTCATCCAGCGTGAATTTCAGCCCGGCCTCATGCGCCATCGCCGGCAGATGCAAAGCCGCGTTGGTGGACCCGCCGGTCGCACCCACCAGCACCGCGGCATTCTCGAACGCCCTCATCGTGCAGATGTCGCGCGGGCGGATATTGTGTTCGATCAAATTCATCACGGCCTGGCCTGACAGAACGCCGAACCGGTCGCGGTCCTCATAGGGTGCGGGCGCGCCGGCGGAGCCGGGCAAAGCCAGGCCAATGCCTTCCGAGACCATCGCCATCGTGTTCGCGGTGAACTGGCCGCCGCAAGCCCCGGCGGACGGGCAGGCGACGCATTCCAGCGCGTACAGATCCTCATCCGACATTTTTCCGGCGGCATGCTGGCCGACCGCCTCAAACACATCGACGACCGTTACATCCCGGTCCTTGAAACGACCTGGTAAAATGCTGCCGCCATACATGAAGACAGCGGGCACGTTCAGGCGCAGCATCGCCATCATCATGCCCGGCAGCGACTTGTCGCAGCCGGCCAGCCCGACCAGCGCATCATAGCCGTGGCCGCGAATGGTCAGCTCGACCGAATCAGCGATGACCTCGCGCGAGACCAGCGAGGATTTCATGCCCTGATGGCCCATCGCGATGCCATCCGTCACCGTAATGGTGGTGAATTCGCGCGGCGTGCCGCCGGCCTCGTTAACGCCGCGTTTGACGGACTGCGCCTGGCGGGACAGCGCGATGTTGCAGGGTGCCGCCTCGTTCCAGCAGGTCGCCACGCCGACGAAAGGCTGGTCGATCTCTTCCTGGCTAAGCCCCATCGCGTAATAGTACGATCGATGCGGCGCCCGGTCCGGCCCGATGGTCACGTGCCGCGACGGCAGTTTTGATTTGTCCCAGGTTTTTCTTGCCATGTTCTGCTCCCTTCAAGCGATGCGGGCGAGCGCCGCATCGAGCCGTGCGATCTCGGCGGCAAATTTTTCGCGCCGTTCCTGATTTTCCTCGATGATCGCTTCCGGCGCCCGCGCCACGAACGTTTGGTCGGCCAGCTTGGCGATCACTTTATCCAAGTCCGCCGCCGTTTTCGCGCGCTGCGCCTGCAAGCGCTTGCGCTCGGCGTCCAGATCGATCAGCTCGGCCAGCGGCAGGATGATCGTCGCTTCGTCCAGCACCGCTTGCGCCGAGCCGCGCGGTATTTCGCCAGTCACTGGCCCAATTTCGCTGGCCCGCGCCATCCTGAAAATCTGCTCCTGCCAGCGCGCCGCGCGCGCCAGAGTCTCCGGCGACGCGCCCTGCAACAGCACTGCGGATTTCGCGGCGGGCGGAATGTTCATCTCGGAGCGCACCGTGCGTATCTCTGAAATCAGTCGTACCACCCAGGACACTTCCGCAACCGCGTCGGTAGCACCTGGCACGGCGAAAGGCTCCGGCCAACCGGCCGCAATCAACGATCCCGGCTCTCCGTAGCCGAAATAATCCCATAGCTCTTCCGTCACGAACGGCATCAGCGGGTGCATCAGCCGCAGCAGAATTTCCAGCACGTGGGCGGCCACGTTGCGGATTTCCACCGCGTCTTCACTTGCAAATCCGGGTTTTGCGAATTCCAGAAACCAGTCGCAGAAATCGCCCCAGGCGAACTGGTAGCAGGCCTGCGCGTAATCGTTCGGGCGGAACGCATCCAGCGCCGCGGTCGCCGCCGCCACGGCCTTGTTGGCGGCATCAAGTATCCAGCGGGATAGAGGCAGTTTCGCGCCCACCGGCCGGAATGACGGGTTGGGCTTCACGCCGTTCAGCTCGCAGAACCGTGCGGCGTTCCATAACTTGGTGACAAAACCGCGATTCGCCTCGACGATTTTGGCACCCAGTTTCACGTCTCGCCCCTGGCCCGCCGCGGCCGCCACCGAATAGCGCAACGCATCCGTGCCATAGGCCGCGATCAGCT
>Ga0116230_10000495_pt1 | contig 34737 bp, 22 predicted proteins | sample S1TSphfallax_3_FD_88678 | JGI IMG/M metagenome (GOLD analysis project Ga0116230, IMG submission 88678) | Host-associated microbial communities from peat moss isolated from Minnesota, USA - S1T2_Fd - Sphagnum fallax MG | ecosystem: Host-associated > Plants > Peat moss > Unclassified | place... | reverse complement strand
TTCCGCCGAGCTCAGCTGCAGCCGCAACCGGAGAAAAAAACCTAATTTGTGTGAGGGGGTTTTGCCTCCGCCTACGCAATATGCCTCAAGAACCACAACGAGGGATATTGTCATGATCAGGTTTTCTCACCGAGTCCTCTTCGCCATGCTATCGGCAGCCCCATTGGCTCATGCCGTGTCAGCGGGGGTAGTAGCGCCGATGGCGGTTGCATCCCAAGGAATTGCCGGTTCCTATGGTCACACGCCCTTGAGTTTTGAGCCCAACCGCGGGCAGAGCGACGCGGCGGTGCAATTTCTGGCCCGCGGCGCTGGCTATACCGTGCTTCTGCAGCCGGATTTGGCGACGCTGTTGTTGAACCGGCCGGACCCCGGCGGCAGCATCGCCAAGGGGTCGACGAGACGGGTTCAGCCCGGGGCCGGGAGCACGGAAGTGTTGCGCATGCACTTGATAGGCGGCACGAGCGATGCGCCGATGCACGGCGAGAGGCTGTTACCGGGTTACGTCAACTACATCACCGGAGGCGACCATTTTACAGGGATGGTTGGGCTGCCAACCTTCGCCGCGACAGCCGTGCAGGACGTCTATCCCGGCATCGACGTCGTCTACTACGGCAGCAATCGCAAGCTGGAATACGACTTCGTGGTAGCGCCCAACGCGGACCCGGGTCGCATCCGGCTATCGATCGAGGGCGCCACCCCGATACTCGAGTCGAACGGGGAATTGCGCCTGCGCGGCGGCAAGTCTCGCCGCGCAACCGACGTCGTATTCCACAAGCCCAGCGTCTACCAAACCATAGCTGGCCGGCGCCACATGGTCGACTCGTCGTTCGCGATCGACGCGCGTGGCTACGTTGAATTCAAGCTGTCGGCCTACGATCCGCGCAAAGCGCTCATCATCGATCCCGTGATCAGCTATGCCAGCTATTTCGGCGGCTCCGGCGAGGACGAGATCAACGGCTCCGCCTTGAATGCCAGCAACCAGCTCTATGCCGTCGGCCAGACCTTCTCCGCGGCCCTGCCGAGCAGCGCCGGCGAGTTCCAGGCGACAGGTAATGGCGGCGTCGGAGGGCATGATGCTTTCGTGACGAAGTTCTCGGCCGACGGCTCAACCGTGCTCTGGACGACCTTTCTCGAGGGCAGCGGTGACGATTTCGCCACTGCCGTCGCCGTGAACTCGTCAGACCAGGCCTATGTGGTTGGCTACACCAATAGCTGCATCAACCCGGGCGATCCGGGCGGCAGCTCGACGACCGTCCGCTTTCCATTCACTTCGGATGCTATTCAGGCGCTTTGTAGCGCGGGCTACAACCAGGCAGAAACCGGCGAGGCCAATGGCGGCTCCGCGGACGCGTTCCTGGTCAAGCTTTCTTCGGACGGCAAGACGGAGCTCTATGGCACGCCGCTTGGCGGCAGCCAGAATGACTTCGCCAGCAGCATCGTTCTCGACGTGACGGGCCGGCCTTACATCGTCGGTGAGACGAACTCGACGCAATATTACAAGTGCGCCAGCGTGGGTCCGCACTGTAATGACGTACCGTCCTATCCGGTGGACAACCATGGCAACGCGGACATCGGGCCGTCCAACTACCCGACTACCACTAACGCTTTCTATAGTAACGTGGCGGAGTCCATCCAATACGCCACCACCGACCCAAACAGTGGCAACACCGGCGGGCCGCAGGACGAGCAGGCATTCATTACGGTCCTGAGTGCAGATCTTCACTCGTTCGTTTACTCATCCCTGATCGGGGGCGGCATCATTGGCGGCTGCGGTAACGGTGCTTGCAACACCAACGGCATCGCTATTGCCGTCAATGCGGCGGGTCAAGCCTTCATCGGCGGCAATACCTCATCGGCGCACTGGCCGACGACGGCAGGCGCCTTTGCGGCCACCTGCGCAAACGCCGGCAACGCAAACTCACAATGCCCGATGACCGGCTGGCTGGCCGGCTTCGATCCCAGCAAGTCCGGAGCCGCCTCGCTGCTGTTCGCCACCTATGTGAACGGATCGTCCGCAGGCCTCGACAGCGGCGGCAACCGGATCTTTCCGGGCGGCGATGTGTACGGCTTGGCGGTCGACTCCAAGGGCAACGTGGTTGTCACCGGCGACACGAATGCCGACAACTTTCCCACGACCGCCGGAACCTTGCAGCCCGCCTGCGTGCAGTTCAGCGATGGCAACGGCAACAGCAAGCGCTGCGCTTCAGCGTACATCACGAAACTCTCTCCCACCGGGTCAACGGTGTGGTCAACGTACTTCGGGCCCACGACGCCGACCGGGAACGGCGCCTTGGTTGTCGGCAACGGAGTCGCGCTGGATGCCAACGACGATGTCTACGTCGTCGGGTCCAGCAATTTGGCCACGTTACCGCTCGTGAATCCGATCACGAGCAACCAGCCGCAAAACGATGACGTGTTCGTCATCGAGCTCTCCGCGACGGGTGCCACGGAACTCATGGGCACCTTCCTCGGAGCCAACGGCAATATCACCGTCGACAACAACTCTCTCCACCTCGACAGCGGTCTCAATGCTTATTTCTCTGGTTCGCAGGGATATTGCACGAACTGCGTCACCACATTCCCGACGACACCCGGCGCTTTCGCCCCCTCCGGCCTGGGCGGTTCCGCCGACGGTTGGGTCGTGAAGCTGGCCACGCAGCGGCAGATTCCGAGCACCACGCTCGTGATCTCTCCCACCACGGTGGCGCCGGGTTCCAGTGTGGCGTTCAAGGCAACGGTCGCGGGAGTTGCCGGGCTTGCAACCCCCACCGGCACGGTGAGCTTCAACAATGGCAGTACCGTGTTGGGAACAGGCACCGTGAGCAGTTTGGGAGTCGCGACCTTCACGAGTACGACACTCGCGGCGGGAACGTATTCCGTGACGGCGGCTTATTCTGGCGATGATCTATACGCGAGTAGTTCGTCGGCCGCGCAAACCTTGACGGTCGCGGTCCCGACGCCGGCGCCGACCGTGACTTTGGCTGCAGCACCCCCGAGCATCACGCTCGGCAAGACGAGCACGCTAACCTGGTCGTCGAGCAATGCGACCGCCTGCACCGCGAGCGGCGCTTGGAGCGGATCGGAGTCGACCAGCGGCTCCGTCACGGTGACGCCCACCGCGGTGGGCACGGCGAGCTACGTACTGACCTGCACCGGGACCGGTGGATCGGGTAATGCCACCGCCACCGTGACCGTGGCCGCGCTTCCGCCCGCGCCAGCGGTAAGCCTGGCGGCATCGCCGACTGCAATCACGGTCGGCAAGACGAGCACCCTCACCTGGTCCTCGAGCAACGCAACGGCCTGCACGGCGAGCGGCGCTTGGAGCGGATCGGAGGCGACCAGCGGCACCGCTACGGTGACGCCCACCGCGGTGGGGACCGCCAGCTACGTGCTGACCTGCACCGGTACGGGTGGTTCAGGCAATGCCACCGCCACCGTCACGGTAACAGCCGCTCCGACAACCACGAGTTCGGGATCTCACGGCGGTGGCGGCCTCGACTGGTGGAGCTTGTGTGGACTGCTGGCGGTCGGCGCAGCGGGGGTGCGGCGCCGGTACTAGCTCTTCGACGGCGTGCCACGTGGTTCCTCACGTGGCACGCTGCTCCATGGCTCTCCCGATACCCCCTAGCGTGGTAGATTGATCCTCCCATGAAGCCTCCGGCAAACCTCGCCCGCATCGGTCCCTTCACGCTCGTCCGCTTGCTGGGCAGCGGCGCCACCGGCGATGTATACCTGGCTGAACGCGCGGAAGACTTCGCACAGCGGGTCGCCATCAAGGTTTTCCACCGCAGCGACCCGGAGAAGACCGCTGGGTCGGCGGCGCGTGAGCGCAGCATGCTGGTCTCCTTGGATCATGCCAACATCGTCACGCTGCTCGATCATGGCGTGCTGCCGACCGGGGCCGACTACATTGTCATGGAGTTTGTGGACGGATTGGCCATCGATGAATTTTGCGAACGGCACCGCCTAGGCGTACCCGATCGTATCCGTTTGCTCGTCAAAGTCCTGGATGCGGTGGCGCATGCCCATCGGCACTTGGTCGTGCACGCGGACCTGAAGCCCGCCAACATTCTGATCACTCCCGAGGGGGAGCCGAAGCTGCTCGATTTTGGGCTTGCCACGCGTGTCGCAGCCTTGGTCGCACGCGGCAGCGCGGAGTCGCTCGGCTACACCCCGTTGTTCTCGAGCCCCGAGCAACGCACCGGCGATCTCATAACCATTGCGAGCGACATCTACACCTTGGGCGTAATCGCGCGAGGCTTGCTCGCGACGGCACCGATGAGCGCTGGCGCCGCGAAAGATTGGAGCGCAATCCTCGCCAAGGCTACCGCGCCTCATCCGATCGACCGGTATACAAGCGTCACCGCCTTGCAGGCGGATCTCGAGAAGTTTCTCATCGGTAAGCCCGTGGCGGCTCGGGAGGTTGCCGCCGTCGAACTGGCGCGGCGCTGGATCAGCCGGCATCGATGGGCGGCGGCCCTTGGGGCCGCGATCTGCGTGACGACGCTGGCATCGATCGGCGCGGTGTTCTGGAACGCGGCTCGCGCCGACCTGCAGCGCGGGATCGTTCGCGGTCAACTTCATGATCTCGTGCGCCTCACCGGTGATCTCGAAGGTGCATTGTACGACTCAGTGGGTTCGCTCGATCAGTCGACAGAGGCGAAAAACGTTTTGCTACAGGGCGCAACTCATACCTTGGAGGCGCTCAGCGCCCGAGATGATGGTGATGCCATATTGACGAGAGAATTGGCCCAGCAGTACCTGAAGCTCGCGCAACTCCAATCCACGCTGTCGCCGCAAGATGCCGCGCAAGACCGCGGGCACGCCGCAGCGCTGCTGCGCAGAGTCGGCCCTTAGAGAGTTTTTCGCGACCTCGCCTGGACTGCGGCGTGGAGCAATCGCCTGGCGCGTGCGGTATCGGCTGAGTTGCGGATGCTGCGCGGGTGGACCGCGAGCAATTCCAACGCCTGCCGCGCTGACTCCCCGGCCTCGATTTGACGTCCCGCCGCACGCTGAGCATCTGCCAAGGTGAGGATGGAATTCACCGAAGGGGGACGCTCGGTCGCTACCGCGCGTTGCGCGAATGTCAACGCCTGTACCGCATCGCCGTGCATCGTCAGCAGAGACGTGGCAGCGAGGTTCAACAGGCCATTCTCCGCAGAGGCAGGTTTCGCGAGTGCGACGAGCCGGGATAGCGCCTCGTGAATTTGCCGGTCGCCTTGTTCCGGGTGTCCGAGGCGGGACTGACCCCGGCCGTAGCGTAGCAGCGCGTCCGCGCGGCGCCACTCCCAGGTCTTGTTGCCGGGGTCCTGTGCCACTAGAAATTGCATGCAATCCAGATATTCATGATTGATTGCCGATGCCTCGGCGTACCGGGACAGCTGGTCGTAGCCGTCGGCGAGACTCGCGTCGAGAGCAGCCAGATCGAATCGCGCGCGTGCGTCAACCGGGTCAGCATCCACGGCCGCTTTGAAGCGCGCGTGCACCTCGCGCAGCATCGTGAGCGCCGCAGAGGAACTGCCTTGGGCAAGCAAGGCAATGCCCAGCCGTTGACGAATCACCGTGTCGATACGCCTTACCCGCGGAGTCGCTTGATCCTCTGGCGCGAACTCTGCCAGCGTCTCCAAGCCTGCCTGATAATACCGCGCTGCCTGGTCCGCATCGAGCGCCTCGGTCGGCATCCCCAGCTTCCAATATTCCAACGCGACGCCGCGGCGACACCGCGCACAGGCCGGGTCGCGGGAGAGTCCAGCCTGATCGATTGCCAGCGCCTGGAGGTACGCGGCTATTCCCCTCTCTGGGTCCTGCAAGCTGACCGCGCCTTCTTGCGCATAGACATCGCCGAGGCTGTCGACGACCGAGGCCGCCTGCGCGAGCGTAGCGGAATCCACCTGTGGGAGGGACGCAATGCGTCGACTCGTTTGGGCCGCAGGTTGCAGGTAACGCACCGCTTGACGTGGATCGCCACCCCCGAAATAGACTCTGCCCAAGGACTGCTCTGCAGCCGCGAGGCTCTGCAGGTCATTCAAATCATCGGGGGCAGAGGCGAGCAGCAGTTGCGCGAGCGTGATTGCTTTCTCGAGCGTTGTGATCGCCCCAGCGCCATCGCCGATGTTTTCCTCGTAAGGATTGCCGAGCAAATTGCCTAATTTGGTGTATCCGTCGACTCGATCGCGTGCCAGCAAGGGCCGGTCATTACTCGCCGGGATACTATCTAGGTAGGTCAAGGCTTCAGCAACCGCACGACGCTGTGCAGCCGTCGATCCGGGGATACGTTTGAGTTGTTCGAAGTAATCGAAGAGGAGAAGATGAGCCAGCTTACGCTCCTCCTCCACTCCAGCCTCGGCTCGGCGTGTTTCTTCGCCAAGCACCTCGCTCTCGCGCGCCACCGCCCACACGCCAAGGCCGGATGCAAGAACGAGAATCCCTACTCCGATCACGGCGTTGCGGTGACGCCGATAGAATTTTCCGGCGCTGTACCGGGCCCCTCCCCTGCGTGCGGCCACGCTGCGATCGTGCAAAAGATTTTGCAGGTCGTCGGCGAGCGCCGCGACGCTGAGATAACGCTGCTGCGGTTCATAACGAATCGCCTTCCGCACGATCGCATCGAGATCGTCCTTGAAATGTCGGGGAGCGTTCAGACCGCCGCTTGGGGACTCTGGCTCCAGGCTGCGTAGTCGGCGTAGGTACTGCCCGATGGACAGGTCATCCATACCGGACGGCAAATGACCGGCAACCAGTCGATATAAGATCATGCCGAGAGAATAAATATCGGCGGCAGTCGTGATCGCGTACCCCTCGATGTACTCGGGACTCGCGTAGCGCAAGGTCACGGGCCGCATGCCCGCCTGGGTCATGAGGGAATCGGAGGCCGCCACGCTAAGATGCTTGATGGTGCCAAAATCGAGCAGCTTGACCACCCCTTCCGTGTTGACCATTACGTTGCTGGGCTTCAAGTCCCGGTGCAGGATGAGGTTGCGATGGACGTAGTCGACCGCACTGCATAATTGCAGCATGAGTTGCAGTTTCGTCTCGATGGCGGTCGTCGAATCGTCGCACACCGCGTCGAGCCGTCGACCTTCAACATAATCCATCACGGCGTACGGCACCCCACCCACGATGCCGCCGTCCAGCAACCGTGCAATGTGACGATGGTTGAGCAAGGCCAGCGTGTGACGTTCCTGCAGGAATTGATTGACCGCAGGCGAGGACCGCAAGTGGGGCGCAATGACCTTGATGGCGACGGTCTGAGACAGTTCCCCGGCGATTCGGGTCGCGCGGTACACGACGCCCATTCCGCCGCGTCCCAACATTGCCTCGACGACATACGGTCCGAAGGAGCATCCGATCCACGGATCGGTGCTCCCGGCCGAATCCGTAAAACCAGCCTCGCGTAGCAAGAAATCGCCCGACGCCCGGTCGACCGGCTGCGACATGAGGGCACCCACGGATGAATGGGAGGCGATCAGAGCCCGCAACTCGTCTTGCATGACGGTGTCATCGATGCATCGTTCGCGGATGAACCGATCCCGCTCCGCGATCGGCAGCGCCACCGCTTCATGAAAGAGCTCCTGTATTCGCTGCCAGCGACGGGGATCCATCAAGACGCTACCTTCCTAACCGACGAAATCACATGACGCATCAGATCAAGCCTACAAGGATTACCGAGACGAATTGCGTAATATCGATTGTGATCCCCTCATCACGGCCGCCGATTTGTTTTGTCAAATGATCTGCCCCTTCATGCCTTTCACCACCTCCGGCCCTCCTGCATACTCAAGGCTCAGTGGGGCGGCGAGGATTGAATGGACGAAACCGGAGAAGTAACGCTGCTGCTGCAGCGCTGGCGGGAGGGGGACCCGTGCGCGCTAGAGGACCTCATGCCGCTTGTCTATTCGCAGCTGCACGTCATCGCCAGAGGCTACATGCAACGCGAGCGGCATGATCACACTTTGCAGCCTACCGCGCTCGTCAACGAGGTTTTTCTCCGTCTGGTCAATCAACGCAAAATCACCTGGTTCGACCGCGTCCATTTTTTCGTGTTCGCGGCGAAAATGATGCGCAACATCTTGAAAGATCATGCGCGTGCGCACATTGCGGAGCGTCGGGGTGGCGACGGCACCATCAGGGTACCTTTATCCGACGAGATCGCCTGGATCGGCTCGGCTCCGGAGCAAATCCTCGATTTGAGCCGCGCCCTCGACAAGCTGGAGGCCTTGGATCCCCGTAAGGCGCAGATAATCGAGCTACGCTTCTTTCTCGCCCTGAAGATGGAGGAGATCGCGGAGATTCTCTCGTTGTCCCTCGCCACCGCGGAACGAGACCTCAAGTTCGCGCGTAGCTGGCTGTACAAGGAATTGGGCGATACCAGCCAGTCGGAGTTACCCTGAGGTAAGAAACGTCGCGTGACTGAGGGGTTGTAGGTTTTTTCAAGCGACCCGTGGGTATCCTTGGCCAACCCCAGTGTCTGTAGGCCTCCCGCCACTCTGCGGTTGCCGAGGCCTGTCCCAAAGAACTCGAGCTCCCCCTCGACGAGAGCAAGCATCTTCGCTTGCAGATCCCGCCCGAATGGTGCTGATCCAAGTTGCTGCGGCAGCCCATCTTGAGGGCTGCGGGACGGACCGAATATCGCGGCTGACTCACTTTGGCGGCGGTGCTATATTTCGTCGGCACCGACCAGGCTATATGTCGGGCCTCGCAGGTTGGTGTTTTGGGGCGCCCATTCGATGTCTTTTGATGGCCTATCTGTTGCCAGGAAACTGACCGTTGCGCCCTGCCCGGGTAGCGGTGAAATGAGCGCGCGTATGCGGGCGTTCGATTGGGCCAAATCTCCGCTTGGGCCGCCCGAAACGTGGTCGCCGGCCCTGCACACCTCACTGAGTATCATTCTGAGCTCCCAACAACCGATGTTGATTTTTTGGGGGCCGGAACTTTGGTGCTTCTATAACGACGGCTTTGCCCGGTTGCTCGAACCGGAGCAGCACGCGCTGCTACTCGGCGAGAAGGGGGCGGTGCAGTGGCCGGAAACGTGGGACCTCATCGGCCCTCAAGTCGAGCAGATCATGCATGGCGCCCCCGCCACATGGGCTGAAAATCAGATGCTGCCGATGTTGCGGGGCCGTCAGCCGCAAGCGTCCTATTGGACCTACGGTTACAGCCCGATTCCCGATCCGCACGCCCCGTCCGGCATTGGCGGGGCGCTGTTGATTTGCACGGAAACCACGCAGCAGGTCGTGACCGAGACGCGCCAAAAGTTTTTAGTCGAACTGGGCGATGCGCTGCGACAGTTCGACGATCCGCTGCGGATCATCGATACCGCAACCAATGCGATCGGCCGTTACCTCGGTGTGAACCGGGTCGGCTATGGTCAGGTATGTGCTGATGACGTCCACATCGAACTGCAGACGAATTACACCGATGGCGTTGCGCCGGTGATCGGCACATTCCCGCTCGCGGAATTCGGCCTGCACAATGTCAGCCGCCAGCGTCGTGGCGAGATCGTAGTGCACGAAGACATCACGCTCGACCCGTTGAATGATGCGGCGAAATGGGCGGCGATCGAGACGCGAGCCGTCGTGGCGGTGCCCCTGGTCAGGGAAGGGCGATTTTGCGCCTGCCTGTTCGTGAATGACCGGCAGCCACGCGTCTGGTCCTCCGGCGACCTTGCTCTGATCGAACGCGTGGCGACGCGAATTTGGGAGGCCGTGCAGCGCGCCCAGGCCGAGGCCCAATTGCGTCTAACCACGCAGCGTTTCGAACTGGCGCTGCAGGGCACGTTCGTCACGCTCGCCTACCAGGACCGTGAGCTGCGCTACACGTGGCTTTACAATCGGGCGGTGCCGTTGAGCGTCACCGAGGCAATCGGCAAGACCGACGCGGAGCTATTTCCGGAGGATGCCGAGGTTCTGGTGAAGATTAAACGGGATGTCATGCGGTCCGGGGAACGCCGTCGCGAGACAGTAGCCGTACGAATCCTCGGCATCCAGCGGTATTACGATCTCCTGGTCGAACCCAACCTCGGTCCCGACGGCCGTATCGACGGCGTCCGCTGTGCCTCTATGGACATCACGGAACGAAAAACCGCCGAGTTGGCGGTGATCGATAGCGAGAAACGGCTCGCGATGCTTGCCGACGCGATGCCGCAATTGGTCTGGATCTGCAACTCGGATGGTGGATTGGAATACGTGAACCAACGAGTTTGCGAATACATCGGCATATTTGGGTCTGCAGCCAAGGGTCAAGACGTCTGGACGAAGGTCATCCATCCCGAGGATTGGGGGCCGGCCAAGGCCGTTTGGTCCTCTGCTGTCTCCAGGGGCGAGGGGTATACGCTCGAACAGCGCTTACGGCGGCACGATGGGGTGTATCGCTGGTTCCTTGTGCGTGCGCAGCCGGAACGGGATCGCACGGGTCAGGTGGTTCGCTGGTACGGCACGTCCACGGATATAGATGATGCCAAGCGGCTCGAGCGGCACCTTCTGGCCCAAGAGGCGGCGCTGCGCGAAGTGGACGTCCGCAAAGATCAGTTTCTCGCGACGCTGTCGCACGAGTTGCGCAATCCGCTCGCACCCATCCGTAACGCGGCGCAGATACTCGGCTCGCCCGCAGTGCCGCCGCAACGGTTGCAGTGGGCCCAGGCGGTCATTCAGCGACAAGTCAAACACATGTCTTGGCTGCTCGATGATCTCCTTGATGTTGCGCGCATCACTCAAGGCAAGCTCGAACTGAGGAAATCGCGGGTATCGTTGACGAATATCGTCGATGCGGCGGTGGAGGCAGCGCGGCCGCTACTCGACGAAAAACGGCATCATTTGATTGTGGACCTGCCGCCCGAGGTAGCCACTCTCGACGCGGACCCGCTGCGGCTGGCACAGGTCGTCTCCAATCTGTTGAACAATGCAGCGAAGTACACAGACCCGGGCGGCCGCATCGAGCTATCGGCGCGAGTCGAGTCGAGTGCGGTGCGCATTACGGTAACGGACAACGGTATCGGCATCCCGGCACAATCACTTGATCGCATCTTCGACATGTTCGCGCAAATCGACAGTCAATCGTCGCGAACGGAGGGCGGCCTCGGGATTGGTCTGGCGTTGGTGAAGGGATTGGTCGAGTTGCACGGCGGCACGGCGGAGGTCGCGAGTGCAGGCCCCGGGCAAGGCACTGAGTTCACCATCCACTTACCGCTGCCCACGGACGAAGTGAATGGCGCGCAGTCCGGGGCGATGGCGGCCGCATCACACTCTGCGAAAACTCGCCGAGTGCTCATCGCCGACGACAACAAGGACGCTGCCGACAGCCTCGGGATACTGTTCGAGATAGACGGGCATGAAGTGCGCGTTGCTCATGGCGGCCACGCGGCGCTGGCGCTCGCGCAAACATTTCGGCCTGACGTCGCGCTGCTCGACATTGGCATGCCCGAATTGAGCGGCTATGAGGTTGCGGCGGCTTTGCGCAAAGAACCGTGGGGAAAGGCAATTTACCTGATCGCCTTGACCGGCTGGGGTCAGGAAAGCGATCGCCGGCAAAGCAAAGAGGCCGGATTCGATCGACATCTGACCAAGCCCATCGATATGGAGGCGCTCTTGGTCGTGCTCACGGACCTCCCTCCCCCCGATACGGAAGCCGGCCTCGAAAACAAGCATCGGTGTCTAGATCGCGCAACCATCCAAACAATTAGCGACCCACCGAAGCCGATGCCACCAATGACCTGAAGGGGGAGTGCTGAGCGCAACGCGATTGCGCTCCGTCCAATCGCGGCAGCGTTCCGCCCATGCCTGGTGCCCCCCGTCTCGCTGGCATAGTCGCGTCTGTGCATCCAGCACCGCCTGTACGGGCTCGATGATGGCGGCGGCACCGTATGCCGCGAAGAACCTGGCCAATCGACGAGACTGGCTCTCCGGTGTCGACTCCTCATCGCCTATATCCAGCCAGAGCCATGCCGCATACCCGAGATCCTCGCTTCGATTTCCAGCATGTGCGGCGTCGAAATCAATCCACGCGTACGGCAGACCGTTCATAAACACAGCGTTGCAGGGACTCGCATCGCCATGGCAAACCACCTCGCTGTCGCCGCGAACCTAGTTCGGCGTCGGCGGGAGCCACTTGAAACGCCTCCTGTTTCATTCAGCCGTATATGGCCCAAAATATAGCAGCGCTTCACGCGACTCGTCGGCATCGTTCAGGATGAAAACTTCGTACTTGGATCCGCCAGGAGCCACGCGGAGGACGACGTGGCCGCCGTAGCTTCGATAGATTTGATCCATAATTGGACCGATTGCGATCCGTGTTTCAGGGCTCATGCCGGTGGCGAAAACTTCGCGTGGCCCCGGATAGAACTCTTGAGAGGCCATCCTGACTACCACTTCCTCACCCGGCTGAGCAGATAGCCAGTTTTGCTGAATGATCACGCGCGGCCTCAATGCCCTCAAGATCGCACCATTGTCCGAGTCCCGGTTGCCGTGGTGGTCGAGCGTCATCGCGCTGACCGGCCCTACGACAGCTGCAACCGGTGTCTCCATGTCGCGCCAGTAGGGTTGGTTATAGGCTGGCACACCGGGTAGATCTCCCCCCGAGTAGTAGCTGAAGTTCCCGTAGCTGATCTTGACAACGTTGCTGAACGGATTCTCGTCATAGTGGCAGTCCTTGACTGCGTCGACGGGGATGTACTGTTGGGCCTGCTCGCCACGGCCCGTCCAGATCACGCCGCTGGAAGCCACGTTTCGAATATGAAAGTCATGAAATTGCTTTGGTCGCTCGAGTTGGATCTGGTCGAGTGCGCCGGCGCGCAAGCCGACGACGGCTTGGCCATGCTGGCGACGGTAGTCGACCATCTTGATGTAGTTGACGAGCGTCTTTTCGTTGGAGCTTTCGTTACAGGTGCGAAGATCGACGGGCGTTGTGTACGTCGGAGCGGCGCGGTCGACGAGGGTTTTGATTGGGATCAGGTCGGCCACCTCGGTGATGCCGGTTAGCTGATAGGCGCCTGTCGCCGACATCGGGCTCGAGGGTAGCAACATGCCCATATGGTCGGTGTGGAAGTGGGTGATCAGCGCATAGTCGAGCAAGACTGGACGCCCCTTCGGTGCAAACTCCCTGATGTAGTCCGCTATCCAATAGCCGGCCGCGTGCTCGGCGTTGGGCCGTGGCAGGAACGGTTTGAGTGGCGCGACCGACTTGATGAAGTCCGGGTCCGTCTCACCGGCGTCGATCAGCATGGTCGTGCCGTCCGGCATCACAATGTAGGCGGAGTTCCCGCGACCGGTGCTGATGTGGTGGATATAGAGGTACCCTTCGGTCCACGGCGGCAGGGCCTCGTGGGGGATCGGCACTTTATCAGGCTGCTGAGCAGGCCGCAGCCGCACTGCGTCCACGGCCTGTGCGGCCGCAGCGATCGAGCTTGAGATGACGACTACCGCCGCGACCCTCGCAAGGGTCGCGGCGGCGCAGCGAAGAGTAGGACCCTTAGTAACCACTCTCCCTATTCCTGCGGCGCGCGCATTGCCCTCGGTCAAGCCGGTTGAATCCATTACGTTCGTTGCTACTTGCCCGATCTCGCGCCGTTTATTAATGGCATGGACGCCCCTACCCAATCACCCTTTAGAGTCCACTAGGCAGGGTCTACCGAGAAAAACATGCGCACGCCGATAGGGGAATTCCACCCCGTATCAATAGTAATTTCAACAATTCCAGTGTCGACTGGCACAACGTTGTGTACGGTTAATACTGCCTGACCTTTGCAAGGAGTGCCAATACCAGGGCTGGGCTCGGGCGTGATTATTTCGCAAATACTCACGAGTACGTGTGATCGGCTATTCACTACACCGGAAGGGAAGGTCACATTGCCATCAAAGATGCCATCCACATACTGACAGTCGGCCCGGAATTGCTTCGCACCACGGTAGCAAAACTTCGGACCCGCGTTAACGGCCAACCGAAAAGCCACGGTCGATTTCGAGGAGGTCGCCCGCAAATCCGATTCGCGAAAGGGGTTCAACAATGCAACGATTGCGGCGTCCCTGCCGCAATGACGCCCAGTCCGCGGAAGCGGCGCATAGGGCGCGGTCCGGTGCCTGCCCAGCGCCAACTAGGGAGAGAGGTCTGGCAGAGAGCCGGTTTGTTCGACCCCGGTCATGAAGGCGGCGCGGATCAGGCGGCCACACTGAACCGTCGAATAGGCCGCGCTGGCTTGATCGTGCGAAATGTAGCCGTAATACGACTTGGTGCTGTCGATCCAGGGATAGAAGCCAAACTCACCGGGACTGCTGAACGCACCGTCGCCATGCGTCTGGGGATTGTTTTCCACCCAGTGCCCGATCGAGTAGGACCACGCCTCCTGGTAAAGCGGCGTGTATTTTGCCGTGGGGCAGGTCAATGGTTGCGTGCAGACGGTATTCGTGCCCAAGGCGTCGCGGAAAGCCAACGACCCGTTCAAGACCCTCTGCAAGATGCCCGCATAGACAGCGCCCGTGGCGCTGATCCCGCCCGAGATCAAGGGTTCGGAATAATTGAAAGGTGCTCCGGCGCCCAGTTCAGCGCCAATCGCCGTGCCCAGCGACGCCTGTGGGATCGGCGCGACGGAGGTGTTTCCCAGGCCGATGCTCGGGCTGGCGGCGTGCACTTCCATATGACCGCTGTTGTAGTAAAAATATCCGACGTCCGCGGCGTTCAGATAGCCAAAGGGCTCGCTGGGCATTTGGGTCGACGCCGATTCGAGTGTGAGACAGACATTCACCGTGTCCGGGGTGTCTGTCGCCGGACAGACGGACGAGTCTGTGAGGATTTCGGGCATGTTGGTGTAGCCGCTCGTGAGATTCAAGAAAGCGATATCGGATGCCGTGAGACTGCTCCCGGCATCGTGGCGCACCTGCGTGACATAGGCTGCATACAGCATCTTCGATGCCGATGCGATCGAGTATTCGGTCGTGGCCAGGATGGGTCCACCGTTGACGAGACCGACGCTGCCGCTCGCCAAGATGCCGTTCTGATCCCCAATTTCCCAATAAAAGGGCGCAATCGCTTCCGTGGGATTGGCGGGATTGTTACAGAGGGGATTGTCTAGCGCCGTCGCCGCCGCTGCCGACGCGCTGGTGCTCGAGGGTGTGGACGCGGTGACTGTCGTCGTTTGGCCGTCCGACGTGGAAATTCCTGTCGTCACGTCGATGGCGCCGATGATCGACGAGGATCCCACGAGCGCGCCGGACACCACGGTGACGACGCCGGCACTGCTGACCGTTGCGATCGCCGTGTTCGAGGACGTGAAAGATTCGCCGGCAGCCGGGAGGGACTGCGTCGAGCCGTTGCTGTAAGTGCCGGTGACGGTCAATGCTTGGCTCGCATTCGGTGCCAAGGTAACGCTGGGCGGGGACAGGGCAATCGAGACCAGCGTCGGCGGGGTCACAGTCAAGGTCGCGGCCGGGGAAGCGATCCCATCGAGCGTCGCGGTCACTGCTGTGCCGCCTTGTGTGAGCGTGGTCGCCAATCCATGGGACCCGCTCGCATTGCTGATCGACGCCACGGCGGTGTTCGAGGAGTTCCAGGTAACGCTCGCGGTCAGATCCTGCGTGGAATGATCGGTGAAAACGCCGGTCCCGGTGAACTGCTGCGTAACGCCGGCCGCTACACTCGGCGTGCCCGGCGTCACGCCGAGGGAGACCAGGGCGGCGACCGCGACGGTCAAGTTCGCCGGTGGAGAAGTCACACTGCCCAGCTGCGCGGTGATACGCACGACACCGGCTTGCGAACCCGTGGCAAGACCGTTCGTCCCCGTGGCGTTGCTGATCGAGGCGATCGCATTACTCGAGCCGCTCCAGGTCACCAGGGTCGACAAGTCTTGAACGCTGCCGTCGGTATAGGTCCCGGTCGCCGTGAACTGCTCGGTGGTGCCGGCGGGGATGCTCGACGTCATTGGCGTGATGGCAATGGACGCCAGCGTCGCGGGGGTGACGGTCAAGGTCACGGCCGGCGCGACAATGCCATTCACGGTCGCGGTCACCGTCGTGCTTCCAGATGCGCGCGTCGTGGCAAGACCACTCGAGCCCGCCGCATTGCTGATCGAGGCCACCGTGGTGTTCGAACTGGTCCAAGTCGCCATGCGGGTGAGGTTTTGGGTGCTTTGATCGGTATAGGTCCCCGTGGCGATGAACTGCTGGTTCGTGCCCGCCGCGATGCTCGTGGCGGCCGGTGTGACGGCGAGCGACACCAGCGTCGCCGCCGTGACGCTGAGCGTGACCGGCGGGGAACTTTGCGTCCCGAACTGAGCGCTCACGCTGACCTGACCGCTCATCGCGCCACTCGCAAGGCCCCTGAACCCACTCTCATTGCTGATGGGCGCGACGGCGCCGTTCGAACTGCTCCAAGTCACCACCGTGGTCAGGTTCTGCGTGCTGTGATCGGAGTACGTGCCGATGGCGGTGAACTGTTGCTGGGTCCCTGTCGCGATCGTGGCGGCCGCCGGCGTCACCGCAATCGACACGAGTGTTGCGGGCGTCACCGTCAAGGTCGCGGGCGCCGAGCTGATGCCGTTGATCGCCGCGCTCACGGACGTGCTTCCCGGAGCCAAGGTGGTCGCCAATCCGTAAGATCCCGTCGAATCGCCGATTGCAGCCACGGTGGTGTTCGAGGACGCCCAGATCACCTCGGTGGTCAAATCATGCGTCGAATGATCCGTGTAGAGGCCGGTGGCCGTGAACTGCTGCGTACTGCCGGCCGCCACGCTCGGCATCGCCGGCGTCACGCCGATCGAGACGAGCGCCGCAGGCGCGACCGTGAGGGTGGTGTTGCCGGAGACACCGGACAGGGTTGCGCTGAGGGTCGTCGCGCCCGCGCTCAGTGAGCTCGCGAGGCCCGCCGTGCTGATCGTGGCCACTTGGGTGTTGGAAGAGTTCCAGGTCACGCTGCTCGTGACATCCTGTTTGGAACCGTCACTGAAAACCGCCATAGCCGCGAACGAATCGGTCACGCCCGCAGGCACGGTCAAGTTCGCCGGTGTCACGGAAATCGAACTCATCGTGGGCGTCATCGGGGTCGTGCTGCTCGATCCGCCGCACGCCGACAGCCAGCACACACCGAGCACGGCGGGGCATGCGACAAAAATCCGGCGAACCGAGGTCGCTGCCCAGATCATCCGGTGCGAAAGGCCGAGCGTCATGCAGAAAGCTCCATTAACTTCTCGTGTTCGCCACCGATCGCGGCCCGCCCTGCGGCATCAGTCGATCGTCTGCTCCGTGGGACTCACGATGGTGTCGCTGGTGTCTTTGCAGCCGGCCGAGCCGCCGGAATTAACCGTCCACGGCGGACTGGTGAGCTCTTTTCCGCCGACATAGACCAGGATGACGTCGAAGTTGATCGGACCGGCCGGCAGCTGACTGCATTCGTTGACGCCATAGGTCTCGAGCGCCGAACCGAATACCCAATCGAAGACTTGGCTGTCCTTGGTCTTGAGCGTCACGGTAGGCAGCGCGCTGTTGCTCGTGTCGGTACCGGCGATGGTCCACACGCCTTTGGCCGTCAGCTTCATGCTGCCGTAGATGACATCACCCGACTGCACGGTGATGGATGGTCCATAGTACGTGGTGCCGGCCCGACAGCAATTCCAGGGCGTCTCGGTCCAACTATGGTCCGAGGACGTGCCGCTGGCGTCCCAGCCCAGCACCGGCTGCAGAATCGACACCACATCCTGGTAGCGCTCGAGACCGGGGAACAGGTAGACGGTCTGATCGGTCTGTTTCACGGGATTGGGCGGTACGGTCAGATAGCCCGTCATCTCATTCACGCCCGTCTTCAGCAGCGCGGTGATGTATGCCAGGTAGCCGTCGTAAGTCGTCAGAAGCGGCGCGTCGGTTGCAGACTCGGTGGCGCGCGCAGCCGGGGGCACCGTGCGGTCCAAGGCATCGCTTGCGCGATTCGCCTCGATGCGCACGCCGGCCGGTGTGAAGCGCGGATAAGCACACGGGGTCAGCAGTCGGCGGGTGCCGTCCGCCCGGAGGATGCTGCCGTCCGCGTCGATCTCCTCCGATGGCTCGACGAACTGCACGCAACTCGGGTGAAAATAGCCGGTCGGCGTAATGACATAATCCAGAGGCACGGCAGCGGGTCGCGTTGGATCGTCTGCGCGCACGGCAGCGTAAGGGTGCAGCGGCGTCGGCGGGGCCGCCGCAGTCGATGCGGCGCCAACCGGCATCGGCACGAGCCACAGCGCCGCCAGTGGGCACAGCGAGACCATCGTCAAGATCAAGCGCTTCATCGACATCCCCTTTTTTTGGATCGTGATACCGCATCGTTGCGAGGGGAAATCGTACCGCGTTTCCAAGGGTGGCTTTGTCTCCAATTGCTGCTTTGAATCTCTCCGGGTACCCAGGTTTAGAGCACTTAGCTTGCAGATACGTGCAGTTACGGCACTCGCCCGCAGCCAATCATCGATCAATAACTCGGACTGCCGTTCGGGATTTGTCGTTTTTGTGCAGGATTAGTACCCATAATTTAAGATGTGTGTTTTTTCCCGGAACCACGCGACGCCGACTCGCGCTGTCATTTCCGGTAAACCCTCTCAAACCGCCCCACCGTCTCCACATGCTCCGTGTACGGGAGCAGATTGAACGCCGTGAGTCCGATCAATCGCAGCCTCCCCGATGCAGTAAGCCGCGCTGTATCGGCGATGAACGCCTCGAGCCCGCAACTCACATAGAGCAAACGCTCGGGCGGTGATTCAGCGAGCGAGCGGGTGAGCTCGCCGTCCAAGCCCTTGCGTGGCGGATCGGCGATCACGACGTCGACGCCCTCGGCCATGGCAGAGGCGCTGCCCGCGGATCCCGGCACGACCTCGACCTTGCCGCGCTCCGTGGCCTCGAGCCCGTTCAGCCCCAGGGCCAAGCCGTGCAGCGAGTGCGGGCTCAGCTCGTTCAGGCGCAGTGACGCCGTCCGCTGCAATATCGACAGACCAATCGCTCCGACTCCGGCATAGAACTCCGCCACGCGCGCGCCGTTTGGGATCTCCTCTCGCAGGTGCTCGATGATGCGCGCTCCGACCTCGAGATTGCTTTGCCCGAACGCGCCCGGCGGGTAATGCACGGCCGCACCGCCAAAGTGTTCGACGACACTCTCGGGTCCGCTAATCTGCACGAACTCGGGTCCGAGGATCGTATTGGTCGGCTCCCGGTTGAAGTTGAGCCAGAGACTATGTAAGTCCCGCCCCAAACGCTCGCGGATGCTGTCGAAGCACGCGGCGAGCGGCTCCGGGCTCGAGACGTTCGCGACGAGCACGACCTGGGCCGATTGGCTGCTGCGCTCGATGACCACCTGCAAATAGCGCGCGAGTCCGAGATGCGCCCTGTCGGAATAACAGCTGACATTCGTCTCGACGAGGGCACGCCGCACGACCGCGGCGACGTGATTGATCAAGGGATGCTGCACGCGGCAATTCGGAATGTGCACGACGCGATGCGTGCCGAGCTCGAACAGGCCGAGCTTCGGTGAACCTATATGGCCGCGGATGCTCAGGCGCGCCCGCAAGCGAAATCCCGTCTCGGCCGCAGCGGGTACGGCGCGCACTTCCGGCAGCCCGTGCGCTCTTGCGAGCGCATCGAGTTGCGACTGTGCGTTGGGCGCGATGCCTGGCTCCGCGAAGCGCGGGCAGCCTGGACAGGGCGGTCGGTGCGAACAGCTCAAGCCCGCACTCAACCCCGCACTCGTGCCCGCGCTCACCCCGGCGCGACCGCGCCCTTGGCCGCCGTCTCGGCGGGCAGGTCGCTCTGCGCGGCCCAGCGGGCGGCGGCGGCTGGAAAATTCGCTATTCATCGAGAGCCTCGCGCTGGAATGATCGACCGCGGCATCCTAGCCGCAAATGACGCCCGCCGCCCATGCGTCGCCGGCGCTGAAATGCCACAATGGCGCCCGAGTCTCTCGCCGACGGACCCTTGAACCCTGTGACTAACGCTTTTCCTGTGTCGATTCGATTTTGAGTGCTCGGATTCGCGCCGGCGGCCTGCTGGCCGGCGCCCTGCTGAGCTGTGCGACCCTCCTCGCCGCCTGCGGCGAGCAGTCCTCCGCCCCCCGAGGAACAGCGCCGGCGATCACGGTCGGCACCGCACTCGCCGCGGACCAGACCGTGACGCGTTCCTTGCTCGATATGCCACGCACGCTGGACCCGAGTCTGCTGACCGATATCTATGGCCAGGCCGTCACCGACGACTTGTTCGAAGGCCTGACGACCCTGGGCCCCGACGGGCGCATGGTTCCCGGCGTCGCGACCTCCTGGGAGACGAGCGCGGACGGCAAGCAGTGGGTGTTCCATCTGCGCCCAGAGGCGCGTTGGTCGAACGGGGATCCCGTGACCGCGGCGGATTTTCTCTATGCCTGGCATCGGACGCTCGATCCGAAGACCGGCAGCGAGTATGCCCAGGCACTCGGCATCATCGTGGGCGCGTTCGCGATCGCGACGGGTCATGCGCCTCAGGATACCCTCGGCGCCAGCGCTCCCGACGCGCATACGATCCGTATCGCGCTCGTCTCGCCGACGCCCTACCTGCTCGCCTTGCTGGCCGACAGTTTCATGCAGCCGCAGCATCGCACCACGATCGAGCGCTACGGCGACGATTGGACGCGGCCCGAGCACATGGTCTCGAACGGGCCCTTCGTGCTGCGCGAGTTGATCATCGGCGACCGTATCACGCTCGCCAAGAACGCGCGCTATTGGAACGCGGCGGCCGTGCATCCGAGCCGCGTGGTCTATTACCCGCTCGACCAGGTCGCGCAAGTGAGCCGCTATCTCGCCGGTGACATTCAATACGCGGATGAGTTCCCGAGCGAACAATTCCGCTATCTCAAGGACTCGCTGGGCGCGCAAGTGCAGACGACGCCCCTGCTGGCGATCGATCAATTGGGTTTCAACCTGCTGCGGCCGCCGTTCGCGACCAACCGCCAGCTGCGTCTCGCCTTGACGATGGCGCTCGATCGCGAAGTGCTCGCGGCCAAAGTGCGCCAGGGCGCCGAGTTCCCGGCCTACACGCTCGTGCCGCCGCTGCCGGGCTACACACCGACGCTGCCGGACTGGGCCAGCTGGAGCGATGCACGGCGCCACGCGGAAGCACGGCGACTCTACGCGGCGGCCGGTTACTCGCTCGAGCACCCGCTGCGCGTGCAACTCGATTACGATACGAGCGAGAGCTCGCGCGATCTCTTCGACGCGATCGCGGCGATGTGGCGTACGAATCTCGGCGCCGAGATCGAACCCTACAACGAGGAATTCCGCGTCTTGCTGCAGGACTTGCGGCTGCACAAGTCCCTGCTGTTCTCCGAAAACTGGACCGGCGACTACCCGGACCCCTATACCTTCTTGCAGCTCTACCAAAGCGGTTTCGACCAGAACTTCAGCGGCCTGTCGGATCCCGCCGTCGATGCGCCGTTGCAATCGGGCACGAACGAGCCCGACGTTGCCGCCCGCTATGCGGACTTCCGCCGTGCCGAGGGGCGCTTGAACGAGGAGGCGGATTACATCCCGTATCTCTATCGGGGGGCCCGGCACTTGATCAAGCCCTATCTCAAGGGCTGGCAATTGAACGTGCTCGACCGCATTCCGTCGCGCTACCTCTACGTGCTCGAACACGAGGGCAACTGACGCCATGGTGCAGTTCATCGTGCGCCGTTTGGCAGTCGCGATCCCGACGCTGCTCGTGATCGCGACGCTGGCGTTCGCGCTGTTGCATGCGACGCCCGGCGGCCCATTCGACACGAACAGAAAAATGCCGGCGGCGATCTTGAAGAGCATCGAGGCGCAGTACCACCTCGACGAACCCGTATGGCGCCAATATCTGCGCTATCTCGGCGAACTCGCGCACGGCAACCTCGGTCCCTCTTTCCAGTATCGCAACACGTCGGTCAACGAACTCATCCGGGTCGGTTTCCCGGTCGATCTGTTGGTCGGCGGCCTCGCCCTGCTCGCGGCGCTGCTCGTGGGTGGCTCGCTCGGACTCACGGCCGCGGTCCGGCGCCATACGGCCTGGGACTACCTGCCGATGTTCGCCGCCTCGCTGGGCGTCGCCGTGCCCGTGTTCGTCGTCGCGCCCCTGCTGATTCTCGTATTCGCCGTGCAACTGCACTGGCTGCCGAGCGGGGACTGGCGCTGGGGCGAACTGCGTTATCTCGTGCTGCCCGTGACCGCGCTCGCCCTGCCCTACGTCGCCTACGTCGCACGCATGACGCGCGGCGCGGCCATCGAAGTCTTGACCAGCCCTTATATCCGCATGGCACGCGCCAAAGGTCTGCCGCAGGCCACGATCCTCTTGCGTCATGCGCTGCGCCCGGTCTTGATGCCGCTGGTCTCGTTTCTCGGCCCGGCGTTTGCGGGCGTGCTGACCGGCTCGATCATCGTCGAATCCGTGTTCGGGCTGCCCGGGATCGGCCGCTATTTCCTCGTCGGTGCGCTCAATCGCGATTACACGCTTGTCGTCGGTATCACCGTGCTCTATGGCGCGCTGATCATCGCGTTCAATTTGCTCGCCGATCTGGCTTACGCGTGGCTCGATCCGCGCGTGCGGCTGCGCGCATGAGTGCGCTCGCCGACACGCGCGCAGGCTTCGCGCGACCCCGTGCCGCGGGGCAGTGGAGCCAGGCCTGGCAACGGTTCAAGCGCCGGCCCGCGGCCCTGATCGCGCTCGGACTCTTAGGACTCATCGCGACGCTCGCGCTGCTCGTGCCCTTCGTGTCCCCGTTCGACTTTGCGACGCCCGACTGGGATGCGCTGTTCCAGGCACCCAGCGGCGCGCACTGGTTCGGCACCGATGCCTTGGGCCGAGATCTCTTGGTCCGCCTCATGTGGGGGTGCCGGATATCGCTGCTGGTCGGTCTTGCCGCGAGCTTGATCAGCGTGCTGATCGGCGTGCTCTGGGGGGCGACCGCCGGCTATATCGGCGGCACGACCGACTCGGTGCTGATGCGCACCGTCGACGTGCTCTACACCGTGCCCTTCATCCCGCTCGTGATCGTGCTCACCGTGCTGTTCGGCCGCAGCTTCACGCTCGTCTTCGTCGCGATAGGCGCGGTCTCGTGGCTCGACATCGCCCGCATCGTGCGCGGGCAGACGCTATCTCTCAAGAATCGGGAATTCATCGAGGCGGCCCGCGCGCTGGGGCTGGGCAATGCGACCATGATCCGCCGCCACGTGCTGCCGAACCTGCTCGGCATCGTGATCATCTACGCGACGCTGACCGTGCCCGCCGTGATCATCTTCGAGGCGTTCCTTAGTTTCCTGGGGCTCGGCGTGCACGCCCCGCTGGCCTCCTTGGGCACGCTGGTCGCCGACGGGGCGCATCATTTGAAGTCGCATCCCTATCTCTTGACGATTCCGGCTCTCTTCCTCACGCTGATCATCGTCTGTTTCGGCTATCTCGGCGACGGTCTGCGCGACGCCCTCGATCCGCACGAGACCCGCTGAATGCGCGCCACTCCCCCAAACTCATCGACCCCGCTGCTCAGCGTCCGCGACCTGCGCATCACCTATCGCGGCGAGTCGGGACCGCTGCACGTCGTCGACGGAGTCGATCTCGATCTCGCGGCCGGCGATTCCCTCGGCATCGTCGGCGAGTCGGGCAGCGGCAAGACGCAGCTGTTGCTCGCTCTCCTGGGTCTCAATGCCGGCGCGCGCGTCGCGGGCAGCATTCGCTATCGCGGCGACGAACTCGTGGCCGCGCCGGACCGGTCCTGGCAGCATCTGCGCGGCGCACGCATCGCCATGATCTTTCAAGATCCGATGACCGCTTTGAATCCTTATCTGACCATCGGGACGCAACTCACCGAAGGGGTGCGCCGGCACCGCGGCCTCTCGCGGGCCACAGCCCGGGAGCGCGCGCTCGAGATGCTCGACGCGGTCCACATCACCGAGGCGCGGCGGCGCCTGGAGCAGCATCCGCACGAGCTGTCCGGCGGCATGCGTCAACGCATCGTGATCGCGATGGCGATGATTTGCGAGCCGGATATCATCTTGGCCGACGAGCCGACCACGGCGCTGGACGTGACGGTCCAGGCCCAGATCCTGACGCTGTTGCGCGAGCTGCGCACGCGCACACGCGCCGCCCTCGTGCTGGTCAGCCACGATCTCGGCGTGATCGCGGAAGTCGCCGACCGCGTCGCCGTCATGTATGCGGGCCGGATCGTCGAGCAAGCGGACGCCCCGACCTTGTTCACAGCAGCGCGGCATCCCTACACGGAAGGCTTGCGCCGGTCTATCGTCCCGCTCGAAGGCGCTCTGCCCCTGCGCTTGCCGACGATCGGCGGACTGCCGCCCAACGTCGCGGCGCTACCGCCGGGCTGCGCGTTTGCGCCACGCTGCGCCTATGCCTGGGAGCGCTGCACGACGGCGCCGCCGCCGCTCGCCGTGGTCTCCGAGCCTGGTGGAGCAATAGCACCCGAGCATCGCAAAGCCTGTTATTACGAGGGGCCGCTGGGCCTCGCGCCATGACGACGACCGCACTCGCCATGACGACCGCACTAGCCGTCGAGCATCTTTGCGTACGTTACGCGGTCGCCGGATTAAAGCAGGGGTTGCAGGCCGTCGACGATGTCAGCTTTACCGTGCTGCGCGGCGAGACGCTCGGGGTTGTCGGCGAGTCGGGCAGCGGCAAGTCGACGCTCGCGCGCGCGATGCTGCGCCTCGTGCCGGTGACATCGGGTCGCATGCTGATTCGGGGCGTCGACCTGCTGACGCTCGACAAGGCGGGGCTGCGCGCGATGCGCGAACATCTGCAAATCATCTTCCAGGATCCGCTCGCCTCGCTCGATCCACGCATGAGCGTCGCCGAGATCATCGCCGAGCCGCTGCGCGAATTTCGCCCCCGGCTCACGCGTGCCGAGCGCCGCGAGCGCGTGCTCGCGATCATGGCTCGCGTCGGTCTCTTGCCCGAACATCTGCAGCGCTATCCGCACGAGTTCTCGGGCGGCCAGGCGCAGCGGATCGGCATCGCGCGCGCCCTGATGCTGCAACCGGAGTTCCTCGTCTGCGACGAACCGATCTCGGCCCTGGATGCCTCGATCAAATCGCAGATCGCGAACTTGCTCAAAGATCTGCAGCAGGAATTTCAGTTGTCGGTCATATTCATTGCCCACGACCTGGCCTCGGTCCGGTTTTCCTGCGACCGGATCCTGGTCTTGTATTTGGGTCGCGTCATGGAGATCGCGAGCCGTGCGAGCCTGTTCCAATTGCCGCGTCACCCGTATACCAGAGCCTTGCTGCAAGCCGTGCCGATCGCCGATCCGGTCCGCGCGCGTGCGCGCACGACGACACCTTTGAGCGGCGAGATCCCCTCGCCGCTCTCGCCGCCTTCGGGCTGCGTATTTCGCACGCGCTGTCCGCTCGCGATCGCGCGCTGCGCAGCCGAAGTGCCAGGCTTGCGGCGCGTCGGCGACAACGAGGTCGCCTGCCATCGTGCCGAGGAGTCAGGCTGAGCGAACGCTAGTCTCTGTCGGATAAGCCTGACACCGACAGTCTTGGGCCATTTCCGTGTTGAAGAAGCGCACCGGCGCACACGAAGAGTCGATCCGCGAACTCTGGTTCGACGCCGACGGTGTGCATTTGAGCAAGCCTTTCGTAGAAAGTCCCCCAGCGCTTGAGCCGATGGCCCAGTGGCGCGACAGCCCGGCCGCTCCATGGTAGTTTGTGCGCCGGTTCAGCCTGTCGAGTACGTTTTCGTGTCTGAGTCTCGTTGTTTCGGTCTTGCGGTGGCCGGTCTCGTCTTGGGTCTTGGGTTGCAGGCGCGCGCCGGCGCCGCGGAATATCCGCTGACCGATGGTGTCACCGTCGTCGGCGAGGACCGGGTCGTCACGACCGTATTCGAAGATACGCTCTATGATCTGGCCTACAAGTACGGCGTTGGCTCCGAGGAGTTGATCGCCGTGAATCCGGGCGTGGACCCCTGGGTGCCCGGCGCCGGCAAGGAAATCACGATCCCGGGCCGACACATTCTGCCCTCCGCGCCGCCGGACGGCATCGTCGTGAATCTGCCGGAACACCGGCTCTACTACTACCCGAAGGCAAAACGGGGTGCCCCCCGGATCGTGATCACCTATCCCGTGAGCATCGGTCGACTCGATGCGGCGACACCGCTGGGCCTCACGCACGTGATCTCCAAGGACAAGGATCCGACCTGGTTCCCGACCGCCTCGGTGCGCGCCGAGCACCTGCGCAACGGCGATCCCCTGCCGCCGACCGTGCCGCCGGGCCCGAAGAACCCCTTGGGTAAATTTCGCATCCGACTCGCGGCCGGTCAGGGCACCTACCTGATCCATGGCACGAACAACCCGCTCGCGGTCGGCATGCCCGTGACCCATGGCTGCATCCGCATGTTCCCCGATGACGTCGCCGCCCTGTTCCCGATGATCGCCGTGGGCACGCCCGTGCATCTCGTCAACGAGCCGGTCAAAGTTGCCTGGGTCGACGGCGAATTGCTGCTCGAAGCGCATCCCCCGGTCGATGCCGAGGGACAGCCCATCGCGCCCGATCTGGAGGCGTTTTCCGCGCTGTTGCGCGCCGCCGTCGGCGACAGCGATCTCGCCACGAACTGGGACTTCGCGCGCGAAGTGCTGCAACGAGCGAATGGCAAGATCGAGTCGGTGGGCATCGACCCGGCGCGCTCCGTGCTCGCGACCGAGGATGACAAAGCCGGCGCCGGCGGCCAGCCTTGACCGCCCTATTTCAGGCGAGCCGCTCGTACGGCAAACCTCGCGCCAGCCAGCAGCCGACGATCGCGCTACTCGCGCGGCCGCTGGCGTCGCGCCGAAAATGCAACGTCCAATCACCCGGCGGCGTATGGTCGAGCGCGCGCGGACACGGCAGCGCCCAGACATCGGGCCCGATCGGATCCAGGAGCTCCATGCGTCCGGGACCGAGGAAGCCCGAAAAAGCGCCATAGAGGGCGCCGCCCGCATCGACCACGGTCAGTTCCGCGTCCAGTTCGGCGCAGTGATAGCGTCCCGCGACGTCGAGGCGCGTCGCACCGACACAAGGCTGCAACAAGGAGCGCTGGTTGTCGACGGGACGCTCCAGGCACAAGCCGCCGGCGCTGAGATAAAGCCGCGTCGAGCCATTGCTCGCGCTGCCATCCGCGTGTAATTCGAGGCGCTCGGCAGCATGCCCGTAACGCAGCCGCAGGCGCCGGTCCGCGGCGAGATCGATACGCACCGCGAGACCGGTTTGCGGTTCGAGGTAGGCACCCAACCAGGCGGGTGGCGTGAGCACATCGGCCGGTGTCGGGCGGTCTAACCCTAAGACAGCAGTGAGCAGGTCGACCGCTGCGCCATGGGCATCCGAGAGGTGATTGAACAACACGACCACCGACACACGCAGGGAGCGCACATGCAGGCGGTGACTGCGCCAGCCGCGTAGGGCACCGCCGTGACCGGTCGCATCATGACCCAATTCGCGCTGCCGGCTGAGGCCGAACCCATAGGTCGCCGCCGTGCCGTCGACGAAGCTCACGGGCGCCGCAAGGCGGGCGTAGATCGAATCGGCCGCGTCGCGACCGGCGTCGATGCTGCGCTCCCAGGCAATCAGATCGTCGAGGCTCGCGCCGATACCGGCATCGCCGGTCCAGATCACCCGATTGACCGCGGGCCGAAAGCCGGCGATCTGCGTGCCTTCATAGCCCTCCGTGCCATCGGGCATCGCGCGCGTATTGGCGATCAGACGTGCATCGGCCATACCGGCCGGGTCGAACAGATGCCGCCGCAAGAGCTCCTCGAAGCTGCGGCCGCTGCGCGCCTGCACGATGTCGGCAAGCAGCCGAAAATTCTGGTTCACATAGGAGTAGCGCGTGCCCGGCGTAAATTGCAGGCTGCGCGTGCCGGCGATCACGCGCGCGGCCTCGCGCTCGCCGAACGGGGCTTCGATCGGCGAGCCGTGCAACATCGCCACGGCCCAATAGTCACGCAAGCCGGATTGGTTGTGGCAGAGCTGCAGTGCTGTCGGTGCCGGGCCTTCGAGCCGCGGCAGCAGCTCGCGCACGGCCGCATCGAGTTGCTGCGCCTCGGGGCAGGTCTCGAGCACGACGCCGCAGGTAAATTGCTTGGTGAGCGAACAGATCCGGAACAAACTCTTTGGCGTGAAGCGGATCCGCTGCTCGACGTTGGCCCACCCCCAGGCATGGCGCACGAGCACCTCACCGTCGCGCAGTACGGCGCAAGCCCCGCCCGGTCCCGGGTAGTTGCGTGCCAGCGCGCCAGCGGCCAACTCGAGCCGACCGCTCAGGGATCCGGTGAGACTCAAGCCCAGCACCTCCGCCAAGTCATCGAGCGCATCCCGCCCGGCAACACTCTAGCGGAATTCTATCGCTTCGGCCGCTTGGCTTGCGTGCGCTCGCGCTTGGCCCGGGCGAGTGCTTGGTCCGCGACCCGGACCGCTGCACGGATCGCGGGAATCAACTCCTTGTTCGGAGACTTCGCAGCTTTCTTGCGCCTCGGCATACGACCGGTTTTCGGCCGGTCGGCGCGATAATTTCGCGCGGGAGTTTGAACCAGGTCGCGTTATGAAGCGCTCGGGGCGGCGGCGTTGAGCGCCTTGTGAAGAGTGTCACGCAGCGAGAGCGTGCGACGGTGCGCCCGCCGCAGCACATTGCGCATGCGCTCGAGGGCCGGCAGCACGATGCGGCGGTCGCTGTCGCTGAGCCGGCCCGCGGCTTCATCCTGGTACAGCTGCACCAAGTCGGCGCCGAGACTGTCGACCAGCCGGGCGAAGGCAAGACCGATCGCCGGCTCGTCGCGCCGGTCCTGCCCCTCGGCCCGGGTCAACAGGTTGGCGAGCAAGGACCGGTACAAGCTCATGGTCCTTTCGGCGCGTGTCTCGGCGGTCGTCGACTGCTGTGTCGTCACGGGCGGCGGACCGCGCCTGAACTGAATGGTGGCTGCATAGCGTTCTGTCACATACTGTGCCACAGACGACGGCGCCTTTGCCACAAACGATCGGCGTGATTCGCTGGGAACGTGATCGCTTGGCGCTGGTCAGGTATACCGGAGGTGGGTTCTATGCAGAAGAAGCGGGCGGATCATCGGTGGCTCCATCAGGGGATCTTTTTCCTTCTGGCGCTCGCGCTGTCCCTGGCGTGTTACCCCCTGGGATTCACGACCCTGGGCGGAGCGCTGTTGCTGAGCACCATCTTGGTGCTCACGATCCGGATCATACGTTCGGGGGCCGTGTCGCCCGCCTGGCTGAGCCGGCAGAACCTGCGCTCAATTCGCAGTGCCGCGCAATTCGAACTGACCAAATCATTCGGCTGCGCGGGCTTGGCGGTCGATGTCCTGTCCGGCGGCAACCGGCTCATGCGCGCGTACCAACTCTACGATCCGCTGAGCTTTACGCTGCTCTTCACGGTGAGCTGGCTATTGGCGGTCGGCGCGTTGCTGTTCCTGACTCGTTGGTTCGCGGCTACCGTACTGATCGCAAGGCGTTAGTGCATCGCGCCCCGCTGCTGCATTATCTGCGCGTGCCTTTGCACACGGCGCCGTTGATCGCGATCGGCGTCTTTGGTGTCTTCGTGAGCTTGGCCGAACACGCGGGCCTGCTCGGCGTGCCGGCACTCGCGATCCTCGGGTCCTGGTTTCTGACCTATGGATTTGCCTTGCTCGACCATGTCTTGGACGGACGTCCCGAAGCGCCGGTGCTGTCCTACGAAATGGCGAACCCGCTCGCGCCGCGGCCGCTGGGCATGTTGTTGGTGTTACTCGCGGTCTATTTCTTGACCGACTCCCTGCGACCGTGGCTCGGCGGCGCGCTGGTGCTGTCGTTACGGCTCATCGTGCTCGGCCTCGTTCCGGCCATGGTGGCGGCGATGGCGTTGAGCGGACGATTCAGCGACGGCCTGCATCCGGGCGCGGTGTTCGCCATCATCACGCGCATCCCGGTCGTCTACAGCTTGCTCGTGTTCGGCATCGCCGCCGTTTGGTTTCTCGCCGTGCTCATCGTGCAAGCGTCCGGGAATCTCTTTGCCTCACTCTGGCATGCGGATTCCCTAATCCCCGGGCAGGTCTACGAGGTCCTCGGGTTCAACGGCAGCTTGATCGCCCTATTCGAGCAGATGATCTTCATGTACTTGTGGCTGACGACGTTCGCCTTGATCGGCGGCTCGATCTACGAGCAGCGCCACGAATTGGGTATCGAGGTCGCGGTGTCCCCGGAGCGCACGGCGGCGCGCGCCGCCGCGGACCTCGAGAGGCAACGCGACAAAGTGTGGGACCAGGTTTTCGCCCACGTCCGCATCGGCGCTTGGACGAATGCCCGCGAATCGGTGCGCAAGCTCATTGCGGAGTCGCGGCAACCGGTCGACGAGTGTCGGTGGCTGTATGCGCGCGCCGCGGCCCAGGCCGATCAGCGCTTGGCCAACTATCTGGCGCAGTTGAGCTTGCCGCGCCTGATCGAAACGCGCGCCACCGGGCAAGCGGTCGACTTGGTCCGCGAACGGATCGCGCGCAATCCGGCTTTCCGGCCACAAACGAGTGCCCAGCTACTCGCGCTCGTGCGCCTCGCGCGCGACGCCGGCGACCGCGGCCTGGCGCGGCAATTGCTCGCGGACTTCGATGCGCACTAAGCGAACGACCCAATGCAGCCGGTCGCGGCGCAGCTGCAGAGTGAACTACAGCGCTGACTAACGCTCAGGGACCGTCGCGCGGCGCTCAATGACTGTCCCGCGGATTGCCGTGCTTGGCGACGATCCGCTGGTAATCGACGGCGAGTTCCAAGACCGCCCCCTCGCCCAATTGTCCAACGGTCGCCCGCTGCATGGCCTGCCAGGGGGTCTGCGAGGCCGGATAGCCAAACCCGCCCCGGGCATCGAGGTCCGCACGCCGTCGCGCAAGTTCCGCGTCCTCGAGCAGGACGTCGACACGGCCGCGGCCCAGGTCCACCCGTACGCGGTCACCGGTGGCGAGCAGTGCGAGATTGCCTCCGGCGGCCGCTTCGGGCGAGGCGTTGAGGATCGACGGCGAGGCGGACGTGCCCGATTGTCGTCCGTCGCCCATACAAGGCAGCGCCGTGATCCCGCGCTCGACCAAATGAGCCGGGGGCCGCATGTTGACGACTTCGGCCGCGCCCGGATAGCCGATCGGCCCGGCGCCGCGAATGACCAAGATCGAGGACTCGTCGACGCCCAACAGCGGATCGTCGATGCGCGCGTGATAGTCCTCGGGACCTTCGAACACGACGGCCGTGCATTCGAAAGCCTCCGGATCTTGTGGATTGGACAGGTACCGTTGGCGGAACTCCGGCCCGATCACACTGGTCTTGATGATGGCGGAGTCGAATAGATTTCCACGCAAGACGCCGAAGCCCGCGCGAGCCATCAGCGGCTGACCGATGGGTCGAATCACATCCGGCAACTCGCTGCGTCGACCCCGGCAATTCTCGCCGATGGTTCGGCCATTGGCGGTGACGCAGGACTCATCGATGAGCCCCGCCGTCATCAGCTCGCCGACCACGGCGGGCACGCCGCCGGCATGGTGATAGTCCTCGCCCAAATAGGCGCCGGCCGGCTGCATGTTCACGAGCAGGGGTACGTCCCCGCCCACCGCGGACCAATCGTCCAGGGACAGATCGACGCCCACGTGACGGGCGATGGCGGCCAGATGGATCGGCGCATTGGTCGAACCGCCGATGGCGGTGTTGACGACGATCGCGTTGAGAAATGCTGCACGGGTCATGATGTCCGACGGCTTGAGATCTTCGTGCACCATCGCGACGATGCGCCGGCCCGTCTCGTAAGCGATCTGCGCCCGCTCGCGATAAGGGGCCGGAATGGCCGCCGAGCCGGGCAGTTGCATACCCAAGGCCTCAGCCAGGGAGTTCATCGTGCTGGCGGTACCCATGGTGTTGCAATAGCCGACCGACGGCGCCGACGAGGCGACCAAGGCGATGAATTGCTCGTAATCGATCTCGCCCTGGGAGAGCATCTGGCGTGCCTTCCAAATGATCGTACCCGACCCGGTTCGTTCGCCGGCATGCCAGCCGTTCAACATGGGACCCACGGAAAGCGCGATGGCCGGAATGTCGACCGTGGCGGCGGCCATCAAACAGGCCGGCGTGGTCTTGTCGCAGCCGATCGTCAGCACGACGCCGTCCAAAGGATAGCCATACAGAATCTCCACGAGACCCAGGTAGGCGAGATTGCGATCGAGGGCGGCGGTCGGTCGCTTGCCGCTCTCGAAAATCGGATGCACTGGAAATTCGAAGGCAACACCGCCGGCGGTGCGAATACCCTCCCGGACCCTTTCGGCGAGAACTACGTGGTGACGATTGCAAGGTGACAAGTCGCTGCCCGTCTGCGCGATGCCGATGATCGGGCGCCCGGAGCGCAGCTCGTCGGCCGTGAGCCCGTAGTTCAAATAGCGCTCGAGATACAGCGCGGTCATGTCCGGACGATCGGGCCGATCGAACCAATCCCGTGAGCGTAGCCGGCGCGCAGAAGCCGGCGGGGTCGGAGTCGTCATGTCGGGTTCCTGTGAAAGTTTTGTCAACCGGGGATTTTCAGCTAGAGTAAGATATATATGATAAATCAAACTGACACTGCCGGAGCGGTCATCCGATGAGTTCCCCGTTGGCCATCGTGACCGGTGGCAGCACCGGGATCGGCCGCCACCTCGTCTCGGCGCTGGCAAATGCCGGCTACTGCGTCGCATTCAGCTATCGCGCCTCGCGCCCCGCTGCGGAAAGCCTGCAACGCGAACTCGCCGCGGCCGGAGTTCGCACGCTCGGCCTGGAATGCGATGTGGGCGTCAAGGCGGACGTCGATGTCTTCTATTCCAAGGCTGCGGACTGGCACGGCGACGCCCCGGCTCTGCTGGTCAACAACGCCGGCGTGCAGACCTGGTCCCCGCTGCTCGATCTGCACGAGGACCGATGGGACGATGTGATTCGCACGAACCTCAAGGGATGTTTCTTGAACACTCAAGCGGCGGGCCGCCTGATGAAGGTCGCGGGTCGCGGTGGCGCAATCGTCAACATCGGCTCGGGTTGCAACAAGCTCGCCTTCCCCCGTTTGGTCGATTACAGCGCTTCGAAGGGTGGGATCGAGCAACTGACCAAGGTTGCAGCGGTGGAATTGGGTCCGTTCGGCATCACCGTCAATTGTGTGGCACCCGGTGCCATCGCGACCGAACGCACCGCCGTCGAGGCGCCGGACTACGCCGCAGCCTGGTCGCCGATCACCCCGCTACGCCGGGTCGGCACGCCCGCCGACGTGGCAGGTGTCGTGCTGTTCTTCGCAAGTCCCGCTGCCGCTTTCGTGACCGGACAAACCCTCTGGGTCGATGGCGGCGTGTTCACGCGCGCGAGTTGGCCATATCCTGAAACTTGAGCCTCACGCGTCCTGAAGCTTGAGTCTCACGCGGATGGGAAGCCAGCGCGCGCTCGAGCTCGCATTCAAACGCGCGGCAAACAGGACGGTCCGATCGGCTCGAAGGTCTTGTAGGTCAAGACGAATTCCTGGTGCATCAGTGCTTCGGACTTCGATTTTTCGCCGCGAGCGACCGCGAGCGACAAGTCGAAGATCTCGTCGCCAACCGAATCCAAGGTGCCGCGCCCCTCGAGAATCTTGCCGGCATCGACATCCATGTCCTCGCTGAGCCGTCGATACGTCTCCGGATTGGCGCAGACCTTGATCACGGGCGAGACCGCCGACCCCACGACGGAGCCGCGCCCGGTCGTGAACAGAATCACGTGCGCGCCGCAGGCGATCAGTTCGGCAATCTCCGCATTATCGTTGATGTTGGGAAATCCGAAGCGGACCTCCCCATCGGGTACGACGTCGAGCAGATAAAGCCCGCCGACCGGTGGCACGTCACCGGGCTTCAACAGCCCCGAGATACGCGAGCCGCCGCTCTTCGCATAGGCGCCCATGCTTTTTTCCTCTTGCGTCGTGAGGCCGCCCTCGGCATTGCCGCTGGCGAAGCTGCCGTGGCCCAGCACCGTGTGATAGGCCGCCGCCTTGGCGAGAGCAGATCCAAGGATGGTGCCCAGTTCCGGCGTCACGGCGCGTTCCGCCATGACGGCCTCGCAGCCGATCAACTCGTTCGTCTCCTCGAAGATGCCGCTGCCGCCCTCACGGACCAAGCGGTCGAAGGCGCGGCCGACGCCGGGATTGGCGGTGATGCCACTGGTCGCATCGCTGCCGCCGCAAATCGTGCCGACGATGAACTCGCGCATCTCGAGCGGCGCGCGCGGCACGTCGGCCATTTGCCGCAGCAGCTGCTGTACGAGCACCCTGCCCTGTTCGATCGTCTTGCGCGTACCACCGCTTTGTTGGATGACCAAGGTCTCGACCGGTCTGCCGGAGGCGGCGATGGCATCGCTGAGCTCGGTGCGTTTGAAGCTCTCGCATCCCAGGGACAGCAGCAGCACGCCACCCACGTTCGGATGCGTGCACAGTTGCCGCATCATCTTCGCGGCATACGCGTTCGGGTAGCACCCGCCGAAGCCGATGAGTTCGACCCCGGCCTCACGGTAGGGATAGACGATCTCCCGCGCGACGTGGTGGGCGCACTCGACGAGGTAGGCCACGAGCAAGTGATTGCGAATCCCTTTACGCCCGTCGGACCGCAGGTAGGCCTGCTCAGTGATGATCATGGTGACTGTCCTAACGAGTGCCGCGCGAGCTGCGCCACCGTATCGATGTAGTCGCTCTTCATGTTGTGCAGGTGCACGTGCTCGCCGACCGCGATGTCACGCGTCGCCGAGCCAATCGGCATGTGGTACTTGAGAATCTTCTCCCCGTT
>Ga0116230_10000492_pt1 | contig 34842 bp, 28 predicted proteins | sample S1TSphfallax_3_FD_88678 | JGI IMG/M metagenome (GOLD analysis project Ga0116230, IMG submission 88678) | Host-associated microbial communities from peat moss isolated from Minnesota, USA - S1T2_Fd - Sphagnum fallax MG | ecosystem: Host-associated > Plants > Peat moss > Unclassified | place... | reverse complement strand
GTTTTAAGGTTGATGAAAAGTCATATGTTAAATTGTATAATTCAACTTCTTTTGTATTTGTAAACATGTTTAATTTCGAGTTACTTGCGTGAAGATCTATTTCATTAATAATGATATTTTACCATCCATTTATTGTTTTCTTTTTGGGTGTATTTTTGTAAATTATCCCATTCATCACCATACTCATTTTAAATATTGAAATTAAATACAAATTGTTTTCTTAAATTTTTTCAATGTCAATTTTCACATTTCCATGAAAGATGTTGATTTTTAAAATTATTTTTTAATCAATGAAAAGGCATAAATAAAAGCAACAATTATCTATAATAATTTTTTGAATCATTTTGAAGATTAAATGAAACCCAATGTATAATTTTATTAGTTTGTGTTTTTAAATGATTTATTATCAAAATTAACAACAAATTCAACTAAATAAATATAGTTTAATGATTCATTCCATGTTTTGTATTTTTCAATCAATGATTTACAATGGATGTTTATTAAAATTCAAGATAATTTGTTAATTTTTTTTTATGGTAATAAAACAAACACTATAACAAAAGGTGTCCTTGTACGTTAAGTGATTTCATTGGATTTTGAGTGAATTCATCAGTGTAGCAAACGTGGACTAGCGAATTGCACCCACATTTTGTTGTAGTGAAATGCCCTATTATTTTCTTCACATGTATTTATAAATTGGAATTGACGTACCCCCAAGCTCCGTAATGGATTGAATTGTGAGTCCAAAGGTCAAAAGAATGAAGGAGAAAAAATTGGGCACTCTCTTTGGCTTGTAGCACTTCGAGGGTAGAGGGGTGTGCTGGAACTCCAAGATGGGACTACGAAGATTGAGAAGTAATTTACTTACTAACACGGACTTGCACAAACCAAATAACAAGTTGGTTAGTGCATAGTTGTAGCACTTTGGTGCAGGGACGAGCCACGAGCAAACACAGACTCACAAAATTCACCACGGCCTAGAGTTGGGGGAAGCCACCACCTTCCCCCTTATAGTATATTCTGTGCCTGGCCACGGGGCTAGCACCCAAATGTCGTTTAGTTTCGGGACTCCCAAGTGGGAGTTGCGAAATTCCCACAATTGGGACTCTTACAACTTTGGGGGCCCATAATTTTGTGTGCAGACCTCCGATTGAGATGAAGTCTAAAAAAACGTTGTACCCTTGTTGAAAGCTTTTCAACGATATGTCACACGTCATTTGCACGCAAGGAAATTGGGGCGATTTTTGACTTTTAGTGGTCGAGAGTCAAATTGTCAATTTGACTATCGGTCCTTCTTTTGGCCATAATTTGTGTTTTAGGTGTTCAAATGGGTCCTGTAAGCCCATTTTAGACATCTAGGTTCCAAAAGCTTTTCAATGATATAAATGACTCCTCAATCCAATGGGTTTTGACCCTTGCAATTGCTCTATGAAGATTTGAAAGTCCATCGAGACTCCAACTCCCAAAATGGGAACTCACTTGGGAATGTGAGGGTTTACTCTCTCACACTCCCAGCTTCCCTCTTAGCTCGCACCCTTGCAAGCCCTTGCCTTGGTTGCGAGTCCAAAGTTAAGGTTATGACAATAATGATCTTATTGAATGATATAATGGGATGGATAAACATATATGAAATGCTTGTTGAATTGACATTTGTTGTGCATTTAAAAATGCATTTCTTAATTTTTTAATTCATTGATATGTTTTAATTCCTTCACATTCACATTTGTCCAATACGATTTACATTTCTTGTGTGATAGATTTATCTATTTTTGTTAAATAAAAAGTGTAATAAGCTGCTACTACATATGGGTCTAAAATGAATTGTGCATGTGTATTTGCTTCCCACAATGGTCTTACATGTGTATTAAAAACATTTTTTTTGTATATCATTTGGTTTACGTTTCAAAAATAATGTTGGTTTTCATATTGTACATTGTGAAACAAATAGATAAGTCTTTTCATTTAAATGTAAATTTGATAAAATGAAAATTTTAAACATAATCTCATATATCAACAAAATTTTTGAAAAATTGAAAAATTATTGCATGAAAATTTGAATTGTTATCATTTTCATTTAAAAGTGATAACATTTTTGTACATCTCATTGGTAGTTTTGGATATTGAAATCGACTAATTGGTTGCATTGTTTTTCGACATGTTTGTTTATGTTGATGTATTTGACTATTACGAATTTATGTGTTAATAATACTTTGATTAGTTGTTAAATATTTATCAACAAAGTTTTATATTTCTTCATTTGTAGAAATTCCAAATCTAGGAGCATTTTTAGACCATAACAATCCATGATCATGGGTTAAACTTGTGAATTGGAATTTTATTATTAAAAAAGTCATTTATTTTGCCAAATAAAATATTATTATCTTAAAGAAGTTTTTGAAAGCTATTCAACCTATGTTCATAATAACACACATAAGTGGAAGGGTCACTCTTAACAAGATCTTTTATGTTTAGTAAATATTTATTTTATATATTAAGATTTTGAACATATTCAATATGTAAATCTTATTTTTTTTATAAGAATAGGCCAATTATTTACACTTGTTGTAAATGTTACAAAAAAAATGGAGGTCTAAGTTGTCTAATCATTGCAAAAACATTTTTTCAAAGTCGATTTTGTAAGAAAAACCTTGTTTAGTTAAAGTTCAAATTCTAACAAAAAGTCATATATCTCCAAACCAAACTTCACCTTAAAGATTGACACTTTATTTATTTTTACTTTAAGTAGTATCAATTTTTTTGAGATTGTGATACTATATTTCACATATGAAATTTACATAATTATTTTAATATAATAGTAAATAATTGCATTGAAAATGTTGGAATACATTTTGAACAACTATAAGTTCTTTCAATTTCAAGTTGAAACCAATAAAAATTTAAATAAAATTTGAAATTATGAATTATATTTGAATATATGGCACAAATTGGGATACTAAAATTTTGTAATTAAGGACTTAAAATTTTTAATTAAAATTGTAATACCATTTTATATTTTATATTTTTTAAAAATTCCAAATTTCAATGTGATTATGAAACAAATAAATAAATTACATTAAAAATCTCATTTTGGACATTGTATATTCATGATTTACATAAATAAGAATAATCATGATGATGTGATAAAAAATAATAATAATATTGAATAGACACATATATGAATCACATTTTGACATTTCATCATAACGTTAACAATTTATACATAGTCAACCCAAAAATTTAAAAATTAAAGTCAAATTGATATGGGGATGTGGTACAAATTAGCTTCAAATTTTATTACCCTTTTTCTTTTGCAAGGTTATAATGAATTAAAAGTGAAGGTATTATATGAGGTGGACATATTCAACATTGTATTATGGAATTATTTTTTTCATGTGCAGTTCAACACCTTCAATTGATGGGAATCAAAACTTTTTGGAAACTTAATCAGCATGTCATGTGAAATCCCACAAATTTCAAAACGTACTTACATTAGAAAGAGCGAGGGAAAGAGAGGAGGGAGTGAAAAATATGAAAAAAATAAAAATTGTAGTACATTTTTGTTTATTAATTATCAAGCATTTAAATTTAATTTTTTTTGAAGTTAAACATATAAATTGTCAAATTTATTGGTTTTCAAAATTTTAGCATCAATGTTTTTGTAACTATTTAAGAAAATTCCTTTTGTACAATGAAGGGGTTGGTATATATGTTTTGATAATAATGGTTATGTACATTATAAGTAAATTTTGGTCCTCAATATGTTATTGAGAACAATATACAACAAATCATTTAGGAAACGTGCGATGGATCACAATTATTTTTTCATTTTGAATGATTATTTGTTGTCTTTGACTTGAAAGTTAAAATGGAAAGCATTTTATGACATAATGGGTGTTTTTCAAATACCTATATTCATGTTCAATATCACTAATATTGGTCTCATCACTATTTAGATTTATATCATTCTCTTCCAAAAAATTCATATTTACTGTAAGTGTAGTCAATTTGCATGTAAATTTATATTTGTATAAGCTTTTGTGAATTTTTTCAAAGAACCTAACCAAACATTAGGAATTATTACTTACCATTTCAATAATATGGGTTATTTGAACTCTGAAAGAGCCATTGGTTAAAGTGCATATAACCAACCTTACCCATTAAGTATGTATACCACACCAAATCAAACGCCTCTTGCTTGTCATCATCATTCTTGCCATAACCATAACTTTGGAATACAAAGACCATATATATATAACTAATGTACATGTGAAATTTGAAATATTCATGCAAGAAAAACCTTGCTTAGTTGAAGTTCAAAATCTAACAAAAAGTCATATATTTCCAAACCAAACTTCACCTTAAAGATTGACACTTTATTTTTTTAACTTTTAGTAGTATTATTCTTATTTTTTTTCAGATTGTGATATTATATTTCACATATGGAATTTACATAATTATTTTAGTATAATAATAAATAACACTACATTGAAATTGTTGGAATAGGTTTTGAACTAATGTAATTTCTTTCAATTTCAATTTTTTTTTGAAATTTAAATAAAATATGAAAATATGAATTATATTTGAATATATGGCACAAATCGGGATACTAAAATTTTGTGATAAAGGACTTACAGTTTCAAAATAAAATTGTAATACCCTTTTACATTCTAGAAGTTTTAAGAATTCCAAATTTCAATGTGATTATGAAATAAATAAATGAATTACATTTCAAATCTCATTTTAGACATTGTATATTCATGATTTACATAAATAAGAATAATCATGACGATGTGATAAGAAATAATAATAATATTGAATACACATATATGAATCACATTTTGACATTTCATCATAACTTTAGAAATTTGTACATCATCAACCCAAAAATTTAAAAATTAAGGTCCAATTGATATCGGGATGTGGTACAAATTAACTTGAAATTTTATTGCCCTTTTCCTTTGCAAGGTTATAATGAATTAGAAATGAGGGTATCATACAAGGTGGACATATTCAACATTGAAATATGAAATTATTTTTTTCTTCTGCAGTTCAACACCTTCAATTGATGGGAATCAAAAACTTCTGGAAATTTAGTCAACATGTCATGTGAAATCTCACACACTTCAAAATGTGCTTACATTAGAAGAAGTGAGGGCAAGAGTCATGAGTGACAAATATGAAAAAATAGAATTTGTAGTACATTATTTTTTATTAATTATCAATCATTTAGTTTTTTTTTTTTTGAAGATAAACATATAAATTGTCAAATTTATTGGTTTTCAAAAAATTTACCATCAATTTTTTTGTAACTATGTAAGAAACTTCCTTTTGCACAATGAAGGGGTTGGTATATATGTTCTTGATAATAATGGTTATGTACATTATAAGTAAATCTTGATCCTCAATTTGCTATTGAAAACAATATACAACAAATAATTTAAGAAATGTGTAGTGGATCCCAATGTAGTTAATAATTAGTTTTTCATTTTGAATGATTATTTGTTGTCTTTGACTGGAAAGTTACAACAAAGAGAATTTTATGACATTATGGGTGTTTTTCAAATACCAATATTCATGTTCAATATCACTAATATTGGTCTCATCACTATTTATATTTACAACATTCTCTTTTTAAAAATTTGTATTTATTGTTTAATGTGCAGTCAATTTGCATGTAAATTTATATTTGTATAAATGTTTGTGAATTTGTTCAAAGAACTTAACCAAGCATTAGGAATTATTACTTACCATTTCAATAATACAAGTTATTTGAACTCTCAAAGAGCCATTGGTTAAAGTGCATATAACCAACCTTTACCCACTATTTCTTCTCGTGAAATTTTTGTTTTAGCCATCTTGCATATGATAGTAGTTTGAATAGTTTCATCTTGTTGTGGTTTAGAACTTTGCATTTTTATCAATGCATGTATTGTGTGTTTATTGTGTCAATCAATGTAATAATGTACATTGGGCAATATTTTTGCCTTGTCTCATCTAACCAAACAATGATTTTTTCTAGAAATTTAAGATTTTTTTAAACAAATGAGTTATAACACTGATTGTGTTTGTTGTTTTTAGTATTATGTGTATACATTGTGGGTTTAAAAGTGGAGGTTGCTTTCAAACTATATGATATTTATTTTTAAAATGTTTAATTGACATATTATTTTTGACAAATCAACCAAATGGAACTAGTTGTGTGTGCCCCATACATGCTTGGTAAAAGTTAAAATCATACATGCTTCTCTACTATCTTAGGGCAATAATAAATTTGTATAACATTAAAAAGTAACAACGATATAAACAAATTAATCAATTAAAATTTAATTTCATTATGATTTTTGTTATTAAATCTTCATCAAAGCCTTATTGAAGTTATTAAAATAACTCAAATTTATTAAAAGACATTTATATTTCAAAAAAACTTATATAAAAAGTATAATTTATTTAAAATTGATGTGTTTTATTTTAATCAATTCTTGCATAAATTTTCCAATCTATTTTTTAAGAATCTCATTTTAATAAGATTTAAAGGAATTGAAGCTAATTATTTGTATGTTTATCAAACAAATTTCATTCTAAAAATTAGTCATATGATTGTTTTTACATTTCATAGTGATATGAGACTTGGTGATATAAAAAGGCAAGTGACAACCCAAAAAAAAAAAAAAAACGATAAGAAACATGATTAAATCAATTACCCAACATTCTTATTTTGAGAAGAATCCAAACATGTAGATGGGTAGATTTCAGAACAACCCATCAATTGGATGGGTGCACCCAAGATCTACACATGCCTATACATTAACTTGGGGCAATAATTATCTTGGTATTTTGAAGGTGTAATATTTGCCGACAAATTTCATGTCATACATTCAATTAATTATGAAGAGAAAGGAGGTTTTGGATGCATTGTTCATTTGAAGACAAGATCCCCGTTATGTTTTATCATATGTAAAGTCAATGAATTCAAATGTTTCAAGAATGTTATTTCTCAACAAAAGTATAAATATTTTTGGATTTGGGGGGCCTTGGCATTTCTAAGCTACTACCAACTACAACACCAATCAATAAAAGGAGGAAGAAGTTTTTTTGTGAGAAGATGATGATTGGGATTAATGACTGATGCATGTGTGTGGCACTTAACGACTTAGAATTTCAGAAATTTCAATGTCATTGCATAGTAATTATTGCATATTTTGAGATTTTAAATTGTAATTATTCTACTTTTATTCCTTTCTTTCCTATCTCATTCCTTTTGATCAATCAATATAATTCTACATATATCAATGTATATTGTGAATTTTGATAAAATAAACACCTAAATTTTGAAAAAGTTGCCAAAAAATCTAAAATTATAGTTTAAAACTTTTTTTTATTATAAAGTGAATGAAAAATAAATTTAAAAAATCCATCAATACATTTACATTTGGGATTTTTTTACCTACATGAAAATTCAAAAATATCAAAACGTTTTTTAAAACTTTTGTAAAAATTGATGACATTTTTCTTTCAACATGAATTACATATACATATCCCAAATTGACAATCTTATGTGAGTCAATATTGATGAACTTGATACATAAGGATATTTAATGAAGGAGTTTAATTATATTTATTAAAGTAATATTTTAAAATATTGAAATTTTCAAATGCAATATTGCATAACATCGAAGGTTTTTGGTGATGTACAAAGCAATTTAACGATAAGTGAAGTAAAATTAAAACACAAGTTTTCAAATAATTTATTGGTTGTTTAAATAATGGACCAAGTATTAAGTAACACAACAATAGGTTGTAATTAAATGAGGCATTAAACAAAATACATATGGGAAGTGCAAGCACCTTTAGTAAATGATTTTTTTTTGGTTGAGAAAGGTATTTTAGAGAGAATTAATGTATATTGTTGCATCACAATTTAATATGCTATGGCAATGCAAGAAAATTGGGACATTTGCATAATCATTTGTGATGGAAAGACAAGAACTTCAATTTTTAAGATTCACTTAATGGATGACATTTCATCATTAGTCTTTAATGATGTTGTGTTGTAGTTGGCATGTGCATGGTAATGAGGTTAGTGTTCATATCTATAATGGTTATGTTTGTTGCATGAAGATCTATATATCATAGTTGCATGTATGGATTGGGATATTGATAATGTCAAGAATGGAAGTTTTTGGAAGGCGTGTGAAGGGCATTTGGTTATGATGCACTTTAGAAGATGGATTTGTATGTCAAACGTTGTAAGCCCCAATTTTTATATTCTTGAATATAATTTTTATGTGATTGAAAATATGCATAATATGAAGAACCAACTACCATCAGCCATGCTATTTGAGCCCTATGCCATTGAGTCTTAAGTGTATTAAATCTCTTGGTAATGTCATCCATCCACAATATTGTTATGGTCAAACTTGACTTACCTTCAAAGTTCTTATGAAACTCAATTGTGAAAAAACCATTTAAAATTTTAAAAATTAAAATTTCAGAGATGGAAATCAATACCTTTCGCTCCATTGGTCCAAAAATTGTGAAACAAGAAATGTGCACACCGCCGCATCAAGGGCTTTCGGGTGGTACCAAAACCCAAGAAGAGGGCTCCAAGGTTTGGGAGGATTCCAGCATGGTCACATCCAAACATACAAACAAACACCTATCATAATATATAGATACTAACAAACAAACAAACACTTATTATATAGAAACTTCACAAGTGATGAAGAAATCATGTATGCATGGAAAGACTGGTAGGAGACAACACTCTAAAAGACTCAACCTTATATTCTGAACAAGCAAGTGAGCAGAGGCCACTGCATGACTTCGAATGCAGGACCAATGTAAGAAAAAAAACCCTGAGGCATTCACAGTAACAAAACAGGCTGTAGAAGTAGAGCTAATGATACAAGATCCTGCCACACACTGTAATCACAGCAATTCTTTTCTTTTCACTGTACATAACAAAGCTCTGGATTTGTTTCTGAGTCTTTACTCATAATGAAAAGTCACCTTTTGAGATGACATTCCAGAATCTATTTTGATAAAAGGATTCCATGTTTGGTCAAACCCCATGCACAAATGGGGGGAAGAGCTGAATTTGTTCCATTGAATCGATGAATTTTCCCATGTACAAAACTTGCATGCTTTCCATGGACAGCAGTGGCTCCAGACAAACTGCATTAGAGAGTAGCATTGAAAAAGGTACAACAATGTCAAGAGAGCTCAAAACCTGTGTTGGACTTGATAGCATAACGGAGTTTTTCTCTCAATGTCACCATCCTCTTGTATGTTGGTAGCTGCAATTACAGTGGAGATTTTATCAGTAGAAGTATGCACAGGAGAGTTTGCTTGATGATGAAGCAGACACAAAAGAATTCCCCAGAGCTCAACCATTCTGAAAGTGCCATTCTATACTTTCAAATGCACAGTGATCAAGCTTCTGTGTGCATGAACATTATTAGATGGTACAAAAGACATGAGAGACATCACCTTCAAGGTATTGTAACAAGTCGATGCTGATGGTAGGCGGTCCACATCCTGTCCACCAATGACAGCCCACACTGATGTGTCGCACACTACCTGTTCAACAAACAGAAAATGTACTTCTGCCCTCAGTCTCTGGCCACTTTTCATCTCTGAAGTTGGACCAAAGATTAAACCGCATCCTTGGCAGAAGACTTCACCCAATCAGCCTAGCAATTTGATTCAGCAACATTAGAGAAGAAGGGGAGACTCTAGCACCTGTAATGTTCAGATAATCATTTCCACAGAGGACTAGACACTGCACCAAACAGCATTGTGTCTCAATGGATGTTTTACCCCAATTTGACAAAATTCAAAAGAGACTTCATGACACCTGACCTTGTGAATGGTGAAAGCAGGCTGGAGATGCTTGAAGCCTAGAAGTGGTGCCCTTGAGCAGCTGGTCACAAACTTGAGAAGTGCACATCTCTCCTCTGCCTCCAGTCTTGCAACTACCTGAACAAAACAGTTGATACTAAGTTCTCAGTTTTGATTTCTCTATGGCATTTCAGCTAGAGCTTGGAGTTTGACCTAACAGGAATCACACAAAGAACCACCTTGACAACAATTTGTGAACATTGACAACTTCAAAGATTGTGAAGAATGTAGACCAAACTGTTGGAATGATGGATGACTTCAAGGTAGTGTGGAGGATCAGAAGGTTCTGCGCACACATTGCTTCAACTAAAGCCCAATAAACAGGAACATTGGGGCTATGTGAACAGATAAATGCATCCACCAAACAATACAGCTTCTTTAGAGAGAAAAAGAGTAGAGAATCTAGAATGAGTTCTCACCTCCCAGAACAGGCGGACCGTGCGGCTTGCATCAGTGTAGCCACCAGTGTAACGTGTATGTCTTCGTAAATCAGCAACATCAAAGTCATGGTCACCACCTGACAGCAGCTACACTAGCCCCCATCACACAATCCCACATTGTGAGCCAGACTTCTGTAGCCATCTGTCATCCTCCAAGGTGGGAAAACTCAAAAAAATTCAATTCAAGGGATGTTTTTACCTGATTGAACTCTTTGGCATTGAACAGCCCCAGCCATGCTGGAGCAATAAGGTCCCCCATCCCTCTTGCAAATGCATCTATCAAAGGCCTCATCTGCCATGAATCCTATTATCAGCTCCCTGGGGTTTTCGTACACCCCAGGGTATGTTATCCTAATGTTCTGAAAGTTTTGAAGAGCTAGATCACATATGTGTACAAGATTATGCACAAATTCTGACTAACAAATTATTTCACCTCATGAGCCTGTGAAGTATGGGAGTGTATCTGTACCCCAGTACTTTTCAAATGAAAGGACACACTCAGCATGAAAATGCAGGGACACACACCTGGCGATTGAGCTTATAATCAGCCACAGCATGCACATACTGTAGCTTGTTCTCATTTGTCACCGGAATGTCAGTGCCTCCTGGTCTCAGTTCAACAGTAGTGTGCTTTCCAAAAAGCTCCTCAGTTACAGTGAAATCCAAAGCCAGGTCCCTCACATCACCTTCATAGTGCTACCTCGCATCATCCATAACAACACCAAAGATTTGACAATAAATACAACCAAGAGTACTGAGAAGTGATAGTGAAACTTAAGGAAATGGTCAACCAAAGAGCTTGCAAACAAAATGAAGGCAAAGGAGGTTCCTGAAAGTGTGAATGTGGCACCTTAAGGTACACAAGGTTACGGTGGAGTTCAGCATCCAAGCTAGAAAGCTCATCCAGGAAGCTGTATCGACCCAAAAGTTTTGACACAAAAAGTGGTGAGAAAGAATATTCCAATAAGATCCCCTCATACAGTGCTTTACCAACAATCCTCCCCAGAAACTCAAGCATCCGTAGTCCATGCCCAAGTCGTGATGCTGCTGCATGTGGAAACAGCAAACCCTCCTCGGTTGCTGTTTGCACAAACAGTCCATACCTGCCACATAACTAACCATTTTAGGCACAAGATTGATTAAAGCATCACAGCATACAGAGCACACATAACCAAGAAATGTTCTCCAAACAAAACCCAAAAGAAACTGAAAAAAGGAAAAAGAAAATACACATTCCAATAACAGCTGGATGGAGAGGACTAGTCCACAACCACAACACAACATTGGCTCCATCTGACTCGGCTCAAACATTCTACCATCCTCACCTGCCTCAAAGCTGCTTACAGCACCTCTCTATGATCCCTTGTGCACGAAATGTGTTGAACAGATGTGAAACTTAGAAGCAAATACAAGATATGCATCTCAGGCTAGTGCTTCGAGTTCACCTTGGTGATGCAAAGGTGCAGGAGGTGCATAGACCACCTTAGAACAGAAAGAAGGTTCTTGATTATGAGATTGGCTGGGGTCCATATATGTGGACAGGTTTTCATTCTTGTTAAACATAGGTGAATACTTAGTTAGGTCATCATACCCAACTGGAACTATATCAAAACCCAACTGCTCAATTCTTAGAGGTTACTACTGTGCCCTTACCGAGGATCAAAAGCTGCCTTGGCAAGATCAGTCAGAAACTCTTTGAAGAGGCCTCCATAGTCAAGGCCTGCTTCTGCAAGTCCCAGCTCATTCACAAAGGAGACATTCACACAGCATTTCAGCTTGGATCCCAAGCCATTCAACTGAGAAAACCCATCTTCCACTATGTGGTCCCGCCGCACAGCTATTTCAATTGATCCTGGGCCCAGGCCCACAGCATCACCTCCCATTCTCTTCTGCATCTTATCCCCTTTGACAAACTCCCGGAAGATTTGTACCCTGTTTCAAGCATTTCTGGCTCATAAGTGAAAGACTCAGATCCAATAGATACTCAAACTTCCAAAAACACCTGACCAGATCATGGCCAACTCAGCTCCATTCTGAATTGACAACATGTGACCAAGCATCTTTATGACATACTCCTAGAGTAGTCAATTATGTTCATGCAACAGTGGACCAAACATAGACAAGCAGACAATCTTCAAATATCTTCATATTCATTATGACAATCTCCAAACTTACAATAAAATCAACCTGAATAGGATGACCCACTGATAAGGTTATACATATTTTATAACCAAGAACATACGCATGAACAGGTAAAAGAGGAAAAAGCAGAGAAAGCGCACAATGTTATAATAAACATCTGGAGGGCTGCCAATTAAGCTTGCAATTCCTTTCAGGACAAAGAGAAAACAGGAAGGTGGTGAGGGGATGCCTTTCATCAAAAGGGAGTACGTGAGGTATGGTAGTAAGGATGGCCCCCAATGCTGGTGCTTGTGATGTGTCTCCCATCTTCTCCAGAGCAGTTGCCACCTCATGAGCCCGAGCAGCTGCAGCTGTAGGAGGTGGTTGACCTTTTGCAGGAGCAAGCCAAAGCTCTGGTTCACAAAAACTGCGTCGACAGTCTCTTTCATAAAGAGACCGCAGACAACGGATTGCCACATCCATTAACAAGGACTTCTGTCGCTTGGATGATGACAGAAACCCATTATAGACCATTGTGTTGAGCATGGCTGAAATAACTCTTTGTTGGCCCAGAGTGAAGGGAACCTGGTCAGAAGCCCTTCAGCCTTCACATATGTGTTCTAGAGCAGGGCATGATACCTTGGCAATATGTCATCACTGTCTATTTGTTGACAATACAACATCATTTGAAGACCCAAGGAATGGCAATAGTACACCATTTGATCTTTGGACAAAGTACTTTACCAAATTCTAACTCCAATTTATTGTGAAAACCTGTGGCCTGTTTGGCAGCAGGTTTTGCTCAAAGAGATTTAGCATTCAGGGCTTGGTGAAGAAAACTTAATTTCTCTTCTATCATTTAGTAAGTACTTGACTAAGTAAAAAATAAAAAGAGAAAATGTCCCAATGCATGAAAAATAAAATACCTGAAGTTCATAAAACTCTTCATCATCCAGGACCATCAGCAGATGTGCATAAGCAGCACAGAAGACCAAGAGTACAGGTACCACATCATCTGGCACTCCTTCAGAAGCTTTCCTCATTGATTCCAATTTCGATGCAAACACACTTGATTCCTCATCCCCCTCCAAATCTCTGGCAGACACAGAAGGATAACTGATGAATGACTGAAATTTAACAACCAGTGAAGAGCAAGTGACAGGAATCAGAGAAGTTGCATGGAAAAAGCTGTATGGTGTTTGTGCAAAACAATCATAGAGATCCTCATGGACAAAAATCAACTGCTACAGGTACTTGTTAATCCACCAAGAACAGAATATCTCGTACACATCGAAAACTTCTCCATACTTCCAATTTAAATCAAGCTGAATAAAATTGAGGGATGAACCAATTGTAAGGTCAAAGGGATTTCAGATCCAACATGATATGAGCAAGCAGAAAAAAAGGAAACCTCAATCCTAAAGAACACAGAGAAAACCAAGGAGCAACTTGAACAACAGCAACAGTTGCACACAAGTTCATTGACATTTGACAGCAACATGTGTTGGTGACAGGCTAGTACAACATCCCCATAACTTTGTCAGACCCCAGCGGTGGGTACATGTCAATGTCATGCAGTAACCAACATCCTAAATTTTTGTCAGAAGACTGGCAATAACAGGAAGATTCAGCGATGATTCTGGCCCAGTTTGACAGAACATAAATAAGGAATTGACCAAGGAAACCAAGAAGAAAAGTTAACACAGAGGACAAAGAACCACGCAAGAAAAGAGGGAGAGGAGAGAGGAACTTTAAGATCATGATCGTTTGAGGAGAAAGTTGCTTTTCAAAAGCTATCCACTTGGAACTACATAGCCCTTGAAATAATCACTTTGAAGATACAAAAGGTGGAAACACCAAACAGAAAATCTTTCTTTGTTAAGCAGACTTTTGGTTTGTTTCAATAGAATCTTCAAGAGTAACCTTTTCTGTTCAGAAGACTAACTAAGCTTGCAATTTGACCTACAAATAACTCTTTTGAGAGGTAAGGCCTAGAGAACCTACAAAACTCACTACTTACTCCAAATTTGCCAGAATCTCAAATACTCCAATCCACACAAGGCAAACAGATCACATCAAAGCTGCATATTGTGGCTGACAACAATTTTTAAACTTGCCAATATAAGCCTTTGGAATCTTGGGTTATTGTTAAATCCAAAAGATTGCAAAAGAAGCCATTAGAAGTAGATTAAGATCACAGAATGATTTAGGGCCCATGCCACTGCAAATTTTCGTCTTCATAAATGAAATACCAAAAATCAGGGTTATTAGGACCACTGGAAAAAAGTGCACCTTATAGAATGCAATAAGCGAAGAGGCCTGCTTGCATCAGCACCCCTTTGTCTACTGCCCAGCCTTCTTGCACCAGCACCCACCCACCCATCAACTGACCTCCTTCCAGGATGAAACTCTTGTCGATCTGCAACACTATTTCCCTCAACACCCCACTGCAAATCAACTGATCTGCTTGCTTCACCATGTGAGGCAAGCCTATCAATGGACCTTCCCACCCCAGGAGCCTGTCTCTCACCCATCCTGCTTCTCTCAGCACCCCACTGTACTTCAGAAGCCTCACTAGCCTCAGATGGCAATTGTCCATCAATACACCACAGTCTATCAATTGACACTCTTGATAAACCAGGAGCTGAGTTGTCAATCACCATGCTCAATGGTGCAGGCTCCCCATGCATTGGCACTCTTTGGGAAAGAAACTCTTGTCTATCAGGAGTTCCTGTTGAGAGAAATCCACCCTGATTAGCAACAGGCATTCTTTGATAGTCAGCTCTCAGTTCATCAACAGATAATCTAGGAGGAACAAGCCCTGATCTATTAAGAGTGTTCCTTTGTGAGGCACCATCTGCTCTTTCTGCTGCCTGGCTTGTTGAAGTAGATCTAGATCTTGACCTCAATTTCCAACCAAACGCTCCAGCCCAGCGGCTTCCTGAAGTCTTTCCATACTTGTCATCACTGACAGCCTTGACTGGTGCCATGTGGGTCCCATGAAATTGTTGAGACTCTCCCTCGACTTCTGCAGTGATCAGGTGGGCTAGGCCTCGGGATGTTCGGAGCCAATCCCAAAGCCGAGGTAGTAATGTAGGTGTAAAGGCCAATAGATTTAATACAGGGAGGGCTCCACCAAAGGGATTCAAAACTGCGAATGCTGACAACAGATTAGCATACAATTTTGCCACAACTGCCAAGCCAAATTTTGGTTCAGACACACCACCAACTGACTTTCTGCCAGCTGCAGTGTCAATGACTGGTTGTCCCCCTTTTAGAGATGCTTCATGAAGAAGCTGCAGCAGGTGCCACTGATGGTGAAGAGGTCTCAAGCTTTCCACAAGCAGCTGAAAAATGGTTGCTTCAAGCACCTTGACACTCCCATTTCTGAGGAAAAAGAGGCAATCAACACACATAGTCTGAGATCAGCAGTGTGTTGCTAACAGTGGAAAACAGCAGCTATAACTATGAAGAATAGATTCAAGTTCATGCTTCTTGACAAGGAATATCTTCAAGTCTATGACTCTATGATAGAAGAAGTGCTTACCCTCTGGTGGCATCTTCAGAACATGGACCAACATCCTCATTGTCCTTGCTGACAGCTTTCTCCTCCCTCTGGCGTTTACGTTTAACATCCAACCAGGGGTCTAGGTCATCAAGAAGGCAACATAAGGCCTGGACATATTCTTCACATATCAGACCAGACACAAAATGAGCTGAAAATTCTCTGCCTGCATCACCTTCTGATTGTGGAGAGTCCATGGCCAGACAAACCACATTGCCTAGAGCCCATGCTGAGAATGGAACTCCTCCCAGTTGAGCATCTGCTCTTCCAAGTTGTGAATTTAGAGAGGAGGAAGTTGACGATGCCAATCTAACAAGTAGACTTGAAATGGGTACCTGTAATATCCACCAATCAGGCCTCTACAACATATGGCCACTTCCAATGCTGCTATTGGATAGAGGAACTTCATTTGAGATAACAGGACCACAAAGCCAGAAAATGTTGCTACATAATGCATCCATCAGAGAGGCAGGACTGTACCTAAACATCCAATACAATACCTCATCAGACTTGCAACTGTTTTGGGAAAAAGAAGTGAGAGCAAACCAAACAAATTGTAGATTTGATTCAATATGTGAATCAGCACAGAAGCAGGTGTTTGGGTATGGCCAAAGAAAGCATGACTCACACCAAGGGCTCGAATGCAGGGGAACAGGGCAGAAGGATGTTTCAAAGCCGGCAACAGAGAGGAAGGCAGCCGCTGGGATAAGAAAGGAATAGTGAGAATGTGCGCAGAAAGCTGGGCTGCTGCTCTGGCTGCTGAAGCCTTGAACTGAACTCGTTCTGATGATCCCTCACTATTCTGGTCTTGGTCTTCTACTGATGCTACAGACAATAGAAGCAAAGGTCGTAACATGACTGTGATTATGCTGGCAGTCACAATGAACTTGTCCTTGCGTCCATGTGGCCGGATCTGCTCATCCTTGATACCTGGCACAGGATAGTTGGCCAGCAAGTATGCCCGGACAGCCAAGAATAGGCCACCATTGCCATTTGCCAGCCATTCTGCAAGACTCAGGACCACCTGATCTGCTTTCTTTTTCCTGGCTTCCTGACCAGACTCACAAAAGCACTTCCATGTGCTTGTGTCAGTCAGTGCCACCATGATCCGCATAGCTAGACCAGGCAAGTTTGCAACTTCCAGCGATGCTGAACTTTTACCTCTTGATGCATGTTCTGCTTCGCGCCATCCACAGCCATCTTTTGCTATAGTGGCACAAGCAAGCCTCAATACCTGGTGTGCTTGGTGCACCCATTTGGACATCTTATCTGGGAACCCCAGGGCCAACGAGCAGTAATTGAACCGCTGATCTGCACAGAACCATAATCAACCATATGTGAGGTTCTTCCACACTCCCATATGTAACATTCAAGGAGAACAGGAGAAGGAAGAAGTTGATAGCAGCTACCTGCATTGTTGATACTTTGCAGCAATAGTTGAAAACAGGTGGCAAGCCTGATGGCATCCTCAAATGCTTCTTGGCTAGGAAAAATGAAGCAACTCGAATGCCTCAAGATCATGAAAAGAGGTCGAAGCATTCGATTTGAAATTGCTTCTGCAGAAATTGGAGGTCGGTCTGGATCCTCTTGTATCAGGAATTCTCTGTCCCACTCTGCCCGAGCTTGGCGGGCTGCCTCCCTTGCCACAGTACGCCCCCTCCATACCCTCTAGAGTTGCAGACATATGACACACAACACATCTTGGATGAGTATGCATGACATGTTACACAGCACATCTTGGATGAGTGTGTGTGCCCTCAACAAACAGAGAGTACAACTGCTGAGCACCCTAGGGATGAGCACCGGGGCAGTACCTGAATGAACAAAGCGGAGGCTGCAGCCTGTTTAGCAAGAGAACGTGTCAGTCTCTCCTGTGCTACTTGACCCAGCAGCTCATCTCGAGATGCTTCCTTCACACTGGCCCCTCGGAGTGATACCTGCAACCGCCGTTTACAACAATTTTCATTCCGATCTTGAAAGCAACTCAAATAGCTATATGGCAAAGAACTTCTACCATCCCTCAAATGATTTCTGGGGAGTATAATTTAGTTACTTCACTTGAAAGAAAAAGATTGTTTAATCAGTTGGCATCAGGACATAGTGCAATTTACACACTATCAGAAGAGAATTTTTTCTTAGCTCCCACCGAGCCTCCCATGGGATCAGAAAATCAGAAAATCCATTGCTTTGAGGAGCTACAAATCAAAGCGAATTCCCGCATGTCAACAACACATCAGAATAGAACATCGATGCGCCAACAACAATCCAACGCAATTCTCCAAGTAGCACACAGAGACGCGCACAAAGAGGAGATTACCCGGTAGGTATATGCACGCGAGAAAAAATCTAGCAAAAACCACAAGCATGCGTCGAGAAGGAAAAACGGATTCTCTCGTCTACACATTCCAATTCTTGATAAACAAATTCAGCGGCAGACCTGTCGACGACGTCCCGGAACGAATTGCATCATTCCAGCTACCAGATCATGGCTATGCGCCTCATACTCCTCCTCCTCCCTTCATGAAAACGCCGAAGGCAGCAGTGTCTGTTTCCGTCTCAGAAAATCGCGCTTAAAAACTAATAAAACAAGAAGAAGAAGATAAAGAAGAAGAAGGAGAAGAACTATAACAACAAGAGTGGGGAGAATCGGGAGTTGTTTTGACTCCCCTGACAGATCCTCGGATGCACACACGTACGAAAGAACGCAACAAACCAATTCTTTTTCGGAAGCTTTATGAAGGAAAAAAAAAACTTCAAAATGTATAAGTTTTCAATCGCACTTCAAGTCAGGCTATTTTATCTCTGACAAAAGGCATTATGAGACAAAGAGCAACAGGAGAGATTCATCATTGTCCCGCTCGCTCGCTTGCTCGCGGCCAAGATTTCTTCTCTAGCACGCACGCACGCAAAGAGTCTTGGCTTCCCTCGCAGATCGCAGTGCAGCGCAGCACAAAGCACGGCTGAGCGAGAGAGAAGCTCTTTTACACAGATCCCACAGCTTTTCAGATCCAACGGCGATTACTCCATTTTCCTTTCACATCAACGGTGAAGATTGAAAAAACCTGCATATCTTTTAACACACCACCTCCCCCGGCCGCGCCCACGGCGTTCCCGCTCAAGAACCTCCACTGTAGGAAAAATCTTTAACATAGATAAATGTTATCTTTAACATAATATTTCTTATCCGACGGCTGTAAGTCCATCTTTCGTGCCAGTAGACGGCGGAGATCGAGAATCGTAATGTTTTCTTTTCTGGGTCGTCGGACGCTCTTTTACACATGCGTGGTTTACTGATCGGAAAAACAATGTCCCTCACATCGCGGAATGGTGAGGTGGTTGGCAACATTATGCGCCGGAAACGGCGGCAATAGCAGGTTCAAGTCATGCAATCGGAAGCTAACATTACGCAGCGGAATACGCGCCTCCCTTGTCGAAACGGAGTGGGTCTGCATTTAATGCCAACAAATTTGCACAAATTTTCGCAATTTTTTTTTTAATAAAAAAAAAACTTGTGTCCATTTTTGGATATTTTATTACTCTTGCCGTCAACAATGTAGCCCCCAAATTATAATATTAAATAAATAGGCTAAAGCATGGTTATGTTCCAAACGTTATGGCTTTTGGGGTTTTTTCTCTTCAATTTTCTAGTATAAAAAATTTCATGAAATTCTCCAAAAATTCAGCAAAATTAGTTGAATTTGCAATTGGAAAACAAGGTTTTCCAAAATTACCCCAATATGGGGAAAAAACATTTTTGAGAAAAAAAAACAATGGTTTTTGTTATAATTTTTTTTAATAAATAGGATATTTTAGTTCTAATTATTTGTAGAATTTAGATGGAAGCCAAATAATGATAATAAAAAGGAAAGCTCAATTTGTGGGATTGTAAAATAATATTTGATTTTTCATATATTAATATTAAATTTATAAGAACACGCATTATTGAACCACATCATACATCCTATATATAAATTCACTACGTCCGTCCGTCCGTGACGGAGCTCGGGTCCGTCACAGAAGGCCGACCGGCCCTGGCCCGGCACTCCCGGACTCCCGGATTTCGGCCGATCGCGCCCGCCGTGAGGGGTGTCGAGCCGGGTCCATCACAGAAGGCCGACCGGCTCTTTGGTGCCCTGCACGGGTGGAACGGGCACGGCCGTTCTCTGGTTCCTAGCACGGGCGGAGCGTGGCCTGGAGGAGGAGCGCTGCGCTGCTGCAGGCGAGAGAAGAGGAGGAGGAGGACAAAGGAGAGAAAAGAAGAGAAGAAGAGAAGAGAAGAGAGATCTTGATTGGAGCTGATCAAGATCATGATCTCTTTTTTTCTGTTGCGACTCTCTCGTGTTTTCAAACAAGAACTTCTGTCTCTGGTTTTCTCTCGTTGGCGTTGTTGAGGAAATCAAATCGTGAAGCAAAAGCCTGGCGGAGGTGGTGGTGGTGGTGTTGAAGCACGCGACTTCACAGTGTTCGAAGGTCACGGGTACCCACTAGTATTTGTAATGATACTTCCACCATAGTTAAGGGAATCAGAGCAAATTGGAGTTCAATTGTGTTTGAATTATTAGGGCGCAAATTGCATTATCAATTTGAACACAAGTAGAATTGCAAGAATGTCATTTAAATCACAATTGCCAATATTTGTCAAAATGAACCAATCACATTTTTGTGATTTTGCTGTGTCAATACATAGTTTTGTATAGTTTATTGCAAAGGTTTATAAAGTGTTTAAATTTTCAAATTAAAACAATTCTTATGTGCAAAAACAATGCATCATATTTGTGTTATTTGGAATGGAAACATTTATAATGAATATATCCTACAATGAGCACAAACTACCACAAATGGTAGAAATAACAATGGGCACAAGACCTATGAAATCTTCATGCCACTCCTTGTTGTTGCTCTCCACGACACACAATAATGTTTGCACTCCCAAGCCATAACTCACACAATAGCAACAATCTCCTTTATTTATTGCATAGTGTAGAACTAGTGAACCACAACAACAGAATGTAAGGAGAAGGTGACATAAAAGGATGGGAGGCTGGAGAAAGGCAACTACAAAGCTTGAAAAAAATAGATAAAGTAAAGCAATGGCAATGGATGTGAAGCAATTGCTCAACAACATCCATGAAACTAAAAGAAAAATTTGGTTGCATGAAAATGGACAAGATCAACCCTTTCATGATCTCCATTGATAGAGCTATCGATATTGTAGCTACCCCTAGATTGTGTGGTTCAAAATCTAACAATTTAGATGCATCCAAACCCTTCAACTTAACAAAGGCATGTCTAATAGGCCTTTGGGAGTTTGCCACTTGGGGAAATTTCACCCCAAAAAAATACACTAATGAGGAATTATCTATGAAGATTATTTCATGAGTTGGTCATCTTACCCATTCATGGGTTGAAGCCAATTCACAACCCTCTACAAAATACCTAAATAGCTAATGTAACTGTTATGTTCCAAGGGTTCATTGGCTCTTCTTCGCCCCTCCCTTTGTTGACAACCTACTAAGCTTCATGTTGAAAAAGTCTACCTTCCATGGCAATCTTCATAGACAATGTGTTGGGCCTAGTGGTGCTTACCTTAGCATGTCTTTTCAAGCTTTCCATAGCTTTATTGGTGCCCCAACTTGGCAACTATGGTATTGAACTTTTTCAACTTGTAAAATTATCATTTTTCTTAGACATTGTTCTCACTCTCTACCATATTGTTCCATCACCTAGAAAAATAATTCAAATCTTCCATTAATTTTGTGTGCAATATTGTGTAGTAGGTGGATTCTTTTGGATGATAGGACATACGAAAATCATTAGTTTAGCATGAGATTATTCATAATCACAACCTTCATTGTAGTTTGGAAATCATGCAGATTTGATTTGATATTTGATTTTATTTTATTGTTTGGGTGCATAATCTTTGAGTATGATTCTTCAGGTGTTAGCCACAAGAGTGAATGGCCAGAGCTTTTATTTAAACCCAAGTTTGAAGCTGTACTTGCCATCCAAGACCCATTTGCTGGAAATGACCCAACTCAATATAGTGTGTTTATTCAAAGTCCTTTTGAAGCAGATGTTCGTGTTGCACCTAAGTATGCTGATGACAAGGATGTGTGGATTTATACTACTGCTGGCATCGATGGTATTGTATATGAAATTCCAAAACGTGGCCAATGGCATCCTAATCGTATGTTCTCTATTTTAATTTCTATTGTTCAAGCTACAAACCTTGGAATTTTGGGGTGAATTCAATCTCTATTTGTCAACACTTGGAGTTGAATGTGTAAATTGTGAGGAAACATGAGTCATAGTTCTTGCTCATATACTATCATCTTTGAAATAACAATTAATTACCAATAATACATCATCAATGAAATTTGTTTGGCAAAAATGTCAAAATATGTCTGAAATATATATATATACTAAGGAGGCACATTTATTAATGTTAATTTTTACAACACATAAATGTAAACAACATAGACTCTTATTTTTTAAGGTTATTTTCAAGTTTTACCTCCACAGGAATAGACCCAGGATGGACAAATCTTGTGGGTGTGGAATACAAGATGGCCATACAAATCATCAAACAAGATATGCCTGGAGTTTTGGTAGAATACAAACCAGCTGATAGTTTGCCCCCAGATAATATTCGAATCAACCGTGTGATACTTTACATAAATCCAGATGGAAATGTAGATAGAACACCAAAAGTAGGTTGATATCAATGAGTCATTTTGGTATGAGGAAGTTGAAGTTTGCATGAGATTCATTGATCATTGACTATTGTTGCAATTGCATACACTACGTAATGTATTTCTAATAGCAAATCCCAAAAAGAAAAATATGTCAAACAACAATTGTATGTAAGAAAAATGAACTTGTGTGCATACAACAATGGGTTTGTTGTTGAAATACTCCAAGAATGTATGTATACAAACAATGCAAGAAATTAATATTGAAGATTATGTGTTTGGTGGTGGGAAGAGCATCTTAGTGATGATAATACAAAGAAACATTTACACCTTTTGAGCACTCAATTGTTCTTCACCCACAATTCCCTTGCAAAAAAATTGTGTAATCATTATTTAATGGTCAAGTGGATGACCACACTAACCACACCCTCTGTCTATTTCACTTTTATTAACTTCAGCTAACATCATCAATAGAAATAAAAGACGAATCAATTATGTGAATGAACTAACCAAAATAACTCAAAAGTATCATCAAGATGTGGGAAGTTCTAAACTATGCGCATTGGAAGAGATTTTGTTTTCCATCTTGATGGGATGAAAAAATCAAGGGCTTTTTTATATTATTTTGCCTTCAAATTTTGTTGATTGAAAATGGGCATAGATTTGCCTTCTACGTGTGGATGTACTAATGGATAAAAACATAATTTGCTCCATTTTTCTTTTGAGGCAAGGATTTTTCAAAACACAAAATACCAAGGGTGGCTTATCTGGACGAAGTACATGTACAAAGGATCAACAAAAAAACTAAATAATCACAAGTAGCCTAGTTAAAGAAGATCTATTACAAATATTGTTCTTTTTGCTAAGATGAAAAATTGAACCCATACAGAAAAACACAAACATGAATAATAACTCATAATATGCAAAAATGTAATCAATGATATTTAATTCATTGCCAAAAAAAACCTAATATAATTCATGGAAATTCAAATGAACAAAATTATGGTGTAAGCTCATACTTTAAAGTGTTGAAAAATAATCTACACATTATGGGTTGCACTCTTTTTATTTATACTTGTTTAAGGAAATATGTCATGGAAAGTTTTCAAAAAACAATTGTGCAATTCACCATCCAATGAACCTTTTTGAAAAAATAGTAAATATTTATCATGCCATATATATGAAAAATGAATGGTGATGGATGCATTTTGCTCATTGTGTATCTAAGGTGGATGTGCATGGATTAACTTCATCCATAAATTTAAAAAGTGCTAATGGATGACTTTCATCCACATGACTGAAATTTGGATGTTCGAGGATGGGCTTCAAATATATGTTACATGAATGACAAAAAAATTAGCTATGTGGACTAACATATGATTTTATTTGATTTATAATCACCTTTAATCTAGTTTGAACTTATGTAAATGTAAAAAGAATACATGTATATGGTTTTACATGGCCATGTAAACAATGTAAAAATGTGATTCTTACTTGGGGAAGGTGGGGATTTTATAATATTTTGGGTGATAGACCAACCAAATGGCCCATTGAGAAAAAAAAATCAAAACATGCACCTAGACAATTAATTAATAGGGATTTGCAATAAAATATGGTCATTAAAGATACATAGTATATACATTTACATGAAACTATGTAATTGTAAATGTGAAAAAAAATTATACACAACAACAATGTGAGTCTATATGTAAAAAGTTTGGACATGTACTTGCATTTACACGAGATTTACACACCGTATATAAAGCTAGTAACATTCACACACACAACATTAATTCTAATCACCTATTCAATAATGGTAGTCATCTCTTAATTACATGACAACCTTTTATTAACCCAATTTCAACATGTGAAAATGTGTGCAAAGTCATTTGCATTGTGCATTAAATAATATTTTATTGAACATCTACATTTCATCACAAATGAAATCATATTCACAAAATATGAAGGTAACTTGTCATACACCATTATCATGAACACATAAGCAATTATCATGAACATAGGTGTTACAACAAAAGTTATGTAACAAATAAAGTTTGAACATTATCCCAACAATATGTTCAAACATAAGCATTTGAATGAAGTATGCAAATACGTGTACCCAAAATTGGGATTACATTCCCAATATGAAAAACGAAAGGGAAAGTATTTCCATTTCTTTCCAAATTATGTGCATAACATTACAATATGCAACTTAATGAAAATATAAATATTATAATTCGATATGATTAGGGTGCCAAGAATTGGATTACGATAATGTATTAAAAATATTTCTGATTAAAAATTTTTAAATTAATTTTCTACTTCTTAACATACAAAAATAACCTCTTTGAAATGAAAAAATTTACAAAATAAAAGAAGACACAACTAACACAATTTGTCATTGCATTGCAAATTTGTACTATGAACTGTGCACTACATCTATTTATGCATAATTCAAAAGTTCAAACATTTACTTACACTACATTTATTTTATTACTCATTTCCCAAAATTCATCATAAAAATGAACTAAACCCCATTTTTTTAAAAACCTAATCAATCGAACAATTTTTAAAATATTTATCATGGATGAAAAATGAACATTTATGGATGAATTTTGAATATGAATGATGACAAATTAAATAAATGACTATATGAAATATTTTACATAATAGTGACAATTATTTCACGTATCTATATTTAGGATACATGTTTGTTTGTTGTGTTTACTTGGATGTCACCATGTTGTACTTGTAACCTTTCTAACTAATTGTTTTTTGAGGAATTCTTGTTTGTAGCCAAATTAGTGGTCATCCATAGGAAGATTTAGCCAAATTTGGTTATGAAATAGATTTTTAAAATTACAAATTTGTCATAAAATTTGTAATTTTTTTGCTTCCAAATAAGAATAAACTAATAAAATTTTCAAAAATTTTACAATTTATTTCATTTCTAACAATTAAAAACCTCCAAAATCATATCATTTTTCAATTTTGGTTTATGGCAAATTCTGCCATTAGAAAAAAGGTTGCCTCCCAAAACCATTACCAAACCCCCCGCAACTTTGATTGTTGTATTCCTGAACTTTCAACAAGGTGGTGTGCATGTTTGCCATTTTGCAAATTTTCACCCAAGGGAGCAAAAATGATTGAATTTAAAACAATTTTCAACTATGGAAATTAATAATATATTTTTAAATGATAATTTTGCAAGTTACAAGAACTTTGAATTTAAACTTGTTTTGACAAAAATAATATTGGGATGGGTGCAACTTTTTTTTAAGTGCCAAATTTCACCAAAATTAAAATTTTAAATTTTATCAAAATTAAAATTAAAAAAAAATTGGAAAAAAGATCACATTATGATAAAAAGGGGTGTTTTTGAACTGGCCTTGAAACTTAGTTTTCAAATCATAAAAACCATTCACTACAATAAAAGGTGTCCTTATATGCTAAATGATTTCACTGGATTTTGAGTGAATTCACTAATTGTACAGAACAAGGACCAATGAAAAAATAATGAATTCATTGGTTTAATGCATAGGGACTAGTGAACTACACCCACATTTTGTAGTAATGATTGTAAGTCACCATATTTATAAATTGTGAATGTTATTGAACAAGTTGCAAGAATTTCAACTCACCACATATATAATGTTTCATTGCAATGCAATTGCAACTTAGTTGAAACATCTCATTTTCAACTACTATGTAACTCCATTCCAAGTATAACCATAATATATTGTTGATGTTACTAATTTTCATCCATCCATTAAAACTTAACATGTGGCACTATGAAGATTTTTGGATCTAAAGATTATTTTCTTATTGAGTATTGTTCTCCATCATCTATTATAATTGTTAATGATGGTTTGATATTATGACACGTGGCTCAATAGAAATTTGCCACATGTATGGCATATTCATTGACTTAAAATAAATATCTATGTTAATAGTTAGATAGGTTAGTGCATAGCCATACGTAGGTTGGTTGGTAGGTCCTAACACCTACATACCTACACTACCTACCTACTTATGTAGGTAGGTAGAAAAATAGGCCCTACTTATTTAATACATAGGTAGGCAAGCATGTAGGAAAGTACAAAATTAGGTGAATTAAAAAATGTACATGTACATATTTTTTATTTATTTTATGTTTTGCTCTTTTGTGCTCATCTCAAAATGGCATGTTTATTTTAATGTGAAAACATAAGAGAAGATGCATTATTTATATTGTTTGTGACATGGATTCAAATACAAAGCATATGGGTTTAGAAAATTCGTTAATTTTTACTTACAAATTAAGTTGCACCTACATAAAAAAATTCCCATATGCTTTGTGTTTATTTTTCATTATGTAAATCATAAAATTAAGTTTCTAATTATCTAATACATATATGTGTGAATTGATTATTTAATATTTAATTATCTGAAATAGTGAATTTAATTAATAAATAAGGATTAGATAATTAAATCAAAATAACTTATCTGAAAATAAAAAAATTGGATAAAATATCTGATACTTAATTATTCAAGTCAATCATTCAAATTAATCAACTAATGACCTCTTTTTAATTACTTTTTTAATTCATTTAATTAAACACTTCATATAATTTATTATTTATTTTTAAAAAATTATTATCAAATGATTAATTATTTAGATTTATATAATTACTCTTTTATTTTATTTTTACTTTGAAGTATAAATTATTTGAATTAACTAAAAAACTATTGATTTGAATCAAATGGGTTTATAATTCATAATAAAAATCTAAATCTAAATAACTATTTCAAAATAATTAATTATATTATATGTTTAATATTATTTGGTATTTAAAAAATGATTGAAAATAATTCATTAATGTAAAATTTTAAATGATTTTGGGTAAAAAAAATCAATGTATGAAGAGGCATATCCATATGTACACCCAAATTTAACTTTTAATATAATATACACATTTTTTTAATATTCACATTTAAGTTTATATGTAAATAAATAAATACCTTATGAATGAATTTAGATAATTAATGATTTGGTAACTATTGATGATATAATGATTATTTTAATTAATCAATTTAATTTAGTATTAAGTATCCCAAACTAGAATAAATATTTGTTTAGTTATTAATTGATGAATATATATTTTTTACACATACATATTGTTTAATCTAATTATCATAATTAATGAACTAGGTAATTATATGAATTACATTTATTTATTCAGGTTAATAGTCAATTATTTTGTATAATTAATAAGTTCAAAATAATTTAATTGTATGAAACATAATTTCAAATTTAATAGTCAAATTACTAAAACCATAAATTTTTATAGAATATTATATATGGATCTTAATCCTTATTAAGTCATAAGTTGTTGCATAATTATTAGAACATAGTTGAACACTAGTAGTTTAATAATGATACACTAGTGACCATACTAGTTGTATCAATGGGAATCATAATAAAAAAGCTAATTACAAATGTATCCCATAATGCGCAATGGAACTTCAAACATGTGGCATGATCGCATGTATGTACATCGTACATTAGTTACAACATAGTTGTTGCATCAATAACACATTTACAATATTTTTAAAATAGTTATGACACGCAACTATGGTGCAACTCTTCAAAACATCAAATGTGGTTAATTATAGATGTATGTATAATGTGTACAAATTATTATATAAAGACCCCTTTTCAATTCACTTGCAATTATAATACAATTAGTTGATTTTCTAACATGATAATTTATTTATTAATTCCCCATATTTCAAGCGAGATAGTTGCATAATAGTTGTAATACCCAAGGAATAGTTACACAATAGTTGTATACAAGTTGTTTCTTGAGTTTTAGTTGTAGGGCAATGTGGTTTTGGTAGATGCAATTTCTCATAGCTGTATCACCACATTTGCACCTGATTTTGGTTTTGTAAACATTACTTTAAATAATCAATCACATATGTAATAAAAGGGTTGCAAACATGTTCTAATTAACGATTTTCTACATGCCAAAATTTTAATGTTTAAAAAAATATATATGCACCAAATTCCCCTCCCCCACCCCCCAAGGCAATTTTAAATATAAATTTTAATTAGCTAAACTTATATAAGAATGTTAAATTTGTATACTTTCATAAAATTTTGTATCAAATTTGGCTAAATTGTCTTATGGATGATCAACACTTTAACTACATCACAAAACTGGAAAAAACAATATTGGTTTTACTAAACCATTGTTATTATGCAATAAATGATAAAGGGAATGTATGTACATGAACAAATTTTGTTAAAAATTCAATAGCTTTTCATTGCTCTTAAATGTTTATACTTTATACACATTCACATCAAATTTTAGGATTCACATGTCTAATGTGAAAAAAAACTAAAACCTTTTGTACTTCACTAGAAACACTAAAGTTATCTATGGTCAAAACCCCAAAAAAACTTTAGATTTGAAGTTCTTAAATACTAATTATCCTGATTTACTCCAATGCATAACTTTCAAACTGGTTAATTTAGAAATTTTCATATGTTACCCACAAATATAAAACGTCATCCATATTTGCAAAAGGGAGTTTTTAAGTTACCAATGGAAATATTTTACTTAAACAAATTGTCTAATCTTTGGTCATGCCTTGGTAATAAAAATGTTGTGTTAAAATCTATTAGAAAATATAGTAACTTCAAGGTACTTTGGCCCCTATATAGTAATACATTATTTTTTTGCAATTTCATGAATCAAACATTGACAAATGTAATGTAAGATTTTACACTCATCATTTGAATGAAAATATGTTATTCATTTTTAACATAAATGTTCATCCATTACAAGTAAAATAATTTAATGGTTCAAAATGAGAATGGTATAAATGAAAAAAAAAATTGTTTTCAAATGTTTAGGTTAAGGCAATTTAGGGTTCCAAGTGATGTGACATGGTTGGCAATGTGAAGGGTTGTCATTTGTCTCCAAATGAAAATTCTACCATCGCAATGATTATCTAACTTTCTTGTTTTACATTTTCATTTTTTAAAATTATTTTAAGCATTTGGCAAGTCTATTGAAGGAAAGAGCAATTAGATTCCCTCTAGACAACCTTATTATTGCAAAGTGCTTGTGTGATCAAACAAGATGTTTACCAAGTTGTTTTCAAGTCATAGACCATTGCATTATCATTGATCTCTCCAACTTTTCATGTGCATGGAGGAGTTCTTAACTTGAAAAGGAGTGCATTTTTTGTTGCACTTTGATAAACATGAACAATGATGTAATGTTGTTTAATGAAAATGTACTTGAATGTAGATGTGTCTTTAAAGAATAAATAAGAGTAAGGTGATTATAATCTACAATAGCTTCCAATTAAAACTCAATAACTATGGTGAATACATGAAAGATTACATTTATATATAAAGTTTTTTTTTGGATATAATTTGGACCTTAGACCCTATTGATGAATGTAGTGCAACATTTTGTAGTGGCCTAATAAACCTCTCCAATATACACAACAAACAATGTATTTTCTGTTGGTTGTTTATGGGACATGTGTCAAGGATTAACCGTTATGCTTAATTTGTAGGAGATTGTTATTAAATGGAAATAACCAACTTGGGTTTTGCATTTCTAGTTTGCCTTTTTGGTGAGCTCTAAAGGTTAAAACCACTTGCTAAGGATTGACATACAAGATGGAGGAGGGAAATGACATTGCTTCTCAATTATTGCCACGTTATAAAGTTGGACCCTTCATGGCAATTTTTTTCCAATGGTCATATGTTGGAGGTAGAACTTGTGAATATCTTTTATCACCATACAATTATGTACATGGAACCTTGTTTATCTTGTTCTTATTTTGTGATTGTGTTAGGATCATTCATTAGTATTGTTTAGTTTTCATATTTTAATTATTTTGTTCATAAGTTTTCAAATTTTGTGTTGTACAGTTTTTTCACTTTCTTGAAAAGATGTTTTGTAGGTGTGTAGTGTGTATGTTATTGTGCCATTCCTTACATATTTGTGTTGGTTCTAGGTATATTTCAATCTAGTTCTTCATATGATGAATTGGTCAAGTTTTACCAATTGTGTTGCTTGTGTGAAGGATTGAATATTCAATGTGTATATTTTTAAGTTATATCTTTGTGGAACTTTTGGCTAAGGGATGTCATTCGTTTTATGAATGAATGTAAGGTATGGTGGCTCATTATTAAAGTCACAATATATTTTTTTGCAAGGTGTTTTGTGTTTAAATGTTTATGGTGAATAATTTAATTTTAAATACATTATATGATGATTCATTCTAGACTAACAATTTCATTATAAAGACATTTGCACAATTATGTTTTGAAAACAATGCATTTATTATGAATACCGTAGTGGCATTCCCATTCGCGACCTGCCTTGCGAATAATTACTTTCAAAAGTTTTTCTTTTTTGCACTAACCAGTTCACAATTATTTTCACTTTCGTCAGGTCGTTTTTGCAATTTCTCCACCTTTTCGTTTTGGTAAATTCGTTCAATCTAAGCCGTTGGATACAACACCTACGACCCCGGCAATGACGGTTCAATGATCGCGGCAGGCCGGCCCGGCCGAGCCCGCCGAGCCGAGCCAAACAAAGATATTGCAGTGAAATCTGGTGCACAGACATTGCCAGCATGTCTCATTGAACGGTCAAGATATTGGTATTGTACACAAGCTCTTGATTTAGGCGGGAAAGGTGCAAAACTGCAGGCCCCAAAGACTGAGCCACAGCGAGCTGCGTGCACTATGGTTCAGACAAATAAGGAAAAGTGGCTTCCCTTTCAAAAATCAATAATGGCACTAGAACTGAAGGGAAACGACAAAACAGATGAGGCATCGGTAAGGGAATGGCGCCCAAGGTGGCCACTATCACCAAGTTTTTTTCTGTCGTCTCTAAAGAAGAGCAGCTTGCCCAATGGCAGAGAAGCTAGACTCAGTTGGGAGAGCGGTTGAAGGAGCAGGCAGCCCGTAGAGAAGAGGCAGAGAAGGCCCGTCTGGCTGCCAAGCGTCCCGTTGGTAGACCAAAGAAAAGCACTGCAATGCCCTTGGCCATATTGATTCCCCAAGCTTCTGGACAGCAACCTGCAGCACAGAATGGGTGGGAGCAAGGGGATGCGGCAGCAGCTGAGGAGACGGGGGTGGATGCAAGCGAAAAACCACCCCCTGCAAAGAAGAAGAGGGGAAGTTACACAAACTAGTTTGTCCCCGATCTGTGGCCTTTCATTGAACAAGGTGTGAAACAGCACCCCAAGAGCTTGTATGAAGCTTTGTTCTCCCTTCAACACATCAAAAAGCCTGGCCGGGTTGGCAGCCCTTTTGACAACTTGACCATCAGCACTTTGAAGGGGTGGTTTGAGAAGGATGTGACGGGGCGCTTTGTTTTACGGAGGAAGTATGAGGAGGCTATCAAGCTGCAATCTGCACGGTCAGCTGCTCAAGACAAAGGGCCTCGAGGGATCCTCAAAGATCATCTAGTGGCCTTTCAGATGATCGTAAACACTTTGAAAGGCATGCGAGACTCGGGGCAGCCTTTGGACAACACCATTGCTCAGACAGTCATTCAGGGGATTATCTCAGCTGTTGCCCCTGAGCTCTTTGAGAGGGGCACAAAGAGTGGATTCTTCAGCGTGTCGAGAAGGTTTACAAGGAAGTTCTGCAGCGCCCTTTTTGCACTAGTTGATGGGTTCCTGGGAGGAGCTGGCAGGGCTCAAGCAGTTGATCAGGAAGGGGTGGACGAAGTGCGGGATGGGGAAGATTCACGAAGCGGAGTTCCAAGCAAAGGCCTTGTCAAAATGTCTGACAAGGGATCTGCTGGTACTAGAAGCAGCGGAGGAGGATATAACGGTAGGGCCTAAGGGGGACATTGAGGTGCTCGCGCACATGGAGCAAGCTTCATTGGCCGGTGTGATGGAGGCCTGCCTGAATGATCAGTTTGATGTTCCAAGTGATGTAAACCTAGATGGTTCTGACTCTGAAGAGGAGGATTAGATGGAGAAGATTAGAATTTAGTTGTTAGATCAACATCACTAGTACTGGTTAGAGCCTTGCTTCGAGACTCTCAGGGCAGCTACCTATTCTGCCATATTTGGTATTTTTCGCTGACAGGGTTGCAGAATTATCGGATTAATTCGCAACTTCGCACCGACTGTAAAAAATTAGTTTTTTTCTTCACAGCGGCCTGAAATAATTATTTTTAGTGCGAATGGGAATGCCACTACAGTATAGGCACCCTATTTAAATTTAAATTAAATAATAAATAAGTTGCATTGTAAAAAAATTTCCCATGTCATTTGAAACAAAATGGAAATGACCTCCTTAAGGCTTTTGGACATTGACATATTAAGCCCATGTGGAATTTGGCAAATCATTATTTACAAAATATACACATGAAAATGAGCCAGATGTGTTTTCTTGCTACCAAACATTTGATTTGTTCTCCTCATTATTCAATGCATGATTTAGGAATGAAACATGATCAAGTTAAGTATATATTGTTGAGATTTGTTAGATTGTTAAAGGTCATTGGAAACTCCATTGAATTTGTTTTAATCAAAAAATTGTTTTAACTTCTAATATATAAGTTAATAATGTTTTTCTTGGTGTAAATTTACATACCAAGAAAGTTTTTGGGTGAACAAAGTTGCATCAACATGAATTGATATACAAAATTTATCTCACATGTTGATAACTTAGCCAACACTTATGTAATGAAATGTTGTCAACTTTATTTTTTAGATTTGAGTTACACAATTGTTTGGTTTATGTTTCTTATATGTAAATGTTGGACGATGTAGGAAGATACACCATTGTTGGCAATATACTTATTTATTTTTAAGTTCGCAAATGATGTGTCTTTCAGATTTAGGTGTATTTTTTTTTTCAAAGTTGTTTCCTTGGGTCAATGCATTGTGTTCACCATAATGACTTGTGTAGCATGTGCCATTGGCCCAACTATTACCACATCCTCAACTGATTTCTCCTTCCAAAACTTGGTTTTTGGGAATTTATTTAAATTTTCAGCAGTAAAAATCATTTTTAAATCAATATTTCCCACATTCTGAATCCAAATCTTACCAAATAAAATGCATTAAATTTTGTTCATCAACATCTTTCCAATAACACCAAAGGCATATTCCAATTCCTCCAAAATTTTCAGCTAGGATTTAATTTAATTTTTAGTAAAAAAATCATTCAATATTCAATAACTTTTGCACAACAAGTCCAAATGCCATGAAACAAACCAATGCACCCCTCATCCTTGAGAGCTTTCCAAATGGACCAAGAACACAATCTAAAGCATCCCAATTTAGTGGATCTCATAAGTACAAACAACCTTCCTTCATAAATAGATATGATGTTGGACCAAAATTTGATAATGGTTAGATTGTGAGGATTAATGAACTTGCTAAATATTTATGTAGTTTTTTTTGTACTAGGTCATCTATTGTAGGTGCAAGTGAACAAGATCACATCTATCAAGGTTGAACTATTATGCGAATATTATTTCCTATATTATTGTAGGTCCATCAAGATTTTTAAGAATGTTGAGAATTTGGAAAGGTTTTCAAAACAACTACATTGAGAATCTAGTTTAAGTGGTTAGTCTTAACTTATTTCATTTCATGCTTTTAAAAATGTCTTGTATTTATGTACATTTAAAAGTGTTGGATTGTTGTGTTTTTCTTACAATATATAAAGGGCTACTCTTAAGCTTTGTGTTTACATAAGTTACATTGTGAATTTGACAATTCAAAATGAAGGAAGGTAAGAAATCCAAGATTGTTTGTCATATTGACAAACTTTTAGAGAAATCAACAAACACTTTCAAGCCAAAGATCAAGGATGACTATCATGTTAACATGTATGATGATCGAATTTTGATAATGTGGTTCATCAAATTGTTTAAATTTCATTCATAGGATTCCACATTGCATTAGGTTCAATTTAGTTTCCTTGATTAGTCTTTATGGTTCAATTTTATTATTTTCCTTAGTTTTGTAAAATTTTAAACAACTTGCCAATGTCTATGCCAAGAACCATAACAAATGAAAACCATGCTACATATGCCATGTCCTCTCTATTAGTTACAAGGTAAATAACATTGTTTTGAAT
>Ga0116230_10000490_pt1 | contig 34864 bp, 42 predicted proteins | sample S1TSphfallax_3_FD_88678 | JGI IMG/M metagenome (GOLD analysis project Ga0116230, IMG submission 88678) | Host-associated microbial communities from peat moss isolated from Minnesota, USA - S1T2_Fd - Sphagnum fallax MG | ecosystem: Host-associated > Plants > Peat moss > Unclassified | place... | reverse complement strand
TACGGTACCCATATTTATATTTACCCATTTATTAATTTTACCCTTGCGTCAAAGAAAAACATTCCCGGTGTTATCCGCCAATACTGGCCGTTTCTAAACAATCCATCTCCTGCGTCTTCTAATGAGTCTTCAAAAGCTTCAGAGCAAAACCAATCACCGTCTTTATGCCAGTCTCTACTGAAAGCAAAACCAAATATTGCAGACCAGTCATACGGACAATCTATCTTATCAACAAATGACTTATAAAACTTTTGTTCAATTTCACTTGGAACTTCAATAATAAATTCTTGAGATTCACATTTAGTGTCGTAATCCCATTTTCGTATCTGTACTCCACCTTCAGGTTTTGCGCCAAGCCATCCATCAGGTTGGCCTGGGTAGTTTGTTATGGCAGCTTCAATATGCGACCAAGGAGAATCTGTAGCCCATCTTATTAAGATGCTGCTTGGTGCCCATTTAGTCCTAGTGAATCTGCCTCTAATCATGCTGCATTAATAAGTGAACAAAGACTACCAGGTACTGGATTTTCACCACAGCCTACGTCACATACCCCCTGAGCTATTTCGATTATTTGTTGAACCGTAATGCTCATCCTGTTACGATCAATCACCGCTTGTAATTGACTTTCTGGATGATTCAGTTCCTTTACTTTAGCGTCCTTATAAAAAGTAAGTGCGTCTTTAATTTGTTCTCTAAGTAAAGCTGGCGCTGAATGTCCTTTAGGTACTGTCATTGGTTTACTCCTTAAGTAAATGGCATGTTACACGACTGGGCATAATTGTCTATCAACGTTTGTAATTCTGAAGTAAGTAAAGTTGATCCATATTGACTAATAAGCTGAGCCCAAATAGCTTTAATGGCTGGCGCGTTTATATCATTATAGGTACTAATTGCATATTCATAAGGTGCAAGCAAAAAATAAATCGGTTGGATATTCGTATCAGATTTAAGAGCTGCAATAAATGCTGAGGGCTCCGGGGCTGGTAACGGCACCCAATCGAACACTTCAGCGGCATTAGTTATCATTGTTTGATTTGCAGATGATGTTCCAGGGGCGAAATCAATTCTGGATGGCTCTTGATTTACAACAGCAAAGGATAGTCCTGTCAAGCCAGAAGCTTGATATAAATTAAAAAACATTCGAGTAGGATCATAATAAGTAGCCACTATTGCCATATACTCCCTGACATAAAACAAGTATTGCCGCTGACGCTAAAGCCCAAAGCGCTCCATGCGCCGTAAAAAGTGCTGGTGCCTCCGGCTCCGGCAGCTTCTAGCATTTGTAAATAATGCGCACCTGTAGATAGGCTATTAGATGAATAATTAGCAGTCATAGAATCGGCATTAGCTGTAGCGTAAATTCCAACACTACCGGAACTAAATGCAGTCGTACTATCGACACCAATTCCTATAATAGGTTCAGACGCACTGGAGCTGCCAGCACAAGAAAACGCTACCGAAAAAGGACTTCCGACTGAGCTAACAAATATAGGAATTCGTCCCTGTCCTATTGTTGTGTTCGCATCGCTGGCCCTAATTGTTTGTGAAGTATATGTCCAACTAGAGGCAGTTATTGCCGAAGCAAGCGCAGCCTGAATTTTATTAAAAACATTAGCTAACCGCCTAGCTCCAGTGTAGTTATAAACTGTGCCTGTAGCATCACAAGTAAATTCAGCTACTAAAAGCTTATTCGTCGATCCACTCTTACATAAACGACCAAGCGCATCGGATCCATAAGTTAGCGGCGTATTTACTCCTGACCAAGCATCTGCTTCAAGTGTCCAAGTTCCAGCGTTATTGTATAAAAATAGACTGTATGCGGTTCCTGATAATAAACCACTTATAGACAAAGAACATTCTGTTAAAACAGCTGTAGTTAAAACACCGGATCCATTATCATATGTATGATATTTACCTAATCCGGTTGAAGGGCCCACATAAATAGTGGCATTACCAGAAGAACTTCCATCTGCTAAAGGGGATGCTGATACTAAATAAGCTCTTGCAGATACAGGAACTGGCGGTAAATTAGAAGAGGAATATATGCCGCTAATCGCAATACCGGAATCTTTAATTAGCTGTCCATTGGTAGCATTATAAGTCGCAATATTGTTAACCACAGATGATGCTGGGCCAACAACATTACCTGCACCTGCATTCGGAAAAGCATTTTGAAAAACAGTTACTGGGTTAAGTATGCTCCATATTAAGCCTGTTGGATCTAACCCGACAATGTAATTCGCATAGGAAGATCCAGCTGTAGTAGGTAATCCGTTAGTTACTCCAGAAGTAGCAGGAAAGCTTGGCGTACCTTCTAATAGTACTTGTAATTGCTGCGCTAAAACAGTCAACTTATCTATGGACTGCATCAGCACTGCAGGATTTAAAGGCTGATTATCTTGAAAAACATTTGTTTGGAGATAATCAGAATTACGAATAATCTGAATAGCTACTCCAGATCCAGGAGCAGTAGTAAATGTTACTGTGCCACCAATACCAGTAAGGCTTATTGAGTTGGTGTAACCACTATTTTGTAAAACACCAGCTAAATACACCTGTACTTGGCTAGTATATTGAACAGCAAAATTATAACTGAAGCTTGTTGTTGAGCCATCGCCAGTGTAGTTATTAACGTAATTGGTATTTGGTACTGTCACTTAATATTCTCCCAGCTAAATATATCACTGGCTTACTTGTTTGACTACGTTTTTACCTGCTTTGATTGGCGTTTCGGGAATCGGAGCAGGCAAGCCTTGTGCTGCATGAAGAACTGTTGACATGATGTTATTTAAAGTTGCCTCTTTATTACCCGCCATATACTTAATAACATCGGCCATTGTGTCGCCATATTTATCGAACATGTCAAAGAAGGGCGGCTTTATTTCTGGCGCATAAAAATGTGTTTGCGCTACTGCATTTATCGACTTAGTCATAGCCTGATATATGACATCCCCGACAATAGGATTCATATTACCCAACAGTAACGACTGCACTGCTCGATATGCTGTATTTGCAAGCTCATCTTTATTGCCGAGTGCTTCTATTCCTAATCCTGTTCCAGCTGCCGCCACCAAAACTGATGGCACGTTGAACATGAATCGGGCAAAGTGGGTGAGAACAGAAGTGTAAATTGCCGCTTTAAAATTCTCTGGCGTTTGGTGGTTGAAAAATTGTGTCCAAGCTCTATTGTCGTGTTCAGCTAAACGCATTTCAGGCTGTTTAAATTGGGCAAACATACGACCGACGTTATCTTTACTCATGTCCGATAAAACTGCTCTGTTGCCCCCAGCAAGGGTCTCCTGAAAGGCTCTTACTCCTTCACGCTGCGCTAGAGCTTTATCGCCGGTTTTATTAAGCACCCAACGATATACACTGTGTGCAATGTTTATTACGGCTGGTTTGTCTCCAACAGTAAAAGGCAGCATTGCTATTTGCTCTGCTTTATTCATTGCAGGATTCATAGTTGGAGAAGTTGTAACTGCTCCGATCTGTCCTACATTTTTTAAGCTATATCTATTTTGAACTTCTGGCCAAGACAATACTTCTTTTGACACTTTTGCCCAATTAGCATTAGCATCAGCAATGCCTTTTAGATATTCATCTGGTGGTATAAATTCACCCTCATGCCTATATAAAGCACCGTTAACTATAGTCATATAGTGCTTAAGCGCTTGAATAGGCTTTAAGCCCAGTTTTTTAATTAATTGCATTCGCATAATTCCATCCACAAGATTGCTAAACGCAGTTTGTGATCGGGCTGTTCCATGCACAATATCTTTGTAGCCATTCTCTAAAGAGTCTAGTGTTTCTTGCCCAAATTTTTGTTTAACTGCGTATCGAAATTCTTGGTTATCTAATAACCCTTGCCACAATTTAGATGGTCCAGCCATAGCCTCATATTGAGCTTGCTGACGTATGCGCTTATTTAGCTTATAAAAGAACCCTTGGAACTCAACTGCAACTTTAGACGGGCCTCGTTCTTTGGTAAATCCTGGGGCTTGCTGTTCTGTGTTTGCTCTCCCTTGGCCGCCTTGTTCTTCTAATGGATTTACCGGAACTAAAGACTCCGGATTTTTTTCAGCCACACCTAATCGCCTTAAATAGCCGCCATAATTTTCTTGCAGCTCCATGTCTCTGCCTTCAACGGCTTTGACAAATTTTTGCAATCGCGGCCCGGCTTCATCATAAAAAGCCTTTCCACCTTCAAGTGCTTGTCTGTAATGCGGATTTGCTAAATCAAGCGCATTTTCAAAAACTGCTTGAGCTGATTTTTCTTCCAGCTCCGGCAACATATCACGCCGGATAGTCATATTATTTCCCCACTCGGGGTTCTCTTTAGTAGGACGAGCGCGAATAGCAGCAAGCGCGTCTTCGTTTTTCATAAGATCCAATGCTTCTAACATTTTGTCTGGTGTCAAACTAAACTGCTGTGGAGTATTATTGGCGTCTAAGTACTCACCTTTAATTTCTGGTGCGGTCATAGCGTTATAAGAAAGCCACTCTAATTCGTAACGTGATAAGCCTGTAGCTTTAGACAAGTTATTAGCCGCTATATCATCTAAATTTCTATGGAAAGTTTCAAAATTATTGACTGCATCATCAGGACTAAAAGTTTTAACTAGCTTTTCTCCGTCTGGGACATCTTGAAATACTTTAGCTAATTTGCCGTTTTGTGTGGATTGATGAATATAGCTTGTTCTTCCTAGCCCAAAGTTAGATAAGGCATCATTTACAAAACCTAACGCTTTTTTATTTATTTGTTCTGGACGAGAAGGTAATTCTACTTTGCCAGGTTCTACAGGCTTACCTGTTTTCTCTGCTTCAGCCAATGCTTTTCCAGCACCTGGCATGATACGTGCAGCTAAAGCAGCTTTATTCACATTTGATTCTATGTAAGAAGTATCTGCCGCCTTTTGTGCTTTTTCTTGAGCTTCTTTTAAAAGCTTAGTGTTAGCAGTTTCTTGCTCGGCTTGTGCTGTTTTCTGTGCAATATCAATAGCCCCTACTTCTCCAGGCTGTATAGGGCGCGAATAAGTTGCAGGCTTAGGCTGTGCTTCTTGTGTAGGAACTTCCACCCCAATATCTTTAAGCGCATTAACTCGTGCTTCATTTTCTAGATCCTGACTTTTACGATCAAAGTACGACGTAATCGCACTAACTGCTTCCCCAGCTGTATTAAATCTTTTTGTGACTAAACCAGAAGTTGCGCCAGCTAATCCAAATGCTCCCATAGTTACGCCAGTATTTACTAGTGAAGATATAGTTCCGTCTTGAACATCTTTCATTGCTTCTTGAGTAGTATAAGGTTTAGAGCCAAGTGAATTTTTTGTAGCAGCCCATTTAATTGCTGAGTCTGTTAGTACACTCATTTCATTTGCAGACATATTTATTCGTGCAGCCAATGCAAATTTAGCAACTTGATTAAAAACTGCCTCTTTTACTGTTGGATTATTCAATATTGCATCCGCTGTTAATTGAGCCCCTTTTGTTCCTGCTCCCATACCAACAAAACCTAAAGCTGTATTTATCGCACCAGAGAACATCGCCCCTACTCTGGAAGTAGAAGGATCTACTCCGCGTTCTTGTAAATCATACATAGTATGTCCAAGAGCCATACTTCCACCGAGCAAAGCTCCGCCTGCCACAGCTCCCCAACCTATAGGAGTTCCTAAAGCTAAAGCGGTTAAAGCCCCCGCGCCGACTCCGCCCGCAGTTACTCCTAACCCCGGGACAACACCACCAACAGTTCGAGCAAATGGATTTTGTTGTATTTGTCCGTGACCAATCATGTTGGCATAATCTTCATCATCCATGACTGAGCGCATCAAAGCGCTCTTATTCACGTTATTTTGAGCAACACTAAAATCTTGTAACCCAACAAAATTTTTATTTCCTTCTATGGCTCGTGATATGCCTAATTCCCCGTGTTGAAATCCATTACTTAACTCGCGCCAAAAATTATTCCACCCAGATTCTGGTTCTCTCGATTGCCCTGTGGTTGATAATTTACGCTCACCAGGAGTGGTATTTAAAAGACGATCATATCCAAGGCCAGGTGAATTATTTTGTTGAGGCGTAACTGTACCCATATCAGCAGCCCCTTGATCAGGAGCGCTTTGAGATAACAATGAATCATAGCTATCAGATTGAGGCATTATTGTTTACTCGGTGGAGGAGTCCATCCTTTAGCGATTAACTCATCTTGTACTTCTTTAGGTAGTTTTCCACCAAGCGGTGATTCTCCAGATGGCGGAGGCGGAGGAGGTACTAAAGTTAAATCTACTTTACCGCCTGGAGTTTTTAATTGATGAGTGCCCTTTTTTAATTCTTGCGCTGTTGGTTGAGTAAGACCGCCTCTTGGACTTACACGCTCTAAAGGCGCACTTCCAGGAGCGGCTTGTTGCTGCATAAGGCCTGGATTATCTTTTACCACTTGAGCGTACCAAGCTGGGAAATTAGTTGAAGACAATGAAGCTTTTGGATTTTGTTGTTGTTTTTGAATCAACAGATCTGTTGCTTTATCAACTACTGCTTGAGGATAGTTATTATTCATACCAAAAGCTTTCAAACTGCGCTGTGTGTCCCATTTGCTCAAAGTATTGTAGATAGTGGATTCATATTGATCTTGCTGTAACGCTTTTTTCTTTATCGCGTCTTTACTGCTTCCAGCTAAAGGAACCGGCCCGTGACTTCCCCAACCAAGAAATCCGCCAGTATTAGCAGCTTCCCAGCCTGTGGCAGCTTTACCCATTTGAATCAAGTAATTGGTTTGCTGTTTGGCTTCAGCCGGTGTTATTGCTCCTTGATCTTCCCACTGTTTAACTTTAGCGATTCCAGTTAAAGCTTGATTTGCAAGCTCCTGCATGTCTCCGCCTTTATTTTGATCAGCATAATTACGCAAGTTTGTAGCCAAAGAATCAATGTCACGCAACGCTTCTACATGTTGCTGCGAATGAAATTGTGTATTCTGAAGCTTTTCTGCAGATTGTATGCGGCGCTCATTTCTATAATTTTCATTTGCTTCTCTACGCGCAGTTGCATCAGCTGTTGCTAAAAGCGCATTAGATTTATTGATGGCTGTATCATACATTTTTATCTGGCTGTTATATGAACTGACTTGTTGGGCTCGTATTTTATCAGGCAAAGTTTTATCAGCCGCAATAACATCCCGTGCTCCTTGAAGCTGTTGTACTTGTTGTTGAGCTTGTGACTGCAAATTATAAATGAGCTGAGTATTGCCCCCAGCGTTATCGACTTTGTCTTCTAAATCTATAGCTGCAGATTGAGTAGAAACTTCGCCCACTCTATTCTGTAAATCTAAAAGCTGTAATTGATGATTAGACGCTGCGTCAAATTGATTTTCTTTTTGCTCCATTTGTTTTGGCGTTAGTACCCATTTCATGGGTGCTGTTGGCGCACCATCAGGAGCTACGCCGGTCTTCATAAACTGTTTAGCGTTTTGAAGAAATTTATAATTTGTATAGTAGTCATTTGATGTCGGCAGATTTCCAGCCAAATTGTCTAGCAAATCACTCTGCAACGAATTAATAGCGCCAGCTCTTTGAGTTTCAGTGATGTTACCCATAAGCCCGCTGCGATTAGACACCATTTTATTTATGGGCTGAGCAGTCATAGCCCATTTATCAACTCGATCTCGAATATTTGGGCTGTCCATGTTTGCAATTTCTGGAGCGGCTTGAGTGACTGCGTCACTTACTCCTTGATGCAATTGTTCAACTTGCCTGTTAATAGAAAGCCCAGAGTAATGGGTTTTCATATTTTCAGCGAAATCATCTAATTGGGGTTGGAAAGTTGCTGCAGTACGCTCTGGATAAGGATCATCAGGATTACCATGTATAGAAGACATAACATTAGACAGTCCTGTAGGATCTTGTTCCCCAGGTGTTCCTGCATAGTCTTGATTATGCCAATTAACAGCATTATCAATGCCATTGGTTATTATTTGCTCCGCTTGTTGAGGATCATCTGGATGTTGTGCCCAAACACTTTGAGCCCAACGATTTGTTTGTCCCTGCGCTTTTTGTAATTGAGAAGCCGCTTGCCCATGCGCCACCATGGATTTAGTCGTATTAACATTTTGAATGTGTTTGGCTATTACATTCCCAGCTTCAACACTACCCCAATATACCCCTTTCGCTAAGTCAGACATCCGCTGGCCGCGAAGCTGCTCCATCATGTTTTTAGTGCCACCAATATCTTGAGCAAATTGTCGTAAGCCTTCCCCTTTTGGACTAAGCCGCGCAACGCCAACCAAAGGAGAAGCAATACTGCCTGGGCCTGGATCGTAAGATTTTATGTCGGGCATTTAATAAGCTCCTTAAGAAAATGCTGCAGATAGGGCATTCATTCCGCCTAGCAATCCGCCGGTTAATAAATTGTCTAAAAGCTCTGTATTCTGAACAGCTTGCGATATTTTTGTTTGCTGAGTATTGGTAACGTTTTGACCTTCTGCTGATATAACATCTTCCAAGCCGCCTTGTTGTGATATCTGGCCCTGTTCTTCTTCTAGTTGCGATTCAAGAGCCCCTTGCTGCATAATTGCATTCACTTGAATTTGACCAAGCGCTCTAGTAGTGTTTGCTACTGCTAAAGGGGTACCTTCCCCTGGATTTACTCCGCCAGCAGCAAAGCCTTCTGATTGAGCCCCAGCAGCCAAATTAACACTGTACTGCTCCATGCCCGCTTGTTCAGCGGCATATTGTGTCGCGTAGCCTGCTTGTTGAAAATATTCATTTGCTTGTTCATTGGCGGCAGTCTGCTGCTCGTTTGCCCCGAGCATGTTGACTACATTTCCAAAACTTGTCAGATTATCTTCTGACTTGTCAATACCGCCATAACCCATTATTTTACTACCTTACCCCACATGGCGTAATCCTCTCCATTAATATAGCTTGGAATAGTTTTGGCGTAAACAAAGCCAAGGCTTTCCATCCAAGTATCCACTCTTGTTAAAGGCATGCACAAACTATAAATGAGCTTGGCCCCTTTTAATTGCTCTACCTGCTTAAGCCAACGTTTTACGCTTTTATAAAAAGCAATAGGTGCTTCAAACACGTATTTGTCTGGAATTATAAAAACCCGCATGGCAAATGGGTACTTTTCTGAAGGATAATACCCGCCAATATATAAAGGCTGTTCGCCCCAGAAGGCAATACCACAAAATTCTGATTCTTTTTCACTGTCAGATAATTCTTGCAAGCGGGCATTTTTTGCTAAAACAATATCTTTTTCTTCAAGCAAATTCATAGTTTCTAAATCCGCTTGCTTAAAAGGACGCCAACTATATTTAGGCGATTGGGTCATTTGATTCCATCTCCACATCAACAGAAAGCAATGTACATGGAGTAGGATCAACTTGTACAAGCACTACTTGTTTTTCAACAGCAGGCCCGTTAAGGGTTCCCGGAGCTGACCATTGATCTCTTACCGGCACATCTTGAGTACCAGTAAAAGGCGGGGGCACTCTATTTGCAATTTGCTGCCCTTGTCTGAAAATTACTTCTTGCAAATAGTATTCAGATGATCCTATCCAGCCGCCTTGTGTTTCACAAAAACGCGCTCGGATACGTTTGATCGTTCGTGGCTTATTATCGTCAGGCCCTGTCCTAGATAAACCTGGTGCAATATTCATGGTAGACAATAGCCCTACATATCCAAATCCTACTTGAATGACTTGTGAATACCATTGCAAAGTTATAGCCCCATTAATTACTGGCTGGGGCGGATGGGTGCCACCATCAGTGGCAATACTTATTGTCGTGTTATTAAATAGCTGGAGGTTGACTAGCTGATTAACCGCGAATCCCCACATGCCTGGAGCAATTGCATTTGTGGTATCAAAATTTCCTTGAACTACAGCTGTAACCTGAGTGGGGGACGTATATCCAGAAATGGTCGCTTGTCCACCACCAGCCCCTGTGGAAGTGTAATCTTTCCAAATTTGACTGCCTACATCAGACGTTTGAAACACTGACTGATTAGAAGTAATGGTTATAGTACCGGTAGTGCCAGAAGGCGTGAGGGTTGCGTTAGCTGAAGTGCCTCTTGCATGTCCATCGTATGTAATAGACATATTTAAAAACGTCTGGTATTTGCCTTGTTCCCATGCATAATTTTGCCAATTAGTGGTATCAGTATTTAAATTATTTACGTTTGCCGGTGCTCCAACAGGAGGCCCATACACAGCAGAAATACCACCTGAATAAAAATTACGAGCTTCTGGAAAAAACGTACGCTGACTCATGACTTCTACTGAAACAGTATTCTGCCCATTAATAGTACGCTGTACTAGCATCCACAACTGATCATTGCCATTACTATTCCTAATTGAAGCTATGCTGATAACTTTTCCGCCGCCACCAGGATATAACCGCCACCAAGCATTTATTTTTTCAATATTGTTGAAAGTAAAACCCATCACCATGCCGTCACTCCGTAAAACGTAGATGACTTCTGGTATGCCTTTAACGTAAGCTAATTGCAGAAAAGACGCCTCTTCCCCAATACGTTCTGCCAAAAGATTATAGTCCTGAGCTTGGAAATCACTGAAGGCCAAGTTATACTGCATCCCTCGCAATTTCTGTTGATTCACATCTATAAAAATTAAATCCCAATTTATGACTAGAGGATCTGCTTTATATGCCCCTTGCATCGTCGGAAGAGTACTTATCGAAGTGGGAGTTGCTGGCGTTCCAGGACTGCTACCGTACACCTGTCGAATACTACTTGCTCCGAGCAAAGCGAAGTTCCCGCCAAATTGATAGAGTCCACAGATACTATCAATTATTCCGCCTACAGGAGCAAACCCATAAATCATTGCGTTAGTATCCGCAGATCCAGTCGTAAAATTATCATACTGAGTAGTAGTTCCAGAAGCTAATTCTGAAGCCCACCAGCCTTCTGTGTTTTGAAAGGTGTCGGCATATGTCAGTCTGCCATCAGCAGAAAAGGCACAAACTGCTGGCCACAAATTAGTCATTGTGAAATTGCCACCAGAAGTAAATGCTGAAAATCCACTGCCGTTTATTGGATTGCCACTTAAATCTGAAAGCGTAAAAGTTGTGCTGGTTAAATTAGCAACTTGATAAAAATTACCGTTAAGCTGAGTCATGCCCCCAACACCAGTAACGTATAGTACAGTGCCGTTTGATAAGCCTGTAGTTCCACTACTAACCGTAACTTGTGGGGGATTAGCCGCAGTAATAGCATTGGGCACAAAATTTGTGGGAGTAAAAGGATCGTTTGTTCGCGTGAAGCTATTATTGAACGACCAATTAGTAAATCCAGACCGAGTCAATTTGGCTGGAGGGTATGCTGTCAATCTAGTTGCTGCAGGATTTTGGCATGTGATATACATCAAATCGCCAATTTGGGCCATGCGTAATTGATTTAAATCCCCGGCCAAATATGGGGTAGAAAATTCATATATTGAAGCTACCGTTCCACCAGAGACATAAGTTCCATAGCTAACTGAATTAACATTATTGCCGTATTGATCATTTACTGTAAAAGTATTAGTGGTTGTGGAAGCCACCAAAAAGAATCGGTTATTAACCTGATTCATTCCGTTAACGCCAGTAATATAAACTTCTTGCCCTACACTGTATCCATGACTTGATGCAGTCACAGTCATAGTAGTTCCATTGGTTATGCCGGTTATGTTTACAGCTGTATTTAAAATGACAGCATTGTTTCTGTAAAATCGTAATGTTGCGCCCGTACCTGAGCCAGGAACGGTTTCTGGCGGAGCAGCAGCCACGATCATAATGGCGTCATTGGCGCTAAACTGCCATCTGATCAACCAGGCGTTAGCCCAAATATTTTTCGTGAGCCCACATAAAAATGTACCAGGTACGTATGTAGCTCCGCCCTGTGGCAGAATCATAAAATTCTGGCACCAGGATAAGCCTTTTAAATATGTGTCTAAATCAGTTCGAGCTGCCATTTGTGGTGACAGTTCGCCACCGACAAAGTTCATAAGCAGCTTGTTTCCTTTTTGCGACATTATTGCGCATCCACATCGCCCCACCAAGAAGATGGTATTGGGTACTGATAGTTCTCACTAGTGACAAGTCTCGATTCTCCAATCCAATTAGGATCGGTAACGATAACTGGATTCTCAATATGCTGAATAGCTTTAGCCTCCGCCAAAGCAATCTTATAGTTATCGTCCGCAAATTTGACTAACTCCATGTTTCCAGTCACAGGCATAGCAAGCTCTTTTGCTAAAAGCCATTTAAATGCTTGAATGAATAAAGAATCCATCTGAGCGACATTAGTTATATCGGCTGAATATTTCACGGCTAAAGACGGCCAAGGCATGGTTGGATCTATGCTTACTCCATCCAAACCAAGCGGACCTAAAAGAATATGTGTATCTTGAAAATCATATGGAATAGGACAATATCGACGCCAATCGTAACCCACCCACCAGACAGCTAGAATAGGATTTGGTAACTGATAGGCGTAAGCATAATCAAATGGAATTACGTATGTTGTATCTTGAGGCGCCATAGTTCGCTGTGTGGAAAAGTTCCACATATAATTACGAAGCAATGACTGCCTGATAGTGTCATAGCAACCGTTAGCCGCTAATGAGGCGACATTATTCACATCATTTAAAGATGTGATGGGCTGTTGCCTCAGTTGCGCTAATGCCAGATTTACGACATCAACTGGACTTGCAGGAGCTGGCATAAGGATTCCTCCTTATGGATTAGCATCCGCTTCGATACGATTGATAGTTAAATCATTATTCGCTGTTGCAGTGCTTAACTGCACAACAGCCGCAATATTCGAAGTTTCAGTTTGAGTTGAAGTCGTGCTTAATCCATTTAATAGTGCGCCACCTGCCCAACCAACTACTGAAATATTTTGAGCGCTTGCAGCTGTTCTGTATACAACAATATCAACGTAAATATCCGTGCCGCTTCCCGTAGAGTTATATAAAGTAATAGAAGTTGAACCCCATTTGAAAAGCAGTGTCTTCGTATTACCGTTAGCTGCAGTCTTTCCATAAATTCTAAAACGAATTGAATCCCCAGTAGTATTCAATGAGTTGGGTGGGATGTTTATAGTTGCTAAAGTATTACCCGTAGTAACTGAATTTAAAGGTGCAAGGCTCTGATAAATATCACCATTTACAACAAACGGTACTCCACCAGTACCAAAACTATTCCAAGTACCCATGCATCCAAGCACTTGCTTTGTGAACATCGCCCGATTGTAGTATTTATATTGGCTTTGAAGAGCGACATAAGGCCCCCATGCATCCAAGTTTGAATATAAAGATTGAGTAGTTTGAGCCAGACAGACTCCCAGTCCGCTGCCTAAAAGAATTGTGAGCAGCAGTAAAAGTTTTTTCTTCATGGTTTAACCTGCAGGAATCAAGTAAATACGAGCAGTCAAGTTGAAAGCGGTTGAAGCTGCTGTATTTGCTGTGAGCACAAGATCGTAATATGCTTTCGCGTTGAACAAAGTCTGACCAGCCAGAATATAGGCAGGCTGCATTGTATTCTCGTGAGTCAATGCTTGAATGCCATTAATCGGAGCAGCAAAAGTGCTACCTGCGTGAATGTCTACGCTATTCATGTAGCACCCAGCAGCCAGAGCTGTCGGAGTACTAGTTAGACCCCCAACATAGGCATCATATAAACCAATGCTGTAAGAAGTACCGCCTGTGTTGGCGTCTACTTCAAGGTCCATTCTCGTAAGGATTACTGCAGGCTGTAAGTTTTTAACCAGCAGATAAGTAGAAGTGCTGCTGTCTGTAGACAGCGGGCTTACTGTGTTCTGGATAAAAGATAACCGAACACCAGATTGACGTGGCGCAGCTTCTATCGGATTGCCCAAAAGGTCTTCCGAGCCAACGTAATTTGTAAGATAGTTTTGAATAGCCATGTCAATCCTCTGTTCAGTAAATACACTTTTAAGTAGGGCAGAGCCCAGAAACCCGTTATTATGGAGGGTTAGGAGTTACTGTGGTAGTGACAAGTTGAACCTTGACACCTTCCATCCGTACCGCGCCTATTACACCGTCGGCCAAGATTTGTTTAGTTTTCCACCGGTCATTACGATCTTCTTGTCGAACATCCCATGCATCAGTGATACCAACTTTAACTCCGCCTTTCACAACCGAGAAACAAGTTCTGGTTGTTCCAGAAACAGGCATCATAGGAATAGTTACGTTAGAACCAAACCTGATGATCTTAAAATCCATCGCCTGAATCATGTAGCCATCTTCAACCACATATTGACGAGTAAAGTCACCGGAAATTAGAGTGCCTTCTTTCATCAACTGTTGATGTTCTTGCTCAGATATCAACAAGAATTTCTCGTCCATAGTCTCGATGCCAACTTCATTTGATTGATAGTTAGCGCTGATTTGCAGCAAGACTTCATAAGTAAGCCCAGCAGTAGCATCTGTGGTGAGCACACCATCAGTGGCAGCTGTAACCTGAGTAGCCCCAGTACGACCTGTATATACAGTAGCGTTCAAGGCCCCAATATATATTCTATCGAACTCTCTTTCAAGAGCTTCACCGGCACGTTTCGCCAGTTCGCTTTGCGGATCAGAAAGCATCCGCTCTACGTCCCATTGGTCCACGAATACAGCAACCCCAATTCTATTGGTTTGCATGACTCGGTTATCCCAAAGAACATCAGCAGGCTGAATTTCAGGAAAACGGGTATTTAATAGCGAAGCTTCAAAAGATGCAATTCGCGGGAAGTACATGTTTTCAGCTTGGACCTGGACGATATCCGCACATTGGCGAGTCCGGGCTTGAATCTGTTGAGCGCGTTCGTAAATTGAATCACTGAACTTTGTGATTAATACGTCGCCGATACTTTGCTGGTTAAAATAAGTGGCCATGAATACTCCCAAATAAAATCAACAAGTGTTTAGTTTGTTGGCTTTCTTCTTTGGGCAGTATCCGTTAGGGTGCTTACAGACCGCGGTGTCGCCATGACAGTATCGCTATAAATATTAAAGCACCCTGAATTATTCTTTGTCAACTATCTTTTTAAAGTTTACAGATGCCAAGAATATTGAGCGCTAAATTAGCAGCGTTAATGACAATCAGCTCACCAGCAATAATCGGATGCCGTTTATCAAAAGGACGATTATCGGGTAAAGTGCGAAGCAATTTTTTATTTGCTAAATATTCTTTTTTAAATATGGCTAATGGGTACTCGCTATCAAGGCAGCGATATGTGTATACCCCTTTTCGTATTTCTAAAAGCTCAGTTAAATGGTATGTTGCACCATTGTGCTGAAGTTGCACACACGCACGTATTTCAGCTGAGACAGGAAGAATAATGAGTAAATTACTGAGGCTTACCGATAGAAACCATTTCTTCATATAGCCTATCCACTTCTGCTTTTATTGCTTTATGCCCAGGATGCTGCCAGTTTTTAAATTCAGGCTTTTGTCGCAGCTCATGAATTTTTGCATGAATCTGATCACGAGACACACCAGGAGTACTTGTGGCTGACGCAGATGTATTTATTTTATCGTTAGCATAAAGCTTTTCGTGAATGTGTTTTCCGAGTGCCGCAATAATTACACGTGGGTCATTAGTCGCTCTGATATTTTCAGGCAATACTTTTCCAAATACTTCTTTTGAAACCCGTTCTACGTATTCAGCTTGATCACCAAAAGCTTCTTTAAACTTAGTATCTGACTGGGCTTTAAATTCAGCTTGCTTAGCTGTTTGCCTTTCAACAGCTCCACGAATTTGTTGGATAGTTAGATTATCAAATTCAGCAGCTAACGCATTGAAAGCTTCTTTTGGTATACCAACATCAAGCGCTTTTTTCTGAAGTGCGGCTATGAAATCTTTGTCTGATGCTCTTTGCAAAAGCGCTTGCTGTACAGTTTCACTTTCTTTAGAAATATCAGGTGGCTGATAACCATAACCATCAGGAGAATCAGGAACACCTATGGCTTTATAAAATGCTTTTTTTACTTCTGGTGTTGCATCAGGTCCGGGAACTTCCAAACGTTTACCAAGGGCTTGCTGAAGGTTATCAACTTTTTTAAATAACTCGTCAACTGGTTTTTCAGTTTTTAAAATATTGCCGACCCATTCCTTACTTTTATAATCAGGAGGAACATGTTCTTCAAAATTAAATTTTGATTCTGGCGGCGGTGCTATTGCAGTTGATACTGAAGCTGATGAGGAACCCGGTATAGGAGGGCTAATTGACGCTCCTGGACCTGCTCCTGGGGCTATATCTGAATTTCCTTCTGGCATATTATTCCTTATCCTCGTCTATTGATTCCAATACTTCTTGTTCAAACTTCTCTAGCTCAAACTGCTGTTGGGCTATTATTTTTTCGTTTGCTTTAGTTGATTCAAAAGCTATTTGTTCTTTTAGCTTTTCAATCTCATACTCTATTTGCATACGATGCTCTGGTCTTAAAAATTGGCGAACAGCAAACCAGATATCGCGTCTGCCTATGTTGTAAATTGTACCGTAATGATCTAACTCTAAAGTTTGAACATTATACGATTTTAACTCCGCAGTATATTCAGACAAAAACAAAATGTGTCGCATAACATTTCTGCCTGCAGCTGTACTTAAAACTGCATCGTAGTCTTTTTGTAAATGCTCTGAATGCTTAGATGCCTGGTCCTTGTTCTTCCTGGCCGCCACCGTTTAACCCCCCATTATTTCCGTTCATGCCAGGCTGCTGACCTGCCATTGCATAATTTTTAGCAGCTGTCGCTGACTTTTGAGCAATAGTCGCTTTTTGCTCACCTTGATTAAGTTGTTGCTGCATCGCACCAGATTGATTACGTACTCGTCGCTGTCTAAGCATAGCATCTTTACCGCGTAGCACTTTAGGTGGTGCACCAAAAAGATGCTGAGCTTCTCTCATTGCTATGTCAACGTCCATATTATCCATAGCTTCTGGATGCCCAGCTTCAGCTAATTGTATTCCGTATTCAGTAAATTGTTGTAGTCCATCCAAAGCTGCTCTGCGCATTGCTTGTGCGGCTGGTGAAATCCAATGTGCTTTAAATGGAAATATTCCTTGGTCAGCTAAATTAGCAACTATCTTAGGCATAATCAAAGGCTTCAAACCTTGATTAGTCATTTTACGAATTAGCATTCTATCTTTGGTTGGATGTAATCCTAGTTGCTTACGATTCCAAAGAATTTTCGTGGTGTGCATAGCTACAGGATCTAATGTCTCATATAGCTGTCTGCTAAAAACCATGCCCAAAGACTGCGCTCTAAATCCTACACGCTCACGTGTTTCTTCAGCAGTCATCCTAGTCTTATTAGCAAAATCAAGAAGCTTATCAATTAAAAATTTATTCTGAATAACTTCAATAAGCATTTCACAACGCTGACCAGCCATTGTTGGATCTGGAATTTCATACAGTTGCATAATAGGAGATTGACCCTGCGGTAATCTTCCTGTTGCATATAAAGGCACTCTAGCCCCAGCACCAATATTTGCTTGGCCGCCTCCAGCGATCATGTCATGGTAAAAACCAAGAGGGGGGTCAGATCGTTTTAAAATTGCTGAGCCGTAAGACTTACGAAGCAAATTCAATTCTTTAACTGAAGGCAGCGCATTCATTCCTAAACTTCTGCCGTATAACTCATTAGGTCGTTTAGTAAATCGAGTTGTAAAAACTGAAAACTCGTCTAGCCCATCTTCAAGCAATAAGTGTTTTGAATCATATTCAAAATGTACAGAAGCCCAAGGCTTAAGTAGCTTTTCATTGCCTGGTTTGTATTTAGTATTCTTAGCTCTAGAGCGAGGATAAATAGCATGAACGACTTTTACATAAGTCGAATACATTTCTGATCTGTATAAGCCCTGAGTTCTATCTGAACAATTATCATAACCATAAGTATCGACAACTTCTTTTGCTGTATAGGCATATTCCATCATTACTGTATCAATGAATTTATTTCTGCCTTCATCGAATACTGCAGTCTCAATTGATATCGCTTTATAATTAACTGGGCATTCGTCATCATCTTCTTGTTCTTCTGGATAAATGCCACTTGTTCCATAAACTACTTGCTCGACTAAATGCTCACCAAAAGCTAATAAGAATCCAGCTTTAGGATGATCCATAACATGATGAACTTTTTTAGTTACTTCTTGCAGATAATCAGCAACTTCTTGTGATTGAAATTCTGCTACTGCTGCTGAAGTTGTATTAGGCGGAGCTTTTAAAACTACGTTAAAGGACTCAGCTGTATTTGGCCAAAGTGCTCCCCCCAAGGCCATAGCACAGGTATATGCAGCATCAACACTGGTATCATCATAAACATTATTGACTGATAGCATAGGAGTACGCCAAGGAACTCCAGTATCTCCCCACCAAACAGGCCGCATAAATAAGTATTTTGAAAGCAACCAAAAAATATTTCTCCAGCCATCTCGGCGTAAACGCAGCTGAGTGTATTTATGAAATACTTCATTGACTGTATCACTCCATTGATTTTCAGCAGAACGAGTCGTGGGCATTTCATCCCAACTAGCTTCTTTCTTCTTAGCTGTTTTAACTGCCATTTAATTCCCTAACGCTGTTATTTTGCCCGAGTTATTCGGATTGTTTAACAACCCTTGACTGCTTGTATAGATATAACTCATAGGCCCAAGCTGTGAGGCTGCTTGCTCTGCTGGAGTTTGTTGAGTAGCAGCAAGATATTGCTGCTCTACATTTGACTGTATGGACTGTTCTTCCGCTTGCATCTGTTGCTGCTGAGCGGCTTGTGAACTACTTAGTACTGCTTGTTGGGCTAACATCTCTTCAAGCGTTTGTTGCTCTTGAGCTGCCGCGCCTCCGCCGCCCCCTGAGAATCCGATGTCAAGTTCCTCCAATAAATAAGTCTCGTGTTTCCACCGTGTTAATAGTACAGTTAATAACTAAAGTCATCAAGAATTTCTTGACACTCTCCTTTTCCATAAACCGGTGCATACTTTTCAAAAAGCTCTTGCATTTCAGGAGGTCTTTCTCCTTGAACTGGATAGGCAAACGTTAACCACATTGCGTCTGCGATGTCAGGCGAACGACCATATTCTTTTTTGATTTTGTCTTTAGGGGCAAGCTTAAGCTTTTCCGAACCTGAGCTTTCAAGAAAATCTGGGATTGCAAGCAAGTCGGCAATGACATCATTATCATTGGGTATCTGAACATGTTCTCCTGTATCTCCCAACCAGTCTCTAAAAGCCATAGCCATTTCAATCCGCTTATTAGCATATCGTTCCTCGATTGCTTGTTCGCCAAAATGAACAGTGGTTATCTGTCTTGAAAAACCAAGTTCTCTTAAACGTGAAGCTGCTCCTTCTCCAATGGCATAGTCTATGAAACATTTGGCCACAGGAATTTTTCTTATCCCAACTTCTAACCCTACTTGCAAAAAGTTAGCAATGATTCCAACTAACTGCATGTCATCCATCTTATTGAATTTAATTATTTTATGGAAAACATTACCCTGCCTAAAAGCAAGAACTGTTCTATCTCCAGTTCGAGCTGGATCAACTCCCATGATCAAAGGGGCATAACCATCAGCTGTAACTGAGTTAGTTGAAGCCCTGTACACAGCTGTTGGATTGTATAAAGTATTCGCAGAAGCTTGAAATGCCTCATCGATAGTCGCTGGAAACTCTTGCTTAAATAACCACTCAGCACGTAGTTCCTGCGCTTTCATTTGTCTCCAGTAAGCTTGTGCTGGAGTCAATTCGTACTTGAGCGATTCTTTTATAAACGCTATGGCTGTCTTTGTTGCCTCATTAGGTTCCCAGCCCACTGGAGGCGTTCTTTGATATTTAGGATGGTTATACCAAGGATCATGAAAAACGCGCCATAGGTTCTGCCCAGCAAGCGCCTCCTGAATAAAAATATGCCATGGCCTATTCTTTCCTTTAGCAGTACTTTCTCTAAAGCCAACAGACCCTCTACCGTCTGATAAAGCAGGCAAAACTGCAGCTGTCAAAGAAGCTGGATCATCAACCGAATCCTCTTCAGTTAAGTGCAAAGCATGAATAGCATCTGATCGCAAAGCATCTGGCGAGCCAGCTGTTGATATCGTATGGTAAGAATTATTATCAAAAAGAATTTCTTTTCTGTTTTCTACTTGCCTGCCTTGCTTGATATAGGGTGGTGCAGCCAAACAAAGCTTCTTAAATCGTCTAAGGAACTTACCAGAAGAGTCACTATCATGATTAATAGTGTGGATTTTAAAACCAGCAATACGAGTAGCGTACCAATGCAATAGCGACTGAATTAAAGTTGACCATCCAACTTGCCTGGGCTTCACCAAAGCTATTCGTATAAAGCCAAGCTCTAGCATCATCATCATTGCAAAGTCTGATAATCTTTGCTGCGCTGCGTGAAAGATAAAAGGAATTGTTCCAGCCAGAGAATCTTCGCCGGGTATTTCCATGTTGAGGGCTTCTATCTGAAGTTTGTATTCATCTTCAAAAAGATCTTTAGGCTCAATACGCTGACAGTGTCTAGCAAAGTACGCATGCTCTAACTGCAGCCTTATATGCGCATCATAATCTTGGGGCGTCAATATAAGGGGCTGTTGGCTCATCGCTTATATCACATCTGCCCATGATATTGGCCTGGACTCAGTAGCTTGTACGTCAATTACTTTTGTATCCATAACCTTTGTACCATTCCTGGCTTCCTGAAATCTGTCTTCTGCCAGCCTTATATTTTTAAGCAGGTCAGAATATGTGATGCTTATATTTTTAGTTTCTGTTTTTTGAATAGCCTTACCGACTAAGTGTTCTTGCACAAAGTTTGCTGCAGGTAAATGTGGGACAGGCCCTGTAGCTGCGTTTATCATTCTGTACCACATCACAACATATGCTGGCATAAGCTCTAGCTGTTCTTCAGTTAACTGCTTAAGCTCACCATAAGATAAACGCGAGACGTTGGCTGCGTCTTGTCTTGCTACCCGCTCTAGCTCTGCTTGTGTTTCAGGAATAAGTTCAGCGTTAGCTAAAAGGCGTTGTGTTGATATAGGAGCTGATGCTGGTTTAAGCGTATCCAAGAGCCGCTACCTGTCTTGATAGTCGCTCGTGCTTTTGCTTCAAGTCCTCAGCTTTAACGATGTTCTCAGCATTAGGCGCAAGCTTCATTTGCGACAAATAAAAAGCGTATGGATCTTGGCGAATAAGCTTAATCGCATCCCTAAGAGTACGAACACTAGGGTAGAGATTAATATCAATGGCCACAGGTTCTGGTCTTTCATACGCACCTGTCTCCATACTTTGCTTTCTATAATGCATGACTGACTTTTTAGCTAGAGCGCGAAGCTGATCGATATCAGTCATCCACTCAAGCCGTACATCTTCGTCTGCCCCTTGGGGAAAGTTTTTGGTATCAACCAAAGTACACTTTCTGATCCCACCATAGCCCGGTATATTTTTAAATAGTCTATTTGCGTAGAAGGCCTTAAACACGTACACCGGTGAAAAGTCTGGGCTTGCAAAATCAACCAGAACTTGTACCGTCTCTTTAAAATAATCTACTTCCATCGCACCCGGAGTGCCTTTATATAGCTCACCTTCAAAAGTTGCCGTGAATGAAGGAACGGCTGGTTCTATTGTGGGCTGTATGGCAGGAATGGGTGATTGATGCGCTTGCTGCAGCATTTGTGCTGTTGAAATGTGATGTGACACATTCTCTATTCCTGCAGCTTGACTGGCAAAAAAGTCATCGAATTGTGAACTTGACATGTAATATGTTTCTCCAAAAGTTTGGTATAGCTTAATTTAACTGTGAGATTCTGACAAGAGTGGTATAATTATAAGATAGTTTTAATAGTGTGTAATTAAAAAAAGACGGAGGGTGCCGATATGAAAAATATTTTGTTAGCGTGTAGTTTGCTTGTTGCTTGTGTGTCACCAGCAATGGCAGATTGTTACGGTTATTACCCTAGTGGTACTTGTGGAGGACAAATTAGTGACAATCAAGAAACGTGCGGAACCGGCTTTACTCAATTATCTTACAACACCCCACTTCCGAGCGGGAGTAGCACACTGGGTTCTAGTTTTATTGACCCTCCTCATAGTAGTGTGCAGCCCTTTGTGGCTGTACCTCCTGCACAGGACGGTATAGATTGGGGAACCGTAGCGATCATAGAGGCGCAACCAGGGAGATGTGATCGGGGTTGGTAGCCTAGCTACTATTTGATATAATAGGCTAGTGTGTACTCCTTTTGTGCTTTTGGTTGTGCGCTGTCAGCAATAGGCTCCGGTTGAAAGACTGGAGCTTTTTGTTTGGTTATAGGTTTCCAAGTAGAACAGTGGAAATTTTCTAAATTTTTTTTGTAGGCTGAAATTTTTGAAATGGGAACTGGCTAAACTGGTTTAAGGGTGGAAACGGTGGAAACGGTGGAAACGGTGGTTTGTGTGCACGCGCCCAATTTCTTGTTAAGTATTGAATTTTCTGGAAAAGTTCGTAAAAGGGCGCCCGCTACCCCCTGAAGCCGAGGGTCTCTGGGCGCTATGCCCCTGGGAAGAAAGAATGCTTTTCCTCTGACGGTACCCCTCCTTATTAGGCAGCATAGGCTTAGGTCATGCTATGTTAAATGTTTGAAAGCCTTAGCCTGTGTGCATTATGACGCTTGACACAATTCATTTAACATGATGTACTTATATCAGTTGACACATGTGTGTCATATGACAGGGGATACATAATGACAATCTACGATTACCACAGAGTGAAGATGGCAAGGCATGCACTACACACAGACTGTACTCGCGCCTTTGTTCTAACCGGCATGGACCACATAGACGCCAGTCGCCTATTAAACCAAAAGCCCCCAGTAGGATGTACTTGCTTAAAGGCGAGATTACACATTCGCGCCCCAAAAGGCTGGGACAAAATCGAAGCAGGCGTGATTTAGGGGCAGCTAGGCGCCCCAAGAAGGCGGCTAAAAATATAACGGAGGGTGATTATATGTCCGAACAAGAACTAAACGAACTGATTGCTTTAATGGATGCCAAGTACGATGACAGCCAAGAGGAAACCACAGAAGATTTTTAATAATCTGTATGGTATGAAGCAACCACGAGAGCCCGTCAAATGACACGGGCTTTTCGTTTGTTAAGCAAAAATACGTCGCCCATTGTCTACATTGCCTACCCAGTTTTCAAACTTCTATAGAAATTACAATACGCACTTTACAACCCGTTTTACGGTTTATATAGGAATTTATCAATAAACACAGGCAATGTAGACAATGGATGTAAAAACTACCCTTTCACGTCTTGTAATTAACTGTTATAAAGACCATGCTAAACATATCATCAAAATATTAATACAAACACATTTGACACCGCCCTATATAATGCTATAATAAAAACAACGGTAGAAATACCATACAAATAGTTAAAACAGAGGGTTAATATTATGTCAAATGAGCCGTACGACGGTTATACGAATTGGGAGACTTGGTCAGTTGCGCTGATAATTGATAATGACCAACTATTACAAGCTTATTGGTTAGACCAAGCAAGCCAAGAATTGCAATATGCTCTTGACCACGGAAGCACAAGCGAATACTGGTCCATTAAAGAAAGTGCGATTTACGCCTTAGCCAAAAGCATAAGAGAAGAAATAGCCGACCAATGGGACAACGTCCAATTTGAATCCGTATACGCTTTATTATTTCAACAACTCATGGACGGCAGTTTAGACGAAGTCAATTACGACGAGCTTGCAACAGGCTATATTGAGCAAGCGATAGAAACTGATGGTTACTGTCCACGTGGTTGGAATAAAATAGAAGCCGATGAAAAATTGGCAACAGCTAATTAACCTTATATATCTGTGGGGTTACTCATGCGAACGGGCAACCAATCGTTAGGCGGAGTATTAAATATGTGCGGCACAGTCGCCCCTAAAAATGTGCAGACCTTACGCCCAAGCAGAAACGGTGCTTGCTCTGGACCGCCAGCAATCCAATAGGCACTAAAAACTGGCACTATTTAAACAATCCCAATACAAAGACAGCTATCAAACACACAAGGAAAAAACTAATGCGCACAAAACAACAATCTGACCTTTATAAAGAACTAGAGTTCACAGCACCACACTTAGTGATAACACGAGCAACCACTAATTACGCCAAGGCACTAATTGATTTCAATAATAAGGAAATAGACTGTGCTACTTTGGAGGCGCAAAAACGAATAGTGACTCGTTCGCAAGTAAACGAACTGTCTATATACGCGCAATTTAGACCACTAAGACCAAGAGGGTAATCTATGGATTACGTTAGTAAGCTCCGTCAAGTAATTGCCGATTACACCATTGACCAAGCCGGCGAAGCTGATTTGGCTGTGGCGATTACACATGTAGAAAATGAATTGGACATACTAACCATTCAGCTTAAATTGGCTACTGATATTCTTGCTAATTACCAAAAACTTAATCCGGAAAATTTGCGCAAGGATTTAAGAATGATTGCGCATGAACTACAAACTGATCGAGTGTGTGAAGAGGTAAAAAATGGAAATTCGCAAATCTAACAGTAAGTATCCTGAGCATGATATAAAACTGCTCAACTATTTACAGGATTAACAACGGAGCACTGACAATGAAAACACAAACAAAAGAATATTCACAAATAGCCACATATAAACCATTCGAGGTATTCAGATATGGCGACTGCGTTACCGACGGTAATTTTATGATCCCATTATCTGTTTGCGAGCAAATAAGCAAAAAACCGAATTGGTTAAAAGAGGCTCTTATTAATCCAAACAAAATGGAAGGCAAAGAAGCTTGGAAAGAGTTTTATAAAGAAGATATAGTAACTAATGATTCTAACAAAGCCGCAGTTAGTTCACGTGCTCAAATTGAATCTTATAGAGTATTAGTCGCATTACAAAGCGAAAATAACTATTCAATAATTCAATTAGGTTTCTATAAATTTTTTCGCGAGTTATTTCCGTATTGTGAGTTTTTTATTAGCGGTAAAGAAAGCCCTGTATTTGTTGCCAATTCTCAAGCATTAGGTTTATTTATGCCTATATGCACAAAAACCGATTATTCATGGATCGTAGATGAAACTTTAACTAACACTGAAATTCTAATGTATGCACTTGGTTGGACAGGCGGCACAATTCATCAACTTAAAGCGGCATTAAATCTGGATGAAATACAAATTTCTACAGCTACACCAGACCAAATGCGTAAGTACGTGCGCTTGGCGCATATTCACAGAAATAAGGAATTAGCTATGGCTAAATAGTTTCACCTCACAGTGAAAATCCTGGACATGATTTAAAACCGTCCACTATTTACACAATTAACATTATATTAGAGGTATAAAACAATGATAACCCAACCAGACTTATACGAAGGCGAAGACGAATTAGAAGAAATATCAGACTATGAATTGCACCAAATGTATGATGACATGCTTGATGAAATTTATCCTGAATGTAAAATAGGTGGCATGAATTATTCAACAAGCCGCGCACTAAAAGAAGTTGATCCAACTGCTTATAGAGTAGGCTTTGTTGATTGGCTTGACAGTGAAATATCAAATGAAGTTATTATGGAAGAAAATGACAAATATTATTTAAGATAAAAAAAGAAAAACTCTACTCCTCTATTTATGACCGGCTTAAAGAAGAACTGACCAAACAATTAGAAAATATAGTTAATAGCTATGCCTGTGAAATAATCACAAACCTAGCAAAATTAGAGGAAAACATACCACTATGACCAATACCGAGTTATGCCCTGCCTGTCATCACAAAATAAATCAGGCAGAAAGAATTTTTATAAAAGAAGGCAAAGCTCACCACTTTGCTTGTGCAGCAAATCCCACTTTAATATCAGTCACTGATTTATCTCAATTGACTGGTTACAGCGTTGCGCACATAGCCCAGCTAATTAAGCGTAAGCAACTACCCTCTGGTGAAAAACGGGGCAAATACAGAATGCTACCGCTGTCAGAATCACTTTTTATATTAGAGACACATACACCAAGAAACTGGCACGATAAAAAATTCAGTAAAAAGAAACTCACTAAAGAATCCAAGCGCAAGTCTTCTACTTTCGACTTGTTCAAACACGTAATATAATTACTCCACGACAGCCTTAATAGTACGATTAGAACCCCACATTTAGAAGCACCAAATGTCACAAGCGGCGAACAGCAACTTTGATAATTTTATCCCTTTAATTCCCGGTACAAAGCGGCCATTAATACATGATTGGCCTAATGTAAGAAGAGGAACATACACCCGTAAGCAATGCGGGCGGGATGCTGGAATTGTTTTAGCAGCACACGAGCTGGTATTAGATTTCGATCCAAAATATTACCCGCCTGGTCGCGACATATGGATGGAGCTTCAGACTGAATACCCAGAGCTACTCAATACCAAAATTAATTACACCAAAAACGGGGTGCATGTATATCTACTTAAATCACCAGACATACGCATTAAGATGCATCAGTTTCTATATCCTGGTGTGGAATTTAAATCTCAAGGTCATAAAATTAGAGACGTAGGGAGCAAAGACGATGAAACAGGCAGCGAAGTATTTTCATTTAAAGCTGGGCCCGCTATCCATATACCGCGACCGTTTTTGGCTTTACTTCAACTTGACACTTACGCGTCAGACGATAAATCGATTGATGCGCCTACTACCATTCATGAGCCTCAGTATATTCAAGAACTTACAGCCGCGTTGCCGGCAACAGAAGGCGACAGGAATAACGGCTGCTTCAGATGGGCCTGTAGAGCACGAGATTTAGGCTTAAGCTTCGAACTAGCTTTTAAACATATAAGAGATATCTATGGGGTGAAATGTATGCCCCAAATGGATGATACCGAAATATATAAAACAGTTGAAAGCGCATATACAGGCGGAGCTAGAAGCGCTTTTGGAAACGATACGGCTGAAGCTGCATTTCGGTTAGTTGAAGCCCCTGCAGCACCTATCGATAACGTTAAGTCATTTCAACAACATAAGTCTGAGCACTTATTAAAGCTCACTTACCAACAAGGTCTTGAATACCAATTAAATAAAGATGGCACAGTTAAAGGACTGAAAAATACTTTTGGAAATCTTATATGGATATTGCAAAATGATCCTGGCTACAAAAATATGATCCGTTATAACGAATTTACAGGCGGTCTTGAATTTGTGGGTAAGCCTGGCTGGAGACAACACCAATTAAATAAGGGAGAAGCTTTAGAACAAGATGATTACAAACTAATAAAAGCCACTTTAAGCACAACAGCTGCCGGTGCAACTGTAAGAGATCCAAACTTTCAGTACTATGGCATTGAATGTAACTTAAACGATATTGAGGCTGCCTGTAAGGTCGTTGGACGAGCGAATGCCTACCATCCGATAAAAGAATATTTTGAGAGCCTCCAATGGGACGGAATAACCCGATTAGACGATTTTTTACCAGAAACTACTGGCTGTGATAACAAGTTATCAACCAGAGCAATAGGGCGCAAGACTTTAATAGCCGCAGTAAAACGTATTTATGAGCCCGGTTGTAAACAGGATTATGTTTTGATCCTTGAGTCCTATGACCAAGGAACTAAAAAAGGAATGTGGATTGAGGCGTTAGGTAAGCCATGGCATTCGGTAGGAACTCTTCAAAAAAATAATAAAGACACTTATATTTGTCTACGTGGCAAATGGATAATTGAAATTCCAGAAATAAATGACGTGCTAACTAAACAATCACATGCTTGGTTGAAAGCTATGATCACAACAGCAACAGATACTTTTAGAGGGCTATATGAAAGAAATGCATCCGACGTCCCACGTGAATCAATTTATATTGGAACACTTAACCCTGGAGCTTCCAACGAATACTTTCATGACTACCAAAACAGGCGGTTTTTACCGATTAAAGCACGACATCTTAAAGTTGAAAGGCTTGAAGAACTGCGTGATCAACTTTTCGCGGAAGCAGTCCACTGTTATAAGAATGGCGAAAAATCCTGGATTGATAATGAAGCCGCATGGGTAGAAATAAGGGCTGATCAAGCAGCTAGAATCATTCAAGATCCTTGGAAAGATTATTTAAGTGAATGGGCGGCCAGACAACAAACTTTTTTGCCACGAGATGTTTTTGCTGCGTTAGGGTTCACGCCTAAAGATGTAAGCGGCTCTCACCGAACAAGAATTTATAACATTTTGCGGGAGCTTGGATACGAATTTCATAGAGAAATAGGTGGCGGTATGTGGCAAAAAGTAAGACTTAATTGGAGTGATGTTTTATGAAAAAATATATTTGGCTGATGCTAAGAGACGGGCGGCAGGTATTAGTATTTGTTGATCATATAAAAGCTATTTGCAATTTACGAAACTCAGCAGCAGGAGCAGTAGCAGCAGGCTCTTGTGTAGAGCTTGATAGCAATTACCATTTTGAAGTACGTGAATCAGTTGAAGAAATAGAAAAACTTTTAGAGGTAAAAGATGAACAAACGATTTGAACAGCCGCCAAAGTGTTGTGAAGAACAAAAACTTAAGCGAACAGGATATGGCAACACAGGAGACTATTGTTATTTTATCAATGTGTGCAAACACTGCAGATTCATGGTCTATGAGATACCCACAAAAGAAGGTAACCCGGTATGGCAGACGACGCTTCCCATGTAGAGGCATGCGGAAATTTTAAGTGTCCAATTCACGGTGATGGTTGGGCTAAAACAAATTGGCAGAAAGTTAACGGCCAGTATTTTCCTGTTGCTACCACATGGGAAGAGAAAAATTATTTGATGCTGGTATTTGGAGCTTGTGTAATTTCAAAAGAATTAGCTGACGAAATGATTGCCCTCGATAAAGCCGTGGAGTGTAATTGATGCTACCAAAAAACTACAAAGGAGAGCGTAACGCTCAGGTCTACGAAGACTATAAAGCTGGTGCTGATTTTAAATCAATGTCTGATTACTTCAAAGTCAGTATTGATCGCTTAAAAGCAATAATTGAAGACGAACGAAGACGTAGACTACAACTCTTAAAGGAGAAATTAAATGTCGCAGAATCTAGATTTTCTGATGTCGATAGCCCGAACGAACAAAGATGTTCGGCGTAAAGAATATCCTGAAGCCCGACCACCTGTTATGACACTAGAACAAATGTTTGCAGAGGCCCAGGCTAAACGCAAACCATTTGTGGAGACAATTTTTGAGCCTGTTGATCTAGCTAATTTGTATCCAGACACAGCGGTTGATTTGAGGGGGTTAGAATGAGCGATTCAAGCTGGCATGGAGACGATGACTATTGGAAAGATATGAGCCTATTTCCACACCAGCCTGAAGGTATAAAACATCTTCTATCAAAGCCTTTTAATAAGCCACACGCATTGCTGGCTGATAGTCCGGGTACTGGTAAAACAGTAATGACTATTGCTGCAGCCAAAGAAGCAGGTTGTACAAATGGTCTGATAATATGTCCAGCTATTATTAAGCCTCAATGGAAACGCCAAATGCTTAAATGGCAATTGGCGCATGAGGATGAAATTCAAATTCTTTATGGCTACAATACTAAAGTCACTAATGCGCCTTGGATTATAGCTAACTATGAATTAGCTAGGTCACCAAATATAAGACAGCAACTAACCGCCCGTAAATGGCACTGCGTAGTTCTGGATGAAGCACAACGGTTAAAGACTCATAAGAGTCAACAAACACAAAGCGTTTTTAATAAGGATTACGGAATTGGACAACATGCTTACTGGAAATGGGCTTTATCTGGAACGATCATCCCTAATCGCCCTGCGGAATTATATCCTGTCCTTAAGACAATGGCACCAGAAGTTATTAGGCCTCATGCTAGTTGGGCTGATTATTTAAAACATTTCTGTAATGGCGACCCCAGAGGGGCTTCAAATATACGCGAACTAACAGAACGCATCCAACCCTTCATGCTAAGAAGGGAACTCAAAGACGTATGGGCTGATTGCCCAGAAATTCTCGATCAAGAAGTTTACGTGGATGTACCCTATCACAAGCATAAAGAGTGGTGGGCAGTAAAGCAAAATATTATCGATACCTTTCCGCTACAGCTAGATGACTTGCAACTTAATGATATGGTCGAGGGGTCTTTGCAATCGGCAACCTTGCGTAGAATTATAGCAGAGTCAAAAGCGCCTTACGTAGCTAGTTACGTAGTTGACAGACTAGAAAGCGGCGTTGACAAAATTGTTATTTTTACTTTTCACAAAGAGATGACTGTTCAACTAGTTGATTTATTGAAAGTTTATAATCCTGTTGCGATCTATGGTGGCATTTCTGAGGCTAATCGTGTAAAATATATGGAACGATTCACAACGGATCGTGAAACAGAGGGTAACTGTCAAGTATTCATTGCACAAATAATAAGTTCTGGTGAAGGCGTCGATGGCCTGCAACATGTTTGCAACGAAGTTGTATTAGCTGAACCAGAATGGTCACCCGGCAGAGAAGATCAAGCCATTGATCGTATTCGTCGAATCGGCCAAACAAAACCTGTTATTGTTACTAAATTACTTGCAGCAAATTCATTTGAACAAGTGATCGAAAAGACCAACCGAAAAAAACGTACTGTTATAAACATAATTCTAGAACCAAATGGAGGAACATTTGACATGGCTACAACCAAGAAAGAGAAATATACTATCGAAGAAAACGTTCAGCGTATTGCTGACGCATTAGAAATGCTGGCCAACGGGCAAGCAACTGTACTAGGTAAAATTGGTGGAATGGAACAACCTGTTCAACAATTTGCACCGGCTCCGGTAGGCGCTGTGCCTCAACCTATAGTGACACCCCCAAACGTGATGCAGTTTCCGACTGAGCCTGTAACACCTGCAATGCCCCAATCTGTTCCCGCTGCGGCTGTTGCTATGGCCCCTGCGCCGACTCCTGTTGGTGCTAATACTGCTAATAAAGAACAGTTCATTCACACAGTAACTCAGCTCATGCAACCATACGGTGAAGCAGGTGTTGAAAAAGTAAAAAAGACGAACCAAATGTTCGGAGTGAATTATTTGAGAGATGTTCCAGAAGCGAATTATCCTCAGTATCTATCGACCCTACAAGCAGTTTAATTCACGCGATTTATTGTTGCTGCCCTCAGTGTAAGGATAGAGGCGAAAACCAACAGCCGCTACCAGAAGAGTGGGCAAGAAAATGGAGTAGATAAAGTTTTGGACTCGCGTAAGCGTTTTATGTAAAGGACGGAGGCTCTCCTTACCAAAAGAAAACCTTCACTATAACTTAGGAAATGAGGTAAATGACAATGCACCAAACTGTTGATAAAGAAACAGAAACCACAGACAAACGAACTTTAGCTGAAGCTTTGGGCGATGTAGCTGAGACTATTATGAAATTGAAAAATGAAAGCCGCGTTAGAGAAATGGCATACGAAACTGCAGAAGCTATCTACAGTACGTCATTTCATTTGTTCTACAACCATCCAGATATGCCAGTAAAAGAAATAGTTGAAAAAGCAACTAACTTTGTGACTGAAATTTCTGAGTGGAAAGACACTAAGCTTAAGGAATTGAAAATTCAATTTCCTCGTAAGAATCCGGTATCTGAAGAAACCGAATAAGTTTGCCCGGCGAGTTATCACGCCACAGATTATTACATGCTGGCTCTGTAATGGCAAAGAAAACCAGCACACTTTTAAATAGAGGAGCAAGTTTGGAAGCTAATCCGGACTTATTAGCGGATAACTAAAAAAAAAAATACATCGTAAACAGAGGGTAGACCATGATTGATGAACAAGGAAAGAAACACTATAAATTCGGTGGCTCATCTATCGAACGAGTTGCTTATTGTCCAGGCAGCATTAGAGCGATTGAGGAACTTGGAACACTTCCTAAGTCTTCTGCCGCAACCAGAGGAACTAGGATACACGAGCGTGTTGAACACTTGCTTAAATATCCGGTTACAAATTCTAAGCTCGAAGCTGATGAAGAAAATATTGCCCAGTTAACTTATAAGGCTATACTTGAATTGTGTGCCGAGCATGGATTGGATGCAAAAAATGGGCTTATCGAACAAACCTTATTGCTCCCAGAGTTTCACCCGACAGATGCGGGCACTACACCCGACTGGGCCGGGTATCTCATATTCGGCGATTTGCTTGTTATTGATTACAAGTTTGGTTACAACTACGTCGATCATACTAATAGCTATCAGTTATCTTATTGTGCCTGTGCGGTAATGCAGAATCTAGATCCGTTTGTGAGGGCAAGTATCCAAAATGTGCACATGGTTATTCTTCAACCTTACGATGGTGATCTCCATCCACGTAAATGGACTATTTCCGCAAGTGAACTTTCGCAGTACGAAAGTTATTTTAAAGGGGTTATTGAAAGAGTTGAACAAAATCCAGATCTCAGATTGGCGGGTGAACATTGTGAGGCTAAGTATTGCCCAGCGCGAACTTCTTGTGGTGCTTACCACAAATGGCTCGATGAAAAATCCGCGGGAGCTTTTCTCAAATTACTGGACGGCGAAGAACAAAAACCAGGAAGAGGCGAGCGCCTTGCCAGACAATTAAAGGTTTTAGACCTGTTTGATGGATTTAAGAAGGCAGTACTAGAGGAAGCCAAACAAGTCTTAATGGCGGACCCCACAGCTATCCCTGGTTGGTCTTTATCTGACACTCAAGGCAATCGTTCTTGGTTAGATCCAGCAGAAGTAAAGAAGAAAGCTAAAGAGCTTGGTCTGAAACCTACTCAATTTATGACCTCAACTTTGCTAAGCCCAGCTCAGTTTGAAAAACTTCTCAAGACAAGTAAAATAGACTTTGACATTTCGGGTATGGTTACTCGGCCATACACGGGAGTCAAGCTGGTTGAAAAGCCTGCGACTGATTTAGCCGAGTTGATAGTTAGAGAGGAACAAAATGTTAGTAGAGAAACTGGAAAAGTTGAAAGTCCGGCTTGATAATTCTTTCGTGCATGAAACCACCAAAGATATCGTCAGCGAATTAGTGGATGCACTTATTGAGCATGAAAAGCGCGATGAGTTTGAATTTGCTGAGCTTGAATCCGAGAACAAAGAAACAGAAGACGAACTAAAAAAGCACGAACTAAAAGAAGAAAAAGAAGAAAAAGAATCCGAATAGACCCGTGAGCCCATAGGAGAAAAATAACCATGAACCAATTAGATAGAGAAAAAACTGAATTTGTAACTGACGTTGCACTCGGTGCTTGGATGGCCGTATTTCCTGGTCAAGCCAAAACATTTGAAAACGATCCAGTTGCTAGAACATACTCAGTAGAGCTTGGAATGGATGCGTCTGGCGTAGAGCCAAATACGTCCTTAGTCCAAGCTCTTTCGTATGTAGCACAAGCTTATGATCCTCAAGCATGGAAACGTCATGTATTTGGCACTGCCGGTAAAATAAAAATGCTGCATGAAACACGTAGAGACATCGCAAAGTATCCATATTATCAAGGCAAGTATATTGTCTCGATTAATTTGAAGGTTTCCCCCAAATCAGTGGGAATGGAAAATGTAAATCTTGCCGATCCAGCTCAACGTCAACGCTACGAACAAGCAGTTAACTCACGCGCTCCAGGTGTGTGGGCATTTGCTAAAACTTTGGGTGCTGCAGCTGTACCCAGAATAGAAGCGCTGAACGAAGAACGTCGGTTACGCGGTGAAACACCATACAGAGAAGCTGATTACGATAGAGCATTGATTCCTTTATCGCCTCACGAAGTCTGGCCTGGTTGTTTTGTTCGAGTAAGCGGACGTGCTTACTGGAGTCCTAAGAATGCAAATAAATTAAATTTGGCTCTGTCCAAAGTTTTATTTGTTAGAACCGGACCTCGTTTGGTTGCTGGTGAATCTTCACCTGATCAAGACTTTGGTGAGTTCGCACCAAGTGAAGAACTTGCTCCTGCTGGTAATCTCTTTTCAGGAGTGATATAAGAAAAAGGGAAAGGTTAGGCGCCAATGGTTTTTCAGAACCCTCTGTTATTCCATAACTCTAGCCTTTCCCCATTTTTAAAAATAATGGAGGGTAACCATGCTCGGTAACGAAGCAGTTCAAGTTCTTATGAACAGACTTGATGCAGCCATAGGTAAAAATTTCAATCGTTTTCACATTGATGTTGACCCAAAGAAAAGCTGCTATCTAGTTAAAGTTCATTGTCGAGTCTGTAAAGCTGTTATAGGTGCCCAGGAAAGTTTTAAACAACCAGGCTGGGACTACAATATAGAAAGAGATATTCTTGCAATAGCCATTCTTCATGCTAAAGGGCATGGGATATCTACAATTGCGCCACCAAGGAGATCACAAAATGGTTGAGGACATTTTTAAAATAAGCCGCGAAGGCTTAAATAAAGTTCTGGGCATTGTAGATCAAATGCTGGCAGGTCGGTATAAAGACCTAGGCATTGACTGGAATGAAGATGAAATGATGGTGCGTTTACGTGCTACATGCAAAATTTGCCATAAAGAAATAGCAATTGAGCAACGCATAAATCCTAACGGCCCATGGGGTGCAACGCTTATGTATAACATCACAGATAAGTGTCGGCATCATGTTCTTGAACACGATACTTCAGGTCTTATACTTCCAGCCAATGCTGGTGATTATTGGGAGCCAGATTAATGGAAAGAGTTGTACGAGCTATTGAAGCCGCTTTGATGCGTTGGGAAGAGTGTTTAGTGCTTACGCCTGACCAATTGAAAGGAACTGACTGAATCGGAGGATTTATGAATTATTGGGAAGTGGCATTTCGGTCCGTATGGTGTATTTTGAATTTTAAACAGAAAGAAGAAACAATTTTCTATTTTGTTTTCAGCCCAATTAAAGAACTTCGCATATTAGGAAAAAGACTATCAATAGGAT